>Ga0179593_1572737_pt1 | contig 15032 bp, 18 predicted proteins | sample CZODoug2_1_08_16_FD_185931 | JGI IMG/M metagenome (GOLD analysis project Ga0179593, IMG submission 185931) | Vadose zone soil fungal communities from Angelo Coast Range Reserve, California, USA - CZODoug2_1_08_16fungal (PacBio error correction) | ecosystem: Environmental > Terrestrial > Soil >... | reverse complement strand
TTCCGTTTCTCTTAGTTGTTTCCTTAGAGGTAAAGTCCACCCCTTCCCTTTCTGTGTCACTGAAAGACGCCTCATCGTCGCGGAGTTTCCCCACAACTTATGGTTTCCTGGAGCGGCTTTTTTTTCCCTCCCGGCGCGGCCCGATCACCATTTTTGGCGTTGCGTCGCTGTTTTTTTCAAGAGATCTTTCTCTGGTCCGTTGACCTTTCCTTGAGGAGAGAAGTCCTTCGCTGACCCTTCCCCTTTTTTAGCTCCCCCCGTAACGTTTTTTTCGTCAAGCCAGATTCTTCCTGCCCGGTTTGTCTTCGATCAGAAGCGAGGACGTGTTCTCCCCCTTTCAAATTTCCTTTCCCGGTGGAGGAACCCCCTCCGCGGGATGATAGCCTCTATAACTTTTTTTTTGACGGTCAACACCCTCCGAAGCGGGACGTTTTTCCCTCGGGTCTCCCCTCTAGAAGTTTTCCCACCCGGCGAGGTAGAAAGTTCGCCCCCGGAACTCCCCTGGCATGAACCCCCTTTGAAACGTCCCTTTCCTTTTGCCACAGAGACTTTTTTTCCTCCCTCTCTCCGGAGGTCCTATCCATTTCTCCCCCCCTTTTCGAGACTCCTCCCGAAACCTCTCTTTTTGTCGATTCCTCAAGCTCCCTTCCCCCCCCCCCGCTCGGGGCTCCCGGAGACTAAGAGTTTCCCCCTTTTTCTGCCCTTTTTCGTAGCGCCTTCTCCGGCCCGCATGGTGAGGGTAGGACCCTTTTCTTATCTTTTATGGAGTCCCCTTCTCTTTTTTTCCCGTTGAAGTTAGACCTTCCCCTGAGCTTCTCGAAGCCTATTTCTTCCTTATCCGCTCGAGTCTTTTCCTTCCCCCCCCGAAGAGGATTCTGGTCTTTCCCCCCCCCTTTTTTTTTTTCCGAAGATAGGAGGCAGCTCCCTCCCTCTTGACGATGAAGCTTTCTTTTACTAGGCAGAACTTCCCTTTTTTTGGATGCAGAACGTTCGTGGTCCCCCTTAGTCGGACTTTCCTTTCAGAGATAAGAAAAGAGAATTAGAAGAACTTTTTCGGCCTTTGGAAGGGGAGAAAGGTGCGGTGGTTCGCTCTCGGGAGGCAGAAGGACCCAAGCAGAAGGTTGCAGAAGTGGTTCTTCCAAACCGACTAACAAAATACACTACAACCGAAAACAAATTGTTAGAGCTCCCTTTTCTTTTGTCCCGCGTCGGTAGCCCCTACACAGTCCTTTTTTAATGAGGGGGGTTTCTTTCCCCTTCCCTTTTCCCCCGATACGATTGCTATTCTTCTCCGCGGGCATCTTTCTTCCCTCTCCCCTTCAGGCCCTTCTTCGTGGTCTAGCTCTCCTTCAGAAGGATCCCCTTTTCTCCTCCGTTTGATGATTTCATAGCCTGCGCGATGCCCGTCTCCTTTTTGTCCCGCTGGTTGATGTAGGAACTGACGATTTGCGGCAGACCCTTTTTCTTTCTCGCCCTCATGTTGCCTTCTTATCGCGTCCCCCTCGTAGGGCATTCTTTTTTTCTTTATCCACATGAATTGTTTGTTCCGGGCATTTCCCGCGCTCTATTATCTTCCAAGTCCCCCCAAGCACTTTAAATAGTAGAGATTGGCCACTTCGTCGATGCTTCTTCTAATTTCTTTTTTTCCGATGTGACTCTTCACGCGGCCCCTTCCGCGACTGTGGAAGCCTTTCCCTCTCCTCATTGAGAGGCTCCTAGAGGACTAGATGTAGGACCTTCCCTAGAAAAAGTAGCCCCCCTTCTTCTGAAATTTTTTTTTGCTACGCCCCCTCTTTTAGATGTTCCCTCCCTTTCTCCGCGATGCGGTTCCTTTCTGATCACGCGCTTCCCCCTTTATTGATTCCTTCGGTTGATAAGCGGCTCCCGAAAGACGGTTGTTGTCTTTCCTTTAGCTCTTTTTGTGAGGGTACTGTCCTTTCCTTAACGCCTTCTGGACCGGCGTTCTTTTCCCCGTAGTGAACCATTCGATGCTGCTCCTGTCCTGTGGAGCACGTCCCTCCCCTTTCACTTTCAGTTTTTTTTTTCGGCTGCGCCCTTTAATTCCTTTTGATCTGGCGAGTGCTCGAATCCTTTTTCTCGACCGAGGCCATCAGTTTTTTTCCGGCCAACGAACACCTTTTCGGTAGGTGTTTCTTTCCTTAACCCCCCCCCCCCCCCCCCCCCCCCCCCCCCCCCCCCCCCCAAACCTCCCTCCCCCCTTAAGTTTGGAACTTTGTTCAAGTCGGAGGGATGTTTTCTCCTCCCCTCCCCTGGTTAGCCTTCCCCCTTCAGTAGAGGGTTGCTTTTTCTCTTTTCCTTATGCGATATGTTTTCTTTCCAGCACCTATTTTCTGAGTTTTTTTTCTCCTAGTAGCGACGGACCCCCCCTTTCCTCCATTTTCAGGGTTTTCTTTCCCCACGCCGGAGTAGCTTTCTTTCTTTCTGTGAGATGGGCGTTTTTCCCGTCCTTGGATCGATTCCCTTTTCATTGTCGGCGATTCCCCTCTCCGCCCCCTCCCGTATTCACAGGCGCTTTTTCGGGTCCTTTCTCTTTTTTCCCCCTTCCGTTTTTCTGCTACCTCCCCCATGGAAACCTCTTTTTTCTTACGGCGAGGCTTCTTCACTCTTTTTTTTTTTTCCCTTTATCCTTTCCCCCCCCCCTTTCGAGTGAGGCTTTGTGCTACGATCCTCTGTCTGAGTTTTTCTCGTCCTCGGCAAATGCCCTTTCCTAGCGGCTTTCAAGGTTTCGTCTCCACCAGCTGAATCTCTTTTCCGGACTGGGTCTTCCTTCCTTCCCCGCAACTCAGGTATCTCTCCCCACGAGCCCCCTGCCGCTACGCCATTCCCCCCGTAAAGTACTTCTTTGCTTCGTCGACCCCTCTTTTCTTTTCGACCAGCCCTCCGCACTGGCCCCCTTCGTCCTTTTCAAACCTCCTCCGATGACACCTTTTTCCCGCCACCGACCTTTTTGAAAACTGTTTTCCAGGTGGATGCCATGATGGCCGCTTGTATGAAAACCCCTCTTTCAACTAGATAGTACACCGTCAGTAAGCGACCCTCCTCTCCCCCCCCAAGAATGTCTTTCTTTTCTCTCGGGATAAAAAAGGAAGTTTCCCCCCTTCTCTTCCTCTTCCCCTCCGAAATGGGCTCAAACTCCCCTCAAGGCTTTCCCCCTTCTGCACGGAAGGCCATCCCCCTCCCCCCCTTCAGGACCCCCAAGGAAAGACTCAAGAGTTAGGTATTGATCCTCTAAAGCTTCCCCCCCCCCGCCCCAAGGCCCATCGCTGACTTTTTTCCAAAGCCTCTCTCTCTACATTGAGACTCTCCTCTTGCGAAGATCCCGGTCCTCATAGAGTAGTGGGTTTCTCGTGGTTCGGGTACCCTGAGAAGATCTCAAGCCTATTTTCTTCTCAAGGTGGGGGGGCGGTGTTCCCACCATCCCTTGCCACACCGGGCCGTTGCTATCCCCCCGGTGACTTCCTGACTGCCGCCCGACTTTTCCTTTCATCTTTGTGAGAGAGATTCCCCCTCTTTCTTTTTCTAGGTTCCCCCCCCTTGGCGTCAAGTCGACCCCCCCCTCCCCCTTTAGAAGCACACATTTTTTTTCTAGGCCCCAGAAAGGGTATCCCTCTCAGAAACCCGTTTCGGAAGAGCCCCTTTTATCATCGAGATTCTTCCACAGAAAGAAAAACACTTCCCTTCCCCCAGAGGCTAGGCCGCTTTAATTCCTTCTTTTTTTTTCCCCTTCCGAGGAGACGGAGAGCTTTTTTTGTGCCCTTGCGCTTTCGATGGTCGCGAAGTTCCTTTCCTCCGGCCTCTCTTCCTGCTGTCGAGCGACTTTCCCCGCGGATATGATCCGTCATTCTTCTTTCCTTCTGCCCTCGTTCCTGTGCGCGACTCTTGCAAGCGCCTGCATAGGACCTCCCCTCAGAAATTTCCTCCACCTTCTAGGTGAAGGCCAGACGATCATCCCTTTTCCCCCGGTCGCACCGGCCTCCTTCCTACGGGAGTCTCCCTTTCTTTGGTAGGTTTGGGAGATCTTTTTTCCCCTTCGCCTCAGTTCGGCCTTCTTCCTTTCCTCGAGCCTTTCTTTTCTCTACGGACATCTTCATCTTCCTCTGAAGGTGCCCCCTTGCCGCCTATCCCTTTTCGCCGAAAGACCCTCCTCCTCACTTCGCGCGTCCTCCGGGAGCCTCTTGCTTTTTCCCCTCATTCTATTCGAGCCTTTTTTTTCCTCCGGCGAACGGCAATTGCGTTCTCTCGGAAGATATCCCTCAACCCACGCTGTCGACCCTCCTTTCCTTTTTCTCCAGACCTTCAAAGGAGAGGGACTTCCCCTTAGAGAGTTTTCCGTTAGACTTGACTCTTAGAACCTCCGGGGTGGACTTTTCGATCGTGATGAACCGCGGCGAGGGGTTTTAGACGGTTCTCGTTCCGCAGAAGAGGACCGACCAGTGTTTTTTCGGTCTCAAAACAATTCCTTCCCTCTTTAGGAGATAGCCTTTTTTTCCTCGTCCAGATTAGGACCCCTTCTTCCGGTGAAGGAGAGCCTTCCCCTTTCTTTCCCCGAGCGTAGATTCCTAACCAGACCTTGTACCGCAAGACTCCCGAAAGAGACAGCCCTTCCTTTTACCTCCTTTTTAGTTGACCCCCTTTCCCGAGGCGTGCTTTATCAGCTCTTTCCGACGAAAGGCTCCCAACCTTCCATCATTCGGTGACCTTCCGGCTCCTCCTTCCCTTGAGGAGTCTTCCCCTCTCTTCGTGAAAAGCGGGTCCAGCTCAGATTTTCTCGTCTTACTTCGCGACCCTTCCAACGAGATTTTGGTCCTCTCCCTCCTTGAAAAGATAGTTACCTTACACGACAAGAGCCTCCCTGCCCCCCCTTGGTGATAGAGGTCCCCTCTAAAGATCCCCTCTCAATGATGAGGACTCTTTTTTTGCAGAAGGAGACTCCCCATAGCCCTACGCGAACTCCGGCTTTTCCCTCCGGGGCGGTGAACAGTGGGGGACGTTTTTCCCTCTCTAGCTTTGTGAGTCTCCCACTCTCTCACCTCTCTTTTCTTCCTCCTCCGTTGTTGGTTTTTTTCTTCTTTTTTTGGAGATAAACTCCCTTTTTTTCGGTAACGGTCAAACACCCTCGGGGAACTCCCCCCTCCCCCGGTAGCGATAGTCGAGGCTTTTTTTTCCCCAACCCCCCCCCCCCCCCCTCCAGAAGGATCCCCTTTTCGTGGGTCTAGGTCGATCTTCCTCGATCAATCGGCGGGTCTTTCTTTCCTGTACAGAGATCTTTTTTGAGAGGTGAATCCTTTCTTTTATTCTTGAAGATTATTTAGTCCCCTTCGACCCCTAGAAGCTTTTCTCTCCCCCCCCCTCTACTAGTCCCCCTCCCTCCTAATCCGGCTCTCTAAGCAGCCCTTTTTTCAGAGGTAACTCTTACGGTCTCTTTTTCCCGAAGAGATGATATCCCTCCGGATCGGACCCGTTCCCCTCCCTCCCCCCCTCGAGAGGACTTCCGCCTTGTCGTTTCTCCCTCCCGAAGAGGGGTCCCTTCCCTGTCGAAGGATACGTTACTACTCGTTTTCGAGGAGCGGCCCCCCCCCCCCCCAATCCAAGGCCTTTTTTCCCCAGAGATTAAGGGTCCTCGCCGAGCGCAACCGCCTATATTCCTTAGATTCTCTATAAAGCCCCCCCCCCCTCTTGGGGGCAGATCACGATAGAAGTTCCACCCAAGATTGTTCCTTCTGAATTCCTTTATAGCCCTCTCTCTGCGTAGAGACTGTTGCTTTTCTTCGCAGCCCTTTTTTTTTGTACTTTTTCTCTTTCGGAGAGCTGCTCGAGCCCCTCTTTCTTCCTCCGTCGGACATGCTTTCGATTTCGCTAGGAGTCTTTTTCCCCCTCCGCGAAATGATTTTCTTGGAAACTTTTTTTGGACGCCGATCTCCAAATAAAGATTGCCTTTTTTTCTTTGTAGTCCTTAGGTCCCCGCATCGCGGCTTTTCTCCCTCTGAGGAGAAGGATGGAAAGTGCCCCTCTGTGCGAGGTCAATAGCGACATTTCTGAAATTCTTGCCGGATCTTTTCCTAACCCCCTTTCTTTGAAGTAGATCCTGTTTTTGTTTTCCGAGACTTTCTAACTTTCTTTTTCTTTTTTTCTAGATGTTTCTTTCCTTTGGAGAAGTACCCTCCCGGAACCGAATCGCATTTTCTGTCTTCATTAAGAGATCCTTTCCTTTTTTCCTCATCCCCTTTCGGGACACTCGTTTTTTCGAGGAAAGCTTCTTCCAATTAGCTCCTGTTTTCATGTTTCCCTCATGATTTTCATTTTTTCCCCGAGAGGATGATCCCCTCTCGGATTTTCCGCTGGAAATCTTTTTGGATGTCGGTGACCGAGGTTCCCATCGCGAGAATTCCCCATTTTTCTGGCCATTTCCCTTTTGCAGAGAGCGCCTCTTTAGGTCCTTTTTGAACAAGACAGCTTTTTTTGGCAGGGGAGACTGACCCTGTAGTCAGAGATCCCTCCCCTGAAAGCATCTTCCCTCTTCTGGCTGAACGTCGGCGCGGAGGAGGCAGTTTTCTCCCCCCTTTTCCGGTGGAAGCTGTGATGTTGTCCCCTCTAGGGTGCTTCTTTATGTGGACCTTCTTTTCTCGCAATTGATATGCCTTTTTCCCCTGCCTGTTCCCGCCGAAGTAAACGTCCCCTTGCCCCCCTCCTCCTGATTTTTTTTCCCTCTTTCTTTACTCCGAGCTCCTCCCTTCCTTTTTCTCCCCTAGATAGAGTTTTTTTTCACCCCATTTTTAAGAGTTTTTCTTTTCACTTAATTGCGGGGACCTCTCCTTTTTCTCTTCCATAACTTCCCCCTGTAGTATTGAAGGTGTCTTTTCTTGCCGGTGCTTTCCTGCCTTCTTGACCGGGACCCCCCTCCCCTTTTTTTGACCGGAGTGGCGTTCCCTTTCTCCCTGGCGAGTTTCCCCGTCCTGGTGAGCCCTTTTGGTCCTTGAACGTTTGTTTTTCGCGGCCCTCCTTCAGCAGCGTTGTTTCTTTTTTTTCGTTGACGTGTGTCATCGCCCCTTTTTTTTCCGGGCGTTGGAGTCCCGACACATTTTTCTGTTTTGTCGTTACCTTTTTTTCCTTCCTTTCCACTTAAGTTTAAGTCTCCGAATTTTCCCTCTTTCTTTAGAGGCGCCTCTCTTTTTTGAACCAAGAGAAGTCGTCTTCCTCCTTTGGCTTAGCGGCTCGCTTGAGCTTTTTTTTGTCTCCCGCCCACGGATTTTCCCTTCTTTTTTCCAAGGCGCGCCGACCCTTCCCTCCCTCATTCAATCCTTTTCCTCTGACCAAGAAGAGCTCTCCTTCTTTCCTTTCCTATTCGTATGTGCGGGGACACAGAAGTCTTTCTTAGGTTCCCACAGCGAATTTTCCCCCCCTCAGATCACGTTTTTAAGAAGCTTTTTTTTTCATAACTTGCGGTTAACTTTTTCTGATAGGAGATATATTCCCCCTCCCCCCCCTCAAGGTTTTTGTTGGTTCGAGAAGAGAACCCGCCCCCCCCCCCCCCACGGAACGCTCGGTTTGTGGGAAGGACCTTCTCTCCTTCGGAGAGTGATAGCAGTCCCCCTCCTGTGAGGCTCGTTGTCACCCCGGCCTCCCCGGGCGTGATCCCCAAGATCAGACTTTCCCCCTCGACTAAGACTCTCTTGAGTGTTTTTTTCTTCCCTTAATCTGGATTGACCTTCCATGTTTCGTTGCGCGGTCGCAGCCCCCTTTCCTGAGATAAGTTTTCTTTCAAACACCTCCTTCAGATCGAACGGCCCTAACCCCCAGCCCTCGTCGCTTCCCTTCGACCTGTTCCCCAGACATAAGAATGTCCCTTTCTCCTTTAACAAACTGTTTCGTGACCAAATCCCCCCCCAAACCCTCCCCCCAATTTTTCTGTGGGAAGCCAGTCTACGCCATCTCCCCAGAGGACGGACACCCTCCTTATGAGATAAAATCGCTTCTCACAAGTTTTTCCTCCGGAGCAGACGTCCCCGATCAAAAAGAAATGTGCCCTCTCTCTCGGGATACACCAGTCAGTTGAAACTAGCTACTCCCCTCCATCATTAACGAACACGCGGTTCCCATTTTCCCTTGTCCGGTCAAAGGCCGTTTGACATTCCCTAACCTTCCCCCCCCCCCGAGACCTTTCCAGGCCCTTAAGACCCCTCTGTATAAGTTCCTCCCTCTCCGAAGTGTCCTCCCTCTCACTGTGCCCTACTTCCTTTTCCGAGCCTTTGAGAGCATAGAGCTCTTTCTTTTCGCGGAGTTGTTTACAGAACGTTTATTCGTCTCCTCCCTCTTCCTCTTCAAGGCGCTCCCCCTTTTCCACATCCGGAAAAACTTCTTTGCTCCGATAAATCCTTCCCCACGATAAGCCCCTACTCTCTTTCCTCTAGAAGATTGAGGATTCTCATTCTGTCGCTGAGGATTTCTAGGAAATCTCTAGTTAAAACTTCCTCCCCTTAAAGAAACCCTACTCGCTGTTCTCTTCCCCCCCCAGGAAGATGGTGTTAGCCCCAAGAGATGAGCGCCTCCACCATTACTTGAAGAGGCCCTTCCCGATTCGATTCTTTCCCCGAATCCCCCCCCTCCCATCGTCAGCGGTCCTCCCTCCCGCAGTCTAATTGAAGTCTCCCTTTCTTGTCAGGAGATATTATAACAAAAGGCCTCTCAAGATGGTAGCTAAGTCTCATCATTTCCTCCCCCCCCCCCTCTCTTCAAGATGTAGAGCCTCCTATGTCGCCCCCGGATCTACGTCTATGAAAAGAATTCCCCCCTTTTTCCTCCCTTAGGTTTCATTTGCGCGAACGAAGTCTCGACGTCGTGGCTCTCCCCCCCTCCAAGTGATCTTTCCCCCCCCTTATAGGCTCCCTCTTTCAGGAGATATACTCCCCATAACTTCACCTTCTCTCCCTTAAAGAATTTCTTGCCGGTCGCTGTCCTTTCGGCAAGGTCTCCCCCCTTCTTTCCGTTTGGAGCCCCTTCCTTCATAAAGAAGGTCTCTTTCATGGCTGCCTGAAGGTTCTTTCAGCGGCCTCTTCCTGCCCTGCAGAGATTCCCCCTTTTGAAGCCCTGTCTCAGAGATCATTCGCTTTTTTGCCGACGCCTGCTGATCGAGTTTCCGCTATTCTCTTTCTCATGTCTACTTCAGAGAGTTCTTTTCTCCTGGAGAAGCTAAAACCCCATATTCGACCCCGCAACCCTCCTTTCCTCCCTTCGAACGGCGCTCCCCTTTTTCCTCGAGAGGGATCTTTTCTCCCTGTTAAGGAGCCAAGGACCTCGGTTTCCCTTCCGATTAATCTTTCCCCTCGGATCTTTTTGAGATTTTTCTCCCTCTTTAGATGAACTGCTTTCCCCTTGAGAATAGCCTGGCCTTCTCTGGGTGAACTCCGCCCTTACCGGTGATAAAGTGTGGCTCCTCCAAGTTCCCTTTCGGGAGAGATAGCTTCCCTCCAGTGGTGGTGAAAGACCCCGCCTTTCTCGCTCGAAAGATTCCCTCCGATCTTTCTCTAGTGACCCTACCGCTCTGTTTGGAGAAGAATCCTTCCCCCCGCCGAAAGGCGTGTCCAAATAGGTTACCTCGGTGGACCGTTCTCTTAGCTTTTCCTTTCCGCAGATCTCTTCTCTTTTTTCCCTGTTTTAAGCGACCGCGGAGATGTCCGTCGACTTACCGCGCAAGCTTTTCCCCCTCTCCCTCCCAAGAGTTTTTCCCACGAGAGAGGTCCCATTCGAAAAGAAAGAGACGTCCTCCCTATTGGGTTTGACTCGATTCCCCCCCTCCTCTTCCCGTCCCCTTCAAGCCGCTTTCCTGATGCAGGCTCTCTTTTTGTGAGGCATGCCTCCCCGAGATCTTCCCGCTTTTTTTTTGACAGCGGGGACCGTTTTGCACCGCTTTTTTTCAGCGGTTCCGCCTCACTCTCCTCCCCCCACTCTTTTCCCTTCCCTCCCCCCATCCCCATAATTTTGCCCTTTATTTACCTGTACTTCCCCATGAACCTCCTCTCTCCTCTCCCTTCCATCTTTCCCTCTACTCCTCCCCCGCTCTCTGCGCCCAAATCACTCCTCTCCCTATCATTCCCACCTCCGCGCGTCTTCCCGCAGCCTTATAGACTGGGGCCCACTCCACACCCAAGCCTTTACCCCCCCCGACCGGCGTGGGGGCTCCCTCGCCCTCTCGTGTAGCTCAGCCCGTGCCCCTGAGTTTTCGAGACCAGCGCCCCTCCTTTACCCCCGGACCAAAACCCTGTTCCCAGTTTTTTTTTTTTTTTTTTTTTTTTTTTTTTTTTTTTTCTTGGGGTTTTTTTTTTTTGGTGTTTTTGTTTTTTTCTTTTTTTTTTTTTTTCCTTTTTTTCTTTTTTTTTTTTTTTTTGGTTCGCGATATTTCGGCGCGAAGGTCTCCCAAAATAGAGACGCAAATCTTTTTTGGAGTTTTTTTTCTCCGGAGAGGAATACGGCCTCCTAGGGAGGACTTCGGGTGTTCCCGAGATCTTTTTTCTCCTTGAAAGTTTTGAATGATTTCTCGTTGACTCTTTCTATTGAAAGAGAGGAATTTCTTGGACTTCCAAAAGAGGTAACTCTTTCAAGAAGAGATCCCTCCTATTCTCGACCCCCTGAGGAAGGTTTCCCCCCTCAATTCGTTACCTCGCAGGTAGAGCCCCCTCTCGGTGATAGCCTAAGCTCGGAGAGGGGACTTTTCCTCTCAGCTTTAAGGTCCCCTCTTTCTGCGATCGTTTTTCCCCCAATTCTCTTTCTCCCTTCCGCTCGACCTAGGGAAGAGGCTCCCCGTTGATCTCGGGAGGAGGTCACCTTTCATTTTGGATTAGAATCTCGTCCTTTCCGAGATTTTCCTCCTTAGATAAGAAGAGATACCCCCCTTCTCCTCGGGGCTATCCCCGGATTTTTTTTTTTTTTTATTTTTGTAGCTCAGGTCCACCCCGGGGAGACTGTTCGATTTTCAACTTTTAATTATCGCCCCAAAATACCCTTTTTTCTCTTCTTCTCTGCCCCTTGAGGAGCGGGTTTCCTTCGATGGTGCTTGTCGTGATTTCTTTGTTGAGGCTTTTCTTCTTAGAAAGCGCTTGCCCCTCGAACTGAAGCTTTTCCCTTGATTATAGATCTTTTTTTTCCTTTTTGCCACCCGTGGGTCTCTCCGGAACCCTTTTCCTCATAGGAGGAAGCCTTCCTTCCTATTTGACTCGTCCTTCTTCGCAGGGCTCTTTCTTCTTTCGAAGTGAGGTTTTTTTCTTTTCCGATCCTTCTCTCTTCCCGAGAAACAGGGAGGACCCTCCTTTCCGGCGCGGCCTTTTCGACCGTCCTTTCCCGTAGACTTTCTGCCCAGGAACCCTTCTGACCCTCTGAGGTTCGATTGCTCGAGCGGCTCTGTTTTTTTCCTCCCCGGAACCTATTCTTAGACTTCATGTTCTTCCGCATCTCCCCTCTCGCTGCGACCCAAGGACCTCGAAGCCTGCTTAGATTCCCTTTTCTGAAGTCCTTCTTCACCATCTTTTAGTCGCGAATTCCCTGATTCCCCCCGGCTCCTTTCTGATGACTTTTTGGCCTCTTGGCTTCTGAAGATGTAGTACTTCTTTCGGTGACCGAGCTTAATAGGCCCCTCCCAGATTCTTCTGTCTGCCCCCTTTTTTTCGCGATAGAGCGACTCCCCGGTGCGATAACCGAGATGTGATTATCTGTTTTTTCTTTAAGCCCTCCACGAGGGTCCCCCTAAAAGCCTCTCCTCTTCATATAGTCGCACTTCTTCCCCTCTCTTAACGCTTTTTATAGTGGGCATTCCTCGGTGAGTTGTTTTTCCTGTGACCTTGGAACGCGTCCTTTTGGTGACCATGTTCCGTCCGTAATTCTCTCCCCTTTTTCTGATTCCTACGGAGCGAAGAAAGTACACGTTTTTCCCAACGCTCGACTACCCCCTGCCCTCGTGTTTCCCCGAACACTCGACGAGCGACCTTTTTTGTCGGGCCCCCTTCTAAGCGCTTGGAGGCTGACCTTTTCCCCTCTGCGGTTGATCCTCGTCCCTTTCACTCCCGTTCTTGGGGGGCCGGTTTTTCCCTTCCTTCCGTTTCTTCTCCGTGACCGGTTTTTTTTTTTTTTCCCCCCGGCGTGCTGGCTCGGGGGCGGGTCCTCCCATGTCGTCGAGTTTAGTCCTGGTGTTTTGGCTCTAGAACGTCAGTTTCTTCCCTGCGGCTTCCCCGTACTTCCTCCCCCCGGTGGGAGCTATTTATCTTTTTCTTTCCTTTTTTGGTAATCGTTCTTCCCCAGGGGCTCTCCCCCCGAACACATGTTCCCTTTTTCCATTGTCGTTTTCTTCCACCCCAGTTTGCAGTCTTCCGTCCCCAGTCGGAGGGCTGCTCTTCTCCCTTTCCCAGGTCTTTCGAACAAAGAGTTTTTTTTTTTTTTGCTGCATGAGTCGTTTTTTCATCGAGGTTTGATCTCAATCAAGGATATAACTGAGTTGCCCCTCCATAGTCGCGCCGCCATTTTTCCCCAAGCCATCTTGGGAGCCCTCTGCCTCTTTCTTCCGCCAGTTTCTCGATTTTCGGTTTCTTTTCCCCCTTCCCTCCGTCGCCCTTTTGGTCAAATAGCACCCCCCTCAATTGTCCTTCTCAAAGAGTCCGATATCTTTCTTCCCCCCCAGAGAGTTTCTTGGTAGGTTGATCGATCTCTCTTTTTCCCCCCTTTAATAAGTGGTTGTGGTTGTACTTTTCTCGAATCGATAACCCGAAAACCTGTCTAGAAGGTCCTCTTAGAGCTTCTTATTTTGTGACGTCCAAAGGTAGTTTTCTTTTCGTTCTAAGAGAAAGAACCGATCGACCCTCCGGAAACGGTCTCTGGAATCCCCCCTTTCGTGGTCCCTCTTTTCTCTTCCGGAATATGGGATTTCCCTTTCGGGTAGGATTCTCTTCCAACCGCAAATCCGGGGGTATCTTCTTACGTCCACACGATAAGACTCCCCCCCCTCTTACGCACTCCCCCCGGAGACTTCGTCTTTTTTTTTTCCGGATCCCCCCGGTCTATTTTCTCACAAGCCCTCAGAATGCCTTCTACTTCAACGACTTTTTCTCTCCCAGATTACCACCCAAGACAAATGAACCCGCCCCTTTTCTTTTTTGTCCAGAGAACTTCTTTCCTCGGCCTCCGACACCCCTTTTATGCGTAAAATAGCTAGAAACTCTTCAAGTTCCATGACCCTCAGAAGATCACCCCTTTGAAGTTAGATCCCCACCCGGGGTCTCCAACATCCTGAAAGAGTCCTTCTCATACCGCCACCCGAAGTCCAGAACCTTCTTTTTCGGTAAGGTCACTTTGAAATGCTACAGTAAAGGATCCCTAAAAGTCTCAAGGTACTCCAGAGTTCGGGATGAGATCTCCGCATATTCCCTGTAAGTAAGAAAGCCTTCTCCTTTTGTCCGTAATTTTGGGGTCTAGCCTCCCAGGTAGAGAGACGTCGTCAGTCTGCATTCCTCCGGAGGTTTTCCCCCCCCGAGGTCTCACGTCGTCCCTCAAGCAGACCTTTCGCTCATCCCTGTAAAAATCCCTCCTTGCCTGGTCTCTTCACCCCTCGAAGAAAAAGATCCCCTCCCCCGAAACAGATCTCGACTTCTCGAAGAGTTTCCCCGATGGGCATTTTTTCGCAGGCGCGTCACTTCTCCCTTGCCCGAGAATCCCCGGACTTTCTTTTCACAATGATGGGGTTGCAGAAAAATTGTGGGCGAAGAGAACTCTCTCCCCCCCTCTTCGATCTCTTCCCCCTTTCCACCAAGCTTCGTAAGCGGGAATCTCCCCCCTTCTTTGAATTTCCTTTGTCTTCTAGGAGTTCGCTCTCCATTCTTTTCCCATGAGAGAAGGAGACCACGATTCGAAAAGTTCTCTTCTAGACGAATTTAATCGACGCCTCTCGGTAGAATCTTGGTTTTGCCAGCGCTTTTCGAGGAGAAGAGGGCATGTTCTTTCCCGGAGCGCTTGAGAGGAACGGACTTTTCCCGGCATTCTTCCCTCTTAACCCCCTCACTGATCAACTTTTGTGCCGGAGCAGCTCTCCTTCACGCCACGTACCAGGCAGCGCCTTCCCTCGTCGCCCGCCTTCTGGGGTCCTGATCTTCAAACTTCCTCTCCGCCCGTTAGGAATCAAGACTTTTTGCCTCCGTCTCCAAAAATTTCCAAGTAGTCCTCTCCTCCCCGAATCTAGTAAAGGTGATCCTTCCTTCAGATCCTATTAGCGGAGCTCCAGAACTTTCTCCCTCCTAAGAGATCTCTCCTGCTCATGTACGAGGCGTCCTTTTGTTCAGCGCGTCTCTTCTAGCTTAAAAAAGCCCTCAACAGCGAGTCACGACTCCTCCTTCGAGGACGACTTTATAAGAGCTTTTTCTCTTTTTGGAGAATCTCCTATAGACCCCCGGGAGAGAAAAGGCTTCTTCTGCAAGATTTAGATGAGATCCTTTGGCCGCTTTCGGGGTTTGAGGGGATTCTGAGACGTAAGCAGAGATCCGACATCGAAGATTAGGCCCGGGCCTTTTTTCATTAGCGGTGTTCCTCACCCCTCATTTTTCCCAGGTGTGGAAGTCTCTCCCTTCCCGAGGGATCCGCTTTCCGAAACCTTGGGACCAGCCAGCTCAGAGAACGATGTCGTGAAAGTCTGCTAGGGACCGTACCTAGAGGGACTCGGCGTACATCGTGCCCTTTTTCGTTCCTCCCCTTAGACCCGAACGAATCCTCGCTCTTCCCCCCCGATTCGCTCCCGCTCTTTTGCGGACGCGATAGTGAACGCGGTTTCCTACTTCCGCGCCTATTCGCGCTTCAAAAACCTATTCAGGAAAATATTTTTTTCCACGATTCGAGGTTAAAGGACCCTCCGACGATGGTTTACGAGGCCCGCCCTCTCAAGTAGAACTCTCCTCTAATGCTGCGTGGAGTGGTGGTGGTGTTTTTATAGCGAAATCTTATTTGTCCTGGTGAACGTGGTGACTTTCCGATAGAGGTTTTCCTAG
>Ga0179593_1478701_pt1 | contig 15032 bp, 11 predicted proteins | sample CZODoug2_1_08_16_FD_185931 | JGI IMG/M metagenome (GOLD analysis project Ga0179593, IMG submission 185931) | Vadose zone soil fungal communities from Angelo Coast Range Reserve, California, USA - CZODoug2_1_08_16fungal (PacBio error correction) | ecosystem: Environmental > Terrestrial > Soil >... | reverse complement strand
CTTCTTTTACCACCGGTTGTAATTTTTATTTACTCCTTTCAAGAGCCCCCTCTGCTCCCGGGTTTGTCCATTTTTTTCACCCGGGGCCCTACTCCGCGGGCACTGCCCGTTTGACCTGACGATATGTGTTTCCAACTTGCTCCACTTTTCTTACTGGCCCGGCCCAGGTATTCGGGGTCCCTTACTATCCTTTGCCGTCTCCCATGAAGTAATGTCACATGTGGCGTTAGTATGGCCCCTGTCAGGCTATTCTTGTTCCGGCTTAGTCAATTCACCAGATCTCTCTGACTTTTCCATGTGTTGTTCTTCTGCACGGCAACTAAGTACCCACCCTAGCCCACCCCGGTCCCCTCACCCTCGACTAGAGCATCCTAGCTTAAGATGTTTGTTTTCTACTCGGGAGGGCCGCAACCGTCTCCTGATTCAGCAGATTTCGTGCGTTAAAGCTTTACCCTCCATCCCAGTTAGGTTAAACTGGCTGTCCCTTTCTTTATTTTCACTGACGACACCACGTCCCATGTACAAAGCCCTTCTCCGTTGACGCCAAAGCGGTTGCCCCCATCTCTGCCATGCACGTTTTGTCGTAGTTTGAGACGCACATACTCTGTTTACTGTATCCTTATTGGCCGCCCCAACTGCCGTTTTGTTTCGTTCGGCTCTACGTGTATCATCCACCTCGTACCATTTTAACCCAGGTATCGCCCCTCCAGGTGGTTTTTGCAACCTTTGTCCCATATGTTTCTTGCTTCCGAATACCCCCGCGCCGTTGCGTGCGCGAGTCTGTGCACCCCTCAACCCGCACGCTGATGAGTGAGGATATCGCTTGGATCTCGTTTCTCATAACCCAGGTTTTTCCCCACCACCCCCCCCCCCCCACATGGCCCCCTTACTCTTTCCGGCCCGGTTTAGCAATTTTTTCCGTCACAATCAAACCATATCAATTTCGTTGTCTGGATCCTCTTTTTTGTTTTGGTTTCACGTTTTTCAATCTTCGTTCAGCAGCGCAAAGTAACGCTTGTGTCGGTGTTTTGATGTCTGGTACGTAATATGTTCCTCACCCCTGTGATTTTTTCGCGCCCCTGGCTTGGTTTGAGGCGCGTGTTTTTTGACGGTTTGTTCCAGTGTCCGCTTGTTTTTTTGTGTGGGATTTTTCTCAGGCCCATGCCCCATCCCCCCCTGAAGGCGTAGCTTGTCCACCTACTCTAACCCTTTGTTTGTTCCTTCAAAGCGTTCCTCTTGGTCCTTTTTTTTTTTTTCGCGTAGTTGGCTGGTTTGACCTGTTACTGGCCTGTGCACTTCGAACCTGCCTTCGCTGGCCGGACCTGATGTTGAACGAATTCGACCTTCCCCCTTTGGCCGTTAGTTCCCTTTGCCGCTCTTGTCTATTCCCTCTCTGCCCACCGTCATACTCTCCCCCCTTTCTTGCGAATCAGCTTACTGCCCCAGTGACTCTCTTAAACATCTTCCTCTTTTGGCGTCGATGTGCCCCTGTTTCAGGGGTCGTAACGCCTCGTTTTACCCCTTGCAGTTTTTCCCGGCCCACTTATGCTCTGGAATTTATTATGTCCCTTCTGTTGCCATCTCCTCACCCGCCGTTTTTTGTTTTCGTGATCTTCCTCGACAGTGCGGCGCATCTCGTTATGTACCCGAAGTCATCCAGCGAAAGGTGCTGCCCCCGTTGATCCACGCGGTCACGTCGGGGCATTTCCGCTTTCCTTAGCATGTGTCCTCCTCGCTCTTTGCTGTCTTTGTTCTTTGTGTAAGATGTACGATCGCCTTACCTGACCTTTGTACTCGCCCCTTCAGCTGCCCACTTGCCACATTGCTTGCATTCTGCGGAGTCCGAACAGTGTGGTACGTTACGTTGTACTGCCGCAAGGCTTGGTTACCGTGATTCTCCCTGAAGTACTTAACAGGCAGTCATGTGCTTTCGCCTGGTGTTTTAGTCCAACAGACATCTTTCCAGACTATCTGTCTCTACTTTTTTCTTTTCCCACTTCCTGAACGCAAGTATCGCTGCACAATTGTTTACCACGGCTCTCCCTCTTTCTACGTCATTACCTCCTCCCCTGCGCCCTTTGTTATGTTTCATTTCCTCCCGGAGTCCTTTTGTCATTTCTGATTAATTTTTTAAGTTCGCTCCCCGACAACGCCATTTTAACTGTCTCCCCAAGTTTTAGCTGGTAGTATAACTCTGTCTTTAAGGTATGTCCAAGTGACAGACGGCCCTCCAGAGCCCGCCGGTTCTCTTAGCACCATGACGGAATACCGTCTTGTTCCGAGCTTCTTCCGATCCTTCCCTCGGTTCCAGGTGAGATCCCTTTCCTACCGCCTTCACGTTAAGACCCCCACCACTCCCGAAACCCTATTCATTCCTAAGACAGGAGTGTCCGTCCTCTTACGACTTCACTTGGTCAGTACGAAAACCCCTATGCCCGACAAGTCACGTTTCCACCCAACGTTTTCTGTATCACCCCCTGTGAAGAAACTTTCCTCCTTCAACCAGTGCTGCCAGAAGGGCTCCTTCGTCTTTACCCGCCGTCTCCCCGGGGATTCAGTTGTACGCGCTGTTTACCCGTCCTTTTTTTCTTTTTTGAACCAGTTAAAATACGTAGAACCTTCACACCGTGTGTTACCCGTTAGAGGTTCCATTCCTTACTGCCAATTTGCGGGTAGCCGCTTCCCCCCAGGCCGCCCCCATGCGATATCCGCTCGATCTGGGTCTTTTCACGACCGCGCACCTCGCAGAAGATTAAGTCCATAAATTCGATGTATAATCGGCTTGTCGCTGCGTCCTTTTTCTTGCGTTCTTTCCGTCGCGAATTTCCTTCACAATTGTCTATCCGCGACACGACCTCTATCGGTCAGGATTGGCTCGTCCGGCGTACGTTACGCCTCCACCTCCCTGATCACCCATTTTTCAGACTTTACGCCGTGCTTTGCTTGACTCATTCCAAAGAGAGATGACGTAGGCCTTCCTTCTTTTTTCATCGCTTTCTACTACGAGTCACATTGATCTTTCGCCTTTCATGCCAGTGCGTCAGATTGCGTAAATAGCGGTATTTCCCCTCCGACCCTCCCTTTGTCCCTCCCTGCGAACCACCTCCCACGACCCATTATTGGGCCCGCCCGCTCCCGGCGTTGAAGGTATGTCCTAATCGCTGAAACCGATTTCTTGTCGCGACAGTTTTTTCTCCGTTTGTTGCGAGAGACCCCCCCTCACACGAGAACTTACTATTTTGTTACTGTCGCATCTCTTCTCAGTCCACGCAGTTTCTTTTCCTCAACGACGGCCTTCACACTGGTCAGGCCCCCCCCTATCAGGCTTACTCCCTGACTTTTTTTACTCCCGGTTTGCTTCCGTCCCTTTTCGCTCGCCCGTACCACCGACCCCCTGACGCAGCGGCCGGTGGCCATTTGTATTTTACATGTAGTGTCAGCCGCGCCGCGCTCCCCCCGCCCCTGTTGCCATTGTTTTCTGTTTTCCCACCTTCGGGCTTTTTCCTTAGGCTATTTTTCTTTCCCTCCCAACTTATGCGCAGTTGTAACCTTAATTCACTCCTCCCCCCTGTGCTGCCCGAACCTCGTCTGCCAGTTTTCTTTTTTTTTTCTGACATCCAGTGGTCAGTCAGGTCCAAGTCCCCGCCCTTTTTTCCTCTTTTTTTTATCACGTCCCTACTCCCCCACCCTCCCTTTTTTGACCGAGTTTCTTCCGCTTGCCATTGCCACTCCCTCTCGTGTTTGGATTCTCTCCCCCTAGCATTGGTTTTCACCGCTTTAGTAGTCAATCGCCTAGGCCTTACCCCCCCTTGACCTACAGAACCCCCCCTTCTCTTGAAACCAATTTACTCCGCGTTCCGTATTTTCTCCTCGTGTAGCCATGTTTACAGGTACCGTCCGGCAGCTTCTGCTCGATTCGAGAAGACGATTCCGCTTTTTTTTTTTAGCGGACTTCTCTCCTTAAAGAATCTCTGCGACTCCGAATAAAGAACCGTCCCTCCCCCTAGATCGCTCTGCAGAGTCGTATTCCCGTCCTCTTCTTCTCAAGTCCTCCCCACCTCCCTGATGCCGTTGTAAGGTGACGTTGCAAGGGAAATCGGCGGAATCGTCGTCGTCCGGCGTCTTTCGTGGTTACTTTTTCCTTATTTGAAAGATGTGTATGTTTGCTTTTCCCCTCCCATTTCGTACTTCTGTGTTTGTCGTGCGTCCGTTTCCTTCATCAATGATGCCCATTTTCCCTTAGTTTTTTTTCCTGACCGAGTTTTTTCCCGTTAATATTGCGTTACTCTTCCACCGGAGCGCCGTTGTTTACTTGACAGCCTCTGCGCCGGCCGATCTTAAGCAGGATCTCCTTTTTTTAACTTGTTTGCCGCCTGCACGGAAGTTTTTCCCCTTCCCGAAGACGATACAGCTTCTTTTTTGATTTTTGGCCGTTTTTCCTCCCGCGTTTCCCGACGCCCTTTTCTGTATTCGCAGGGTTCGGACACCCTTCTTTTTTGATATAGCCCAGAGTTCACTACTTTTTCAACTTCACCGCATCTGAGATTCCCCATTGCCTTCCTGGCTCCCTTTCCATCCGGTGCTATTCACCATCTGTGCAGAGCCGGCCTTATGATTTCCTGAGGTGTCTGTTGACTTTTTGTCGGTTGGTTTAATGTCCTTCTCCCTTCGTCAGTTTTTGGGGTTCTTTTTCTCTCTCCTCCTTTTTTTTCCCGGTGCCCTTGTTACCTTTGATCTGCGGGCCTTTTGTTGCGTTTCAAGGCAGCCTCTCCCCCCCCCGACTGTCAACAATAGTTATAGTTTTGTTCTTCTTTTTAACGCCATTCGTTCTCTACCGGACCCCCCTCTTAGGGGTTGTCCTGCCTTTCTACGGATAATTTCCTTTTTTTTTTCTCCCCCCCCAAGTACCGGGCACATCTTTGAAAAGGACGAGCCCCCTTCTTTCGAGTCTTAGCCCCCCTCTAGCTGTTCTTCAGACCCCAACTTTTTGCATTCCTCTGTGCCTTATTTGATGAGCTAACGCCTAAAATTTCCACGACCCCCCCCCCAATGATACCCAGGTGCGTTTTTGACTCCACCCTAAAGCTTTAGCCCATCAATTTTTCGTTCACGAAATTTCCCCCCCCAGTCCTTCCGAAAATGTGCTCTTCTTTCCCTGTTGCGATGTCCCGTCTTTTTCATACCTGTACATCTTTTTCTTCCTTTTAAGTTTTTTTCTTCTCTTATTCCTTATTTTATGCCGTCTCGGTTGACCTCTCGTCCCCCTTGGACCTTGGCGACCCCGATGCTGTTTCGGAAATTTTAACTCCCTTTTGCAATTTCTTTTTCTTTTAGTTTCTGAGTTTTTTATCTTTTCTCCCCTGGTATCTTGATTTTGGAACATTTTTCGGTTTGATCCCATCATCACTAGCCGAGGACTGCCTCCTTGAGTTTCTTCCCGTCCTCAAACCCTTCGTCCGGTTGGGCAACCCCCTTCCTTTCCCGTGCTCTTGCTTTTTTGAGCCTCTCCCTCATTCTTGATTCTCCACAAAGCGCGCAGTCCCACAATGCTATCCTTTCCTTTCACCCGTCTTGTTACCCACGACCCCATTTCCCCTGGTATCCCCCCCCGGTTCCGAATTTGCGGCAATCCCACCCCTTTTCCCCGATTAAATACCGCTCTATGACCCACCCATGTTCATGCGTACTTATCCTGGTCCCGATCTCTTGTTCTTCCTCACGCGCTTTCCCTCATATCCCATGCTTTTATCCCAAGTCCAATGGGAGAATTACCTTTCCGATTTCGCATTCTTCCTGTTATATAGCTTTACGACTACCGTATCTAACCGTTCCCCTTTTTTCTGCTGCCCAATGTAGGACAATCTCTAGTCCGTTCGTCTGGGGGGCTCCCGTCCTTGCATGACACCCAACGTTTCCCTCCCAAAAGAGTCCTCACTCCGCCCCCTTTCCCTTCATGTGATGCGCTGAATCGTCCCGGCATTTCCTTTCTCTGCGCCTTTCCCCTCGAGCCCGGAATACTTTGTCCCGTCCCCGCCGAAGTCTACCTCCTTGTTTCCACTTGTGTTTTGCTTGTGATACAGTTCCTCCGCCCTTGGTCCATTCTATAATTGTTACAATTCGTTGCTCCGCCCCCCCCTCCTAGTTGGACCAAACGTCCCTTTTGTGTATCCGTTTCTACAGATCCTCCTCCCCATAAAGCTATCTCTCGCATTGAGCGAAGTCTCCGCTATATGTCTCGATCACACGTCCTTCCATACTGATTGGCTCATCTTTGTGTTCCTTATTTTTTTTTTTTTTTTCTCATTTGTTGGCTTTGACATGGTCGCCCTCCTACTTTTAATTTGGTTCAATTGTCCTTTCCCCCCATGACGATTATTTTCTCTTTTTTTTTTTTTTACTTTTTTGTATTCCTTTTATTATTTTTTCTTTTTATTTTTTTTTTTTTTTTCGTATTCTATAAGTTTTTTGTTTTATTCTTTTCCTTCCTTTATGTTGTTTTGTATGATTATTGAGGATTTGTCAAAACGTCCGAATGCATGTGTCTCACCCTTTCCTGTAGCTCCTTCATAATGAACATCCTCGTTCTTCCGACTGCAATCTTGACGCACCAATGATGTCAATTCGACCCCGGTTTGTTTCCCCGTACCATTCTATTCTCTTTTTTGCCACCCCGACTCCGGCCCCGCTCGCCTACTTGAAACACAGTTACCTCCTCTTTCCATCACCCCTTTAGTTCGACCCTTTTTTGCACCTGCCCCCATATCGACTACGGATTGACTAGTTAACGCAAATCTTCGTACCACGTAAATGCTACCATTCCTCAATGATCCTTTCCCCGTCCATTAAGTATTCACATCTGTTTGTTGGTTGCCGCTCCATCGCCCCATGACTTGATCGTCTCCGCTTATTATTCCGATTACGCTCCCTGCTATCACCGGCCCTTTTTCTGGGGCACCTTTCTGGAGACGTTTTTCGGTTGCGAAAGCACATAACTGTTAATCTTGATATTGCAGTCCTAGTGTTTCTTGCCGAGCACCTGCCGGTTACTCGGATTTTACAGATCATCGGCGTGATCCCTTTTTGTTTACACACCCACCCCTTATTTTCTGTTACCCTGTCAGCTTAGTCCCTCTACATTTTGGATGAAAAACCTCCTGGGAGTCTCGGCGGTACCAGTTTTTTTCGAATCCCCCCCTGCACGCCCCTCCCCTTTCTTTTCCCCCAGATTTTCCCCCCCCTCCTACACCCCATGTTTCCAGGCGGCGCCGGGCCCGTCCACGGGAGAACCCCTTTGGACGCCCTCTGGACTCACCCCCCCTGAAGACGTCCCACCCTATAGCGGTGCTTAAGCGCCTTCTTCCGCTTAGGCTATTGGCGTTGCTTGTGTATTTGCGACCTCTCCCTCTGTACCAATGGCGGCCCCCTGTCCCCTTTCTTTGCCCTTGACGTTCCGAAGTTTTTTCTGGAAGCCGAGGAAAATTTCGGTGCCTCCCGCATACGCTGAAGAAATCCTTCACTTGCGCTTTAGTCCATTGACTCTGTGATGACGAGGTTCGGGATGCCCTTCTTTTTAGCCCCGACCTTTCCTTGTATTAGCCCTCTTTTTCCCTGGTCGAGAAGGTGGCAAATTTTTACCGGAGGCCACGCCCGAGAACAAGAATTACTCCCCTTTTGCACCAGACATTTTCCACTTCTTTCGTGCGGCCCGGTGACTTGTCGTATCCCCATTAACGATTTGTACCAGGTCTTCTTTTAGTCTTGAGGGACAGAACTCTCACCCTTTGTACGGAAATTATCCGTCCATTGCTTGTTAAAAATTTCCCTTTCCCAGTCAGAGCCAAAGGCCCCACCTTTTTCCTTTTCAACGACGTCTACGTATCCACCTGGACCCTCGCTCGCGCCTTCCCAGGCGCTACCGCGGGAAACCACGTGTTTTCCCCAGCCCATCGTAAATCGTGTTTCTCCCATTTGCCCCCCCGGAACCTGTTCCCATTGAGAATAAGGAATTTCCTGCGCGTTTTTAGAACCCCGGGCCGGTAACCGCGCCCCTTTTTCCCATGCTGTTTTTTTTTTTGTGTTTCCCCCCTCCAAACTGCCTCGGGACCCCCGCACACCCCATTTCCGTGACAAGGCCCGCCCTCCCCTTCCTTCTTCCATCTCTACTCGCCTTTCTACGGTCCATCTTCCTTTTTTATTTGCACAAGGCATCAAGCGGGTCTGTTTTGAATTCAAGATGTAGGGTCGGCTGACTAAAAGGAACCAGTCCTCTTCACCGACTACTGGACCTTTTTTTGCTGTTCGGGCGTCCTTTACTTAGTTCTGTCACCCTGTGAACAGGACTGCGATTCACGCGTCCTCGCTAAGTGCCCCGTTTCCCCCTCCCATTTTTTTTCCCAGTTGAGTCCGTCTTTGCTTTTCTAAATTGTCAACCCCCACTCTTTTGTACAGTTGTCGCCTATTCCCCTTTTCCCTTAAATTAGTGTTTTGGTCGGCGTCCCCCCATGGCGTACAGAGAGGGTCGGCAGTTGGTCGCTCTCTTGATGTTTGAGCTAGGTATGCCTTCTTACGGCCCAGTAGGAGAATGCGTCCTCACTGTTTCCTGCCCCCGCCCGTGGCTTATGAGTAGTCCAAGGTCCCCCCGGTAAAATTTCCCACCCTCTTATACCGTCAGATCTTTTTCCCACACCTTATTTTTTCGTTTCTCTTTTTTTTTCTTTTGCGGAGAGAGTTTTACTGCCGCGCCCGCTCTATAGGCGCAGCAGTCAGAGCACATCCCTCCCCGCAAGTAGGTCACCTTTCTTCTTTTCCCGGTCGCGGCCCCGGCCTTGTCATACTAACTTCTGGAACATGCCTTCTTTTCCTATCCTCGGGTCTTTCTAGCTCACCCCGGTTTCTTTGCCCGCATCCTTTAATCAGCCGGTTGCAACTGGCATTCCCTCCCGGCGCCCCTTCAACCGCCCGTCTCTGTTCTCGATTTCTTTCGCCTTTTTTCGTTCCGTCTTGTACTGTAGTCCTTTTCACTCCGTTTAGACCCCGTCTCAGCCGATAACCCCGCCGTTGATTCTTTTAGTATTGCTCCCGTTCTCCACTGCGATCGCTTCACTTTTTCTCCCTCGTTTGGGTGTGTGATGTCGAAGATCCTGCTGTCGAATGAAAAGCCACTCCGGTGGATTGGGGACTTTGAGTCCTGCCGTGTTTTCTACTCTTTTATTTAAGTGAAAGTACTACATCCCTAGTATGCCAAGACCATTCTAACGTCCTCACGCACTTATCTTTGTTTTTTTTCAATTCAGACTCTTAATTTCCTCCCTAGTCTGCTTCCATGTCCCCGAGGCTTCGGGCAATTCCCGATTTCTACGGTATGATCCACCCCTCTTTATTTGATCCACTGATCGTGTCACGTCCCGCCCAGTAGGTGGTGCTTTTTACAGTGAAGCCATTCCGCCAAGTTTCCAAAGCCCCTGCACCTCGTTTCTTCCACTGTTGCGCCTGTTTAGCCCGTTAAAGCATTTTTTTATTGCACCCCGCATATGACCTATCCCATGTCCGAAGACTGTGACACTACGTCCCCCTTGGCCACTGTACATTGTCTTCCGGGGTGTTTTTTTGCCTGCCTAAAATGACCCCCGTCATCACCACACAGTCCCCCCCCCACCTTCGGTTCCTACCTTTCCCCAATCGAACTGCTCCTTTGTTCAGCCATTTCAGAAGTATGCCCTTCTTTTTATGATCGCTGTACTTTCTGTCCACCGGGAACCTGTCCCTTTTCTTATAACCTGTTAACACTTTGGAGGTGGAATTGTGGTTAGAACACCTTTCTTCTGCGCTTTTGCCCGAAGCTTCTCGTCCACTTTTGCAACGCCAGCCCGGCCGACGACCACGAGTTTGGAGATCCCCTTTTTTTTGCCGCTTTTCTGAATAAGTCCTCCTTTTCCCTTCCCCTCCTTGTAATTGTATACTTTACTCAAGCACAGGGCCCCTGCTGTCAAAGAATAGGTTTGTGACAAAGTGTAGTTCAGTGAGAATACTATTTCCTCCCCTCTCGCCGAAGGCCATACTGTCTTACTTTCCTTCTTTTTTCCAAACGGCAGGTTCGCTAGGTTGTCAAGAGGAGGCCTCAACTCGGCGACATTTTCCCCTTTCCATTCGGCTTGCCCAGCGCACCTACAAAGATTACTGTATCCCTCCATTCCTTATTCGCCCCTTTCCCTTCTTCTCACAATTTCTCCCTAACTTGTTCTGAGTCGGAGAACCAGCCCGTGCTCCCCCCCTGTCACCTTTCCCTGTCCTTCTCATTGTGCTCGCCCTTTTTTCTTGTTACACCTCTTGCCGTCTTATGCGCTTTTTTTTACGCACATTTCCTTGTACTCGGGACCTGTTAGCCCATCCGACATTAACCCACCCTCTGACCCACATAGTGTCCCCCTTATCACACTTACCGGTCTTATTTACTATTTACACATCGTACATCTCGTGGAGCGCCTTTGTGCCAACCCCACCTTGACCACTTCCAGTAATGATGTCCTGTCATCCCCATATATGACCCCGTGATTATTTTCTTTTAGATTCAGGTCGCAGGCAAGCGTTCACCCTTTTTTATGGGACACCCTTGAGCTGGTCACAGGTGATGTGAAGCACAAGTGCAAAGGCTTTTTATTCTTGTCGCCCCACCTTTACAGAGAGCTGAACGTTTAGCCTCTTCCGTTGCACAGTTGTTTCGTCTCGAGCTGAACCCAGTTCCAGTCTTAATTTAGTTTCATACCAGGGAACAAGGTGCTGCTTATCAACATTCGAGGCCAGCCATCCTGTTGATGTATGCCTGTTTGAGTCGGTTCGCCGGGACCGCTTTAAGTGTCCGTGAGGTGCCACAACCCGGCTCGTTCCTCACGTGATCGCCACCCTATGCACCGCCCTTGCCCCCCAATAGACTATCATGTGCATGATGCGATTGGCCCACCTCGGACCCCTGCACGTCCGTCACTTGTCCTTCCTGTGGCAGTCCTCACGGTTTCGTAACCACTTGCCGTCGTCCGTCGCTCGCCGCCTCCCCCTGTGAACCATTTTCAACGGCCTCAAGGTTCCGTTTAGAGCATTGTTCCTCTCCCCTTTTTGGTTTGTCTGCTTCCCCATCCTTTTAAGATCCTCCGCTCGCCACGCATGGATGTGCCTTTGATAGTTGTTTTGTCTTCTTTGACTTGGCGCACGTAATCCCCCTTTTAACCAGTTGTTTTTCGATTTTCCCTTTTCGATCTCCCGACGTCTGCTCTGCCCCCGACGCCTTCCATCGAAACTTATTTGCGCCGACTCCCCTCTTCCCAGTCCGTTTTAGTTCTCCTTTCCGCTGCGGATCAGCCGCGTCCCCCACCCGTCACCCCAATGTCGGCAAAGTGAACGTCCTCGGACACCCTCTCTTTCTTCTTATCGGCTTAAGTATAGTTCCCGCCGCATTATTCCGTGATGGAGGCCCCCGGCACTTTCCTTGACCTTGCTTTGCTTTGTTTTTTCCCCTCTGTAGTGATGAAGCCACAGCTGCCCGTTGTCCTCGTAGTGAGTTGCGTCGTGATCTTGTTCTCTTTTATTTTCCCGCTTAACTCCTTTTCCCTCTTTCACCGGTTCCCGCGTTGTTCCTGACCTTTAATCATGGTTGCGCTCTACGGCCCTCCCTCTGTGAGCGCAGTCAGATGCATTCCTGTTTCAGGCTTTTTTCGTGTCCGTTCTTTGAGATTGACGCCGATACGATATTCAAAAGCTTTTTCCGGGTGATACCTCTCTCGTTTCGGCGTAGATTCCTGGTTTCAGCATCCCGCCGGCGCCAGCCCTACCGGCTGGGAGATATTGCCCCTGCTCTCCCCCTTTCCCTTGTTGAGAGAGACCTATCTTCACGATGTTTTTGCCTCCAATAAATTTACCCTGCTTCCTGTTCACCGGCTTGTTGTGTTTTAAAACCAATTTCCCTTTCTTCCTCCCTCATTTCCTACAGGGTTTACTTCACCCAGATCAGGCCTTACGGGTACGCGCTGACGACTGGAGTCCGTTTACTCCTCCTCCTTATTTTTTCGGTATTGATTCCTACCCTTTCGACTCTGATCGTTTTTTGTCGGTACCGGCGAAGCCGGTTTTTAGAAAAAGGGCTTTTTGTCACTCTTTTCTTCACGGAGGTGTCCCTGCTCTTTCATTGAAATTTTCCCCTGCCAATGCATGGACCCATATGATCGTACAAGATGTTTTTTTTCCTCCAAGCGGACACTGTCTCCTCTCCGGAACGGTCGTGGTACTTGTACTTGTTTTCTCTCCTTCCTCCTATGTCGCCTTTTCTCTTCGCGCTTGTGTTCGCTCCCCCAAACTTACGGCAAAGTATGTTTTATAACGAGAAGGATCAGGCTCGTGGATTAGCAACCCGCGATCTGTCTTCCTCCAAAACACTTTCCCGCCACGAGTTGCTTCGTGATGCTTTCATCGCACCGCCGAACTTAAGAACCAACATCATCAGCCCACAATTCTCTCTCCCCCCCCTCCAGACATTCTGGCTTCACTCGTGCGTTTCACGACCTGTCCTTACCCCCTCCTTCTTCTACAAGGGCCCGACGGTGTTCCTTTCCCCGAGTACGGTGTCATAAGACCCTTCTCTTTATTTCTTCCTTGTTGTTTTTTTTGAGAGGTCGATCCCGTCCCCCCTGGACCTAGGCTGCTTCCTTCACCACCTTGGAGTTAATGAGTGTGCGGACATCTTGACCCGCCACGCCTTTCCTTCTGGGGCTTACTGCTTTCTTTGCATCTCCCTGGTCTATTTTGTTTTGGCGGTCAAACTTTGGCCGTTCGGTAATTAACTCCCCGGTAATGCCATTGGTTCTCTTTCTGTTGGTGGCTGGCCGTCAAACCCTGCAGGCTCTTTTGGTCTTCAACATCCAGGGAATCTTCTTATCCGCAATCGGCGTGACGTAGATTTACTGACTTTTTTTTAACTCCCCCTGCTGGGCGCAATTTTTATTACTTTTTGTTTTCGCATCTTTCCCTTCGGGCCCCTCCCTACCCACTGTTCCTGCGGTCTTTGCCCCTTTTTACTATGCCTTTCCCCATCCCTTTTTCTCTCAGTCTGGCTCTCTTTTTGTCCAGTCATTGGGCTTGCTCCACGCTCCTTCTACTAATCAGTGCCCTCATTAATTACAACCCTCCGTTGTTGTTGCCTTGTCGTCTCGGTATTGCGACCCACCCGGACCAATTTGGCCACGCGTGCGCACCATGTGCCCACGACCCCAAAAAGCGTCCATAGTTATTTTTATCCCTTGCACTTGCGTTCTGCCACGCATTCTGGTGCTCCTCGTTAGGTAAATTTAGCCGACTGAGTTATTTTGTTAATTCCTCGTGAACTGGTTCTCACGCGTGCGGAAGTCTTATTTTCCTTGGCCCCAACATTTCCCCCGATCAACACCAAGTTTTATTTTTGTTTGAGAATACGCCTTAATTTCTCTTTTGTCCATTTATTCACCCCAAAACCGCATTCCCATTGCTCTTCCTTCGGACACGCACCCCTGCGAAGCTGTTCCCATTGCGGTCTTTGTCATGACCTTTTCCCCCCCCCCCACAATCTCATGCATAATCCCCTGTCCACCCCATACCGTGACTGAACGCTTACTGAGCTTACTATGTCCATGAGTATGCGCGGCACGGCCAGGCTTTCTTCCCCAGTTTATAGGCCTCCTTCTGTGCAGCTCCGACGTCATAAATATTTGGCCAGTGCACAACCACCCTTCAGGCTCGATTCACTGAAGCCCTAAATACCGGTGCGGTTATGTTCCCCTCTAGATAATAAATGGTTTGGCGTCAATGCACCAATTGAACACCGACTTTACCGTAAATTTTGTCTCATGCGAAGTCACGCCTGATACCCATCACGCTCCTTCCCTTTAGAACTCCCCCATCGGGTCAGGTCTATTCATTTTCCACCTAATTTAAGATTCTTCCACTCCTGTAAGTCGTATTTCCAACAGTAATTCCATGGCATGTTGGGGACTTGGCTTGTAGACGCCCCTCGCACGAGAGTACCCACCGAAACCACACCGTGCTGTTTTCATCTCGCCCTTCTACGGCATGCCGGGTCCAGTTTCGGCGTCTTGTCCCTCCTGCCTGAGACCCGGAGTTCTTTCTGATCGGCGGGCCACCCTGACACCACACCCTTGGTATACGTTTTTCCTGATTCTTAGACATCTCTCTGCCAAAGAATGTGGACTTCTGCCGGACGCGTATTTCACGTCCGGCTACTCCTATTCTTATGAACACCCCCCACACCCCAACCCTAAATCGAAGTGCAATATTTTTCTCCCAAACGGATTATTTTTGACTATCGCGGTACAGGTGCGGACCGTTCCTTTCGCAACGCCCTTCCCCCTCTATAGCGGCCGGCCTGGGCACGCGAAAGCATACCCTGGGGGAAAGGCGTTTTTGGGAAGTTCGAGAAGATGGACTGCACCATTTCGGGTCAAATCCTTTTGAAGACTTTCATTTTGCCAGCGGATTGTCGAGTTTCCCCCCACCAATGAGCTTTTTGTCGGTTTAGGTTTTGTGTTGTCCAATTGTTTCAGGTCGATGTATGACGCCGGTCCAGGCTCCCTGCAGCTGCTGGTGTGTTCTACCGGGCACATGCACTCCCCTTTTGGTACATTTCCCCTTTTTCCCCCGCTTCACTGGCCCCAAATGTTTGAAAGTTAGTCACGTAGCCGACACCCGGTGCACAATAGTATCGTCCCCCAGCCTATTCCTCCGCCGACCTCTTCATTCTTCAGCTCCTCATTCTTTTTTGCTTTGTCTTTGTCGGAAATGCACTGGCCCCTCTCCCCAGGTTGACAACCTTCCTTTTTATGGCAAAGGCTTGTTTCTACCGTATAGCCCACTAATGCCTGAGATCCATGATGCCACTCCCCCTTGCGCGTGAGGTCGTTTGGTCCCCTTGCACCATGGGCCTGTGCTTGCGCGGTATGACGAGAGGGTACTGTCTCTTGGGCATTGCTTCACCGGGCTATTGTTTTCCGATTTAG
>Ga0179593_1295754_pt1 | contig 15032 bp, 14 predicted proteins | sample CZODoug2_1_08_16_FD_185931 | JGI IMG/M metagenome (GOLD analysis project Ga0179593, IMG submission 185931) | Vadose zone soil fungal communities from Angelo Coast Range Reserve, California, USA - CZODoug2_1_08_16fungal (PacBio error correction) | ecosystem: Environmental > Terrestrial > Soil >... | reverse complement strand
TTATTGATCGGTTAGGTATCTCCTTTTCACGGATTCCACCCACCTGGCCCCCCCTGACTGCCCCTCGACACTGGCAGCAGGCCCTCGGAAGTGCTTTTTCATTGCTTGCGCATCATCTTAGTGGTCTTTCATCGGACACTCCCGGCCCTTCCCGCGCACCTGCCTTTTGCTGAAACGAGCCCCCACTGACCGCCTTCCCAGTTGCCCTCCCTCTCCCCTTGATTTCCCGACACGGGAGCGCACTTGCTAGTCTTGACGATTAATCAATTTCCTCGCCTCTCCCCCCTCTTTTTCATGTTTCTTTTCTTTTTTCCCACCGCCGCTGTTTAGCCCTTGCTCTCGAGCCTGTGTACTCTCCGCCGGGCTTTCGTTCTGCTGGCGCTTGACGTTTATCCCATACCACTTTTGTCCCCCTTCTTTTTTGCTCGGCGCAGTGCCTCGTTTCCCGATCTACCGGCCGTCAAATTGGTAGTGTCACCTTTATCTGTCGTATTTCGATCAGGCACTTTTCCTTTCGTGCACAGTCGTACTCCGCCCTTTTGTGATGTAACAGGATTGACGTCCCCTCTCCGTCTTATTTCTGATCGATCCCCACCAATCGGCTTTGGACCCTCCGGGTCATCCCGTGTCCCTCTTCCACTTCTGCTCCACGACCCTCAGGGCCGATGTATTGCCTCTCCACCTCTGTTATAAACACCTTTCATTTTTTTTTGTTCTGTGTTCTTATAGCGCTCGTCTTCCTTTTCTTCAGCCATGTAGGCTGACTGTCTCCCGACCCCTCTTCCTCTTTTTTGCCGGGAGACCGCCCCCACCCCTTTCTAATCGCGAGGTGTCCAGGGTCCGCTTTTTCCCTTTCTTCATGCATGCAAGGTAGTCTATGCCGCCTTCTCTCCGATGTAAAGATCGTTATTTGACTCCCCTTCCTTCTTTTCGGATCCCGTTTGGCCTTCTGCCCCGTGACCTACATGGAGGGCTCCTCGTTCACTTTTCGTGGTCTTGTACTATACTCGTTCTTCGCTGCCAGTTCTACACCCTCCTGGTCACTTCACCCTGCATGATACGATTGGGAGATCTGGACTTTTTTTTTTTTCCAGTGACTTTGTTGGGGAGTCGTGACGCATGCCGATTCCGTGCCTTTACCCAATCGCTACGTGTTATACCTATCTCTCTCCCCTGGACCGAACCTCTGCCTGGCTATCTAGCCCTCCTCTTCAGTGCAGTTTCGCACAGTCTCTCCCGTCGCTTCTCGGGAGCTTCCCTCCCCTCCCCATGGGCATTTCTTTGGAGTTTCCCATCGAGGGGCATAAACCCTACTTGTTTTACGGTCAAGGGAGGGGCAGTTAGGTGGAACACAAGGCGTCTTCCTTCAGTCCGTTGGACAGCGTGACTCCTTTTCTCTTTTTCCCCTACGAAGCCTCCCAGTCCCCCTCTCCTGTTTGGCTTCGACTGAAGTGATCGACGATTACCTTCCTCTCCGTAATACCGAATCTCGCTTTTGTCTCCTTTCTTTCCTTTCTTTATATTTCCTTGTCCCGCACTACCGGAGACTGTGCGAACGCCCGTTTTCTGTCCCCCCCCACCCCTTCGTTGGAGAACCTCTCTTTTCCTGTAGATTCTGTTTTCTCTTTCTGTTTTGTTGCCCGTCAGATCTTTTGTAGCCCTGTCACTCTGATCCCGTTTTATCTTTATTTTTTTTTTGGCTCCTTTTTTTGCCGCTTAGCACACCTTGGCTCGCCCGAGTTCATTCCCTTCCCATGTTCCTGCCCACCCCCCCAACAGATGCGCTACCCCTGTCAAGGATCCTCCTCGACATGCGCGATTAACCGCCACCCAGACTCATCTGCTAGCTTTATGGATTTTCGCTCTAATGTCTTTTCCCCCTTCTACGGATTTCCCACGGGTCTCTTTCCGGTCCCGTGGCCACGTTTTCACGTGTTTTTCCCGCTTGTATTACTTCCCCGCAACCGTCCTTTGTTGCCAAGTTCACTTTCCTGCTCTGTGGTGTTGCACACTCCGTGCTTCAATCCCCCCACATCTCAACCCCCCCGCTATTTTTTACGCGAGCCCCCAGCCACCGAGACTTTCCTTTCTTCCCGGTCCCCGAAAAGACATTCCCTGTACCGGTGATTGACATGCTTTCCCTCTGGAGCGTATCCTTCGTGCTGTTCTCAGTGAGTCCCTGGCCCCTTTCTCCTATCACTTGTCTTGGACGCCCTTCCTGTGCCCCAACAGTGGACAGGGGATCGTTTCAGTATTTTCGTTTTTGGTTTGTACTCGGTCTTTTTTCCAAAACGATTTTTTTCTGTGGGTCTTATCCAATCTTCTTTGTTCCCTGTACCCAGCGCACATTCGCACCTCTGCCTTCTTTGGAAGACGTGCAACACCTCCTTTTGTCCTCATTCCCTCCCCCTACTATGTTACCGCTGCCACCAGACTGATCCCCCCTGCATCCTGTGGACAATCCTCCCTGCGATCCGCCGTAGCCTCACCTTCGGGTGGATCGGCGTACGTCTTTTGACTCTGCACCTGGTGAGGACATTTTGCCCACTTCCCTCCCCTCCTCCTCGCGAGGAGGACTCGCTTGGTGTGCCGCAGCTTCTTAGTATTGTTCTGACTTTTCCCTCTTTTTCGATGGGGATCCATCTTGCATCCGCTTACCGTCCTTCACCGGCGATTCCCCTCAAAGCACGTCCACACTCTCTGCCCCTTCTAAACGCGTGTCAGCCAGGGTTATTTCCCTCTGTTCCTTTGTTTCACGTTGGTAAGTACTCCCTTCTCTGTTGGCACCTGAGACCCGAGTCCTCTCCTGGACGCTCACGCGTTAAGGCAGGGCTATGACTCACTTCTTTTCTTGGGCCCCCCGATTCACAGAATATCTCCCTTCGACTTTTTGGCAGTCCCATCCCTTATTACACCCATCCCCCCTTTTTTAGTTCCTATTCCTTTACGAGGTTGTCCGGAGTTGTCGTACTTCCTTGTGTGCGCTTCGTAACGCCCGCTGCGGCCCAACATGAATACTGGTCTACTTTTACAACGCTTTCCCTTTGCAGACCAAAGACACCCCCGTGCCCGTAATTCAGTTCATTGTACACGCTCCCCCTTGCCCCCCCCGACATGACTTCCCCTTCCAGACTTTCCCTCCTCTTTCTCCCCACGTCGTGCCCCCCCAGCAACTCCCATCCCTACGGCGGAGATCTGGGGTCCCGCTCCCCCATCCTGCTGTTGCGGGCTTTCGTTCCCACCAGTGGGACGCCCCTTCCTTCCTTTTGCTCAAAGGCGTTACATTTAACCGCCCCATTTGATGTAACTGTACGGATCATTCTCTCCTCCGAGTGCGCTACTTGCGGCTAGCCCACTCTGCCCTTTGATTCGTCTTCTGTTTTCCCCTATGATAATTGAGATTGGCTGGGTGGATTCTTCACCGCAAGAGAGGGCTGCCAGCCTTTTCGTTGTGAGATGCATCCTGAGACGCGGTACTACCCGTGCTGGCGTAGATGTAGACGACACAGGTCGCCCCTCTGGATTGACGATCTCGTATAAGATCTTCTCCGTGTCCCCTTTCCTCCGTTGTGTTTGTGTTTTCTTCGAGTCGGCTCCTTCCCTCACCCCCCCAAGAGCTAGACACCCCTGTTTCTCTTTCTCTGCCTTCCCAGAGCGCGGGCAGGTTTTCTCCTCCGGCGTCATTTTGTCTCTCCCTCCTCCCCAGATGCCGGGGCATTGGCTGTCTCGCTTCCATCCCCCCTTCATGCCCTCTCCCTCCTGTTCCTCTCCCCCGAGGCAATTCCTTTCGGCGAACGCCCTCACTTTCTCCTCTCATCCGGGCGTAAGATTCGTTCGACACGTGCCTTTGTCATGCGAGGTTCAGCCATATTCCGGTTTTTTTTTGGCATTCCCTCCCTTTTAAAAGAACGGGGTACTGATACGCTGTCCTCCTTTCCAGTGTCGTCGGGCGGCGTATTTTGTCCTGCTTCCAATACTTTTCCATTGCCGATTCTTATGGGCCTCCGGCTGGGCGGCATTTCCGTCTGTTTTGCCGACTGATCTCCACGGCTTTCCGAGCGTGTTTAGTTGCTCTTATCTTATTCCACCCTCCCGGTCTTCCCTTCTATTTTTAGAACTGGCGGCTCTTCTGCCCGAAGGGCTGATATCATTCCCTCCGCAATTAGTGGCTCCTTCCCCAATCGATATGCCCCCCCTTTGTGTCACGCGTACCTTCTTACCTGTTCCGAGCTGGACTACCTCGTGTCTCCCGACGTTTCCCCGCCAGTCTGAAAACCGAGCCCCCTCCCCCCGCCCCTCACGTTATCTCCTGTTGACTTTAGCTTTAGTCGAATAGGCTTCCTACGCTGCACCACCTTACGCCTGTTTCAAAGTTTCGCTCTTCTTCTTTGTCCGGCCTGCCGCTGTAGCCCCAACATGGTCTCCCTCTCTTCCCGTGGGGACATAGGATTCTCGCTCCGAGAGATCGTCCGTCGCTCGTATCTCAGCGCGGGCATCGGTTTTTTATTCCCTTCCAACAGGGTCCTCGGTTTTCTTCGGCGGTGACCCGTATGTAAGTGTACGACCCCGTTCACCCAGCCCGTGACTTAACTACCTTGCCCTTTTCCCCAAGTCCGAGTTCTATCTTCAGGATACTTCTTCTTATCTCTTTTGAGACAGGATGTACTCCCACATTCTCCCCGTCATTCCCCCTGGGGCCTCCATCCATCCTGTTCGTGTGGTGCCCGCCCCCTGCCCACATGTCCGGCGTACATGCCGGCGTCTTTGCTCCCTTCCACCTGCATACCTCCTTAGTCTCTTACGTCGCATTTTTTTTTCCATCGCCCACATCCCGCATCCTGTCTTGACATAGGGATCACCCCTCTTGTTTTTCATTGTCTCAGCGGCCCGTAGTTTTCCTCGTCTGTTGCGTGACCCCTTCCTACGGTTGAAATGGCCCGCTTGCAGGTTTTGATGCGGTTCTCTCGTAAGGAAACCTTTAAGTGCCCTTTGCACATTGCTTTCCCATCCTCCATGCGTATTTGGCGCACCCCCCCTCTGCGATCCTCCCCCAATTCGGTCATTTCTTCTTTCCGAGTCCCTGGTTCCCCCGCCCCGGGGGGCGAGCAACCCTTTTAAATGGTTTTCCTTCGGGTCGTTTTGTGCCTCCCCGGATAGATTTCCCCCCCCTGAAGCTCTTCCACATCGCCCACTCCCCTTGCGATATCAGGAGAAGGAATTGACGTATCCAATTCCGACTTCCTCGGTGCATACTCCTTATGATGAGAGTGCTTCACACTCCGCTTACTGCCCTTCGCCCCCAGGGCTCATTATTGAGGTTGGCATTTGGACGCCGGACCTCGCTTGCTTTGTTCCCCAGGAGCAACCCCCCCCTGGGCTTTTCTTGCCCTCCTTACCTTCCCTTCGCTCTGCCCCCCGCTTATGTCCGCGGAATTACGTCACACCATCCCAAGTGGACATAGAGCAGAATTAGTTTCTTTTCTCGAGCGTACCCCTTCGCTGTGTGGAAGTTCTTCCTCACCTCACCAAACCTCTTCTTTTCGCCCCCGTGAAGTTTTGCCCCTCTCTCCCCTACTCCCGCTCTCCAACACACCCCCATTTGATGGTATTCCTTTCGGATTTCGATGTCCCCGGGCTGCTTTCGGATACTGAGCCTTGCTTGACTTGGATTCTTATGCTGAGATTCCGTTCCTTTTTTTAGATCCTTTCCGTCCCCACCCCCTAGGGTTTCATGAACCGCTTGCTACTACAGCCAGGAACTTCGTCATTGATTCCTAGTCCGATTACCAGGTTGGGTCCTTCCATGGTCCTTTAGTTTGTACAGTTTTTGGGACCCCAACGTAAGCGTTCTTTTTCCCACCCTGCTACTGATCCCAGTCGCATTGACCGCTCCCCCTCGATATGATGTATCCGCTCTGTGACCTACTAGTTTTCCCTTTTTCACCGCAGCTATACTCCTTCCCCCCTTTCGGCATTTAGTAGATGACAGTCCTATGAAGCGTCCGGGTGAACCACGCCCTTCTCCCCTGTCGATTTCGCTTGAGCTTGGCGTATCGCCTCGGCATCTCCTTTCGCGCTCCTAGCACGTCCTTCGCTTTTTTTTCTTTCTTTTTTAGCAGTCATGCACCTTCCCGGACTCAGACTGCGGCACCGCTGCCCGTCTCTCCCCTCTCCCTGGTAGAGTTTTAGTTTATTATCACTGATGCGGACCTTTTCCCCCCCCCCCCTCTCACGATTTTGCTGTTCAGTCCCCTTTTCATGCTGGGTGGTTCTCATAGGGATGTCAATATTTTTCCCTACGGGTTGCTCTTGGGACCCCCCCAGAATCACTTGCCTTCGGGTGCATGTCACAACCGCCACCCTTTTTCTTTCTCTACATTCCTCCTCGCGTTTTATCTCGATCGTCACCACACACTCCCCTGTCCTCCCCACGTGGAATTCAAATGGCATCTAAACGACCCGTTCTTCTCCATCTTCTCCGCTCACCGGTCCCAAGAACATTGCCCGATATCTAATCGCTTCTGACGATGCGGCGTCTCTTCTCCTCTAGCTTAAGGCGGTTTCACTGTGCTTGAAATCCACTCCTGTAGTCCCCTCTTCTTTTCTCTGATACCTAAACTTTTGAGTGGCCATCGTCCTTCTTCTTCCTTATTCCTTAGTGATTTCGGCGTTCCTTCGCCGGCTTTGTCCTTTTTTTCTTTCCCTATGCTTGGCATTCGGTGGCTTCGGCCCAGTCTATCCCCTTTTAACCAGTATGTTTCGTTTTCTTGCTCCCGCATTACCCTCGACGACGGCCGCCCCCGCCGATTCGATCTGCTTCAATCCGCCCTGGATTTTCTCATACGTGACAATCCCTCCTTCAAGATGTAGAAAGCCTTTTTCCCCTTACTTTTTTTGTTGACTCCTCTTTTTCCTTCTCATCAGGTCAGTTCTTCGTTCTCCTTGGTCCTCCCTTTTGACCCTGAGCTCCCCCCCTCTCGCTTGTCGCGGCTTTGTCCGCAGACTTGCGCGTCGTCGATTGCGCCGTCCTCTCGCCGCAGACGCCCCCTGAGGATGGCCGGCTCTCTTTTTTTTTTCCTCTCCCCCGGAATCCCCACAGCCTTTCTTCATCCTCTCGCCACCTGCGTTCCAGCCGCCGCCAGCGCTCGCTCACTGTCCGCCCCTCCTGCCATAGTATGAGTTTTTTATCACCGCGCTCATCCAGCATATCCCGGATTTTCAGTTACCCCTGCAATTGCCCCGCCTTGTGTTTATCTTATTCTCTCTTACATCTTCTCAGCCTATGCCTGTTTTTGATTGCTCTCTGGTTGTCCGGGTTCCTTCTAATTTTGCCCAATCAGGATTCGTTCGGGAGCACCTTCTATGTCCCCGTCAGTTTTTCTCCTCTCGCCACATTTCGGTTCTGTAGTTTCCTCTCGCTGACTAGGGGCTGCCCGGCGAAGGTTTTAATATATTCTTTCCTCCCTCTCCCCCGGCGAACTAGTTTCTCAGTAAGTCTCATCCTTCGATACCTCGCCTGCATCAGAGGAGCTCCCACCGTATTACTCGTGACGACATTTCTCATAATTCCTGTCCCCCCCGCGCACTACACCCTGGATAAGCGTTTCTTTGCCTCCTTCTCTTGGATTGTGGGCACCTTTCGCCTTTTTTCATTTCAGACTTCCACAAACCCTATCGTACAAGAATTCGCCACTTGACACGCTAGTTGCTCACGGAGACGCACGGCACAGTTCTCTAGCTCGTTTCTTTTGGCTGTCCCTTTTACCTTCCTTCTGCCACTTCCGCCCCCCGCCGCTGCGATATCGGTTCGTTCCTTCATTGAAGGTTTTTTCTGTACATGCCCTCTTCTTCCCTCGATTACCCTCGCCCCGGACGGCATGCTCCTTTTTTGCCGTTCACCCCCCTTTCGCGCGTCTCCGTAAGCATGTACCACCCTTTTGATTAATCCTGAGTGACACCTCTCCCTCTGTCCCCTTTTTACGGTGGATTAGCTGCCATCCGACTTCAGACGTCGGCTTCCCCCTGTATGTTGTCTCAGTCTCTCGCCATGTCTGCCTCCCACTGCGCCTCCCTCCGCGGCCATCAGCGTCCATCCCCTATTCCACTCAAACAGTTCACCGCCCAATCCCCTTCCCTCCCCCTCCCCCTGCCTAGGTCCTCCATCAATGTTTTTTCTTGGTCTGGTACTGCCTTGTCTCGAGTTTAAAAGATCACCCTCATGTCACAATCTCTTCTTTTTTGAGTTTTACAGTCATCTGTGCATTCAGACCCTCTTCTTTGATTCAAGAATCTCCCCAGTTTCCCTCTGCCCCCTGTGCGCCCCTCCGTCGCCCCACACATTTGAGTCATGTCCTTGCTTTTACGTTCCAACGCGGTAGCTACTTTCAGGGCGGCGAGTTTAAGTATTTTACAATTTGGGACCCGATGTTCCTGTTTTCCCTTTCCTTTGCAGTGCCCCGAGGCCTCCTTCCCCCGATGAGCCAGGATCTTCTTTTTCCACGCTGCTGGGCTTTCCGTTCTTTTTCAATGCCAACTTCTATCTATATCCGCACTCAGTGTGTTGTTTTTTTTGAGATGCTGAATTTTCTTGACAGTTCCCCTCCTTCCTTAAGGGGCGCAAGATGATCGATGGTCCTCATTTTTTAAGCTGCCTCTCCTCCTTTCCCTCCCCCACTATACATTTTTTTTCCCCACGTCACATTCTGTGACTATGGAGCCGCCCCTTTCCCCCTTTCTCCTTCTCCTAATTGATTTCCTCAGCGGCATTTTTTTTCCGGACATGGACCAAGATGGGACCCGACTCCCTTATTTGGCCCTCATTTTTATTGCCACTGCCAGTGTGCTCGTCGGGTCAAGCTGGTCCCCACTTTTTGCTGCTTGTCCCGGTCGCAAATCTTTACCTTGTTCCACCCCCCTCTTTGGCCCCGTTTCCCATTTGTGAATTCACTGTGTCCTGCGAGACTGAATCACCCCTCCGCACCCCCACTCGTTATGTCCCACTGTTTTCTTCGGCTCTATGTGAACGCACCCTTCCTCTCTTCCCTCTTTCTCCCGCCCGTGCTATGACTGTCCACGCAGGACTCCTTCCTATCGCTTTTCCTTCCCTTCTGTGGTCGCTGTCGCCATATTTCTTTTTTTGCGTTATGCCTGCGCCAAAGGGGGCCTAGTGGTATAGGGTTTCATCGATTTTTCAGGACCGAATTCCTCCGGGGCCACACCCTATTCTCCTTCCTCGGTTTGTCAGAGTGCCTTTTGTGGGCAAATTACGCGTTCGTAAGTACAGCCTCCATCGTTTTTTTTTGGTGCCCAAGCATAGCTCGGCTTAGTCTCCCGCCGTGTTGACCCCCCGCCTTTCCGAATCCTTCTCGTTCGGGACCCATGCCGCAGCAGCTCTCCTCCCCCCCGTGCACTCGTGTCTTGTGCGAACGATTTGTTGATCGACTCGCTAATGAGGTGACCTGGGTCCCCCGCTTGACCCCTCCCCGCTCGCCTCCACTTGGTTGATGGCGTCCTGATTTTTCTGCCGCGTCAGACACAGCCTTTTTTCCTGAGTATCCCCCTACTTCCGATGGTTGTCCTTCTTTGGAGCCCCACAAACCTGAACGGCGACTAGGCAGTTTCCAGCAAGACCTTACACCCCTTTAGTCTCCGCCCCTCCTACCAACGTGATCCCTCTTCTGATAGTCTTATTGCCCCTTCCTGATTGATCGCGTGATTCCGCTCCTTCCTCCTTTCTTCCGCTCCTGGCTCGTCATTTGCGTGGCTATGCCGATCAGTAATATCTACGCGCTTCTCCGCCTTTCGCCCGATACCTTGTGACGTACCACGGATTGTGATATCTTTACATACCGTCTCGACACCAAGGGCTCTCGATTTGTCCCCTTCCCTCCCAACGCGTCCCCCCTTGCTCACAGCTTGCCCTCATGAACCCCAGCGCGCTTTCCCTACCCTTCTCGGACTGACCACAACCTACGCAGCAACACGCAGATAGTGAGAGAATGGTCTGGCGCTTCCCTTTCTTTTGAAAGGCGAGTCACTTTTCTTTCGCCCCCTTGAGTTTTATGGTTCCGTCTCTTACTAATTGATGCGGCTCCTTGCCTCTTTTTTTTTAGTCTGCGTGCTATTGGCATTGGCGGCACGGCGCTGCATCGTGGGACTTCTCCTTTTTGCTCTTTTCGGTGGAGATGTTACCAAAGAGAGCCTGACGCATCTGGTTGTGGTTGGTTGCCGGACCTCCTCCGCCCGTTCTGTTCGCTTCGCCCGGGTTCTTTTTTTTTCACGCCTAAACCCCCTTTAACCGCTTTCGGACCTTGCCTCTCCCTCTCCCCTCATCTCTTTCCTACTCCTTTTTTTTTTGTTGAGAGTTCTATTTCTTCGACAGGTAACTCCAGCTTTGGTTCTTACTTGTGTTTCGCTTTTTGAGCACTTTCCCCCCTCTCTAGAATCATACTGTTCTATCTGGTGACTTTTCGTAGTGTCCTTTCTGTCCCTATACAGCCGCCATTTGGAAGGCTACTCCTCCCGCGATTTCGTCGCATTCCCCCGCACTTCCCAGAATCCCGCCGCGCCGTCCCGGAGATTCTCTCCTCCGGGAAATCTCGTAACCCTTGGTAGACGTTCATTTTTCCCTTCGGTCCGTCCCCCAGGATGGAACCCCTCACTGCCCCACCCTGCCCTTTCCCCCGAATATCCCTCCCCTGATCTTCTCGGGATTAGTTCTTTCCTCTATTTTCCGTGCCCGTTTATGCGGGCTCGTTCTTTCGCTCGGCTTGAGCCGCCCCCCATACTTTATTGTCTTTCCTTCCCCCTCTCCTCACTAAGGTAGCACTGTAGTCTTCGCCCGACACTGCTTTTTTTTTTTTTTGCTTTGATTTGTGTTCATTTTTTTTCGACGCCCGAAGGAGTATTATATTATGACGTCGCCCACGCCAGGCTTCGCTCCGCTCCTTATCCCGGAGCAGTCTTCCTTTTTTTTTACTAATTGTTTTCTTTACCTTGTCTACAGACCTCTATATGATTTCAGCGTTTTCCTTTTAGCTCTCGGTTTGTTTTCCCTCTCCGCCTCAATGCCCAAGGACCCGCCCCCCCAGACAGTCGGTCTTTCTCTCTTCGTCTTTTGGAGAAGTAGTAAAACCTTCTCCTCTAAACGTTTGTGAAATGGCCCCTATTCTTCTTCATCGATTCAAGCCCTCTTCTTGTTCTTCCTTGGAGAAGGTGTATGTCCCTCCTGAGTTCTATCGATTTCCTTTTCTCTGTAGGCTGATACTTTTCTTCTTTGTTGTTTTTGGAACGTTCTGCCGAACTCCTTGACAGGTGGTCACCCCCCCGCCCCGGACCACAAGTGGTCTATTCTATTACTCCTAGATCGACGTGTTTTCAAGGTATTGTCCCTTTACCCCGAGATTTCCAAGATTTTTGTGCCGTGCTCGCCGACCTGTCCCGGTATGCCCGCGAATCAAGATAATCACAAGTTCTCTACATTCCCGCACAGCCTGACTCAACCATAATCTTCCTCTTTCGCATAGGCCCATCACATTCTGTTTAGTTGTTCTTCTTTCGGCACCCCCTTTCTTTCACCGGTGAAACTGTCTTCCTGGGGGGTTGTTGCAAGTCATCCGCCTTTCTTAACAATTTTTCCTGCCAATGTGTTTGATGCGTTTGACCGCCTCCGCTCGTGCTCCAACCTCCAGTGAGCGTTCCGCTTTTTTTTTCCTTCTACCAGCTTGTTGACTCAATTTCCCCGTTCAGTGGGCTATCAGAACACGTGGTTGCATTGTAATTGTTTGAAATTAGTCACTTCCTTCTTCTCAGACCCTCTCTCGGAGTACTGATGGCCTCTTTCAAGACATTATTTTCATCCTCTCCGCGTGTTGTTGGGTTATCTGCGACCTGCACCTTCGCAGCAGGGCGTCCTAGTTCTATTGTGTCTATATGGGAAGCTGCTCTAGGCAGAATCTTCAAGGTTAGGTTTCCTGACCCACCCTACAATGGTCTCCGATCTCGCCTGATTTTCAGAATCAAGCTTTTCCCTCGTTTTACTCAACCCTTTCCCCCGCTGGGAGGGTATCTCTCCCTTTTCTTTTTTCAATGCCCCCACGACTGCGCTTTCGTTCACGCTCTCTTGAGGTTTTGGGAAGGAGCGGCGGTCCACCCCCCCCTCATTGCTGCTTTCCCCCCTTTTTCCCTTATTTTTTGGTGCCCTGAGGCCACACTCGCCCCCTAATCCTCCAATACAAGTCTCTGGTTATTCCGAAGAGCCTTGGTTCCCGGATTGGTCCTTCCTGACCTACTTCGATGAGCTTTTTTTTGCCTCTGGAGCTTGATGACGACCTTCTTCCCCTGATCGGAGGACAAAAGAAAAGCGTTGCATGTTTGGTCATTCCCTCTTCTTTTCTATTTGAAATCCTTTTCTCCCCCCAGAAGTTCGTTCTGTCTCGTTCATCGCTATTGAACGCGTGGTCTTCAACGGCTGTCAAGACGCCCTTTCTTGTGCCCGCATCGCTAAATGACGTCTCCTCTCCAGAGGGTTCCCTCTGTGAATCCCCCATTCATCGCACCGTATTCCGGCTTGCCCTTTGATGGGCCAGATGTGTCTCTTCCACCCTTGTGGTGACCATTTCCACGTTTGTCCCCTCCCGGCTCTGAGACTTTGTCTTCTTCTTGAGATTTTTAGACGCGACTTCGATTGGTCGTGGACTCTTTCCATCCCTATATACGGCTCGTCCCTCCGAAAAGACGGCAGAGTCCTTCGTCTGCCCTCCCTAAACTTTAGGTTTTCTATTTCATGTATTTGCCGTTTTCAGGTCATCCCAATGTAATAGCGCTTTGACTCTGCCCTTTTAAGGGATCACACTTCTTTTCTCATTAAGCTTCTCTTTAAGACTATGTGCGTTTGGTGGATCCAGAATATTACGCCCTTCGCGTTTGGCCCCTGTCAGTTCCTCCTCCATCCCCCTTTTCTGCCCGAATAAGCCGACGTGGATCGAGAAACTACCATCCTAAGACCCTCTCTGTTCCAGACAAAGCCGGTTCATTTGTAGAAAGCAGATGACTCCTGAATTGTCATTCACCTCATCTCCTGAAAGTCCATCCCGTTCCTCTCTGCAATCCCGTTTCGCTTCTTTACGACTTTCTTTTGGACAGTGCTTGTTACTTGCTCCGATATATTCCCGCATTCGCGACAACTCGTCGGACTCCCTTGTTCCAGTGGAGCTTATTCGCTGATAATCCTCCCTTTCCTCTTCGGGCTTTTTTTTTTCCTTTGAGTCCCTGGCTTTCCTTTTGGAATTGGTGGATACTGACCTGATTACCCTACTCTTGGTTCTGCGGTGCACTACGTCATAGACCGCGATACTACCCTTGCTTTTTAAGTCCGATCTTTCTGGTACTTCTTCCCCTCGAAACTCACCCTAACTTCCGAGAGAATATTATCTCTTTCCTTTCCTTTTCTCTTCCAAGGACTCAGGTCCTAAGAGTTTCTACTTGTGTCTCTGAGGTCCAGACAAGATTAGTCCGCGCCCTGCCTCAGACGGTATTAGGGCGCTGTCTTTTCTCCCCGCCAAGACGCCCCTTCTGCTGTTCGTTTCCGGACCCCCAAGCTTCAGCCTCTGCCCCCCCTTTCCGGATAGCCGCGCCAGTTCATCGCTATGAATCTCCTAACGGTCCCCCTCTTGACCAACTCGTCCACTGCTTCGGTTTCATCCCCCCATTTTCCCTGGTCATTCGAGCTTTCCCCTGTCTCTTCTAGCTTTTCCAGCTGCCCCGTCCTTTTGTCCATATTCTCGAGCTGCCATCTCTCTGGGCCTGGCGTCTGAGCTTGAGCGCGATGGCAAATGTTTTCCGGCCTTCGCCGTTGAAGGGTGGCTATCCGCCAAACTTCTTTGTGCGGGCCCATATATGTCCCTCCCCTGGTTCCTCCTATAGTAACAGTGCACTTTAGACTGGGATTTTAAGCTTGATGTTTTAGTCGACTGGGCCGATTTCTGTCTTTCTTTCGACAACCCGTTTGCAATAGCTTATTCCCGACGTACCCTTCGGCCCCTTGTTGGATTTCATTTTTCATCTGCCGATGTCCTTGAACTATTTTTCTTCCCAGATCATCCCGCGATACCCCATAAGGTTTCGAGTTGCTTTTGCCTGTTTCGGTTGCTTGCTGCGGCCTCCTGCCTGTTTCCGTACGACTTTGCCCTCGCTCGACTCGGGCTTTTCCTCTTTCTCTGCGTTTCCTTTGCGGACGGCGCTCGCACAGTTTCCATTAGTTGATTTTGCCTTGGTCCGTTTGCCGGTCCCTCTTATACTTCTGTCAGTCTCCTTCCGTACGTATTTTCTCTTCGGTCCCCCTTCCGATTTCCTTGGTAGGTTCTCAGATATATCTGCTGTCCCCTCGCTGAGGAAGGGATCAGCTATTGATTTAGGTTACCCCACCTCATGCGTATGAAACACTGGTTGCCCCGGACCAAATTTTCGTTCTCTTCACAGTCTACTGGACGATCTTTTGGTGCCCAGTTTTCCCAGCGGGACACCAGACCCAGATGTTTCTTCCAGATGCCCCTGCTGTTTTTTCGTGATACCGGATTTCCCTTAATCCGCCGCCGCCCATGAGGGCATCACTCTCCAGACCAAAGCAGGAACGCTGCCACCTTAGCGTCCCTACTCCGCCGGCCGTTCTTCGTCATATGCCTCCCCCCTTCAATGTTTTTTGTTTTTTTGTCCTCTTTTTTAGGAACCCAAAATCACTGCCACGTCTTTGTCAGCTTTTTTTTGATTTTTGACCGTCCGCCGACTCTGCAGCCAACCTTCCGCTGCAGAGTTTGAACTTTTTGTTACATACAGAAGTGCGCTATCTCGCGTAATGTTCCTGAACTGCCTTCTACACTAATTTTAGTCTCCGTTAAGCGTCTCGTCAGTTCTCCCTGTTTTTTTTACCTTTTTTAATGGTCTGCCCGTTGCATTTGCCCAGACTATTTGCGCAAGAAACTCCTTTCCCGTTTTTCTTCCCTGATGCGAATGATTTGACCCGTTGTTTTTAAGCA
>Ga0179593_1240896_pt1 | contig 15032 bp, 26 predicted proteins | sample CZODoug2_1_08_16_FD_185931 | JGI IMG/M metagenome (GOLD analysis project Ga0179593, IMG submission 185931) | Vadose zone soil fungal communities from Angelo Coast Range Reserve, California, USA - CZODoug2_1_08_16fungal (PacBio error correction) | ecosystem: Environmental > Terrestrial > Soil >... | reverse complement strand
GTCTCACCTGTAACTTTTCCCCTGGCCGGAATTCCAAACCTTCACCTCCAAGTGTATTCTTTCGTAGACACGATCACCTTTTTTTTTTTTTTTTGAAAACTGCCATTCATACCTAGTTGGACTCCCGCGGCTTTCGGACAATAGTGTCAGGCTCCCACCCTGATCATCCCTCCCGCCCTTTTTAATTTTTGTTTTCTTTTTCTACCTCCCTACTGTCTCGCGGCACCTCCCGGTATAGCGTCCCCGTTTGTTTCCGCGCCGCGGATCTTTGTCCCAGTCTCATTTTACATTTTTCGGGTTCTGTGATGGTCCGGCCTTCTCCCTTGCTAGAGATTACTGTTTTCTTCCTTTCCTAGTTTTTCCTGGTCAACGAGTCACACCCTTTTTCCCTTGAAATACCGCCATTTGTTTTTTTCACATTTGCTGCCTTTATTTGTATTGCCCCCCTCTTCCCTTTTCAGTCCCTGGCGAAGCCTTTTTTCCCCTTTTTTTTTTCCCCTGTTCCCCCCTGTCTGACATCAATACCATAAAAGCCACCCCCCACGTCTGTGGATGCCTTTCTGGTGAGCCTGTTCTTTATCATTCTTGTAGTCCGTTGTTTCTCTTTTTCTCCTTTGTTTCATCTTTTGAAGTATCTTTTACCTCCTTTCCACTGGTCCACGCGTGTCTTTTTGAAACCGTTGACCCCCCCCCCATGTTCACGCCCTCTTTTTCGCCTCTTTTTCTACAGTACCTCGTTTTTTTGTGTTCTTTTCACCACCAGACCCTTGGAACCCCCTCTCTGTACGCTTTTATCTCTATTTGTCCCTGTACTCCTCCGTTTCGTAGATTCGACTTTCTTCCACTTGTGGGCAAGCCCGTTCTCACGTTGTTTCCCCTGTGATTTTTATGCGTTTTCCTCTTTCTCCCGCTCGGTCCCCTGTCCTCCCCCACCTCTCTCTTTGCCTTTTCCTTTCTATGCCCTGGCATCGTGGAAAGAGTCAGTTTTTTAAAGTAGCGTTTTCCCTCCTCCTTTTTTCTTCATTTCTTCAAGCCCCAGCCCTCCGTTCGTTCACCCGTCCTTACACGAGTTCTTCTTGCGGCCCTTTCCCCCCCTTCTTCCCCATTTTTTGATTGTGCGTTCCCCTTCTCAGTACGGTGTCTTACCTTCTTTTCTTCTTGGCGTAATTCATACCCCAACTTTTTCCCACACTGTGGAGACACACAGACACCTCCTTGGGATCCCACCCCATCTGCCCACTCCGACCCCAGTGGATGGTCTTTCCTTTCTAAGTTTTGGCTCAAACCTACCAACTTTCCATAGAGATTGTTGTGGAACCTAAGTTCTTTGGCGAGTCACCGGTTGTTTGTCTTTGACCCAAACTAACACCGTTGCGTACTGATCTAGCCTGTGTATGTTTTTCTTTTGATTCGATCTTACCGCATTGTTTTTTTCCTCAAAGTTGTCCGTCTTCCTTTGGCCATGTTGCTCGTATTACTCTCAGATTCCTCATTTTCAAGTGGTTACATTTTTTTTTTTTTGTGGGTTTTACTCCTTTAATTTTGATCCTTTTTTTTTCTCTTTCTACCATTTATTGTTTGATACCCCTTGGTGCTTTTTTCCTTGGACCAGGGTTTGCACACGTGCAAGCACCTGTTTTTGATATGTTTCTTTCCCCACACCCCAAAAACCCCCCCCCCGTTTTTTTGCTAGCCCCAAACGGCATTTTTAGTACCTGTGAAACTTTCCCCCGTCCAACTTAGCCCCCCTTTTTCTCTGTTGATAAGGCCAGGTTTTTGGCCCTTCGGTTTTTTTTGGGTTCCGGGCCCTTCTGGATTTGGTCCCCGGAACCTTCGTATTCTTTTCTGCCTGTTGTTGCCCCCCGTGCCCATTCGCTGGGGAACCGTGAATACGATAAGCTACTTTTTTTGTTGCTAACGTGTGTTTTTTCCATTTTTCTTCCCCTTTGAGATTCCTGCCCCATTTCTCTTCCCACCACCCTTTTTTTGTTTCCTTTGCCTTTTTTTGCTTTTTGTGACCAAAGCCACTGCCTTTTCCTTTCAACTTGATCCCTGTGGTGCCCAGTCCCCCAACCCCGCCATTCTGCCCCCCCCCCTTGCCTCTCTACACCACCCCGTTTTCCTTTCTTTTTACATTCGCCCCCTCAGTCATTCCCCTTTGTTCTTTTTTCTGCACAGGACCGGAACAATATACTTGTTTGTTGTTTCCCTCTCCAGTCTTCTTGTATCTTTCCCTTGTGACTTTTTTCCTATCTTCTCCTCTTTCCCCCCCCTTCCCTCACCGTTGTGGGTGTTTTTCCGTCTCCCGACTCATTTCTTGATGAGTGTTCCAGCTTTTTTTTGTACCCCATTTCCCCCCTCTACTTTTCTGATCTGTGGTCCCTGGTGTCAGAACATTTTTTTTCCCAGTTCATGTGTGAAGGTGGGCTCATTTATAATTACATATTTTGGTCCGAGGCTGGGCATGTTTTTCCTTATGGGTTCGTTTTGACTGTTTCCCCCCCCATCCCATTTTTCCACCCCCCCTGGGCCGTTTTTTTGGGTTGCAGCAAAACTCCAGGTCAGCCCTTGGTCCCCCCCCCCCACCACATTTGTTTCCATCTCATTGTTCTCCCCCCTCTCCCCCCTTTGTTTTTCAACAATTTTTTCCATACACCAAAATGTTAAACAAGTAGCACATTTGTAATGAGTATCTCCGAAGTCGCTTTCGTCGATTTTCCCCTTGGTTCCCAAACTGCCCCCCCCCCCCTTCCTTTTTTTCACCCCCGGGTCGCCGCTGTTTTTTTCGATTTTCCGTGCCAGTCTTTCATCGCCTCTTGGGGTCGCCATGGGTGCTAGGCCTTCACAGTATCTTTTTCCTTTTTATTTTTCTTTTTTTTTTGGTTCTTCCGCCACTTGGTCATTCCCCTCTTTTCTTTGTTTGTTTGTTTTCCCCCCCTTCGCCATGGTTTAAGGAGTGGGAAGTTGTTTTTTTTTTTCCCTTCCCTGAACATTCAAGACTCGAGTTGTTTTCTTAGTCCTTTTTTGTCCTCTAGGGTATAATCGAGTGCGTCTGTTCAATTTTAATACTTTTCTTGTGTTTTGCTCCGACCAGGTCAAAACCCTGGGTTTACCTTCCCCCTTACCATAATAACGGAACGCACCTCCCCCCCCTTCTGAATCTCTTTCTTCCTTTTTCATTTTTGTAGGTTGTTTCTCTTGAGTCCCTTCTCCCTGGGTTTTTGCCCCAATTTCTCTCGAGTTTTTCCCGTGGGCTTGCCGTCTGCGGGGATTTTTTTTTACCAACTTTTATTTTTCTCCCCCACCCCCATCATTCCCCCTTGTCTCCTTCCCGTCCCATGTTAACATTGTAAGTCCCCAGAAAACCCCCTTTTTTCTTCGCCCGTTCAATTTCGTCTTTTTTCTTTTATCCCACTTTCTCCCCCCCCTTGTTTACACCCCTTCCCCCCCCAGTTATCAATTGGGGAACTCCCGATGGCATTTTTTCGATCCCGCAAGGTTTTTTTGGTCTCAGGTCTTTGTCACCCTTTCTGCCAGGACCCTCCATCGAATGAGCAGTCCGTTGAATGGTTCGTGGCTTTCCTTCTTTCGTTGCCCCCCCCCCTTTTTGAGCACGTTTTTTCACCCCTTGACTCCTTCCGTCGTCGTGAAAGGGAAGGTCTCTTTTGTTCATAACGTGCTGTTTTTTTTCGTTTTGGCCCGAACGCTCTTTTTTTTCTTTCTTTCGGTCAGGTCCCTCCCCCTCCTTTTCCCTTTTCCTCCTTTTTTACCCCTCTTTTCAGCCCCTTGCAGTTTTGGGTGTACACGGCCACGCTTTTCCCACTTTTATATCATGTCTCGTCTTGCCTAAGGAGGTGGTTTCGGTTTCTCATCTCGCCCTGTTGCTGTTACTTCCCCGAAGCGTTTTTTTTTCAAGTGTGCTCAGTTTCCCTGCCGGTCAACAGTGTGACGTTTCCCCGAACGTTTTTTTTTTCCCGTGCGGTATTTTCTGCCCCCCATGGCTTCTGATGGTCCTGTCCTTACAAGTCACTTGTTGTGCGGGAAAAGGCGTATTGGTTTTTTTGATCGTTCCGAGGCCCTTGCCCCTTTTCTTATTTGGTTTTTTTTTTTCCCTTTTGACCCGCTTCTTCTCTTCGCTTTTGTTTTTACCTTTTTTTTTTCACCCTTCCTTGCGGTTTCGCGTTTTTGACGGCGGCACTTGACGTCACCCTCCCAATCGGATGCCAACTGCTCTTACCCCGCCTTTTACCCTCCTTTCCCCCCCCACCCCCCAAGTCCATTACCCCCCCATCTTTGCTTTGTAGTGCTTCCGTTTCGCCTTTTACTTTGTTATAAACCAAAATTGGGAACCCATCGCTTCGTTTTACAAATGGGTGGACACATTTTTTCCCCGCCCCATTCTTCTTTCTGGTACGGCTTGCCCCAAAACCACCCCTGCAATTTTTTTCTTTTATTTCCCCCCCCCCCATTGGTTTCTTTTTTTTACCTTTTTCTAAATGCAACCCATCGGTTTCATTTTACTCCCCCATCATTACTCCTATAGTCTTGCATGATTTTGTCCCATTCACCAAAAACCCGTTTTATACTGCAGTTTTTCAATTGTTTCCACAGATTGCGCTTTCCCTCCCATTGCCTTTTTTGGGGGCCCTGTTTCTCTTTTCGAGTTTTTGGCCTAGGGGTCTTTTTTTCTGTTTTTCTACACATTTCCAATCAAATATGCGTCTGATACGTTTTTTTTTCTGCTTTCCCTTCTACGGCCAACCTTTTTCTTTTAGGCCCTTCTGTTAGTTGTCCCCCTGCTATCCCGGCCTTGGTGCCGGTTGTCGTTTTTCCCTCAGAACTTTCTGTGCGGCCTCAGGCGGTTTTTTTTTGTTTGACATGATACATGACTTTTTTCCTCTTCTCTCTTTTACTCCCTCCTCTTGTTTTTTTTAACCTTGGTTGTTTTTTGTTAGTTAGGAGATTGCCAATGTCATGTTCCCTTTCCCACCACACTTTTCTCTCCATCCCTCCCTTAAGGTTCTTTGTTTTATTTTCCCCTCTTTTTTTTTTTTTTTCCTTCACCCCTTCTGTTCCTCCTATTTTTGCACTTTTTTCCTCTCGGATCTTTTCGTCCATCTTTGCGACTCAACTTTTTTCTCTCTTTCCTCTCCTATTTCTTCCTTTTGTGTTCCCTGTGTTCTTCCCAACCTGCCTCCCCTTAGTTTCCCATCGGAGCGACACAAACGTTTTTTCTGTTCCGCCACGGACCTTTCTCCACTTACAGATTCCGGACGTGATTTTCATTGTTTGGTTCATGCCCCTCTTTCGTGTCTTCCCCTGTCCTCCGGTGTTTGTGTTGTGTGTCCCCCCTAGTTGTTTACATGTTCTCCCCCGTTTCTTCAACTCTTCTTTGCAAATTTTACTTTTTTTTTGTTTTTGTTCCCTTGTCCCCCCTCTGGTCCGGGGCCACCCTGTCCCCCTTTTCATCCCCATGTAGAAGTGATCAGTCTTACCTCCTTTCAGTTCTCCCCCCGAACTAAAAAATTCCTCCCCCTTTGTGTTCTTTGAGTGATCTTGCTCTTGTTTTATTCTCCTGTTTTACTGTTCCTGTTTTCTCTTCTCACTTGGCTCTTCTTTTTCCGATACTTTGTTTTCCTAAGTGACACGCATTGTCCACTTTGTCCCTGCCTGAAATCCCCTGTCGCTCCCACACGAACTCGGTTTATTGTACTTCGTTTTTTGTTGTCTTTGTCTTTCCCCCCCCCCTTGGTCCACGCATTTTTCCCTGATTTTTTTTTTTTTTTATCAGAGCATGTTTATGTCACCCCCCGGTCTATCCTGGAACGTTCCGTTCGTCGTCGATCCCTGCTTTTTCGTTCCCGTGCCTTTGCACCCCTCCGTTTATACAGTAACCCCTCCCCCGTTTCCCCTCCTGGGTGCACCTTTATGACCCTGCCCAACAGACCCCTTTCTCCTTCTGGAGGTTCCTCCTGCGTTTTGTCGTACCTTTGTTTCCTCTCAGTCCCTTTCCCCTCTTTTCCTCTTTTATTTCTTTCCCCTTCATCTTTCAATCTTTTTCCGCACCCGACCGGAAATTCTGCCTTTTTCTCGCACCGTCCCACGGTCTTTGAGTGGACCCTTTAAATTTTTCCTTTTTCCCCGTGCCTCAAATTGATGAGCAAAATTCCTGACCCTCTGTCTTCTCGGGCGTCCTTTCATAACGTTATCGGTACCACCCCCCCTTTGTCACCAATAACCATTTTTACTTTTTACACCCCCCAGATTGAAAATTTTTGCTTTTCCCGGTATGAACCGTCGGATTTTCCCCCAATTTTTCCCACCCCACGGTATGGAAACCCCCGTTCCCTGTGAACATTTCGGTTTGTTTTGATGCCCTCACAGACCCCAGGTGTCGCAGGTCTTTTTTTCTGTTTTCTTTTATTGCTTTCTGTTTTCCCGCCTGAACTCCCCCCTTGGAAAAAAGTTGAGTTTTTCCCCTACACTTTCTGTCCAATGGATATTTTCCCCCTTTATGTCTCCCCACCGGTCCAAGATGTTTTGTTAGTGCTGATATTATTTTTTTCCCCCCTTTGCCCCCCCCGTTTGGTTGTTTTTTTACTAATCGCCCCCCCCTGTCAAGCATTTTATCCTTCTGCCGTCCGTCACTGCCCTCCCATACTATTTACGTTTGTGGAAGTTTGTCTTGTACACCACCGTCTTCACAAGGTTCTTCTTCCTGGTTTTCTTTTCCCCCACCCCCCCCCCCAACAACCCACACCTTGGCGCGGGTCACTCTCCCATCTAACGGGCAGCCTTAACATCCCCACCCATCCATCTTGGCATAAATGGTTGAATCTTTTGCGGTTCTTCTGGATCAGTTTCTTGGCGTCCCTCGAGATCCCCACGGTCCCATCTTCGCGTACATCGGTCCCTGTACCTTTTTGCTCTGTCTGGAGGTTCCTTTGCCTTTCTTGCTCGACCAATAGGTCTTGCATTTTGGCACGGTCATCTATCCCTAGGGGCCCTCTCTTTCTTTTTTGTACTTTGACCAATTTCTTTTCGTGGTTACCTTGGATTTGTCCATATGGCAATTCGCCCCGATGACCCCACACCCCCCATTGTTGCTCTCCTTTTTTTTTTCTTGATGTGTTTTGCCCCCCCCCCATTGCATGGTTTTGTTCCCCAATGTGAAATTTTTGTCTGTTTTTTCATCATTTTGTCCCCCCTGGCCAAACCACTTGACTGATGCCCCGGTTTCCCGCCCCACAATACACCATGTGTTTATAGGCCCCCTCTTCCCTTCTGTCATTATGGCAACCTTCCCTTCCCAACCCCGATAAGCTTTGTAATGTTCAGTTTGCCCTTATCTAATCTTCCTCTCTCTCTTTTTTAAGGACAGTGTCCCTTTCTTTTTTTCATTTTTTTTTTATTGAGAGACTCCGAAGAATGAAAGTGATGACTCCTTATCCTTCCCATTTTTTTCCACAAGTCTCCTATGCCACTCTCTAATTTTCTCTATTTGTTTTTTCTTTACCTTGGCTCCATTCAAGGAAGAGGATGGCGCTGGAGTTCTGGGTTTTTGTAAGCTCCCCAGTTTCATTTCTTTTGTGGTTGATCCGGAGGCATTTATTCTGTTTTTTGCAGTGGCCCCAAGGGTTTTGTGTACCCGTTCCTGTTGACGCTGGGTTTTTGTTTTTCCCACACACTCATCTCTGGGGTACACTTTTTTGTGCACTCCGCCAGCTGTTCGGCCCCCCCACTCCTGAAAAGGGCGACCCAAGAATTTGTGTGTCATCCCCCTTTGGCCCTTTCATCTACCCTTCCCCTCACTCTGCCCCCCCTCCAAAACTGAAAACCGTAGGCCCCCCTGTCCCCCCTTTTCCGATCAGAGTCTTCCGCTTCGATGTCCCTCCGATGTTCGTTTCCCTCCTGGTCCTATTTCCGTCTCATTTCCCCTCAACGGCCTCTCGAGTGTGCCAGGGAGCTCTAGGCTAATCCGTCGTTTTTTCCTCACAGGCCGCGATTTCCTTCCCCCCTTCCACATCATTTATGCCATGGTTCTTTTCTTTCATTGGCTTGCGTCCTCTTCTGCGAGCGTCCCCTTCTGTCCGTTTCTTCTCTTTCCCCCATCACAGGATTTTGGTGACGTTTTTTATTGGCGCACCTTTCAACAGTCACCCCTCACCTTCCACGGACCATTTTTCTGTTTCCTTAGGAGGATCTCCTATCCGTTCCTGGTCGGGTCCCCCCTCTAACTCTTCCTTGACCTCGATAGTTTCCCCCCCCTTTTTTCCCCCCATTTGCAACACCACACGTGCCAATACTCAACACGGACCCCGCTCCGCGTTGAATCCTCGATCCTCCTTCTGCTCAGGACTCCCACGATTAGGACCGATCCACTTTTTTTGCCCCCTCTAGCGCCCCTGCATGTCCTTTGGTCGCCTTTCGCTGCTGGAACTCAAATCGCAACCCTTTTTCATAGGTCTCCCTCCCCCTTTTGTCTAACGTGGAAAACCCCCCTTTGTTCGCCCCTGCCCTTGTTCCGCCTGATGTTTTTTTTTTTTTTTTTAATCCGGGACAGCCTTCCCCACCCCTTTACCCCCCCCGTTTCCCCACACGAACCTTTTTTTGCCCGTCCCGTCATGATTTGGTTATTTTCTTTTTGTGATAAGTTTTTATGTGGCGCCCTTTAATTTGGAACCCCTATTTGTTTCAGCCTCCCATCGTTCGTGCGGCCAGCTTTCCCGTTCTGTCCTTGTTTCCATCACATCTCTTAGGGTTTCGCCCCGGTTTGTATACCACTTTTTCCCCTTCATTTTCTTTTGTGTGTAAGGGCCTTGGGTGATTACTGGTACGGCGGTTGGCCCTTTTTTCTCCGCGAATCCCCTTTGATGGAAGTTTTATGTCTTTCTTTTTTTTCCTTTGACTTGCTTCTTTCCCCCGCTTTTCGGCCTTTTCAAGTTCCCCTCCCCTGATCTTCTGAGGGTTTTTTTTCGGAGTGTCGGTGCCGTTGCCACCTCTGTCTTAGTCTTTATCTGACAGTCAAGAAAGGTCACGGGCGTTAGGTGATCTGTGAGAGAGACCTTGTTTGTACCCGTGCCCTTTTCCCCCCTTTCCTCTTTTTCCCCTTCAAGCAAAAAATTCGGAAGACGGTTGCGTAGATCACTTTTCTCTTCCCCATGCTGCCTTCCATCTCCCCTATTCGTTTTTCCTCCCCCCTTTTTGGTTTCGTTCTCAGCCCCCGTTTCCACAAGGTAGGTACTTTTTTTTCTGTTCCCCACTTTTGACCGACTTGCTGGCGCCGTGAAATTTTGTTTGTCCGGTGTTTCACACCGTCTTCTTTTTCTGCGTGACGGCTTCCCCTTTCCCCATCGGTTGGCCTTCCCCTTCCCCAACCTTTCCGGCACCCTGAAAAACCTTTTCTTTTATGCATCTTAAGTCAGTACCCCCATAAGCCCCCCCTCACTGATGTGGTTATTTCATGGCTTAGTCCCCTTTTTGGTGCAACTTACTATCTTCCTTCCCTCAAATGGCCATTACTTTTTACCCCCTGTCCGGCCTTTCTGAAAGTGGTGACAACCACACCGATTTTTCGACCGTCCCCCGGCCTTTTTTCCCCGTTTTTCACGTGGTCCACTTCCAACCCTTCTTGTTCATTTCCTACAGCTCTTTCCCTCTTACGCTGACATTCCAAGCCGGCCTTTCCTCCAGCGATCTGTTTTTTTTTCATTCCTTGTTTGAACCGGGTCTCTTTTTTACGACACGATTTCACTCTTTTCCTTTTTTTGGTGCTACCAGTCCCAGCCACCAAATGTCTTTTGACCCATGCGGGTTGTGGGGGCCCCCCTCTTGTTGTGTTGCGCTGGTCCATACGTTTTCCTTGTTCCCCGCCCCTTCTTGTCCCTTTCTGTCAACTGGTTTTGTTTGTTCTTTTTTTCGTTGTACACTCCGCAGGATTTAAATGCTTGTTCTTTTTTTGTTGCGCAAGGGTGGAGTCATTTTTTCATGTTTCACTTTTTTTTTTTTCACCTGTTCTTCGCCCTCCTTCTTTTTGTTCTGATCCCTCTGTCCCCTCGCCTTTCATGTACCCAAACTCACCTTTGCCCGTCAATTTACATCCCCCCCAGCATTAAGGTCGAGTGATTTTACCTGCCCCGAACCTTGGCCCCCTTCTTCCCTCTTTCTCCCCGCGTTCCCCCTTCTTTCCTGGGTGTTCTTCTTCCCCTTTTCTCAACAGATATGCCTGATTAGTTTCTGCCTTTTGGTCTTTTTGTAGGGCCCAGACAAGTCCTCCGGCACTACGTAGCATTTCCCCACGTCGGCGCGCTTCCCACCCCCCGGTCCGTTCTTCTTTCCCTTCCACATGAAAAGTTTCTTGAATGTGTGATTTTAGGCGGTATTTTTTCATTTCCGTTCCCCGATTTTTTCTTTACTGTAAGTAGTTTACAACCTATCTTTTCCCTGCGCTACCCCACCCTCCTTTTTCTTGAATCCCCCTTGATTGCTGTTTTTTTTCCACGTCGTTTGCCCTCCTTGGTCGCGGCAACCCATCCCCTGCCCCTGAAAGGGCTTTGTCCTTGTTTTTCATTTTTTTTTTCCCCCTTTCTTAAACCCATAACAGTCCTTTTTTTGAGTTAGTTCTTTTTGTATTCTTCTTTCCGGTAAGTTCTTTTTTCGTTGAGTTTTCATTTCTCTCTTTTTGAATGCCATTTGTACTCCTTCACGGCTTCCAGCCGCGGGGGGCTTTGTATCCCCTGCCCACCCCTCCCCCTCCACCCCTACCCCTTTTATCATTTTTCCACCCTTACACCTCCGTTCTTTCTCTTCCTACCACCGCCGTGGACACCCCCTCCCTTCACGATGCCTCCAGCGTCCATGTCTCCCCCGCTCATTCATGCCCCTTTGCGTAGCCTACCTTACGTCTCTTACACAGCTTGCTCACCTTGTTTCCCCCGTGTCCCTGCGCAACAATTCTGCCTTGACCTAACTTTATCTGAGTCGGGTCCTTCCCAGACCCCCCCCCGACTCCTCTTTTTCCTGGTTGTTTGTTGTCACTGTATGCCCTGGCGTACTTTGACTGCTGTCCATGTGAGGTTGTTTTCCTCACTTTTTCTTTCGCCACCTGTTCCGTTGTTTTTTACTTCAACCGTCCTTCCCTGCGTCTTTTCTGGCCCCCCTTTTTTCATGTGCTTCCACTTTGTCCCAACCTTGACGACTGGTCACGGCTGTTCTTCTCTTTAGGCGCTGCTTTTTTCATAAACGTCCCCTGGAGTTTACCCCCCCTTCCGCATTGGATCCCCCCCCAACATAGTGCCCCCCAGATTTTGACCCTTTGGCGAGCTTTGCAGTGTGTCCGTAGTCTCCCTTTCCAATCACATCTGTGAACATTGAGAAACCGGTTTTTTTTTATTGAACATTACCAACCCACCCTGTAGTGGTGTACGCCCTGCTTTGCTGTTGAGATTTACCGTTTTTGCCAGTTCTACAACGGGCCATGACCCTGCGTCCCATTTAGTGTCTTTTCTTCTCGATCGACTCCTGTCCCCACCTTTTTTGCTTATTTCTGTCCCCCCTTGGACACCGGGTTTACTCTCGATCCAATCCACTCTTCCCCCGTTCGTTATTCTCCTAGATAAAACCCCACCCCTGTTCTTTTTTTCTCTTGTCCGTTTTCTCTTGCCCCCTGTCACCCTAATAACCCCGGGTTCTGGGTACCCCACCCCACAAACAACACCATTTTTTTCTTTATACCAAAGCAGCCTTCCTCGACCCCCATTAACCCGTGTGAATTTTTTTTTTTTTTTCATTTTTCTGTTGATCCCAGGAAGTTCAGTACATCCGGATAGGACTGTTTTTCTCGGATTACCTTCCTTCCCTTTGCATTTGCCTTCGGCTATTTATTGTTTCCCCCCGTTTGTTTTGCATTTTTCCATTTTTTCTTCGTTGTTGCACTACTTCTACTCTCCTTTAAAGTGGGCTTTCGTTTTCTTTGGTGGTTTTTTCCGTTGACATTGATGGTCTCCCGACCCTTTCCATTTTTTTCTCTTAACCAAAACTTTGGAGTTCCTTCCTGAATTTGTGACCCCCACCCCACTGGCATGGGTTGTCTCCTGATGTTTGTTCACAGTAAACCCCCCCTTCCCCTGGCCCCCCCCCCCATGACCCTGAAAACCACATGTACTTATCATTGAGCCCCTTTTTTTTTTTTTCCTTGAATCTGCATGGACCGGCCAAACCCCCATACTATACTTCTTTGATACTGTCTATCATCTTGCCCTTCTTTTTCTTTTTCCTCTCTTTTTTGTCTTTTCTTTTCCGAGATTTCCTTCTTGTTTTGAATCTTTTAATTTGACACCATGTTTGTCCATTCTTTCCTAGTTTTTTCCTGCTCGCTTTCTTCGAAATCCCAGTCCCCGGCATGTGATTTTCTTTGTTGCCCTTTTCCTTCTCCTACAGTTCCTTGTTTCATGTCTGTTTGTCATGTTTTCTTTTCCTGCAACGTTAGTTTGACCCCCTTCTTTTTACACCCCCTTTTCCCTGGTTTTGAACCTTCCCAAACTTAGTGTGTTTTTGCGACAAATCAGGCCACCCTTTTTTTTCCCAAAACCTACCTTGAGTTTCATCTCAATTCGCCCTGTGGCCCAATCTCCCCCATCCCTTGTCAACCCTTCAACCCAAACCACCCCGCCAAAGCAAGAACCAACGTAGGCCCACTGTAACTTTTCTTTTGAACGTAGAATTTTTTTTCGACGATTTCGAGGTTTCCAAACCCTTTCCCTTCCCTCTGTCCCCATCGAGGCACATTCCAAGGGCCCCATCCCCTTGACGGTTGCTTTCCCCTTCCCTCTCCCCTTGTTTTTGGCGGCCAGACAGTTCCTCTTAATCTCATGCTCTCATCTTCCCCCCCCACTTTTATGCCCTTTCCCTGTCAACATTCCTCTTTTATTTTTGGCCATTGTGCCGTTAATATTTTATGTTTCCTCTCACTGATCGACCATGGTTGTTTTGGTTTGTATGGTGAGACCACATAACCAGGAGTGAACTTGGGTCCAATCCCCTTTTTTCCCCCCCGTCCTCCCCTTGGTTGTTCCCCTTCCTCCTCTTCTCTCTTGTCATTAGTTTTCCCCCCCTTACGTCTTTTTGGCCCCAAACGAGTAATGTCTCTTTCCGATAGGATTAAACCCCTGTCTCCTGCGTTTTTTTTTTTTTGCAACATACACCCAATACAATTTGACCCACTTCCTGTTGAATAATTCGTCTAGTCGTGCCGCCCGGGTAGAAACGTCCCTCCTTTTTGGTGGCTATGAAGTGCTATTTTCCTTTTCAGAGTTGGTTATCTTTTATCTTTTGAGTGCTTCTGTCCCTGTCCCCAGTTTGATAACCTTCCTACCCCCCCATGCCTCCCCTTTTTTTAGAGAACCCAAAGTTTTTCAGTTAACTGTTCCCTTCTTGATTTAAAACCCCGTTTAGCTGTCCCGAAGTTAGTGGTTTGTTACCAAGTCAACACTTCACCTTTCCCCCCCATCTATTTTTTTCCCATGCCGTTTCCCTATGTGTTTTCTGCTATGGGGAGATACCCAAAGCCCTCAGTGTGGTTCTGTTATCCATTCTTTTTTCGTCAAGGCCGGTGAAATCACTGTCCTACAACCTTGTATACTTTACGCTATACTTTCCTTGACCCGCTCCTAGAGAATGACCAGCGTCGGTCGAGCTGTGTTTCCCCCCAATTTGGCGCAGTTTTTTGAATTTTTCCTCCCCCCACTTCAGTACTCACCAATCCGGGCTTGGATTTCCCTTGGGGTTTTTCGGTGTGAGACTCTATGAGTTGCACAGTAGGAGGGAGAGTTTAAACCTTCCCCCCCCGCTCAGATTTTTCGTGCCCCCGTCGTCCCTCGGACGCACCCGGCTCTTTACAGGCTTCCCTGTCTCTCGATTCTGGGGTTCGGGAAGAGTGCCCTTCGCTCTTGGCATTTTCTCCTGTAAAGATCTTTTTTTGCTCTCCCCGGGGTGGAACCCCTGGGGTCCCTTTTAGGTCCCCCCCAAAGTTGGATGTGCCAGTCCGGAAAGTTCTGATCCGGGCTTTTTTTTTCTCTTGTCTCTTCAGTGTTAGGCTGTCTCCTAGGAGAAAGCGTGGTTTTGGCACTTCCTTTTCCAAAGTTCCGTTTACGTCTTTTCCAGCCCTCTCTCCCCACTTTCTTTCCGTACGTGGTGTCAACCTGCGTCCCCGGATTCTTGGTACGCGTGACATTTTTGTCAGGTCTCTTTTTCAAACACCCCTGTCCGGCCTTTCAGGTTCACCCCGTTGACGCGTCCCTGAGTTTTTCACCAAATTATTTCCCCTCGAGGCGCATTTTAGACCTCGAAAACCGGAATACCTCCAACCTTCTTATGATCCACAAATCGCGCAATTTTTACACCCCCCCCCGTCCTTGTCTTTTCTTATTTTGCGTGTTCTTTCTGCAACCTTTGCACTTCCTCCCTTTCCCCCCGTTGTATTGGACAACCTTGTCCTTTGACACCAATTTATTTGCGTTTTTCCCCCTTTTCTTGACCCACCCCCCCCGCATTTCTCGGTTTCTTTCACTCCTATTGCTGGACGGGCGTGTTTCTTCGTGGCCCCCTTCAACTCAGGTCCATTACTACCACATTTGACTTTTCTAGGCATTTTTGACTGTGGCGGACTCTATTCCTTCCGCTCCTTTCAGTTTTTGGTGTGGGTTTTTATTTGTTCCCCCAATTGCCCTTTTCCTCCCTTTGTGCGTTCCGCGGTTTTTCGCGTGGGCGATTCTCCGAGTGGCTTCCGGGAATTTTTTCTCTTTTTTTTTTTTTTATCACAGCCCCCATCTCGGCGCTGTCGATATTTTTGAGTTTTTCGTCCCCTCGTCCCCCTAATTGCAGCCGATGTCTCCGTTCGTTTGTCCCATAGTGTACTTGGAGCTTGGTAATCTTCTTGATCCGCGTCTTTGGTCATTTACAGTCCTTCCTTTTTCTTCTTCTTTTTATGTTCATTGCTCCCCCTGTGTCGAGGACCCCATTGTACCTGCCAGGGC
>Ga0179593_1371087_pt1 | contig 15033 bp, 27 predicted proteins | sample CZODoug2_1_08_16_FD_185931 | JGI IMG/M metagenome (GOLD analysis project Ga0179593, IMG submission 185931) | Vadose zone soil fungal communities from Angelo Coast Range Reserve, California, USA - CZODoug2_1_08_16fungal (PacBio error correction) | ecosystem: Environmental > Terrestrial > Soil >... | reverse complement strand
AGGTGACAGATGATTGAGTGCGTTCTTTTTCCGCGAAATGGGCTGTCTTGTCAGGTTTCTTCAAATGGAGTCTTCACTCCTTACGAATGTGTCATCTTTCTTCATATGAAATTGACCCCCTTTTTTACCGCTCTGATCTTATGGTTCTTTTTCGTCATTTACGGAACTTCTTTGCATTTAAACGTGATTCGTCATCCTCGATGGTCCCAGAACGCTTTTCTTTCGACGCGACCTTTTCCACTGCCCCTGATGAATTGTATTATCTCGCCTCTTTTTTTTGGTTTTTTACCTCTCTGGTTTTGCGCTGCCACGCCAGCGACCGGATCACGTTTCCTGGTGCCTGCCTGTGAGTGGGTCTGAAATTTTTTTTTTTTCAAAGGTCGACGGGTGCGTGACAAACTTTCCTCGATTTTCTTTATTGAACCGTTTTACCTTCCCTTTCTTGAGTTCAGGACCTTTTTTATTTCCTTAATTTCGTTGGAGGAACTAAACTTGCCTCTGGCATCCTCTTCCTCCACTCGATCCAGACATTTCCCTCCGTTAAATCCCTTGAGAGTAATTTTCTTCCCCTCCCTATACTCTGGTCCGCCCCTAGTCTTAGTAAGGACTAGAGACATTTTTCCTCTGGAAACAGGTTTTTCTTTTCCACTTACATGACCGATCCTTTCGGAATTTTTGCAGTATTTTTCTTTCCTCCCTAGGTGCGGTACACTTCTCTCCCCACGTCGAATAACATTGATTCTTTTCCTTTCTCCGAATCCCCGATACGCACGCCCCATACGCTGCGGTTAGACAACTGCTTTCACGTAAGGCCTAAGTCGTCGAGATATTTATTATCGAGTTCTACCGGCACCATTTGACCATTTTTCCTTTACATTCCTACCCCTGTCGTTTTTCTCCAGTCCCGGAGTTCCATTGTCTCTTAACCATTTCATTCTAATTTTTCTCAGATCGCTTGCAGTAACCTTCCGGGGAGATTGTCTTTGCTACCACTTGACACCTCACCTAAAGGATTTTCAAGTGCCCCCTTTTCCAACCAATCATCTCTCTTCCTCCTCCGTTGTTTAGATATATACCTGGTCCTTCCACTTTCTTGTTTCCCTTGTTACCTTCGGTTTCTTTGTTTAGGCGGTGATCAAATCAAACTCCCACGCCCCTTCCTCTCGCGTAGACCCCCCAGCTAGATTTTTCCTCATGGACCGTCCCTCCTCCACACTGATTAGGCTCTTTTTTTTTTTTTCTCTTCAGTGAACCGATGTCCTCTCTTATGGCAGATCTAGTTCCCCCCGGTCATCTTTTCTCTGCCCGTTTACCTCCCTTCGGCGGTTATAAGTCGGTTTTTTTCTTAAAACGTCAGCTTTCAATTCCTTTCGTAAGTTTGACGCGCGTTGACTTCCCCCCTGCTGCCTTTGATGTCATCCAAGTTCAGTTTTGATTTTTGGCCGAACGCCAATCTGCACCTCAGATCAACAGTCTTCCACCACGTTAAATGGCGGCTCTGGCGGCCTTTTCACGTTTGTGTAATTCCGCCCTGACCGTCTTTTCAACCCCAAATGTTTCGCGACGTTCCGCTTCCCTGAGATGTGAAGTTCTTCTTGCTCCCTTTCGTCCCCGGCTTTATTTACCCCGGCATAGGAGTTCTCACCTAGTCCTACTTTGCCCGATCGATACGATCAAGCAACAATTTTTCCAGCCACCCATTCCTCTATCTAAACGAGCCTCCATCCTCAAAATGCTGTCCCGGTTTCCGTCTCCTTTTAGCTCACCAAATTACTTGTTCTGTCACCCGGTGGCCCTTCCTTCTAATTCCGGAGTCTTCAGTGAGACCCTCCCTTTTACAGTGATCCGACACCAGTCTGACCTGATCGGCTTTCCATTTTTCTCTCGTTTCTTTGCCATGTCCCAGATTTCCCCTCCCCCGCCCCCCCGCATCCCGTTCTCTTCATGACTAACCCTGCCCGGTTTTTTTTTTTTTTCTCTTTTTTCGCCGGTCGGATCGGATCCCCTGTTTACCGACAACTAAGCCACTCTTCGTACGCCAAAAAGGTGTCGATACCCCTTCGGATGAACCCAAGGAGATTATAGCACTTCAAAAAACCCTTCCGTGCTCACTGCCCACAGCCGAGTCTCCTCCTTCTCAAGCCCCTCTTCTCCATCATAACCCCCTTTTTTTTTTTTGTTGATAGATAGGCCGTAGGACTGATTGATCGCTCTTTTTGCCCACCCGTGCTGACTGCTTTTTTTTGACCCTCCGGACGTTTTATCCCTGATGAATGGGACTCTAGAAGATCTCCGCGACGGCTTCCCTCTCTTCCATCTTATGCGACTTCCGGCCCTACCCCTGACGCGAAACCGTTTTCCTCACACGATATCGATGAAAGACTGATCTTTACGAACCGCCAATTGTAACAACAACTAGATGCTTTTTGCTTCCCTTAGACCCATCTCCCTCTCTTCGTAGCTTCCTCTCTTTGCCAATGGACTCGGTACGCTCCAGGCCGCCTGCCGGCCTTCAGGTTGCTCTCACCGACGTCAAACGTTCTCGGTGCTCCCCTCTTTTTGCGAGGAAGGCATACACCATCTCTCTCAGCACGCTGTCAGAGTCTAAAGTGGGTCTGTGTGTCACCCGTCCAATTCTGCGTGGAATCCCGCCCATCCGCCTCGAGGGGAAAGTTTCAGCCCCTGACGTGTCTTTTTACCATTTACGATTGAAGAATACTCCATTCATTCTTCTCACTACCCTTAACCCCCCCATTACCCCATCTCTTCATTTTTTTCAAGCTTTGAACCCCGTTTAGGTGCCGCCCCCCTTTACCCCCCTCTGCCCAATCCCCGTCGCCCGTGTGACTGTGCCAACATCTTTCTTTATATGCCCATTCTCTTCTCTATTCTCCCGACCGTTTCTCACAGGAAGCTCAACTTTTTTTCCATCGCCCCTCCCTTTTTTTACGGTTTTTCTTCCTTTCTCCGGATCTCGCCACGCATTTACTGCTTTTTTTTCTGCCAAAAAAATGTCCTTTCCTCTCCCGTCACGCCCTACAGCACCTTCTCCCTGACTCCCCTCCCGGGATCTACCCCTTAGCGCTCACTACCATCGACTCTCCCGTGTAGAATCGCCCCAAAACACGGCCGCCCACTTCCGATGGTAAGGCACTCCTTCTTCCCTATCGCTTATAGCTCTTGCTCAGCCCTTCTTGCCTGTCTTAAAAATTGCCTTCGTTGTTCTTTTGGATTCGCCGCACGCCCTCTCACCTGCGGTCCGAACCATTTCATACCCTCCCCCGTTGATTCAAACTACCTTTTCACCCCCCCCCTGACTTTTTAGAAGGGGGTTTTTTCATCTTCGAAATGGTTGGCCTTTCAACTCGCTTTTTTTAAATTGTAGTTCTCCTTCGTGAGAGTGTCTCTTCCGCAGTTCCCCCCCTCAACTATAAACGGCAAGCGTCCCCTGTCGCTACTCCTTGAGCCCCACTGCCAGAACTCGAACCCCGGAATGTCCTCCGGCATTACTGAGACCACTTTCGACCCACCCCAACGCCTGTGCTCCTCCTTTACTTCCCCCTCTTTCGCGCACGAGGCAGGTATTATCGTCTGAGTTGCATATCAAGTGAGGATTTTGACCCGCCTTTTTAATGACGCCTTTTTTTTTCCTACCCCCCGCATTGTAAAATGATTTAGTTCTGTGACTGCGCACAAGCACGGCTTCTTCAGTTTCCTCCCCAATTTGTATTTCTGCTGCCTCTTCCTGTTTCGTCCAAGTATTGTTTTCACCCTGACCGTTCCAAGGGCCTCGGCCCTTCCATTTTCGCGGTTCATACTCCTTTGGCCAAGCGAAAAAAATGTCCTTCCTCGTTCACGTCCCATTCATTTTCTCAGCGAAGATGGAGCCATTCATCTTTCTTCTTTACCCAACCGGAACTCTCAAATCTTTCCTCCTACTATCGGATTATGGTCTTCTCTCCATCACAGTCACTGTGTAGCCACACCATCTTGCCCAGAGAAAGGTCTTTCCCCCATGCCTGACTCTAAGTCATCTCCCTCACCCCCATGTGTTCTCCGATCGCCGCCATTTTTCTTTTTCCATTCGCCCCCCTGTATAAGGCCCCCAGATCCCCAATCGAGCGGTGCGCTTCCCACGATCCGCGCGCTTCCCCGTGCCCATTCGTTCTGACAACCCAAACAGTCCCTCGCTTTTGCGTATAACCGCATTTCAGAGTTTATGGAACACTTCCTCCCCTTCGAATCGCACCGTCCACCTGTGCAACCAAGACCGGTTCCCTCCAGTCCGGCGATCGTTGCCAACCTGTGACACGTCCCCTCCCCTCATTGAGCTCCGCACCACATCGCGTTTTTTACTCCGCGTGATATCCCTTTATCTCTTATTTGTTTTAACACACGTCGAGTTCCCTTTTACCCCCCCCGCCCTTCCGACCTTAAATCGCCCGCCTCATCTTTTAAACGAGCCCTTTTTTCCTCCCTGTTTTGACGGAGATCTGGTCCCCTTTCTGACTGAGGTGCTGTTTGCAGTGCGCCATTTTTGGTTTTGTGTCCCGAACTTACCTCCTTTCCCATATTCGTGCCTGTTTGCCTACTTTAACCGCTCCACTGACCTTTTTTGCCGTCCGTCCCACGGAGGGCTTTTGCCCTGTCCCCCCCGATCTGACGTTCGACTTTATATACCCTGTGACGCACTCTTGCCCTGACGTTGATATTTCGAACCTTGTCCCTTTCCCGCCCCTCGATGTCACTGCTTACCCCTTCCTCTCGATCGAGATTTTGTCGTCTCCTTCAAAAATTAGCGGCTGCCCCCCTTTTCATCCGCCCAGCGAAACTTCGGTATCGGCTGCCTTGCTCTGTTTTCTCCTTAACACGTCCCGTTTCTCTCGTGAGACCAACGTTTGATCACCCCTTTGTTTTGACCGTTTCCACCCTTGCCTACCCTTCGAGGCACTCCTGCTGTTTCCTCCTCTCACCGGATTCGGTGGCTTTTCCCCCTGCTTTCTCAGATTGTGAATCCTTCTCTCTTTCCGCTTCCAGGCCAGTGCCTCTCTTTTCCCATGGTGAGGAACTCGCATCCATGTCTTTTTTAACACCTCTCACCAGATAGGTTGACAGCGACATTTGTCTGTTCTTTTGTCCACCCCCAGGATTGTGACCCCCGTTTTCCCACCCTCCCTCCTTCCGCAAGTCGAAAATGCTTCCATTTTTGCGTCCACAGACAGCACGGAGGTCTGCCTTACTACGCCCCCTTCTTCCCTTTTCGTTCCCTATCCAGAAGTTGTGTCTTCTTACACGATCCAGACCTTCATTTACTTTTCGTTGTTTACAACCCAACAGGAGGCCTTTCATGATCGTCTTCATCTTTCCCACCGTGCTATCACCGTCGTTCACCGTGAATTCTCCCTGAAAGAGAGCGTTCCTCCCCAACCCTGCAGCTCCCCCAGTTGTTTCCGTCCTCCATTCCTCTCCTGCAATTCTCTCTTTTTTTTTTCTCCCTGCCCCCCTCGGTCCGCGTGACTTCACCGTGTCGTTGGACTTTAGTGGAAGACCCTTCGTCAACTCTCACCCATTTGACTCCACCCCAGGTCATCAACACCTGGACCCCCCCGGTCTCGCTGTATCTTTTCCCCCCCCTTTCCCCCGGTTTGTTTTAGGAGTCTCACACACTGTATTGCTTCTTTCCCCTGCTTCAGATTTCGGTTTTCTTCTTGCGATTGCCTTCTCCAACAATCCCCCCAATCCCTTTTCCTCCCTGGTATCAGGCGACACCCCATCTCTTTCCACCTGTTGAATACCCAGGAAACGTATCCTCCTCCCCAAGTACCTTCGGCGGTTCCCTGGTTTTTTTTTCTCGTACCGACCACGCTGTGCGGATGCACGTCGGCTTCCCCGGTTCAGTTGACTCCTTTCGGCCGCGAAGACATGGATTACCGCGCCTGCATTTTTTTTCTAACACGCCCCAGATAAATTTCTTTCTCTGTGTCTTCGCTTCCCTCACCTTCGTTCTCGATGTCCCCCCTTTTTCTAGGTAGTCCCAACGATCGCGCGTCGGGTGTCATCATCCAAACACGGTGCAAGCAGTTCCCCTGTCCGTCGCTTGCTTCCGTTCTACTGGTTCTCCCACTCACAGGTGACCTCTCCAATGTCGCTCGGTTTCTGACCAGTTGATATGTGCGTACCTTGTTTTCCCTTCTTCCGCCACCCCGGAAGGTACGCCCTGGCTGGCACTACTACGTAGCTCTCGCCGCCAATTTCCCCCCGCAATTTGGGTCGCCCCCCTAATTTCCCCGCTCTAGCCGCCAGCGGTATGATGTCGCCTTTGCGGTATCCCCCGGTCCTCTCAAGAGACAACATGGTTTAGCACTCTCCCCTTGCATTTTTATTATAACCCCCTGTCGATCCTGCTTTTTTCGTGGCGATGCGCCCCAACGCTCCCCTTTGCCAAGCCGCGCCGAAACATGATTCCGCTTCGCTCTCGAGGTCCTCCCCCTTCACTTTCTTGAAACAGCGATCGCGCAATTTACGATTTTCTGGATCCACGTCGTCCCTAACCCAAGACTTTTCGCCCTTTCTCGTGATCTTTCTACCTTTCCAAAGACCCCCCCAGTCTTCCATCTCTGGAACCCACAGTCTAGGTAGAGAGTTCTATCCCCATCAGGAGTCCCAACGTCGAGTCTGTCCCAAAACCCCCTCATGGGCCCCACTTCACAAACGCTCGAATCCTTTCATCTCTCCCAGCTCCCGCATAGCGTTACCTCCCACGTGTGGTTGTTTGCTGCGAGAGCCACTTTTTTTGGTGATTTTATCTGATGCTTTCAGCCCTGTCGTATTGCAGTTTTTCATTTTTTTTTTTTGAACGAACTCTCTTTTTGTTTCCTCCTCCCTTTAAGCGTGCTTGGGGAGTTTTAGAGTCCCCTTGAACCCCCGCCTAGGACTTTTTTTTCTTCCCTGACTCGGAATCGTAAGGGAGGGCTGTACCAATGGTGTCCTTTTTAACCTTTATTTTAGTTTTTTCTCCGTGCTGGACTTCACGAGTCTCTTTCGACCCCAACTCGCCCTGCCTGTAACCTCCTGAACCCGCACGTACAACCTCCGCCTGGCCATTTGTCGTTTTCTATCCAACTGGTCTCGGGGACTGACTCTCCCGCGCAAACTATAGAAGTTATCAGTGGCCGTTCGCTCGCTCGTCTTGTTTCTAAAGTGAACCCCGGTCCACCGCAGGAGACTTTTCGCTCGGCGGCTACCCACCCCTTTTGCCGAGATATCCAGGACATGTCCCTCTTATCCTTCTCGCTGCAACACCTTTTCGGGACGCCCACTAGCCCTGCTTCTGACTGGAACTCTCCAGGCCTGAAGACTCCCTTTTTCCGTTCTTCCCCAATCATTACCCTTGTAGAAACTACTCCTTGGAACAGGCAGGGTCCCCCATTCTTTTTGCTTTCTTTCCACAGGGATGCGTGCTTCCCCGTGCCACAACTTCTCAAGCTTTTCCAGTGCCCCTTGTCCTGTCTTTCTCGTCACACCACCTCCCTCTTGATATTTTTTCCGCGAACCCCTTCCCTCTCCCAGCAGACACTGTGGAGTCAATTCTTCCCGCACCGAACCGGTTTGGTCTGTCCCTCCTCTCCCGTCCCCTCCCACGAAAGTTTCCGCTGTGTTTTCTCCAAAACCGGACCCGTAACTGCAGAAGCTATTCTCCTCTCAACTTGACTTGTCGCTGTCTCCCCTTTCTGCCTACTTTTCCTTAACTACAAAACAAATCGGCCCCTCGCCTTCTCAGTTGTTGACGTACTCCTATTTCCCTGATTCTAAATCCATTCTAGACTTTTGCTCCCCTATCGAGGAATTTTTCTTCCACCCTTCGTTGTTCTCTTTCATTTGACCGGTCCCCCGTCCAACTCTCCCCTCCGGGATTCGACCCCCGGCCCCACCCCCCCCTGAATTTCCCCCGTCCAAAAAGGTTCCTCTCCTCAGTTGTTTTTTTTTTTAGACTCCCTTTTTTTAAGCATTTGGGCCATTGGTTCGCCCCTTTCTCTGTTTCTTAGGGAGCATAAAAGCCACTCCCCCCCCAAAACGGGCAATTTACCTCCTCTTTCCTATCGACAACATCTAGCCTTGCCGGCTATGAAGCCAGTCACCACGCCCTCGCCTCAAAACACTTATTCTTCCGTCGAGGTTTTTGAGATCTTCTGACCCCCACTGTAGCGAGAGGCCCTTTCGAGATTATCGGTGTTCGGAGCCCGCCGACCCCCTCCCTTGCCTGATTTTGCCATCCTTTGCGGTCTTTCTACACGTAAGTCACGTCGGTCGTCCGACTGAAGCCGTCCCCCCCCGTTTTAGATCTTTAACCCCGTCCTGTGGAGAGAAGTAGTCCCCCCCTACTCTCTCTCTTCGGTCTGTCAAGTTAAACCGTCGACCCACCTCCAAGTTTCGTGTAAGCCGTTTTCCTTTGGTTCATAACAAAGCAACGGTTCCCTGAGTTTAACACCCCATTTCTTCTCGCAGTAATTCGAATTGGACTTATTAGGGGTTGACCATTTTTGTTCTTTCCGAATTTCCCCAAGTGCGCCCCTTGCCTGGTACTCTTTGCCTATGTATCGCCATACTTGCCCGTCCTCTTCCCTCCTGAAAGCGTTCGGCGAACCCCCTTCCTTGCTCCCTCTCACCCTTCCCTGACGCAGCCCTTATGCATCCCGCCTTTCCTCTCCCTCTATAAACAAAGTGGTTCTGCCGACCCTTGACTTTCTAACTGAGCCCCCAGCGCCCGGTAAGCTGCCTATCCCTTCGTAGCATGTTTATCCTTCCTCTTGCCGCCTTCTCAGTTGACCCCAGCCGCAACCCCTCGTAACTGCCCGAATTCCTCTTGTGTACGCCCCCCCCACTTTTCCCCTTCCGATTTTTCCACACCTTGGCTTTTTCTCCATTATTCCCTCGCTTCTGCCATTTCGCTGTCTTTGCCACCCCCCCTTCAGCCCACTTTTTAGCACTTCTTCCCCGTCTTGAACAGTCGCACACTCCCATCTGTCCTCAGCGACTCCCCCCCACTTAGCCGGGAGCTCGGTTCCTAGATTCCCACGGAATAGATTTTAAACTATCCTCTTAGGTTACCCACCCCCCCCATCTGGCGCACAGCTTTTTTTCCAACTCTCCCTACCCCATCTCCCCACCCGCTATATCTTCCCCCCCTCCTTGTTTGCTTGAGATCTCTCCTGATGATTATGATGAGCTCGCCTATTTTTTTTGACCCGTGTCAATGATGCTGGTTTTTTTTTTGGCAATCCCTCGAAGTGCTCACCACTCCTGTAATTTCTTATTAGTCACCTACCTCTACCCGATCTTTACTTTCGCGGGTTAACTGAATCGGGATTCCTGTCCCCGGTTCCTCCCCCCTACCCCGACGGCCGCGACCCTTTCTTTTTTATAATCCTCGTTTTGACCCCCCGCAACTGCATTTACTCCCCACTTCCTTACTCACCTCGCTGTTAAGCTAATCCCAACCTTCTCTCTCCTCTACCTTTTTGTAGTACCACGGCATTTCGCGGACGAGAACCCCACGCAACTACAAAAGTGATCTCCCCGTTTCGTCTCGGACGCCTGAGCTGTTATAGACCACTGGTCAGATCCGAGGACCGCCACCTTGATACGCACGCTCTAGCCATGTTTCCTGCCCCATTCTTTTCTTTTTAGGTTTTCTGACTAGGTATTTCTTCACTCCGTACCCACTCTCGATCGTATGTGCATCTAGAGACCTCTTTATCCGCTGTTGAACTTTTCCATGGCCTTTCCCCTTTTAAGGTTCTTCCCTCCTAGCCTGATGGTCCCCGTACACCAATATTTCCAACGTTTCTCTTGTACCGTCGTGCTCCCCTTTTTTTTTCCTTTTTTAATACCTTTGTCCTGTTCCAACCTTTTACCCGCGACACGCTACACACGCCACCTTGCCACCTTTTCATTCCTTTTTTGCTCTTCCCCCTCGAGGCTATTTCTCGCCCTTCATCCATTTTCGTCTCACCTTGCAGACCCAGAAACCATTTTAGGACTGTATAGACCCCACCCCCCAGAAGACGCCCCTTCCCCTCTCTCCCCCTCTCTCCCCCCCCCTCCCCTCCCCCCCCTCTCTCCCCCCCCCCATTACCTTCCATTCCCCACACCCCCCTCCCCCCCCCACCCCTCTCTCTACCCCCCCTCCCCCCCCCTTCGCACCCCTCTTCCCTCCCCCCTTACCCATCCCCCCCACCCCGTCCTTTCTTCCTCTTCCCTATTCCACCCCCACTTCCCTACACCCAACCCTCCCCTCTTCCACCTCCCCCTCTCCCGCCCCTACTACCCTCTCCTCCCCCCCCCCCTTATTTCTCTTCCACCCCCCCCTCACCACTGCCTCCCTCTCCTTCTCTCTCCCCCCCCCCCCCCCCCACATCCCCCTCCCTCCTCCCCCCTATTTCTCCCTCTCCTTCCTTCTCCTCCCCTACCCCCACCGCCCCTTCTTCTTCTCCCCCCCCATTCCCCCCTCACCCTCCCCTCCTTCTCCACCCTATCTACCCCCTCCCCCTTTTAACTCCCCCCCCTCTTCTCCCTTCCCCCTTCCCCCATCCTTTCCCACCCCCTCTTACCCCTCCCACCCCCCTTCCCCCCCTCCCCCTCCCCCCTCCCTCTTTTCCCCCTCTATCCCCCCTTCTCTCCTACACCTTTTCCCATTCACCTCACCCCACCTCTCCCCCCACTCTCCTTCCCTTTCTCCCTGCTATCCCCCCCTTTCCTCCCCCCCTTCCCTCTCTCCTCCCCCCCACCCCCCCGCTTCCTTTCTCCCTCTCCCTTTCTTCCCCCCCTTCCTCCAACTTTTCCTCCTCCCCCCCTCGTTCCCCCCCCCTTTTCTCCCTTCTCTCCCCCCCCCCCTCCCCCCTTCCCTTTTCCCCCGCCCTCTTCCCCCTCTTCCCCTTACCTTTTCACTCCGCCCCTCCCCCCCTACCCCCCCTTCCCCCACACTTCCTCCTTCTCCCACCATCTCTTCGCCTCCTTTTCCTCCTCTCCTCCCCCCCTTACCCTCCCCCTCCTCCTTCTCCTTTCTCTTTTCCTACCCCACCTCCCTCCCCCTTTTCTCTTTCCCCCCTCCTCTCCACCCTTCCTCCTCCTTTCCCCCCCACCCTTCCCTCCCCTTATTCACCCCCTCCCTCCCCCCCCTCTTTTCTCCCCCGCCGGCTCCCCCAACCCCTTCTCCCCCCCCCCCCCACCCTTTTTCCCCCCTCATCTCCCCTCTCCTTCCCCCCCCCCCCCCCACACCCCCCCCCCTCTCCCACCCCATCCCTTTTTTTCCTCACCCCCTTTCTCCCCCGAAAACCCCCCCCTCCTTTTCTCCCCCCCTTTTATCCCCCTCTCATCTTCTTTTCCTACCTGTCCCTCTCGCCCACCTCTCTTCTCCCCCCCTTCCTCCTTTCTTTTCTCCCTCCCACCCCCCCCCTCTCCTCTCCCCCCCCTCCCCCCCTCCTTTCCCCCTTCCTCATCCCCCTCAACCCCTCTTTTCCCAACTCTCCCCCTCCCCCTCCTCCCCTTCCTTCCTCCCCCCCCCCCCCCTCCCCCTCCCTTCCTTTCCTCCTCCCCTCCTCCCTAGCCCCCCCCCCCCCTCCGTTTCTCTATTACCCCCCTTCCCCTTTTCCCCTTCCCCTCTTTTCCCCCCTCCTTCCTTTCCCCTTCCCCCCTGCCCTCTCCTTTCCCCACCCCCCTCCCTCTCCCCGTCCCTCCTCTTCACCGATTTTTCCCCCCCTCACCTCTCTCCCTCACCATCCCTCACCCCCTCCTCTCTCCCCCACTTCTCACCTCCACCCCTCCATCCTCTCTCCCCTCCCTCATTTCTTTCCCCCCCTCCACCTCCCCTTTCTCCTTCTCCTTTTCCCCCTTTCCCCCTTCCCTCTCCTTTTCCTCTTCCTCTCCCCTATCCTTCTTCCCCTCCCCACCTCCCCTCTTTTTCCCCCCCCTCTCCCCCCCCACTACTCTCCCCCTTTCATCATCCCCTACTTTCCCACCCTCCTTCCTTTTTCTCTATTCTTCCCCCCTTTCCTCCCCCCCCCCATTTCTCACCCCCACCCCCCCCTATCCTCCCCCTTATTCTCCTTCATTCCCCCCACTCCTCCGCATTCTCATCCTTTTCTCTCCCCTCCCTCCCCTCCCTTCCCTTCGTCCTCCCTCCTTCCCCACTCCTCTCTCACTTCTTCTTCCCTCCTTCAACTCCTCTTCCTCCCCCCCTACCTCCCCCTCTACCCCCTCCTTTCCCCCCCCTCCCCCATTCCCCTTCCCCCCCCCTCCCCCCCCCTCCCCCCCCCCCCCTTTCTCTCTTCTTTCGCTACCTCCTTCCTCCCCCTCCCCCTCTCCCCCTTTTCTTCCTCCCCCCTCCCCCCTCTCTTTTCATATCTCTTTCTTCTTCCCCCCCTTCCCTCTCCCCCCCCCACCCCCTCTCCCCCACCCTCCCTTCTCCCCCTGCTTCCTTCTCCCCCCCCCTTTCCCCCTCCTTTCCCCCCCCCCCCCCCTATCATCTCCTCCCCGCTTCCTCTCCCCTCTCTTTTCTCTCTTTCCTTTCTCCTTCCACCCCCCTCCTCCCCCCCCCCCCCACTCTCCCACCCCTTTCCCCTCTTTCTCCCACCTCCTCACCCCCCCTCCCTCCTCTTATCCCCCCCCTCTCTCCACTCCCCCCCTCCTTTCCCCTCCCCCCTCCCTCTTTCCCTCCCCCCCTTACCCCCCACCCTTTTTCTCACCCCCCCCTTCGCCCTCTCTTTCCCTTCTCTCCCACCCCTCTCTTTACCCCCCCTTTCCCTCCCACCCCCTCCTCCTCCTTCTTCCCGCCCCCTTCCTTTCCGCATTCCCCGCTCCCTCTTCCCCCCCCCCCCTTCCACTCTCATTTTCTCTCTCCCCCCTTCCCCCTTTCCTTTCCTCTCCCCCTCCCTTCCCCCCCTCCCACCCACTCCCCCCCCCTCTCTTTACCCCCCCTTTCCCCTGTCCTCCTCCTCTCCCTCCCTCCCCCCCTTTTCCCCCCCTTCCCCCCTCCTCCACTTCTTCTTTCCTCCTCTCTTTTCCTCCCCCCATCCTCCCCCCCCCCCTTCCCCCACTCTTCCTCTCCCGCCTCCCCCCCTTTTTCCTTCCTCTCCCCCCCCACCCTTCTCCCCCCTTCCCATCCTCCCCTCTTCTCCCCCCCCTTTCCTTTCTCTATCTCACTTCCCCTCTTTCCCCCCCCCCACTCTCTTCTCTCTCCCCCCCTTCCCCTCCCTCCCCCCTCTCCCTCCCTTCCCGCCTCCCTGTCCCCCTCTCTTTCCTCCTTCTTCTCTTCCCCTTCTCCCCCCCCCCCCCCCCCCTTTTCCTCTCTCCTCCCTTTTCCCTCCCCACCCCCCTTTTTTCTTCTTTCCTCTTTTTCCTCCTTTCTTTCCCCCCTTTTTCCCCCCCTCCTTTCCCCTTTTCCCTTTTCCCCCCCCCCTCCCCCGTCGCGTTTTTTTTTTCGTCATTCCCGATCAGAACTCCTTTTCCTGTTGTTACTCCCCACCGGCTTCCCCCCCTGTCAGCCAGACGGCTCGTCTCCCTCTACAAAAGGGACATGAACCTCTCTCTTCTACGCCTTACCCCTTCCTCCGCTTTCATTTTTCATTCCCCTATCAAAACCCTTCGGCCCGCCCCCCTCCCTCTATGTTTGGATATTTTCCCCTTCTTTGCCCCTAGGTAATATCCTTTCCTTCCTAGAGGTTTTCTAGGCTCTATTTCGAGGTTTTCCTTCTCAGTTGTCTCTTTTTAGATCTCCTCTTCTGTCCCTAAAATACGATGACTGAACCCTTCCCCCCCCAAGCAGTGGACCTTTTGTACAAACAAGTTATTCTTCTATCGTTCCTCCATACTTTGTTTTTTTTCTCTTTGATACACCTTTTTTCCCCACTTGCTTGGTGCCCTTTCGCTCGCGTGGGCCATTTGCCTCTTTTCTGCCCCATTGGTCTACTACAACGTCCCCCGGTTTTCCTCCCCGTGACGCTTTATTGTCTCCCCACCCAAACTAATTTGCATCTCGAGACACCTTCAAAAGTTACCTCTCCCCCCCCCCCATGCTTTCTCTGGTTTCATGGTATTTTCCAGTTCCTTTTTTTGCAACCTATTTAGTTACTGAGATTTCATCTGATTATCCCCCCTCATTTTTTGCTCAATGATCGAGTTCTTTTTTTACCCGACTTCTCGACCCAGGTGGCGTTTTGTTGCGCGTTTCCTCCTTTTCTTTTTTTCACCACACTGACTCGTAAATGCTTTTCTTCTTTAGTGCTTCGCGAGACGAACCCGGTGAAGTGATGCTCCACACCTTTTTCGTTTTGCTCGACGACTTACGTTTGCCCAGGAGAGCTCTTTGTTTTTCTCCCCAACCCAGAGAAAAGGTTTCCAATCCTCTGCCCCTTATGGCGGTTCCGGGCATACCCATGGTGTTACCATCTTCACAACCTTTTCGTCCTAGTTCATTGCGAATTTGAAGGTCTTTTCTCCCCTCTGGCCACCTCTGCTTCTCCCTACTTCCACGAGTAACCATTCCTTGCCTTCCCGCTGATCTCTTCTATTACAGCAGAATTTTTGAGCTGCGAAACAATAATGTGAGTTCCCCGCTTAGCTCTAGCACTTTATGCGCCTCAGGATCTTTTTTAGAGCTCTTAAACCTTTCCCCTTTTCACATTAGCCCTTTTGCAAGGCCCCAGAAAGTCTGCTCGTTCTCCTTTACTTCCTGCGCTTTTGTGCAAGTCTCCTCCCATGTCCTCTTCTAGCGCAGTGGTGCCGCCCACTTCCCTTTCGATTTTGGTTCTTTAACACGTTTGTAGTTCTTCACGAGCCTCTTTTCTAACTCGTCATTAACAAAATTCCCCGTGTTTCCTGCCGTCGCCCGTTGAAGGATCACTTGATCGTCAGGCACCATCTCCTTTTTGGTCTCCCACCAATGTAGGTATCCCTGTTCATCTCCCTTTTCCTCATTAGTGTCCCCCCCTTGAGTCCTTGAAAAACCTCCGGTGCAATCAATTTACCCCTTTCCCC
>Ga0179593_1323297_pt1 | contig 15033 bp, 20 predicted proteins | sample CZODoug2_1_08_16_FD_185931 | JGI IMG/M metagenome (GOLD analysis project Ga0179593, IMG submission 185931) | Vadose zone soil fungal communities from Angelo Coast Range Reserve, California, USA - CZODoug2_1_08_16fungal (PacBio error correction) | ecosystem: Environmental > Terrestrial > Soil >... | reverse complement strand
TTTTTTTTGGTGACGCGTGGCGGCCTAGCTTGTTTCCTGAATCAACTGCCCCGAATTCCTAGCTGCAGGTTTTTTTTCCTCCTCCCAACCCCTCCCAAAATGAGGAGCCTTTAGAAACATTCTTCTCCACCCCACGTTTTTTTTGAGACCCTCAAATGTTGTACCTTTTTATGCTTTTGCCATGGATTCGTAATTTGTCTTCCCGGATGAGAGTTGTCGCAAACCGAATTCATCCCGATCAAAGGGCCTCGCATCTCCACTGCTTAAGTGTTGTTTTCCGCTTTGTCCAATTACTCCCACTCGCGCAGCTCCTCAAGACATTATGGACCTTCTTTTTGAAGAGGACAAATGCTATTGGCCGTTTTCGTCACCCAATAAACGAGAGCTGAACTCCGGGGTTGGTAAACTTCCCCGGTCCCGGGCTTCCCCTCTCTCCCAAAAACTGGCCTGACTCTTTCTTGTCCCCTGTGAAATACAACCCCCGGTGGCCTTCGACGTCTTCCGTTTGATTTCCCAATTTCCCTCTTTTCCCCTTTCACCGTTTTCCCAAGAAAACTTTTGCAGTCCAGTCCTCCTTCCCCATCAATTATCCTACTCGCGCCCCCGCTTGTAGTACGACAATCCATACGTGTGCCGTCGCGGTGCGCTTCCACGAAAAGATTATCGGATCGATATTTTCCAGTATCTGCTTAAGTCATCCTATATCTACTTTTTCCCCTTTCCCTCCTCGGTTTTTTTTGACGCTTCTCGTCTGTGCCCCCGCCTACTACCAAAGGCTTCTCTATTGTCTGCGAGTTATCTTTTTTTTCAACTTCGCTCCGTCACAACGCGTCCCTGTCATTAGTCTCTGCCTTTCACTTTTTCTCCCCTCTTTCCATCTTAGAGCCCCCTTGGTCTCTTTATGTCGTACGCCCCCCACGTTTCTTGAAGCATGACATTTATTCTGATGGCTCCCCCAACGGATCCTTACCTGGCACAGTTGTATTTTCAGTATTCCAGAGGACCCCCTCAGGCCTAGATTTTTGTGTCCCGTCAAGTGCAACTTTTCGACAAGGCAAGGTCACCAGCTTTCATGCCTGATTTGGTTATTTGATGTAAGACCTGGTTCCCTACCTCCTGTTTTATGCTCCCCCTCCCTCCCGCGTTTTTTCTTCTAGAGAGAGTTGAATTACTGACTTTTCCCCCCCCCATAGAACCCTCATCAATAGTTTGAAGTTAGCATTCACTTTTGGTGACTGCCCCTGACTGCACCCGCCCGCTTATTTAGCGTTTTCTTATTCCCATTAAGACCTTTTTCACAATCAAGGACTTGAGATAGTTTAACCCGTTCTGGTTGAATTTGTGATTCTCCATTTTTTTCTCAGATAATCGTTTTTTTTTATGTAGATTTAAAGAACTTCTGCCATTCCCTCCCTTTTTTGGTTTTTCTTCCTCTTAAGGCCCGCATTCTCCTCCCCAGGCTTCAGCACTCAGTGCTGATTCGCTGCATATTTCAGACTTTCCACAGATACCCCAGGGAGACACCGTTTTTCTCCCTTCTGGCCAATCGAAAAAATTTCAGCGAACTTCCCCGTTTGTTTATTTTGAAGCGGTTCATGGTTGTCTTCTACGATTATCTCTCCCAGGCCTATACCAAGGGTGTTTTCACATTTTCTTTTGGCCGCCCTTTGATCTTTTTTGGCACCCTGTCTGGTTTTTTCCCCCTGGTTCCCGTCGCTTAAACACTCCTTGGAAGCCTCTGATTTCCCCTAAACATTGGATTCGGGACCGACTTTCCCTAGAGTCCCTTATTCTGTACGCGTGTCTGCTCCTCCGGAAGTTCCCTTTTCAATCCTCCTGGTGACCAAGGAGAGCTCCCCAAAGTCGTCACGCGTCCAATTGTGCGACCATTGCCACCATGTCGTCTTTTGTGTTATCTACCATATCCGGTAACCTCAGTAGAAAAGCAATTTCTGTCCCCGCCACCCCTTCCCCTAGAAGACTCCCAGAACGATATGGCCCCTTCAGTTGATTTACCACGCGCTTTGCTCCTCTCGATCCTCTCATTCGTTTACTAATCTTCTAGTGTCCCCAAGAAAGAGCCCAAACCGCCCCTAGTGCTCTTCCTTGAAGAAGAATACCCCGTGTCCAACCCTTTTCCGAATGCCTACTTGTCCCTGCTCTAAGCCAGCTCCCTACCCTCCAATGCTTTTTTCCCACCTGATTCTATTAGAGGACTCTCTCGTAAAGTCCGATCCTGTTCCTCTCTCACTTGAGATTCATTACGGATCTGCCTTTTCCTTTCCTTGACTTGTCCGCCATAGAAATCTTTCCGCACTCCCCTTCAACAAAGCCCTCTAGCTTCTTGTGAGGTACCCCTGCTCCTTTCCTCCAAAGAAATAGTTCTCCTTTCGACTTTCCTCACTCTTTCGCGGCTTCCTGAAGGATCTTTCTTATTCAGTCTCCCCCTTCCATGCTTCACTAATTAGCGGTTGGAAGATCGTTACCCTCCTCATTAATTGCCCTTGATCGTCCTTCAGGACCTTCGTTGCTCATTTTTGTCCTTCCTTAGCGTATTCTCCTCCCCCCCCCGTAATCCTTCCTGAAAGAGAACACAAAGCATTGAAATACCCCCTTTCCTCCTCTGTGACATCTCTCTTTAGGCGACATCCCCCCCTCCTTAACATAGTTACTTGCTGACTTTCCCCCAACGTTAAGATATCCACATACCCTCTCCTGATGTTGCAATGCATATCCTCTTGTTATATTCGGAGTACTTGGATCTCCTTTCTTTTAGAACATGCAAATCATTTTCTTCTTCCCAGGAGAACACCGCAAACCCCCCCCCTTGTCCCCAATACTATCGTACACCCTGCAAACCTTTCCCCCGCCACGTCCCGCAGTTCCTCGTCCTAGCACTTTGACTTCTGCTATCCTTTTTTTCACGAAGAAAAGTATGCGTATATCTATCTCTCATTCCAGGTTACCCCCGCTTCAAGACTCCTCTTTTCGTGTTCCTTCGACCGAAATACACTACCCCCCATCAATGTTTTCTTTTACATCCTTCCTTCCTTTTTATTTTCTTCTCCAGAGAGAGGTATCTTTATGCCGTCTTTTTTAATCAATTCTCTGTAGAGTCCTCCCCCCTGCGTGCTGTATCGATTTTTTGCGGCCGCAGCTCGTTCACGGCTCCCTTCCCACATCCCTTCAGGATCTTTTCCCCCCCACAAGATTTATGCTCCATATTTTATTTGCTTTCACATGAACCATCGACTGAAAGCGATTTCTCTGGCCGTTGATCTTTTCATTCCCCTATTCGCTTTTTTTTCTGAACCGTCTGAGTTGTTGCAACCGCGTCTTCGTAGACCAATCCGCATCCCTTTTGACACTTTTTCCTGCTTTCCTTATGTTCCTGTTGTGAACGCCCTTTGTAGTATCCTAATGTAGGATGTTGTTTTTTTGAGTTAAGGTTCCCTTAACAATCGAGCCTTTTCCTTTCCGCCATTTCAAGCAGTCATTTCCCTTACTCAATCTGAACCTGATCCGACTCCTTTTCAACATTGAATGCTTTACCTGGTGTCTCTTCCATTTGTCGGATTTCATCCTTCTCTACTGCGTCAGGTTGGAGACATATTTACGCTTTCATAATCTTCCCCTCGAGTATTTTCCTTTCGCATGTTTTGGTTGAGCCGGCGGCTTGCTTTGAGATAGAGCCATATACTACTCCATTTTCTTCCCTCCTCGACGAGCTTCTTCCTCTCATTTTCCGTCCGACTTGTTTTCTTTTCTCTAACCCAATTCCCCAGATGCCGTTACTCTTCGCGTCCCTCTCACTTTCTGCCTCCCGCCTCGTCCACACGTCCTCCGCACAGTCGAGACTAGACGTAGAACTCCCGATTTGACGGATCTGCCTTCTTCTCGAATAGCCTCGCTTCGTTTTCCCTTCGGAGGATTTAGACTTAGGCGTTTTAAGATTCCCTCCCTTCCGATTCCTTCTGATCCTAATTCCCAGTCTTGAAGCTGCCCTTCTAGGACTTCGGGTATTGCGTGCGATCGGAGACTTACCCTTTCTCCTGGATTGAATCGCGATTGTTTCGATGGATCTTATCCTGTCAGTAGGTCCACTTTTTCCATTAGTTTTCTTGTTTTCCCTTCCATTACTTAGTCCTAGTCTTTCTTGCTTTTTCCCCCATTTGAGATTTCCTACCTGTTGGATACGGATTAAAAGCTTTGAACCCTCACAGATATTGTCCCCCCCCCCTAAAGGCTTAAGATCACGTCCCATCTCCTCGTCCTTTGATCTACTTGGTGTTTTTAATCTAGACCAGCCGCAATATGATTTTCCCCCAATTCTTGTTTCTCCTACCTCCGCCCATCTCTCCTGTGGACTCACCTTTTTTGTTCCCACGTAGTCCACTTTTTTTCTCTCTTTAATGCATTAGACGGTCCTTTGCTCTCCTTCCTCTCGCCTTAGTTTTCCTCATCCTCCTAATTTGCACGAGTTCTTAAGCCCCCCATTTGACAAGGTAGCTGCTCCAGAGTTTGTGCATTATTTTACCCTTTTTATTTTTTCCTCCTTCCCTCCTGAGTGCAGTTTTTCGACCCCCTCTCCTTTCTGCAGACAACCCTCCAGAATCTTCCCCCCAAACATGTTTATGGTTCCTGTATTCTCATACTTCCTCTCCCCCATTTCCCTCCCTCCCCCCCCGTTTGAAACCTTTAGTTGATTCCTTACCCATTTCTGCCTTGGCCTCCCTTCTCTGACCTCTACTTTCCTGATTGTTTCAGGTTCCTTCTTCTGGTCGCGCCCCAACTTTTCCCGCCCGAAATGCTTTTACCGATTTTCTGGAGATCTTTCCTCTTCCCCAGAGAAGACGAAGCCTTGCAATGATCATGCTGACTATCCCCCCCATACCAAAAGCTGGTTTTCCTGCCCGAAAAAACCCCTGATTCTGTTCGATCCTTCCATTTTTTTCCTTCCTCTTGAGTCTTCTGAAGTTGACCCCTTAAGAGAACCGCTCGTTTTTACTCTGCAACTCCCACCCCCTTTTCCCATCGAAATGAATCTTTTGAGGTCATTTTTTCCCAGTCCCCTCCCCCCCTCGCCCAATTTTTCCTAAGACTCTTCCCTTTCCTTCCCCGGTTGAGTACCACTTCCCCTCTTTCTTCTTTTCCCTTTTTCCCTTCACAAATCAACGTCAGAAGTATGTTCTTCGGTCACTACCGGCCAGGGGTCCAAGTGTCGACTATTCCCCACCCACCGGCCCGATAAGATCTTTGCCGTGAAACCTTTTCGCTTCACCCCCTGGATCATGCTTTTCTCAATTCCCACTTTTTCCCCCTGTTCCAAGACCACCCCCCCCCCCCCCAACCCCCCACTGGGGCGGTGGAAGCCCCAAAAAGCCCCCTCTCCCGCTTAAATTTCGATTGTAAAGCTTGCCATGCCGGCTAATTTTGGTTTCTTTCCCCCAAGTTAACCCCTCGGTTTCTAGTCGAGCCCCCCCGGGCTCCGTTGGCGCTTCGTACCCCCGCTTTGTAAGACTAGAGGGCTCCCCTGAATTTGTTGATTTCCGATGTCCCTTCGTTCTGTGAAACGACCCCCCAGCTTATCCTTGTCGCGAACTCTTCCCGTGTCCCTTGTTCATGCCTCAACTCTTTCTCTCTCCTCCCATTTTCGAAAAGCGGGCCCCCCTTATACTGAGCACATCTTGTCTTGTATGAGTACGGTTGAAGTTGAATGGAAGTACGTCCCTTTCTCCCCCCCCCCTTGTCAATACCTTGCCTCGTCATTCCTATTCCGTATAGACCATATCGGCTTTGGTTCATTCCTCAAGGCGAACAACATTCCCCCTTCCTTTCCCCCATTCCAGTTACAAGAGTCCTCGGTGTTTTCTGAAGCCCCGGCCCCCGACCCATTTCCCCCGTCAGTCCCTCAGGTATTTCTTCTTTCCTTCTTTTCCTTCTAGGAAAAAGTCCCTCCTCCCAAGATCAAGCTTCTTGCGATGCTTCAAAGTTTCTCTTTTCTCCTTTGTCCAACGAGTTTTTAGTGATTTGACTATCCCTCTGCCAGTCACCCCTTTTTTAATCCTTTCAAGCTAAAAAGGAGGAGTTTAATCTTTGGGTATGCGTGTTATCTAATAGGGGTTCTTTTTGATCTTACCTCCTCAGCGATTTCTTCTTCGCTTCGAGAAGTCTTTTTTCTCCCCTCTCTTCTTTTCAGCATTAGGGGGTCCACTTTTTCTGCTCCATTTTCTTCCTGTGACCACAGTCAACCCCCTTGGCACAGTTTTAGCCTCCTCCAGTACACGGGAGCCCCCCCCTTTACCGCTCGAGTCTTTTTTTGCTCGTTCATGGTGTATACAGCTCTCTATCATCCCCCCCCAGGTGTTGTTATTCTTGACCCCCCCATTTTGGGGATTCATCCCTCTGGTCCAGGCAATTCTCTTCCCTCTTCCCCCTGGGGAAGATCTGTCCCCCCCCCCTTCCTTGTGTCCAGCCTGTACGATCAGTTTTCACTTTCGAATGAAGGTTTCTTCCCCCCCCCCTCTTTTCGGATCTTCCCTTTTGCGAAGCGTTTCTGCAGACCCAATCCTCGCACTCCAGCTTATCGGCGTCCCACCCCTTTCCTCCGACCTCACGCAATGAGTGCGTCAATGTATTCCCTAGGTACTCTTCTTGATATCTCCCCCCTCCAGGTAAATCCTTTTTTCCTTTATCATTCCTCACCGTCTCTCATGCATTCAAGAGTCCCTTTCTTTCCCTTAATCCATCTGTATTCTTTTTATTGTCCCCAGAGCGCCGCTTCTCACTCTCTTTCATCCGCTCTCCTTTCGCTCCCCTCCCCATATAGTGAACCTCCCCTCCCTAGAATTCCCCCTCGGTCTTATTTGATGAACTATTCCTTCAACCCCGCCTACCGAATTACTTTGCCCAGCTCCTTACAGACTTAATCCCCTCATCTGGCGTCCCACCAAGATTCGATCATCTTACTTTTCTTTTTCTATCCCAAGCTCATGCTCTCTTCCCCCCTTCGCCTGCGGATATCCCCTTTTCGCTACAGTTTAGCGTCTTTTCCGACCGACTTCTTTTTTTGCCCTGCCCCTTCCCTTTTTTAGTCTTGGTCTACACCCCTTCCAAGACGCCTTTTCCTCCCTCAGAAACTCCTAGTATTCCGCACGACTCGTTCTTATGACTTGCTGTTCGGCGCGTTTTTCCTTGATCGATTTCCTATCCCCTTCCCCCCCTTTCGATCGATTGTGTGACATAGAAATCGGCGCCCTACTTTCTTCCTGTCTGCATGCGATCGAGAGATCCCACGATCCTCTACTCGCCCGGAGCATTGGGTAGTCCTCGTATCTCCCTGAAGAATAAGTCCCTATTCCCCCCTCCTTCGTGAACTCTTCTTTTATCTGCGCTGCGTTTTGGACCCTCCTTCTTTAGCAGACCCATGTTCTCCCATCCGATCTTCCGTTAATCCCTCAATAGGATATACTCACGGACTCCTGCTGTGTCGCCCACGTTTCTTTCGGGCACCCCCCCTTTAGCGGTCTCGCTCCCTGGCATTTGTCTCCCTGACAAAAATGCCGTAGTACTTCTTCCTGCACCCCCCCTCCACTATAACCGACCCCTAGTCTATTCCCCGCCCCCCCTTCCCCAGAACATTACAGAAGACGTCTCCCCCGGCATTTTTCTTCCCCCCCTATCGCGTGATGCCAGCTAAACCCTTTGATTTTTTTTCAGGACGTGGATTCCTGGTCACCTCTCCACAGCTCCCTCTCCGGTTCTCCTCGTGCCCATCCCGTTCTTAACCCCCCCCTCCTCCAAAGTCCTGAAGGCGAGTCGGTTTGTATCATGCCCCTCTCTTCTTAGCTCCGTTTGTCTATTTTGAAAGTCCCCTATGGATTCTTCTAGTGAGAGTAGGTGCTTGACACGCGTGCGGGTTTTTTTTTTCCCCCTTAACGGTAATTTTTCAAGTAATAGATCACTTCCCGGTTCCCAGAGTAAACTCCTCCCCTTCTGAGTTGTTCATCTTGTGCCCTTCCCTTTTCCGCCCGTGAAAGGTTCTTGTGAGTGCGAATATTTCCCCTTTGGGCCTTAATGATTTCCCCCCAGATGTTTACCCTGCCCCATTCTCTGCAATCCAATCCGTCCCCCCATGTCCCTATAATGATTATTACCTTTTCTTTCTTGAGAAGGAGTATGGAAATCCGATGGTGTGCGCTCTTCTTTCTGGTTTTTGAGAGGGAATCCCGCGAACAAACATCCCACAATTGCCCCAATTTCCCGGATACCCCCTTAACTGCACTTCTCCATATTCCTTAAGATAAACGTCTCCTCCCGTGCAACCTCCCTCTCTTAGGATGCTGCTCTTACTTCGTTGCTGCTTCAGCATTCCTTTTTACTTATGTTTCGCCATATTTATGATCCCTCCTCCTTCCTTTACTGAAAGAGTCTCAAGCTTCTTTTTCTCATGATGAGATCCAGGCGGAGGTCTTATTATTCCAGTCTCTACGACGATTCCTAATTCGTCCTCCTTTTTTTTCTTTCGCTCCCGCTGGAGACAGGCATACTTCGTTTCAGAGTTCCAAAGCTTTGAATTCCCCTGACTGAGTTTCTCTCCTTCTTCTATCCGTCCGCACTGAAAGAAGTCCCCGAACTTATACTCAACCTTCTTTTTGCCTCAGGACTCCCGCTTCTTCCTTTCCCCACTCCACCGAAATGAGAGTATCCTGCACGGCAGATATGGATTAGTACCCCCGATTTTCCTGATTTTTCCTTTTTTCCATGGTCTGGCGGGCAGACCGGGCTTCCCTTTCTTTCCCTTCCCCGATTCCATCAGATAAGCATGGCCTTCCGGCATCGGACCGTTTCTCGGTGATTCTGTCTTGAGCGAACTTCCCCCTCTCCTCATTCCCTGCTTCTCCTCGCTTGTCGGGATCTTTTCGACTCTCTTTTTGGCAAAACTTATTTACACCTTTGGGCGGGTTGTTCCCGGCCTTGTTTTGCCTTTTTATTTGGGGACGTTCCCTCTTTCTGTTTTATATTTAGTAGCGGCTGTACCGTTGGTCGATTCCCCCCTCATCGTATTGCCTGTTTTACTAAAATGCCCTCGAACGGACCGCCAGATCGCGGGGACCTTTTTCTATTTTTTGATCAGTCGAAAAGCTGTAGATTTTTACTGATTCCGCTAATTCTTCCGATAAGACACGTGACCCATTTTTCTCCACTCTTCTGTGCCCGCGTCCGAACATTTTGTTCCCAGAGAAGTCTCCCTTCTTATTTTTCTCTTCATGGAGAAGTGCTCTCCCTTGGTTGTCAATCCCGAATTTTACTTTTTTCCGTCGAAATTTGCCTCCCTGTGTTCCCTTATCCTCCTCTTTCCCCTTTGTTTGGATATTTTTCCCACATTCTGGGTATCCGGCATAATGAGTGCTTTCCATCCCCCAAGTTACTTTACCCCCCCGATCACCACCCCGGATCCTTCCTACCCAACACTGTACTTCCTTTCCTTTCTCTCTTACCTCAGGAGCTCCCCCTTCACCCCTCACACGGACAACAATTCCTTTGAACAAACCTCTTTCCCCTTCGTGCGCACTTCTCCCTGGTGTCTTTTTCTAGGTCCAGCATTTCTTTTTAGCTCCCCCACCAAGTTCACTCCTCACTTATGAAGACGAGCATGTGTTCTCCTTTCCGTCCTTTCACCTTTTCAGACCGATTCCCCTCTTCTTCAGTGAGCCTTTTTCTAACCACAAAACCCTAGTCTTGTCGAAACAACTTAGATCCCAACGAGTTTCCCAGTGTCCAATTCAGATTTTTTCCTTCATGCTTTTCAATATCATGTCTCACCCTATGAGTTTTTCATCTATTCCCCCCACTTGTCTGACCTGAATATGTTCTTCCATGTTTGCGTTCTGGAGGTCACCGTTTTTTTACGAAGACCGTCCTCCTCCACTACTCTTACGTGTCCTTCGTTGAGCTGACATCAGATATGGGCCCTTCTTTTCCCCCTTACAACTTGAGAAGATGTCCAGCGTTCACTGTTTTTTTCCCTTCTGTTAACTTGAGTGACCAACATGCCCCTCTCCTCTCTGCCCTATCCCCTCCCAGGGTCTTGAACGTATTTATTTGGTTCTCCCAAGGGACATCCTTTACGTTTCCAATTCTTACCCCCCCCTTTTTTTTTTTCGTTACGCCTACCAAGACATCTTCTTTCGAGTTTACGGAGTTCCAAGTTTTTTCTAACTGTTAGCATCTTCCTCATGTGGTTCACCCCTTTGATCTTTCGAGAGAGAAAGGAGTCTATGGTTCGGCTTCCCTACGACTTTTTTCTTATGTTCCCCAGTTTTTTGTAGATATTTCTTCTCTTGTCCGATTCCCATCGCCTTTGAGAGAGTCTCTCCTACGTTCCCATTGGCCCCAGCAACCCCCTTCCATGACCTCTCCCCTCTTCATTCGTAACCCTGCCCTTGTTCTCTTTCCTCTGGTGCATTCTGATTGTCTTCTGATCCACGGTCCCACCCATATTTCTTTTTGAAGACTTTTGACAGTTACTTGTCCGTGGTCCCCCACTTACTCGTGAAAGTTCGGAACCTGTATTTCGTTTACCCCCTTTCCAGGCTTTTTTTGACAATTCCTGCACCTTTCCCCCAAATGTCCGTTATTTAACGCAGTTCTGCTTCTTTTGTTCTTTTTTTTTGTTACTCCTTCCCTGAGCCATTACCAGCTTTTTTCTCCGTAAACCTGTAAGTAAATCTTGCCGCTTGATGCTAGGTTATTGAGGACACTTTTCCCCCCAGTCCACTCAGATTCCCTCTGACCTTGCAGGTTCGATTCCACCTTGAATCTTCCATCCCTTTTTCGAGAGTCCGATTTTCCCATCATCAACTTGGTTTCCCCCCCCCTCGGGCCAAGTAACCTTCTCTCTCTTTCCAGTAGTTGGGTCTTGAGAAGGCGCAGCTCTTCCTTTTGTTGATGTTGACGATTCCTGAATCATCGCTGCTTTTGATAGGCCAGGCCTAGAGTCCAAGAGGTATTTTCCTATTCGTTGTGATTTGCGCTCCTTCCCTTCCTTTACTTCCCACTTCCAACCGGTCTCCGTTTTTCCGCGCACTCTCCCCTTCCTTCAAAAGTTACCTTCCTAGCCCTCCGTTTCTTTTCAGAGTTAGTGGTATATAGCCTCTTATAGCGAATACAGTCCCTATACACCCTTTTTTTTCTTACTTCTTGTTTGGGGACAGCCTGATGCTCTGTTGAGCAGCCCCCCCCCCAGTTAAGCTCCCCCTTCCTTTTTCCTATAGCGTCAAAAACTCAGGGGGACTGAGTGTTCGATCCGTTCCCCCTTGTTCTGTTCCCTTCTTTGCGGTCGCCCCCTTCTTAGTATATTTCCACCGGCGTCTCGCCGTCTCCCCGACATACGCCCTTCATGGGCTCCCCGTCTTCACAAATGGTCGAGCTTTCTTCCCAGAGTTCTCCAAATTGATTCCTTCTTCTTGAGTCTTTTGTTAGTTTTCCCCCCAAGACGTACCCCTCACTCGTTTTCTGCCCCCTAAAAATGTCGAGTCATTTAACAGTATCTCCTTTCCCTTCTTAGTGCATTCTTGTAACCACCGCTCTTCTTTAGACTCTTTCATTCTTTTACCAGCCGGTACCGCTCACTAGTGATACCCATTTTTCCCCCTGTAAAGTCCTAGGATACCGCCTCCAGTAGTCCCCCCCCCTCTGCTTTGTTTTTTTTTGTGTGTTTTTTTTGTTGAATCCCTTTTTTTGCCAGTTCGCGCCATCTTTCAGACCTCCCACTTTCCGGCAAATCTGATCTTGCCTCTGTCTCTCCCCTCCTTGCTTCCATGGCCCTCTGCCACTGGAATTCTTCTACCGAATTCAATAGGAACTGGTCCCTCTTCAGCCTTTTCATTATTTTTTTTATTTTCAATCACCACGCTCGCTGCTCTTCTTTAGGCCCCATCAGCGCCGTTAGTCAACCTCTCTTTACCTCCTTTTTCCGGTCGGTGCCGTGATGCGCTTCTTTCTTTTCCTTCAAGTCTTCTCTCTCCTTGTTTCCAGAACCTCTTGATCTTGTTTTTTCTCATAAATAAGGAGGAACGCATTTCCGGCAGCCTCTCTCCAGTTCGCCCAAGCGTTTGTCCGAGTGCCTGGTCTTCCCTGGTCATATTATCTATAGCCGAATCCCCTCCGCCCGCGCCACACATGCGTGACAATAACCTTGGCGAGTCCCCCCTCTTGGGTACCTCTTCTCGGGTCTGCGACCCAATATGTCTCCATCCTTAATCGATTCCGCTGATGCCTCCCCCAGAATCCCAGCCGTACGAGGCCTTTGCCGTAAGTTTCCTCTTCTTTTTCCTTTTTTTCTTGGCTTTACCTGGCGTCGCAGCCATTCGTAGACTTTGGAAGGTCCCAAGTACCGCCACCACCTTCATTTCTTGAAACGAGTCTTTCCCCCCATCAACTACCCCCCCAGTACCCTTTAAGTACGTGTTTCCTAATTCTTTTCTTCTCTCTCTGGTGCAATAGAACCAGTTGGCGCAAGGAACGATCGGAATTTCCAGGTGAGATAACGTCCAGAGTCCCACTAGACAACCCCCACCCCCCCCCCCCCCCCCCCAAACCCCCCCCCCCAACCGGTAGGTGAATTTTCACTATCAATTTCCTCCCCCCTCTACCTTGGAGTGACCTCCCTCAATTGAATTTATATTGACAGTTAGCCTTTATTTTTTTTTTTCGGTGCAGCGTTAGAGGCTTTTCCTATTCAGGTCTTTCTTCGATTTGTTTGTGAGGTCTTTAGTGACGGACTTCTAAACTTTCCTAGAAATCAAGGCCTGGCATGATTCCCCCTTTTCCCATTTTTTTTTTATTATGGGCGATGGAAATCTCCCTTTCCTTCTCTGAGTTCGGACGTGGACTTCCCCATGGACTCTCTTTTTGCTGCGACGATGGTTATATTGGCACCCGCTTTGTTTTCCCCCCCCCTTCAAATGATCACTCTGGTCCTTCTGTTAGTTTTCTTTGGAATTCACTTCGAAAGGTTTCTTGAGAGATTGGATGAACCTTGTTGGTGTGGGGGTTGTTCCTTTACCCCTTCCAGACCTTCCATTGCCTTTCTCCTCGGTAAATGATTCCCCTCTGTTCCATTTCACACCAGAGTCAGTCCGTGTAAACCCTCCCTCTCTTCATATGTATCGACTTGATTTCCCCTCGGAATATGGCCAGTTTAGTCTCCCCTCTTCCTTTCACACCCTATATCTTTACACGTCCCGAGTCACGCCAGCATTTCTTTCTCTCTTTGTTCTCGGGAATTCTTTCTTTTTGGAGGCGATACAGATTTCCCCGACCCATGTCTTTCTCCCTCCGATTCCCCCGTTCTCTATCCAGATTCCAGCTTCCAGTCTGCGTTCGCCCACGGCTTGAGCAAAGCGTACTCCTCTAACTTCTCTGGTTTTATCCTTAGATACTTTCCTCACGCAACTCTCCCCCCTTCAACGAACGTCAGCTCATTATCAAGCTCTTTTTTTTCCCCCCCCTTCTCAAGGAGCTGACGGTTATATTCTCCCTAGCTACGCTTCGTTGAAATGTATGGGTCTACTTTTTTTTACTTCCTCGCCATTTACTGACGATTGTCCTTCTACCCTCCCTTTTCCTTCAAGTTGTCGGACATGTCAGGACCGGTTCGTGCCTGAAGGACCTTCCTTCTCACATCCATTGGCTTCATTGTTTCCGTCGCTGGCGCCGGAGCTGTTCTTCAAAGTACCCATTTTCGCTGGTGATTCCTCCTCCATGTTCCTTTTAGCGGGTTTATTCTCTTTCGGTGCTTCTCCCTCTCTCGGCCTGTACGCTGGGATATTCCCTTAACGCGCGTCGAACGCCGCGCCGACCTTCCCTCCCACATTTTTAATCTACAGATTCACCGGCCCGCCCTCTCTAGGCATTGCTGCTCTGATGTGTTTCGGCATCATCCATCTTCTTTTTTTTTTCTATCTTGAGATACAGTTTCCGATTCCGCCAATGAATCCATTTTTTCGTTTTGCTTTTTTTTCGACAGTTTTCATTTGTACTCGCCCTTTCTATTTCTGGACTTCCTCTCTCCTCGATCCCATACGAAGACTTTAGCCTCCCCCTTTTCCCTTAGGCAATGTGAACTTACGACAGGCGTCCCATGTATGGGGACTCTTCCTCCCCCCGGGAGTTTTTAAGACTGAGTGTCTCCACCCCTTGCCTCCTTCCCTTAACCCCCAACAGGCAAGGAGTCCTCCACCAACCTTCTGTATATTCCGTTAGTTCCCTTAGACCCAATGCCCCTCTCCCATCCCCCTCAGATTCATTTCCATTCCCCTGCATTTCCTCCCTTCGGAGAATCCTCCCTTGTGTAATTTTTCCTCCCGGCCCCAGACAGTGAGCGAAAACCCCTAACCTCCCTCTTGACCAGACAGATCTTGCTCCCCCCGTATTTCGGAAGCGAAGAAGGAACCTCCAGTCGATGGGTTTCCTTTGCTTTCCATCTCCCCTCACCCCTTCTTAGGATACCTTTTCCTCCCCACGGTGGAACTAGCGCCCGGCCCCTTTTTCCGCTTGTGCTTGCCCGGGTGAAGCGTCCCCTCTTCTCCCTCCTCCTCCAAAAAGTGTTTTTTTCCGAGCCCGGCTGAATTACCCCCCGCGCTTTTCTGTCCCTTACGTACCACGGCCAGCCTCCTTGTCTGTTCGCGTCCCCCACGCTTTCTCTTTTCGTTACAATACAACGAGAAGTATTCACCTTTTGAATTTCCCCTTCTGTCCCCTCTTGCACTTGCTGCAAAGGCCCTTGCCCCATCTTGGCCCTAAACTCAGTCTTCACCTTTCAAGTTTCTTCCCTTTTTTTCGCACAGGACATCATCACGGTCAAAGTATTCCCCCTCCCTTTTGGGTCGTTTTTGTCCCAACCTAACGATAGTCTTCCTATGCCCTCGTGTCCCTGATTTTCGCGCCTTAGTCCCTCTTTGTGTCTTACGTACCCCCTTCCAAGAGTATATCCGCGCCCTCTACCTCTTTTCGGCGGAAGACCCTGAA
>Ga0179593_1279453_pt1 | contig 15033 bp, 13 predicted proteins | sample CZODoug2_1_08_16_FD_185931 | JGI IMG/M metagenome (GOLD analysis project Ga0179593, IMG submission 185931) | Vadose zone soil fungal communities from Angelo Coast Range Reserve, California, USA - CZODoug2_1_08_16fungal (PacBio error correction) | ecosystem: Environmental > Terrestrial > Soil >... | reverse complement strand
CCCAAGCCGGACACTATCTTTTTCCCTTTTTGTCTCGTTTGGGTGGACCGGCCAATTTCCTTTAGCCTTGTAATGTTCACTTCTCTCGAGGTATGGGCCAAGCCCTCTTCACACCTTTACTTTTTTCCTCTAACACCGACCAGAACCTTCGCTCCCAGCCTGTGCCGTCCAACAGCCTTCCTGAAATAGAAATTTAGTTCTGATGCTTGCACGCTCATCAGCAACTTAGTGAATGAGACCTGTTTATCCAAAATTCTTCCCGACGCCCGTGCGACTTTATTTGCCCTGGAACGTGCGCACTTTTAGAACCCATTAGAAGATTTCTCCCTCAAGAGTAGCCCTTTCTTCTGGGCCAGACGCCTTCACGTTTGCCCGTCCTCTTCTCCTATCTCCACTTTGCCGAAGCCAACCGTCTCAGCCCTTCCCTTTTATCTGAGATCCCTCTCTTTTCTCGTCATTGATAGATGCGGCCCTGATGCGCCCCCTTTAAACTGGTTGACCCCCCCTTCACGGGAGCCCTCTCCCCCCCCCCCAGTTCGTGATTTTTGTTATTTTTTAATCCAAAATCTCTATCGCTCGAGACCTTAAATTTAGTCCGGAACAGGATCAAGTCGGCCCTCCGGCTTTTAGTTGCTTGCGCTAGTCGTTTCACATTTTTTTTTTCGCTTGAGACGGAACCAGTACAACGTCTTTTTTTGAAGGGACTGCCCGTTATCTCGCCTTTTCCCCCCAGCCTCGTGAGCGCTGTCTGTCGACACGCTCCTGCACGGATCCAACCTTTTTCTCGGTTCGAATACATGTTTTTTTTCTTTTTGGCTATTTGAACTTCATATTTTTTTTTCCGTCTGACTCCGGCCTTCCAAGTTTTGTGCTTTTGCCTTCCTATTTTAATAACGGGCCCATCCGCGCACTTATCCATGGCCGTATGACTTAGGAAGGGACTCGATGCGCGTTTCCTTTTTCTTGCAGGACTCGTCATTTCCCACGCGTGCACCCTAACAGAGGTTTTTTAATGGACATATCATCTCTGACTTCTGCTCGAATTCTGGTTATTACACTTGCAAGTTTAGGCTTACGACACCCCGCCATGGTCGCTTTGGTAACCTTCTGGGCTGTCCACTTTCTTCTTTTTTTGTAGAAGTCCCCCCTCGAGTCAAACGCCAAGCCGCCCCCCTCCTTTAATTCGTTTCCTCCGAACTGTTTTTTTCGTAACCATAGGATTGGTGCCCTAAGGCTCGGTTTCGCGAGATTCTTGCTGACGGTCAGTATTTCAATCCATCGCCTTCCTCATCCTGACTCGCAACGGTCACACTTTTCCTCGCCGGTTCAGCGTTTGCCTCAAGGCCAGTGATTTCTTTTGGTTTTTCTTTACTCGTGTCCGCAACCCCCGATTTTATATTACACTTTTTAGAGCGTTCTATCCTAATCTCACTTTCAGTGATTGACGCCCGCATGGAAAGTTGCCTTTCCACTGGTCCCTGCATTCCGAAAACCTTTCCTTTTGAAAACCCCTTATTCCGCTCGAGTTTCTAAGCAAGAACCGAACCCCCGATAGACTCTATGATTTTTCTAATTTAACGCTATCCTTTTTAATATGCCAGTGACTTTTAAGATTTCCTGGAAGTGGTACCCGCCTGGATGGTTCAGGAGGCTTTTAACACAGATTTTTTCTTTGTAACACCTCCGATGGCACACCCCCCAACCCGGTTCCCCTTTCGAAGTTTAGACTTCCCCAGGATCTCCCCCCCGTTGTCCAATCTGTCCCAATACCTTCTGCATTTTTCTTATAACCTCTCCAAGTGAATTCGGCGATGGGAAAGGCCTAAATTTTCCCAATGCTTTTCCGTTGATTGCACTTCTCTTCACTGCCCCTTGGTATTGACGGCCTTTTTACCGAGTCCTTTTTGAGCCTCGCTTCCTTTTTTCCCACACTGGTCACCCCGCTTGGATGACAATTTCCCCCAATGGGTCGACAGTACAAAGTGAGCCCGGAGACTTCCTGTTTTCTTCTTTGCGCGTCACTATCATTGCGTTTTCCTTCCCTTTTTGACGCCCATTTTTGACAGGTGACCCTTAACCGTTTTCCTTCTCATTTTTTTACCCTTTTTAGAAGAATATTTTTTTTTTTTGTTGCTAGGCACTTCTTGACTGACGGGCGTTTTTAAGTAGCCTGAGTTTCTCCACCTGTTGCCCTTTCTTCACGTCGTCGCACTTTTCGAAGCCCCTGAATATCAGGGTCTCACCCTTTGACCCACCCGTTGGTTCAGTGAGTCCCCCCCCTTTTTCTCCCTTGGACGCGACGAGACGGGGCCCCTTCTTTCCGGGTCTCGGTTAAATGAAGTGATTTCCAATTCCCCCCTGCCGAAACTGAAGTAAAGTGTCTGCTCCCTCCCACCCTTTGATGATCTGGTTGACCAGCATATTTGGTCTCCTTCCTATTTCCTCCCCTCTGAGCCTGAGACCTGCCGTTTGAGTGGCGGACCTTTCCGCGTCTTCCCCCCCCGCTTTTTTGCTATTAAGCGAACCTATCCCGGTGCCGATTCCCCTCCCCTCTTACCTGCATTATGTAAAATACCGATAGCGTCAACTAGCTGAAGAACACGTTCCTAGTTCGGTGAAATTTTTCCTTTCATGTCAGAAGTTGAGAATTTTTCACGTTCAGAGCGTTTCGGGAGCAGGATTTCCCCCATAGGTGCAAAAATGCTCCGATGCTGCTCGATTTTCTCCCTTTTTCAAGGTCCTTATCCATTATGTCCCCCCCCCCCCCTTTTCATGCAATGATTGTGATGCTCACAAGCAGGTCCTCTCCAATGTTCTCCATAAATGACGCTTTTCCCTTCTTAACCAATGGGCCGAGTATAGGTCTGAGCTTTCTTGAACACTAGTCATAGCCTTTACTACTTGTCTTCCGCAGTCAACAGTTCACCCACGCCCTTTTTTTACGAAACAAGGTTAATGCCTGACCTCCAGTTCCTTCCGAGCGTTACGGACGGAATTTTCGCCTTTGACTGAAATCATCTTACAGCTCCCTGCCTGTTGAAACGGGCTGGGTGGAGACGTCCTCTTGGCGGGCCAGACAGAAATCGCGTTTCCCGGCCCTCCAGTTGAACTGATATACCCCGGCTTCTCGCTGTGCCTTGGAGTTCGCCAGAAAATGTTCCGCTCCTCCCTTTCCCCCAATAAGGATCACATTTCCCATTTTTTCAATGAGCGGTTGCTTTTGGCAACATCGTCAGGGAAGCGCCTCCCATGGGCACCCGGAGTCCTGATGAGAGACACTTTTTACCTCAGAAGTAACGGCCCCCTCCCTTTTCTGCTAATAGGCTTGTTTGCTGGGAGTGGGTGTCTCCCGCAAGCCTTTCCGAGTTTGCGGTTCCATAAACCTTTGTTCCTTTTACGAAAAAATCTGCTGTGTGTGTCGTTGGGCTCTAAACCCCCCCCTGTTGCGCCGTTATAGCCCAGCTTAGAAAACTGCTACCCTTCCGCCGCATGGTCTTCCTGGGAAGAATGGAGGTTCTCCTCCCTATAGCTTAGTTCTTGACCAAGTCGAACAGGAACTCCTCTTCCTTGCGAACTTTTTTTTCTCAGGTTACCTGCAGTTGTTGTATGAGAACCTTCCCGAACAAATGAGACTATCTCTCTCGAGTAGGCTGTCGTAAAGGTGGCTACTACTCTTTTATTGTGAATTCGATGTCTACTCCTGAACTTGCTGTGGTGAAGCGCCTCCTTTTTCGAGCGCGGTGCCCGCTCCTTTGTGACCTACAATGCAGGCTTCCCTGTCACCTATTAACTGGCTCGGTTCAGACCCGGTATGAAGAATTTGGCGAAACGAGATTCCTCCTCTAATTTGCGTGCGGGCTTCAATTCCCCGACAAATGGTAATTAGATGCTCCTTTCTTTGGCGGCCCCAGCGCGCCGCAGAGTTCCGATCTCTGGAGGTTAATAAGCGTGGCTCGTGCTCCCCCTCAGGGTTGGAATTGTCCAAAGGGATTTTTAGGGAAGAGGATATACTGGCGCGGGCGCCACCCCCCATTTGCCTCAGTCTTTCCTCTGCTTGTTGAGTTTCTCCGCTTCTATGTTTAATCATCCTTTTTGTTGGGATCTCTCCCCCCCCGCGTCATCCTGGAAAAGGGCTGAACCTCTCTTTTGTTTTTAAGCCGCGTCCCCCCCTGTTTACCTCAGACTAATTAGCATCAAATTGGCTACATCCTGTTTGACGCCCCGAGCGAGCCCCACTCTTCCCCTTTTTTTTTATTCGTTTTCCTACCACCCTCTCCGACAAAAACCAGGAGGCCTTCGGTAAGACCACTCCTCGATCCTCCCCCCGGCATGGGGCCTGAGGGCCTGTCAAGCCCCTTTCCCGTTCACATAGATAGAGATTTTTCTACAAAGTTGGAGTCTTTGTTTTTTATCTTTTACAGCTTTATTTTGGTTTTTCTCCTTCACTTCAGATGTGTGAAAAAAGTAGAATTTTACAATATACGCAACGTTCCAGGCGCGGCACTTAAGAATAATGTTTCTGTTTTTAGCACTTCGGAGACCACTCGCCTCAGCCCATGACTCGTTTCCAGCCGTGCCGCTTACGCCCTCGATCCTCTCTTCTTCTTTTTCCCCGATAGGATCAGGGGTCGCTACTACACCTACATTCCCTCCATCGTTTTCAGCTGATCCGATCCTTCTTGTCCTTTTGTGGTTCGCTGCCCACCAATGAGATGCTAATCGGACTTGCCCTTCCCCTGCTGTTACCAATCTAAATCCTTCCTTGCATTGGAAGATTTTCAAGCTGATTTGTTGAGTCGGCGACCCAAGGTTTTGTCTCTCTGAACGGCTTGCAACCATCACACCCCCCCCTTCAGATTTTCGCCCGAAAGTTTTTTGTCCCAGGTTATAGACTCAAGAACTCCTGAAGGCGCGCGTTTTTCTTTCTCAACCACTGACTCACAGGGAATAGATCCTCCCTGTCTTGTGTAGAATTGTTCTTCCGATAACCGGCGTCGATAATACCTCCCCTCTTGAAATTTAACTCGCCTTGTGCGCCAGGGCAATGAATCTTTTGCTAATTTCCGGCCCCCCTCTCCTTCCCTCACCTTCTCTTGTCCTAACCAGCCGTTTTTACTAATAGTCTCGGTCCTCTTTTACTTACTGATACCCGCACCTCTCCCCTTATAATTAAGAGTACTTATTCCTAGCAGCTCCTGCCACCGGCTCGATAGACATCATCTTTTTTTTCCTTGGTAAGACCGAGGCCCCTTTTAGGTGAAGTCTCCACGCGTACGTGAGGCCCCGATTCTCAAATCTCTGATATCCTTCAAGATTAACGAGAAAGCAAGTCAAAAACCGCGTCCTGGGATGTCATGCCTGAATTGGTGCGGGAACGGTTTGGTGACCGGGAAGGAAGCTAGTATCGAGCTCTGACCGCGATGACGTTTCTTTCCCTGCCTCGGCGCTCCTCCGCGCCCTATCCCCCCCTTCATGCTGTAAGCCAACGTATGAGTTTTCCCCCAATGTGATTCGCTGGCTAACTCTTTTTTCTCTCCGACTTCTGAGCTACAACCGATGCCTTCCGGTCTTCTCTAAAAGGAGAAGTTGCCAAGATTGAAAATTCTTCTTTCCTTTACTCCGACCTATCCGCATTGGCCCCCTTTTTCCAAATTTTCTCGATGGGTTTTGAACTCTCTTCACCCGACCCGAACACGAACATTCCCTTTCTTCCTCATGTCTCCTAGATTTCGCCGCCCTTTTTTTACTTAAGTAATGCCCCCACTTCCAGAAGAGGTCCGCGGGATATAGAGTCCGTCCTTATTAATCACGTCTCTGTTCCTAATCGGCGAAACTGCGCCCCTTACCTTTTGTCTCCGGCAGCGGAAATCGAGGTCTCGCGTCCACCTATGAGTCCCACAACTTAATTCTTCCCAGGATCATCCTTATTCCTCCCTCTCCCTCCTGGGGTGAAATGCATTTTGTTCTGCTCACTTCGGTACTTGAATTTTTTTTCCCGGTTGTCATGTGCCTTTGCGCGTCGTGGCGACTTCTTCCGCTGGGTGTTGTCAAAACGCTTGATTGCACAATGTCAAAACTTTTGGCCTTCCAAACGTGTTGATCCCTTTCGCTCGTCAGGTTTCGTATGCAATACTATATCCCATCCTTGAAAGCCGGTTAGGAGACAATTTTTTTCCTTTTTTTTGCCCCTCAAAACGACCGTCTTCGCCCGTTATTTCTTCCTTTTCATCCTGTGTTTTTGTTTTTCTCGTCATGCGGTCCGGAGTGTTCTTTTGAGCACCCGTTCATGGAGGAACACATTGAATGGGAAACCCTCATGGGCTACGTGGGCGACCTGGTAAGACAAAAATTAGATTTATTCCCATGTTTACTTTAGGGTCCAAAAAGTGGTTGACCGTTATTTCCCCTTCTTAAAAAAGGTGTGAGCACCCTTACTCAGAGGAAGGCGCTCTGTTTACGGGTCATGTCCAATTTCCCCCTTCCGCCTACCTTTCCCCTTCCCAATTGAAGTCGGGAACTCTCGTTGGCGCTTGCGGTCTTCGGGGGGGTGTGTCTTCTGCACGTGATGGGGCACTGGCCTTGCCCGGTTCTTTTTGTTTTCTCTCGCGGAGGCGGCGATCTTTGGGGGGGGTTTTTCGGCTGGGCCTCCGCCCGGCGGGGGTTGCCTACGCCCGCCCCCCTGTGCGGGCGATGACCGTCGCCGCGGGGTGCCGGTTGTGGGGGGGCTGGGGTAGTGCGGCTGCCTTGTGGGGGTTTCTCCCGTTGGTCGCCCTGCCCCACGCGCCCCTTTCCCCTGGCGCTTCTCGCGGCATCTCCTCTTGCGTCCCTCGCCGCCATCCCCCCATTGCCGGCCCGTGTCTTCCCGCTTCCCTCGGGGGTTATGCGTTACACACGTTGGCCCCACCGCGGGGATACCGTCAGCCCCCGGTGAGGCGCCGCCTGGGGCCTGTTGCTTTGGTCTGTTTTTTTCTTTTTTTCTGGGCCCTCCGGCTCCCCTGTTGTGCCTGCCTCGCCCCGGGTGGTTTTCTTCTTTCCCGGGCGCAGGCTCGCCGGGGTGCGCGCGTGTGTTTTGGGTGTGGTGGTCGGCGCATGCGGTTTTTCTGGCCGCTTAAGGGCCTTTATCTTCGTTGAGTGGCTGGCCACTAGTGCTGTGTGCGGGATTGTGGTGGTTGGGCGGCTAGGCTGGGGTGAGCTTTGTGTCTTGGGCCACGTTGCGGGGCCCGCCTATGCTCGCCGCGGGGCCTCGGGAGGGGTGCGTCTGGGGGGACGGGTTTGGCGGAGGTCTTTTGGGTCAGTTGGTTGTGGCGGGCATCGTTGGGGGGTTTTCTATTTTTTTGATTTTTTGGGTGGGGGGGTGTAAGCCGGAATTGTGGCTGGTGGGGGCTGGGGGGTTTGGTTGGTGGTGAGGGAGGGGGTGTGTGAGAGCCGGCGTCGCTTTCTCTTCTTTCTTTGCCCTGATCGCCGCCTCGTGCCTTTGTGGCTCCCGGTCGCATCGCCCGGTGGCCTCTCTCCGCCGGCTCTGGGTGTTGTTCGCCTCCCCAGGTTCTTCCACGATTCCCGCGTCGAGGCTGTCGTTTCTTGCTGGTCGGTTTCTGCTGTGGGCGCCCGGGACAGTGTCAAGGCCCAGTAGCGCAACCCCGGGAGTGGGTTCCCCTCCCTTTTCCCCACTCTGTTTGGAGACCGGCCGCCTCTGTCACCAATTCATCCGGGGGGGGCGACGGTTTGAACCTGGGTGGCCTGGTAGCCGTGCTGCTCAGCCCCCCGAGTCCGATTCTTTGGGAGGCGTGGGGGGTTGGGGCCAGTCTTTTTCGGGGGGGCGGGGGCGCGCGCGCTGGCGAGGGTGGGGTCGTGGTCGGGAGTGTTGGGCCTGTTTTGGGGCGTGGTGGGGGGCGTTGGGGTCGGGGTTGGTGGGCGGCGTGAGGGGGGAGTCAACGGTTGTTGGTGAGGCGCGGTTCCGGCCGGGGGGTTGGCTCTCGTCCAGTCTGTGGCGTGTCGCCCCGCGCCCCCATCCGCGTGGGGTGTCGCGTGGTGTCAGCCGCTCCGCTTCGGTGTGGCTGTTGGCGCGGGGAGCGATACCAGTACCACGCTTTCGGGAGTTTCTCCGTTTTCGCGCGGGCGGGATCGGGCGGGCTTCTTTGGCGGGGGGGTGTGGTGTTTTGGGGGCTTGGGTGAGTTGTGTTGGTGCGGTGAGCGATGGGGGGTGTGTGGTTGCGCTCGGCACCTTTAGCGGCCTGTTTGGACCGCTTCCTTCTTAACACTCGGGTCTGTTGGTGGGGGTCTGCCCTGGTGGCTGGGACCTCGACCGTCACGCTTCCTGTTGCCCTCGGTTGGTCGTTGGGGCTGCCGATGGTTGGTCCTGTTGTAGCAGTGGGGCCCCCTCTGCTGGGGCCCGCGTGTCCCTTGTCGCGCGCGTCGGCCGTGACCCCCCCACGCATTGCTTTTTCGCTCTGCGCGGGGCTGTTGTGGGCGGCGGGGATACTGTTCGCCTATCGCGGGCCGCGGTGGGTCGGTGTGGAGTCGGGGCGGGGGGGAGGGTAGGGAGGTGACCTTGTATGGGTAGGGGAACGGCGGTTCTCCTGTCTCCGTTGGGGGGGTTTGTAGTGTGGGGGGTGGGGCCCGGCGGTTGGTCAGGGCGTTCGGTAGTGCAGGTGGCTGGTGGTTTTTTGTTGTTGGTCTTGATGGCTTTTTGTGCCTGCCCGGCCCTGTGGGGGTTGGGGTGGTGGGGTTGGTGGCTTGTGGGGGTGGGGGGTGGCGGGGGGGGGGTTTGGGGTGTTTCTCTTTTTGGGGTGTTAGCAATCGGATGTTTGTTTTGTGTTTTTTCCGTCTCTTGAGCCTATTACCTGGATACCCATTTAAGATGAGAAGGAGAAACCTTTTCTTTTGGTTGATTCTCTTTTGCCAAGGCGGTGGATAAAAAGGCTCGCGCTCCTTTCTACCCGGGCGTGCCTTTTTTTCCCGCTTCCTTGAGGGTAAGGAGGCGAGACGAGGACGGATTGAAGCCCCTTCCTTTCTCTCTGTTCGGATCACAGTGTCGTGTCATTGCTGCCCCCCCTCTCCTGATGAATTTATCAGTGCTTTTCTTGGCTTTTATTTTCTCCGGTTCCGTGGGAACTTTTTTTTGAAAAAATCTGCGGTTGGCCTACTTTCCTAGACCCTGAGAGATCCACCCCCTGTGCAATTATACCCTTTCGGTTCATGTTCCAGGTCAGACGGCGGAAGCTTGGACTGCCACAGGTCCATGTTTTGGAACGCAGTGCGAAGGAGGGCTACCTTCTTTTCCTTTTTTAGGAGCGGTTCCCGAGGAGGGAGCGCCGAGTTTTTAAATCCCCGGTTCTCCATCGGTCGAGATCGTATGATTTTTTATTTTTCCATTTAACCCACTCCTTTGCTAAAAAACAGCCTGTTCTGGATGTGATCCTTTCGGTGATGCTTTTTATCTAGTTAGTCCCCACCGATGTGGACCGCAAGCAAGTGGTACCGGACTGCGACCATGTCGTGTTGAAGCGGGCGGGCCATGTGAAATCAAGTATTTTGGACCTTTTTCGGCGCTTCCATTAGAATAAGGTTTTCTCTCTTTCCTGGCGATCCGGAAAGTCCCCACGCGCCGCGCATTTTCTTTCTCCCCATTACGGTCCTTAGTTCCCCAATTTCCCCTTCGGCTTTTTTATCGGTTTTCCTCCACTTGGATGGTTGTAGCACGCCGTCCCTTTTCCTCTGTTCCTTAGTATCAGCACGGTTATCGTCTCAAGGAGGACCCAATCTTTCTTCTCTCTGATTCCCTGGTTGGAGGTTCTTGGATCGACACTGCCTTACCCCATGCGGTTTTGGTTTTTATTACTTTTTGGCACTGGCTAAAATAGAGTTTTCCGTGTTTCTCGTTTCAGAACACGTTGAATCGCTAGGCTCGCCCGCTCCCTTTCACCATTCCTTCCCCGTTTGACGCATGTTCCAGTTGGCCGGCCCGGCGCCCGGTCAGCGGATAGCTTCTTTGTGCTTCGCAACAATTCAAGAAGAGTTTGAGGCTCCCGTGGCTGTTGGTCTGTCAGCCTTTTCCCGCTAGTAGCTTATCATCCTTAACTGAGCGATCGTAAAGTCATGTTCCTTCTTCCATACTCGGGAAATGTTTGCCGTGGCGTCTCTCGCCGCTGCCCTCTTCTGATTTGGCGAAGCCGAGGTGCGAGAGGTACACTTGGATCCTTGTTGGTGCGAAAAATATGTAGTGCCGGATCGTGTCCCCCTATTCCTCTCCAGACCCGGACCTCAATTTGGAACTAGCTCTCCCCTTCTCCTTTTTAGCGATTTTGTGAGCAGCGCCTTCCGTTAATCAGTTTGTTGCTTTGACATCCCTCCTTAATTTTGGACTTACCCACCGAAGAATGGGTTCGTCTGTTGTCTGCGGACCCGTAACTTTTTTGTGCGTCAGATCGTAAATCGATGTGACAGTTGAGCGGAGGGTGAATCTTCGCTACATCTGCGTTTGGTGAAAATTTCTGCCATAAAGGTAATTGTTTATCCGCCGTTTATACTCACCGTTGTTGTGTGAGATTTATTCCTGCTTCACTGACTTCCCCAATTCGACCTCTTTGAGAGTGGCTCCTCGAAGTCTTTAAATAGCTTCCAACTCTCACTGGTTTACATCCGAGTTCACCCATGCCAGGGCCCACCCCCTCCCCCTATTGTGTCTCCCTTACCACGCCTAGCAAGTGCGCCGATGTTAAGACACCCTGTATCGTCTCACAATAGCCCCGCCTGGGTCCTGAGTGGCCGATGACACCTGTCAAATTAGCCTGCGGATTTTTCCTGTTATTTAGGCGACGACTTTCTTTACTTCCCGAGTTGCCGTACCTGGAAAATAAGCCAGCACTTCTAGTGAACCTGTTGCAATGCGACCCGAGCTCCCTATTTTTGCTGCGCATCGCGTCACGTTGTGACGTTCCTTCTCCTATCGCAGACAGAACTCAGTACCTTTGACCCTTTAAAGATGCTTTTATTCCGCCAGTTGAAGCCCCTGTCCTCGGTGTAAGGCGGAAATCTTGCGCACTACCCACAAAATGGCCTGGCCCCAATTTGCTTGCTGAGTTTCTACTCCCCCGAGCAATCTTTTTTTTTTTGGGTGTTTACACCCTTCCGCTATTTATCTGAACCTTGCGGCCAGTCCCCTTTTATCCCGCTGACCCTCTTCTTTTTCTGCATGCTAAGCTTTCGATCGTTTCTTCACCTTTTTTTCTTCTGTGAACGGAGCCCTTCCCCCTCAACAAGAACCGCGATTTTCTGAGTAACCACCCTGTCCTTTTATCCCTGTGCCCCACGCGAGGTGCTTGCTTGGCCGATCCACCGCCTCTTTTCCCCCATGAAAAAGAAGGGATAAGATTCATCCTTCCTTTTGTCGACCTTCGTACTTGATAAACCGTGGCTTCGCCTCATACTATTCCCCGGCTCTTCCGGGCGCCCTTTTTACCATACCAAGCCTCTTTTCTTTCCCGGTCTTTTTGAAAACTAGTATTTCCGAACTTTCGCCCTTTTCCCCCTGATTTTTTGTGGATGTAAGCCGTCGTGAATAGAAATCCCTCCCCCCCTCAACCTGCAGTTTTAAGAGGCTATTTGATCATGCGCCTTGTTTACCCCTGTGCAAAGACGGACTTTTTCTTACACGCCCTCCCCCTTTTCGCTTCGAGAAGGTAGACGTTTGCCCTAGTACCACCCCGATGTGGACATTTCACCGCCCCTTGACCCTCTTTGATGTCTGTCCTTATTCCAGTTTATCAGAACGAAAAAATCTTTCCTCTCCTTCTCATTTTTTTTTTCCAAATATTTGTTCTTCAACCTTCGCTGGTGAAAATTTTGACCGTCCCGTCCCCACTTCGCCTGATTCGAATGTTGTCTTTTAAAGCCTCTTCTTTCCCCCATTGATAGACACGTTATGTTTCACCTTACGTGTTTACGGTTCTGTTTCCCAGCTAGGTTCCTACCAATGCAGGGAGGAAGCCCTTCTTCCGCTTTCTCGCCCCTGCAATAACAGATGGTATTCTTTCAATTCCCCTTTTTTCTTTCCTATCGAGTGACGTGGTTCATCGCCGTTTTTTGGATGCACCTCTCACAGCTCCATGATATACGCAATTGTAACTTTGACACTCTCCTACCCTCCCCTGAGCAGCTTTCGATTCACAAATCCCCTCCCCGATATCCCAGTGAACTTGCTCACTCATAATTCATTTCCTCTTCTCTCGGAGAAATACCCCTTCCTGTTACCGGTCATTTCCTTGAAAGGTCACTTTTTTTATTAGAGTTCTGCATTTTTATCCACGCTGTCATCTCGGAGCCCCTCGAGCTTCACCTAACACGAACCAGTTTCCTTCTAGTTCTTCAAGAGACCTCAGATGCAGTCCAGGACGTCAACTCCCCGTTAAATTCTCTTCAAGATCCCTCATTCTCTCTCATGGCCGCAGAACTTTTTTCGTTGATTATTTCGTCCAGGAGCAATGAAATGTGCTCTACGTTTCCCTTCTTCTGATTCGAAAAGGGCTAACCATCCCATTTTGGAACTCAACGTTTCACCCATTTGCCGGCATTTAATCTGAGACTTCTTTCTTTTCTGACCCCTTGCTCCTGACGTAACATTCTGATTTCACAGTCATGTGGTCCACTTCCCCTTTCCTCTCAACCTCCCTTGCCCCTCCCAGTTTCTTCTTCCTCCCTCAGTTGTTTTTGAGCAATTTTCTCTCTGCAGACGTTGTTTTGTTTTTTCCTGAAAACTCACCTTTTTAGGGGCGTCCACATTACTGTTTTCACCGCCATTTGCTCCTGTCCTCTCCCGCTCCAATGACGATGGATTTCCTTGACTTTAAGGCCGGGCCCCTTTGGTTGACTTGTATCAAGCTTTTTGCAAACCGTTCTCCTTGACTAGCTGGTACTTCTCGCCCGTCCGGCCATCAAGTGTCAAGCCTTGAAGTGCAATTAACGGAAATGACGTCCAGTCGGTATTGCCTCCTCGAGGATGGCTAACCTTGCTCTTCCTCTACCTGGACGCTAGATTTAAGATGTGCTCCTGCTACTTTTCGTGTTTGGGGACCTTTTGTACGGAACAAGAGCGGGTGTCGACGGCCTACGCGGACTTCCTATACTTAGTATGGTGTTTTTTTGGGTGTTTGGGCTTTTTTTTTGTTTTTTGTGGATAGAGTTTTTTAACGCTCCTTTCTACTGTAGGAGGGTCCGCTGTTCTCGTCCATCGACCTTTTTTTGATGACTCACTTCCTTCTTGTGACCCTTTTTCTCACTCGGCAGCGGACTAGTGTTTCCCTTGCAATTCTTGTTGCGATCCGGAGCAGGGTGTTCAATCCCAGGTGCAAATGCTTTCCGAGCCCTTGCATTACTTTATCCACCGTAATCTCACCTTCTGTTATGTCCGCTTTTTCCCTACAGGGGAATCCTTCTTTTACCAGTCCTTTTAAATCCCTTGGCCATCAGGGACCTGGCTTTTTCCCTTCTGACAGGAGAGCTTGAACATCACTGTTCTCTGGGAGGGAGCTGCTCGCTTGAAAGAAACCTTATTTCTTTTTTTTTTCCATTCCGTCTTTGACATCGCCCATTCCCCGTTTCCAAAACACGCGTGGACTTTCAAAACCCCCCCCAGTTGACAGTGACGTTCATGGCTTCTATTTCCGATGTATTTTGTCCCCCTCCGACTGTTTTCTCCATCCCTAGTGTGCGGTACCCTAAAACTTGCTTCCCTGACGCCTCCCATTTTGTTCTTGCTCTTTTTCCGGAAAAGCTGATATTTGGCCCCATTTCTTGCCCCCTTGCTGCCCATTGGTATTAAAATGCCTCTACTTCCCGGCGGTTATCTCCTTGGCCCGATCTGACCTCCCAGCAGCGCCGTTCTATTCTTGCAATATCGATCAGTCACCCCTGGATTTCGAAATGCGCGGAGCTTGCCTTTTCCCCTCCACAAAGGGAATTGCTTCCTGCATGATCTGGCGTTAATTTTCGTGATTTCCTGTAACTGCGTCTGAGGCCGATTCACGGTTATCGACAAGCAAGAATGCCTCCCCAATTTTCGGTGGAAGTTATTTTCCCCTTTTGGACGAGGAGGTGTGATTTTCAGCAGTCTCCCTCCCGGCGCAGCTATTTCGCTTTGCCCGTGTTTAGTTTCCCTCCCCCTCTAGGCACGTTTGTGCCTCCTTTTCCTCTACAAACAAAACTTTTGCCGCACGCTCTCTAGCCCATTGCAAACTCTCCCACATTCTTCTTTGCTGCGATACTTTGCCCTAGTGGAACTTTGAAGGTTCCGTACAGATAGCTTCGTCCTGTTCACCTTTCTCAAAAACCTTGTCGGTGATTCTCTTCTTTACTTTAGTTATCACGTTGTTTTCTTCTCTTTCCTCCCATAGTCCAAGGCTACGATGATCTTTATCCTCTTTCCCCCGGCCTGGCTGGGCATCCGTTTTTCCATTTTGTTTCTGGCGCTGGCGTGAGGGCACGCCTGGTTTTTTTCCCCTCCCGTTCGGATGGCGCGCCGAGCGGTCTTTTTTCGTCTCCAGCGCCGTAAATGAAAAAGGTTTTGCTAAAAATCTTAGTGTTCTTTCTTTTCCTTTTTTAATCTTCACTTCCGGCCAGCACCGTCTTCGACTAATTTGGTTAGCAGACCGACTCTCCGCAGGGACCATTTGATGTTGTTGTCCTCTCCCTCAGGCCCCTTACCCTTCTAGATTTTCTTACTTTTGAGTCCCCAAAAAGACTGTGTCGAAAGGGTCGTGCGCTTCTTCTGAAAAAACAGCCTTTTTTTCTCCTTTGAGCCGCGGCTTTTTTTACGGGGTAAAATTTTAGCGTAGGGAAGCGTTATTCTCCTGTGTCTCGTCTGCCACCATCACTAAGAGGTTCCCTCTGGCCGTTTTCCCGGATTGCTCCCCTAAGTTGAAGATACTCCTCATTCCGTTTGTGATGAGATGAGAGTGCTTCCGTTTCGGTAATGTCCTTCAAGCCGGTCCAATTTGCATTATTTTCAGTCGACTTTGTGAAACGTTCACTTTCCTGGCA
>Ga0179593_1467596_pt1 | contig 15034 bp, 11 predicted proteins | sample CZODoug2_1_08_16_FD_185931 | JGI IMG/M metagenome (GOLD analysis project Ga0179593, IMG submission 185931) | Vadose zone soil fungal communities from Angelo Coast Range Reserve, California, USA - CZODoug2_1_08_16fungal (PacBio error correction) | ecosystem: Environmental > Terrestrial > Soil >... | reverse complement strand
CAATTCCCATCCACGTACGTTCTGCCCAACTGTACATGAGCGCCATGTCGTTCCTTCCATTGACTTCCCTTGACGCATTGAGCCAGTCCCTTTCTCTCTCGCGATCCTCGATGATTCTTTTTTTCCCCCCAGCGTCTCCTCACGCAGCACCGACTTGATTTCCCGGACCGCCTAGGTAGCCAGCCGGGGATTTCGGTTCCCCTTCTCTAGACGCTTGCAGTCCCGACCGCGTTCCGCTATGGTTCTTTTTTTTTTACAGAAAGCCATGCATTGAGTTTTGCACCCTCGAAGTATGTCTTTTCGCCAGCGGGATTCTTTCTGAAACTGACATACGCCTTGTCTCCCCTCGACACACCTTCTCTTTTCTGGCGACCTTTTTAACGAGGCTTTCCCCCCGCACACTTTGTCCGCCGTCCGAGCTTCTTTTGAGAGATGGAAGTGTCCTCTTCTTTTTCTTCCTTTGCGGCCATGTTGTCTTCCTCGGCCCTTCCACACTTGTTCTGTTTGTTTTTTTATCATTTTTTCAAGTTCTTTCTCAGTGCCGTAGTCCCAGGCCCCCCTCGATCTTTTTTTCCTCCCAAGTGTTACGTTTCTCTTGCCCTGCGCGACAGTCGGCACGCGATTCCTTGACCACTTATCTTTATGATGGCCCTCTCGTTACCTATCACACTCTTCCCCCTAGTCGTAACGGATGTGCATGTCCCATATTCAACGTCGTCTGCGAACTTCACCGTTTCCTTTTTCTCTTTGGATTGGCAAGTCTTCCCCTTGTTCCGGAAACACTAAATACGACCCCTCCCTCAAGCGATTACGGGCGTCTTTCCCCTTCACCCCGAAACCCAATCCTTAACTTTTATTTAAGGACTTACGGAGAGGGCCCGTTCTTGTATAGGGCTTTTGCGGCTTCGCTTTTTCTTTTCTCCTGCCTTGGGGGACGGTTTCATCAGGGGTCACAAATGAGACATTTTCCGTTGGATCCCTCCCAACATGCGCAACACAGCCGTCCGCCTTTCTTCCTAGGCTCTAGGCCCTTTCCCCTTTTCAATTGTGATAAAATCCATCTTCGGCAGCTCCTTCCCAAAGCTTCATTGACCCGTCGCGATGTCTTCTCTAACTTTAAGTTTTTTGAAGGTCCTTTCTCCTTTTCCCCCCGGTTTGTGCCACCTCGAAGGGGCATTTTCCTGGGGTGGCTTTGAAGCATTCCTCACCCTTTCCAAAACAGGCTGACATCTCCCCCTTTTTTCCCTCTCCGCCAGTAGCTTTTTCCCCCCTTTCCACTGTCTTCTGTTGCGTCGTCCCCTACTTTTGTGCAGTTGTTTACCGGGCTTCGCACCTGAATTGATGATCAGTGCCCTCGCCTTTTTGCTGTTAACATGTTCCCCCCTCCCTTTTCTAGATGTGATCGTCTCAATTTTGGGATAATGGGGAATTTATCCATATGGAACATCTAGCTGTTAGCGTTTTGTTCTCTCCCCTTTTTGGCGTGAGTTTTCCCTCTATCGCGGGTCATGCTCTTTTTTTCCATGGTCCTGGTACTAATGCGTTGTACAAATATCTCGCGTCTCATCGTTTCCCCAATCTCCAATCAGCCAAGAGCCTTCTTTTCCCATTATGTCAAGGAACTAGGCGTGTCTGGTTCTTGCGTTATCTCCCGGCAACCCCTAGATCAGGTCATCTCGTCGACACGGCCCTTCTTTTTTTTTCGATTACAACGTTTAAATGCACCCCGGCGAATTTTTTCATCAGACCGAGCTGGGTTTTCTTTCCCGGTGCCGGGCACTTTTTCCATCTACGGTCCTATTCCTTTCATGCCGGCACACCCAGTGATAAGTGATGTTGCTGGTCTCCCGGACTGATTCCGGGGTGCTCCCTTTCGTGGAGAGACTAAGCTTTTTTTCGTCGTCTTTTTCCCCCGATTCGAGCCACCCGCGATGATCGCTGCCTCATGCCCTTTCCCCCCCCAGCCATCTATTACTGATTGAATGCACCCCACTCTCCCCTCACCGCGACCACCCCTTAGCGTTTCATCGGCAGTCCAGCGCCGCAATTCTCCGCCGCGACCCCCCCTGGGTCTCCCCTCGACTCGAGTGTCCTGAGAGCCCCTTCTTGTGCCTGAGTTCTTTACTAGAATAGCCTTTTTTTCTTCCGTCCCCACGGTTTGGGTCCTTCCTTCCTCGCCAAAGAGCCCTCGATTCTCACATCGCCAGGCCGGACACGATGATCTGCGTTCCCTTTCCCCCCAGCCGCGCTATACGCCCGGGCGGCCGTCTGGCTGTGTTTGTACGTTACGTGGTTTCCTGAGCTCTTTTCGTCGAGCCTAAGTTGTTCTCCGGGCGGACTTCCCTTATCTAGCGTCTTCGTGGCGCCCCGTTTGTAACCCTTTCCCCCGTTTTCGGAACCCCTTCCCAGATACCAGGAATTTTTCCCCTCTTCTCTTCCTCTCTTTTCTCAAGTTGTTTTTGTTGTTTTTTGGGCCGGGTCGATCGTCGATGACTCTCCTTTTTCTTCCGTTCTGTTTGCCGAAAGAGTCCTCCCCCGTTTTTTTCGGCCATCAGATCCTTTTCTTGGATTATTCGCGTGCTCCCCTCAGGCTCCCCTTTCGCGATTCGCTAGCCACGCCGGCGCCGTCCATAAAGGACCTGCCTTCTGCTGCCTGCCGTCCTCCCGCTTTGGGGCTCTGGACAGATTTTTCCGGTCGAAGCTCTCTTCTCGTTATTGAGGTTCGGAGATTCCATCTCTGTCCCTTCTCTTTGGCGCTGCCCTGTTTCCCTTTGATGACCCCGGTCCCCCGTCCCTCCTCTGTCTCAGTTAACTATCATCTTGGCTGCCCGCCTCTTTCCGATTATCTATTCGGATTTCTTCGTCCCCGCAAAGGTGTTATCTTTTTGGTTTGCGGCGTGCCGGGGCGCTTTTGTCTTTTGCGTCTCGTCCATTCTTTTGGTTTTGCAGTTGCGCAAATTCCAAAATCCTTCCTTGCCCTCTTTGCCCGCCGAATCCCTTTTGTTTTTCCTCCAAACTTGTTGATGCCTTCCTACACTTTTGCCGTCTTTTATCCTTCGACTCACCGTGAGCGGAAGGCGTCCGGATCCTTTTCTCCCCCTTTTTTTTTTTCTCGCGCGTGTATCTGCATGCGGCATTCGCTCGTATGTCATGTTTTTTTTCACCTTGCTCCTGTGAAGCGGGGGTCATGTCTTCTTGACTTTTTTGTTTCTTTCGTTAGTCGTTGTAATCGATCCTTCCTGACTCCTTTTTCGGATCGACGAATATTCCTTATCTGCGAATACGTTTCTTTCTCCTTCGGACCAGGGTTAGCTTTTCCCTGTGCTTTCAGGCTTCTTTTATCCTCAAGCGAGTTTTTTTTTTTAGTTGGACTCTTTTTCACCCCCATAGATGAAGCGCCGCTCTTTGTTCTCTTCCATCCTCCATTAACCCCCCCTAAAATGGATGTAGGAAACGTGAGAGTGAACTTGGATCTGACCTCAACTCCCCAGCGGCTCACCAGCTCCCCCTCCTCTCTTTTCTTTCAATCCAGAGTTTGACCTTTTCCCTGCAAAATTTCCCGTCTTCTCATGAGTATATTTAACCTTTCCACCAACAGGTGGCTTTTTAAAACCTGTGGCGCTTTCCTCTATTTTCTCCCCCCCGGGGTATCTCGTACCGCTTCCTCCTTCTTCTTAGACCACAGCGCTGACCCTTTGTTTCCCTTTTTTCCCTATCGTGTACGTTCGTAGTCAGTAGTTTTGGGCTGTTAGTTGTATTGCCTCTGTTCTTCTGTTTTTCCATAACCTTAACCTTTGGTTTAATTAGGTTTGGAAACCACGCCACCTTTATGTTTCTTTCTCAAACCTTGAAATTTTCCATTCTGCCATATGGTTCCATGGTAAAGCGACTTTTCTTTATTTTTCCCCTGGACTTTGAATTGAGTGATTTCCCTTGTCACCTTTCCTTAACGGCCTTCGTGCCCCGCCCATCGATTCGTTCCCTTCTCTGTCTCTGTCATCTTGTGAGCCCCCATACTTTTACCCTCTGCCCCCCTTTGGATCGCGTGAAATCACTCCCGTTTTTCCCCACCTTGCCCCACATACTACTAGTTGGGTTTCAACGTCCTTGATTCTCCTCCCCCTTTAGGTGGTTTCGTTTCCTAAACCATTAGACCTCGCGTTTGTTTCGTTTTAATACGCGGAACACGTTTCCGAATTGCCAATCCTCTCCTCACTTCCCTCGGTGAAAGACTTGAGACGGTGGTTTCTTTTGACCTCATCTTTTTCGTGTCTTTTAACTATTTTTATGTCTCCCCCTTTTTTTTCGGGTAGGTTTTACCCTTTCCCATATTTCGCTTTTGGTTTTTCTGCTGACTTGTTGTTCCCCAGTGTAAGCGCGGACGTCCAATGCCCCCCTGGATTCTCCCCTGCGGGTGTCTTTTTCTTCCTGTCTGCCCGTGATCCGTGTAACCCCCCCTGTCTCCTCTGAGGCTTGAAGACTACCCTTTGACTCAGAAGCTGCTCCGGCACCCTCGCTGGTTGTCTTCACTCCAATCCGTACGGCTACCCCGTGATTGGGAGGTGGACAGGTTTTTTCGTCATATTTTGCCAGAGACCCACTTTAGAAAATGGTTCGTTCGATCGCCTTCCCTTCCCCTATGCCGCTTGCGCTGTTTCCAGTAATCTTTCGCTCCCAGGAAGGTTGAGGGATTTTTCCCTGTTTCTTGACGAGCATCGTCCTGATTGCCCGCTTGTGATTCTCCTTCTCTCCGACCTCTGGTAGTTGACGAATACTTTCGTTGGGCGACCTCTTCTTCTTCCGAGGGCTTTTGTTTCGGAGCGCTGTTTTCTGAACTCTTTATATCGTTGCCGACGGCTCATCTGGGCTTTCCCCCCCGGCACTACACTGCGGGGTTGACCCCCAAGGAGGTCATGTCCGCTTCCTGGAAAGGAAACGGAGCCGACAGTGGTCGCCCCCTTTCCTTTTTTTTGTGGGTTAGTGAGGCCTTGACTCCCCCTCCACTTCTCGTTCCTCCCTCGTGTTGTGGTGAGGGGCGGCGTCATTTTTTCTCTGTCTATCCCGAACGTCCCTTTCTTGTGACGGTCAGTTTTGCATTCTCTTCCCCTTCCCGCATTGGGCGCAGGTCGGCCGTGGGAGTTCGAAATGTCCCCTCCGTTTTCTTGCTATCTTCGTTTACCCCCCGCGCTCCGCCCTAAAGCACCTCCTTAATGGCAAGAGCCGATCGTTTCTTTTCTCTTAGGGCCCGAGATGCTACCTTTCCACTCTGCTTCCCCTTTTACAGTCGAGGCCCCTCTTTACTGTTCTGCATAGTTCTGAACCTATGATTTTCCGTCACCTTCCGATTTCCCTGCCAGCGTGATTTCTGCCACGTGTTCTAGTGGCTTCTTATCAGAAACCTACCAAAGAAGTGCGCTTGTATCGGCACTATGCCTTTTTTTTCCACTTTCCATTGAGCCCCTCACTTTTGTCGCGTTGATGGAGGGCATTGCAAACGATGTCCTTTGACTTCTCGGTCTTCTCCCTTGTGTAGTCAAAGGAGTACCGTTTCCACCTCTTCTTTTCCTGGGGGTGGTTTCTATATCCGGTCTTCTTCTTTTGTAGAGATTCTTTTCTCCAATCGGTGCTCTTTTTCCTCTCTTTTTACGTAGGACGAACAGTCTCAGCGATCCGACACCTAATCTTTTCCATGTGGCCCATCCCCACACCGTCTTCTCCTTGAGCACGTTTCGGTCTTTTGAATTCAATCCCTCTTCCCTTTGTGTACCACGTCATTCTTTGAGCAATTCGGCCCCTTTTTCCCTCTGACAGCCATCGAAGCCCTCCTGGAAGGATTTTTCTTTCACCCCGAAAACCCCTCCCCTATTTTGATCTTTGTATCATACGGAGCGCTCGCCGGCTACTCTTCTTTTTTTCCTTTTAGGGGATTGTATTCGATCAATTTGTGGCCGCGGTTACTCCCTCTTTTGGCCGAACACTGGACCTGGAACCTCTAGTTCTCTCAGACCCCCTCTGCTTTCCCACTCCTCGCAGCTACGCAAGCTCCCTTTTTCTAGATTTGACAAGGTTTTCATCTACTCAACCTCGCGTCAGCGGGAAACATGACTCCCAAGACGTTTCTTCCCCATGACCCCCTCCTGATTTGGCCCCCCCCCCCCCCCCCCTGTGTTCTCTTCCATGAGATTTTGTATGCATTGCCCAAATTTTGGTTGTCCAAAGCCGTACTTTCAGTTATGGGCTGAAGCACGTCCTCTCCCAACAATGACCGAGCCTCCTGCTGTTCCCCCCTCGCGTCCAAAGTGTCCCCGAAAGAAACGGTTATTTTTTCCACTAATTAGTCCTAGTCAGGATTTTCCCGCGAGAAAACAATGCAACGCCGATGCTGTCCTCCTCTCATGCCTTATCAACTAATACTTTTCACGGCTCCATTTTCGGGTTCCACTTAGGGTCAACCTCCATCGGTCTTTTCCCTTTCCTGTAGCGTTGGTTTGAGCCTCTTTTTTTTTTTCGGTGCGCGTCCGTATTCTTGTTTTCCTTGCCTCTTTCCAGGTACCTAAAATGATTCCCTCGTCCCAATCGTTTTTTCCCTTTGCTGTTGCCCCCTTCTCTCTCCATCAAAGACGCTCGGCTTCGGATCGTTACACGAAGCCTTCCTTCACTTTCCCGAGCCGTGGACACCTTCGCTTTTCCTTCACGGTCAATTTATCGAATTCACTGTTTTTCCTGATCGGCCACCTTCCCCTCGGCTAGACCAACGCTCCTTTCTTCCCCGAAGGCAGTTTTTTCTTCCCTGGACTTCTAGGTGAACGGCACGACCCCCCTCTTTTCTGTTGCGGAAACCTAGAGTCCCTAATTCCCGTTTCCTGTTCCTTCCGTCTTCTCAGCGTTGCGCGGAGGGGGGTGTGAGTCAGTTTCAAAGGGCTTGCCTAGCCCATCTATCTTTTCCTCTTCCGGGTCCAGACTTTACTGTTGGTTCACCCCATCCAACATCCCCCTCCCGGTAGTATCTGTCTGGCGCCGACAATTCCTTCCCAGCGCCGCCCTTGGCGCCTGAGCTCGTGACGTCCTATATCTCGCGCTTTTTTATTCTTTGTGCATTTCCCCACTGAGTGGGTCCTTGCGGCTGATTTTCCCGGCTTTTTTTTTTCCCTTCACCGTACCAGGAGGGCTTCCTTTTCCTCTTCCCCCGCACAAGGCGATTTGAACCTGGACTTCTCTTTACGTCATTCTGCTTTCATTGTCCAGTCCGAGTTCCTCCCTCTTACCCTCTTTGGACTAGTTAATGGGTCAGGACCTTTCTGCTTTTTTCTTTCCTCATAGCGGTCCTAGTCTAGTGAGCAGGGATCTCTCGACCCAACGGGTATTCCTCTTTCCATCCTCCTGGTGTGGCTGCTCGCCAGATCACCGGAATTGATCCTGCTTCCTCTATCTTATCCCCCTAATCCTCCGTCACCCCTTGTTTTTTTTATCTAGGATGTAAGGGATCTTGTTTTTTGGCGCCGGCACCCAAAGTGCTGTCTCAGGTTGGAACCGCCCCCGCCTCCCTCTTCGAGATTAACTCGCCCCGTCTCCGTTTTTTCCGCGCGATGCGTTGATTTCGACGGCCTTTCTTCCCTTCCTTAAATGGTAAGGACTATTGACTTCTCCCGCCCTCCCTTTTGTCCCCTCTTCTCTCTCTGGTTTTCCCGGTTCTTTCCCTCTTCGATCATTTTTTTTCTTGCTGCTTCGGCTATCGCCTGTGGTCGTTTCCTTTTGCGCCGATTGTCCCTTCCGCCCTGTTTGAGCCCAACCCAGAACTCCCCGACTGTCTCGTGAACTACACTCTCCCTTCCTTGTCTCCGGTAGCGATTTTTCATTTTCTGTCGAGATGGTAATGCGCTCTCTGTTGATCAAGTTGTTCGAGCGATGCGGTCCTTGCGGGTCTCGTTCTTCCCGCGGGGGTCCTTCCCGTTCTTGTCGCTCTTTTTCCCCCTTTTCCAAAATTCAGTCCATGGTCGGCTTGGCGCCTAAGCTTTTTCTGGCGTTTCGCAAATCGGTTTCCCTTGTTCCCAACCCCCCTTTCAGTATTGTATCCAATTTCGGAAGTCGCGTTTGGGACCAGCCTACTGTGCTCGGGGTTCGTCCTATCTGACCCGAGCTTTATGTTTTTTTTTGCCTATTTTTTTGCTCGTCCGTTTTCGATTCTTTTTCTGTACGTCTTTAATCGAGATCATCAATTTTTGGGCCGTGACGACTTTCCATGTCCCGTTAATCTTATTGCCGCGCGACCATTTTTCCCGGATTATTTTCATTTGAGCAGTTAATCTCTGTTTCTTCCGTCGGTCTGCGCTTTGACCCGCTGCTTTTTTCTTCGATCTTTTTCCTTTAAGTTAACGCAATTAGGTTATCCCAAAAAAATGGAGGCAGTACCCCCCTCGAGGAGTCGTTCTGTTATTGTTTGGCCTTGCCCAAAGAAACCGGGTTTTCCTCCCCCCCCACGTGCTACAGCATCTATCTCGTTCAGAAATCCATTGAAGTATTTCCGAATCTCTTTTTGAAAAATTGAGAGTTCTCCCTTCTTGTTTTCTCATGCACAGTTTTTTTAGGCTTCTGTGCTGCTTCTTCCATTCGTGTATCTCTTACACGTCGGACGCTAATTAGTGAAGTACCCAGCGACTTCTTTCGGTCCCCCTGTTTCGACCGATCATCGGTATCATGCTCCGCTTTTATCCCATTTTCTTCAGCCTGTATTTGGTGGGATGCTTTAGTCGAACATGAATTTTTTTTTTTTGTTTTTTTTTCCTTTTTTTTTGACCCACCTGTTTGGCCCCTGCGTCCCCAGGAATTCCCCCCCCTTGATGTCCCTTTCCTACTTCAATTTGTGACGCGTTTCCTCTTGTTCCCCTCATTCTTTGCCTGTGAATGATTAAATTCCCTTCCCCCTACTAGCCGGCCCGTGCCCCTTTGAGGTGTGTGCCCGCAGATTTTTTTTCCTCCCCCTTCTTCGAAGATTTCCTTCTGTCGCAGTGTGAACCCCCTCGAGGCCCTGCATATATAGTTTTGTCCGGACCGCCTCGTGCAACAGCATATCTCCTTCGTTGGGTAAGGTGCTTTCCCCCCCTTTGGGGAATGTTGGCTCCCCTTATGTGAGGTGTCTTTCGCTGAAGTCAACTCGCCAATTTCGCTCGCGGTGCGGGTTATTTTTGTTCCCCGCGGCACTTTTGTCCTTCACCCCCCCATAAGAAACTAGCAAGAGGTGACACGCACGAGTTGACTGCTTTCCCCTGTTTTTTCTTTCCCTATCTCTCCGCGTTCCCTAGTTTGGCTGCCACATTCCCTCCGGTTTCTTTAGATACGAACTTTTGTCAGATCGGCCCTCCATCATGCCCCATTGAGAGATGCTGGTAGTCTCTTGACGGCATTGAGCCAGCTTCGCCGTGCATTTCCCACCCATCCGGAGGGAGTGTGTCTGCTTAAGGACGTATCATTGGCTACAACGTCTTGCTCCGGACAGTCGATTTTTCTTGCCCACCCATCGCTGGAATTGGAAAACCGTGAGGTTGTTTTTTCTTACTTCATCTCTTCGCGGTCCCCTCGCGAGCCCCCCTTACCTGCACTGCTTGTGTTTTCTGTATATGCTTCCGCGGCATAAGTGGCCACCCTTCCTCTGTCCGCGCACTAGGCTCCAGCGGTGCGCTCCTTTCGTTGATCTGGCGAAGGCCTGCTAATAGACTTCTTCTGCCGGATCGTCTGGCTGGGTTAGCGTGCCCCCCTTCGTTGTGGTCTAACTCCTTTGGGCCACTGGCTCCTCCCGATGGCTCGGGTACTTGTCGTATCGCATTTGTTGTTGGCCGAGCATCAGCCCCCCGTGATCGTTTTGGGGTCTTCAACGGGCCGCTCGCGGGGCCTGTCCTCGTGTCTGTCCCCCCGAAACGGCCATGCGCAGCTTGTTTCTCTTTTGTTGTGAGACTCCGTGAGTCGGTATCTCTTCTTCCTTTTTTTGTTTGAGAGAGGCTGTCTCAGGGTCGCGCCGACAGCCCCTTGTCTGTCAAGAACTTGTGTGACCTTCTCCGACCAATGCTGGTATGTTGCCGAGACTTCTCCCGCATTGGCCCCTGAGTGGCGGCCGTGGGCGGCCCGCGAAAGGACTTTCTTGCTTTTTATGAGTATTCGGCACTCCGACTCGTTAATCCCGGGAACTTACGTTCCGTGCCACTGGCCGCCCGGGGTTTCGGCGTAATCTGGCTCTGGTTGCTAGGTGTTTGAGATTTCATATGTTTTTATTTATCCCCCCTCTGTCCTTGTTTGCGCCTTTGTAGCGCAGTTTCTTTGACCCTTTTTTTATCTTTTTTTCCTTGGATTATCCTGAAACACATCTTGCTCATTTTTCTCCCTTTTGAAAAGGGGAGTGAGGACATGTTTTCCCCTCCTCTCTTCCGGCTTGGATTCATGTAGCACGATGCGTCGTTAACGTGTTTTCTTCCTTTTCTTATTCCGCCGCCGCCACCGGCCTGTACTTCTTTGGCGGTTATGTAACTTCCTTGCTTCTTGCCATTCCAGCGTACCTGCATTTTTTCTCCCAGTGGGTCATTTGCTCCGACTTTTTCAAATGGGTTCCCCAGTCGCAGCGATAGACCCTTTACCACCTTTGGGTTCATCTCACTCCTCTTCCATCCCTAAGAGTGTCTCTCCCCGGATGTGACATATTCACACGTTTTTCTTTACATTCCCGCTTTATTCTATGTGGCTCTTCTTTTTCCGGCTCCCAACTCCTCGCTCAATATCTCATTTTCTTTTCTTTCCTTTTTTCAGGCCCCGCTTACCCCCCTCAGAATTGTCTTAGAACGTCCTTCTCTTCCGTTACGCTATAAATGAACGGAGTTGTCTTTGAGTTGCCTCTACTTGCGAATCCCTGTTGGGACGGACAAACCGTCCCCCCCCACACACCCACCATACCACTTGGACATAGACTATCTTTATACGTTTTTCTAAACCTCTGCGGCAACCAGCGCTTGCGCGACCCGAGCTTTGCATTTCCCCTTTGTTCTTTTGGTTTTGAAAGTCCAATTTGATTTCCCTCGAGCCCACCCTTTCCCTTGTTTCTACCATGCTCTTCTTGACACTTTCTTTTTTTGAAGGGCCTGGAGCGGCACCCTTGTTTTTATAGTCACGAAGGGTGTCCATGTTGTCATGTGGTGTGAAAGCATTTTTGACCTTGTGCCACCCAATTATCCCTTTCCCTCCTATGTCGTACCATCTTACCCTTCCCAAGTTTCCCCCCAAAAGCAAGGTCAGCGATGTTTCCCCTAAGTAGCCTTGCGTTTCGAGATGTACCGTTTGCCGTGATCGACGCCATCCCCTCTTCTTTGTCAACACCTTTTGAAAATTTCCCCCTCTTCGATTATCGCGGCTACAAATTTTTCGTGTCATACAAGGTTCATCACATATGGATTATCTTTTCTCCGATGGCTGTGAGCTTTAGCCGCTTTCCTGATTCTGCCTTTTTCTCTCCTTGCTCGCGTTCTTCCTCCATTCCTCTTCCCCACTGTTTTCTTCTCGAAATATCGGCTCTTCAGCGATGGTACCCCACCATGCTCTCTCTTCGACCCTCCAGATGTCTTTTTCGACATCTTTACCGAGTTTTTTCTCCTTTCTACGCCGATCCCTGTTCTTCAGTCTAATACCTGCATCGAGTTGTGAATATTTCTCTGCCCTGTGCTGCGTCCACAACTTTCCACCTAGTCCCGGCAAGCCCTTTCCTCATGACCCGTGACTTTCTCGCAAGGTCCCCAGGCAACACATGCATCGAGCTCGTTCTGTCAGGCGAGTATTCCGCAGTCTACTATCGTCTCGCAGTCTGGACTGTTTCCGGTTTCTTTCTCCCTCGTTGTCGAAAGATATGGGTTCGGGTTTTTGTACCATTTTTTATCAAGCTTTGGCAACTTTTGTGCTTCTGACGAATTCGGCGTCCCCAGCAGATTCTTCCCGGATTGGTCAACTTTCAAAACCCCTATGAGCTTCCCCCATTACGGGTGGCCCGCCGCCTTCCTTCTTTGCCAGGAATTCTCCGCCTTTTTCCATTGGAGCCGAGCTGCTTTTCCGATAAGACTCTATACGCGCCTTGGCTCTCTAGTCGTTCCCCATCCTGATTGTTAGTCGAACCGTCCTTGCCTTGGGCGCACCTTATCCCTTGCCCCGTCACGGGAGAACCTCTTCCATCCATACCCCGTAACAAGGCGACGAATCGCGGATGTTTCCGCCTTTTTTCACGATCTGATCGAGCTGTTCGCATTTAAGCTGATTCCGTCCTTACTTTTGAGGACGTGTGTTGTAGTCCAAGATTTCCCCGTGCACTTCCGACGGCGCGGACGTGGTGTTTTTATCCCTTGTTCTCGCCAGTGCGCTCAAGGCGCTCACTTCTTTCTCCTTCCCATCTCGCACCGGTTGTTTTTTCTTTGATTTCCCTCATCCGGGCACTCTTTAGTGCCGGCAAACATCGACCCCAGCCATGATGCTCCTAAGCCTCTCTCTTACTCTGTTTTATTCTTACCCTTTTTTTTTCTCTCCTAATTGATTCTGTTTTTTCCCTGCACCCCATGGTGCGACAGGCGGGAGGCCGGATTCCTTGGTCGAGATACGTCGCTGGCTTCGAGCTCCCGCGCTTTCCGCGCTGCTCATTTTTTTTTTTTCAACGGCCCCACCTTCTCCCTAACGGACATGCAGTATTTTGCTAGTCCATCTTTGCGATGCTAGCCTCCTGTGTGCGGTCTGAAAGTTTCGATCCGATTTTTTCTTGGCTTCCCCATTTTTCTATTTGTTTCCTTTGTATTCTTGGCGCCTGGCATCCCCCGTGGACTTTTTCTGCCCCAGGCCACTTCCTTCCACGAAGGGCTGTGGCCCTCTTCCCTATCCAGTCATTATATTTCCCATTCGTAACTTCTCGGTCCCCCTATAGTCTTCGATTCGTGCTAGCCCCGTTGTCCCAAGGGTTTGGTGTGCTGCCGGGGACTTGCGCTGCGGTGACGCGGCTGTCTTGACGCCAGGTCCGCGCCCTGCCGGGTAGCCGTTTTTTTTACCGCGCGTTGCCTCTTTGGCCCAATAAGGTTCTCGTACGTCGCTTCGAGCACTTCTCGCGTGGCCTTTGTTTTTGATGGCGGAGGTATTTTACCCCGGGGTTGGAAGCCACAAACCCGCCGTTCTCCTGTTCGACCCCACGGGCGTTCACCCGGGGGAACTTCTTGCTGATTTTTTCTGCGCTCCATCGCAATTGTAGGTTCGTTCTTTCTCATTTTGTTTTGACAACTTCGTTTTTTTTTCCTCCTTTTGCTTGGTGACGACGTTATTTGTAATCAGCATTATTGTCTCTTTGTTTCCGCGGATTCTCCCATATCCGTTTTTTATAATTTCACTCTCCTCGTACCGGTTCAATGAGTTTCTTTGGGGTTTGTTTGCGTCCTTCGAGTTTCGTTCTTGGGCTGTATGACTTCCCCCGTCTGTCGCGCGCGTTTTCCCGCTTTGCAACAGCAGGGTACCTATACCAATTTCTTTCCTTTCCCCCTTGATAGGCCCCCCAGTTAGCCCTTGAGGAATCACCTCCAACGTCGTGTTGCCCCCCCCACCCCACCCGCTCTGGCCATCTTCATTGACCTGTTTCCGCTTTCGAAATTGCCCGTCTCCTTCTGCTCGTCATTTCACGATATTTTAATCAAGACCCTTTGTTCAAATTAGTCCGTTATGCGGCCACTTCCCCCCCCCTGGGTCATCTCCGCTTACGATATGACCGTCCCTACTTAGTTTACACTTTTTTTTTTTTTTGCTGGACACTGGAGGATACTTTTTTCCTCGTTCTGAGCTTTTCAATTTTCTTTCTTTTTTGTTTTCAGCCTTTTTTGCCGGGGTCGGCTGCTGAGACCCACCGACAACTTGCCTTCCTATTGGACACTGGGACCGCTTCTCCATTTTTAAATATTCAAAACTAACTTGCCTGGCAAGCGATTGGTCCAGTGAAGCGCTTTTGCCCGGACTTCATTCCGCCGTTGAATTGATTACTGAATTCAATTCCATTAGACCCGGCGGCCTGCTTTGGTTTTCCTGCTTCGCGTTTCTTTTCTCCCTTCCACTTGGATCGAAAGTCTATCGTGTGTTCCCTCCAACCAACAGCCCTCTTTCCATTCTACCCTCTCGGCGAGCCTGCATGTTCCCCCGCAAGTGCTGGTCCTTTTTTTTTCGTAGTCTAAGATCAACCTAGTTTTAGGGGTTCGGGTGAGCGCACGACCTCAAATCCGCTGCTTTTTCGGGCGGTGCTTGTTCTTCTTGGTTGCCCATTGGGTAATTCACCTTCCCACTTGGGAACATTAAGCGGTGTATTCTCCTTACTGAGACGGGACCTCTGACATTCAACATCCTTTCTCGTTCACCTTTTTTTTTTGTCCCTCGGTGTGGGAGGCGGGCTTGCCTTGAACCTATTTACTCGGTGTTCGCTGCCCCCCCTAGCTTTTCGTCCCGTCAGGTCAGAGCCGGACGTCGGTTATTTGGAGGCGCTGGACCTTGCTTTATGACTGATTGTGATTGCCTCCCCCGGACCCCCCCGTGTCTTTAGGCGGCCCCCCCCGAATTACTCTTACTCTTTCCGTTGCTTGTAATCGGTGCTTTCACTTCTTCGGCGACACTGGGGTGCTTTTTCCCATCTAGTTACCGACGGTCCTCGTTCCACTTCCTTTAGCTTGGTTTCGTTATGATCGAAGCAAGTGTTTTCTCCTCCAGGCGGATTTTTTCCCCTTCTCCTCCTGAAGATGGCGCGAGCGTGAATTTGCGCTCCTTCATGATAGATATTAATAGTGTTGTTTGTTGACGCCCTGACGAGTTCTTTGTTGTCTGTCTCTCCTTCCCCGGGAGTCCCCGATTTTGTTTCCCGGTTTTACATGAGGCTGCTGCTTTTTCCTTTTTTTCCTATATCATCGCTTAGTTATTTCGATGTTTCCCCCTTTCGCGGGAGGAGCGGTCACTGCTTTTTCCGAAGGGTGTTGTATTTTGTCTCTTGAAGTTTTAAGTTTCC
>Ga0179593_1443601_pt1 | contig 15034 bp, 16 predicted proteins | sample CZODoug2_1_08_16_FD_185931 | JGI IMG/M metagenome (GOLD analysis project Ga0179593, IMG submission 185931) | Vadose zone soil fungal communities from Angelo Coast Range Reserve, California, USA - CZODoug2_1_08_16fungal (PacBio error correction) | ecosystem: Environmental > Terrestrial > Soil >... | reverse complement strand
ACTCTCTCCCCTCCTCTTTCACACTGTGACGCCCTTGCTTGGATTTCCTTTCTTTCGACCTCTGCCCCGTCTTTTCCCCACAAAGAATACTTATTCTTTTTTTTCCCCCTCCACTCCCCTTTTATTCCAACCCTAGAATTCTACATTTCCCCACTACTCCCAATCTCACTTCCCTCCCAGAGACACTTAGCCATCTTCCCTTTCCCTCCTCCCCCCACAGACCGGCGAACTGAAAGTCTTTCCTTTCTGGAACCCTTTTTGTACGCTGTGTTTTTTTTTGTCCCCTCAACCACTTTTTGTCATCTCCACAGTAGAATACAAGTGTTTTCGTGCCACCCGTGGCATTGACTGTGACCTCCCTTTTCCATTTTTGTCCTGGCGAGCAGCTCCCCTGCTAATATGCCCCCCCCATGGGCCACAGACTTTTTCGGTGCTAGTGACAACCCGGAAACGCACTTCCCCCCGACATTCAAGCCGTAAGCCACAGACCAAAACAAATGATTTGCCGTGCGTTGCCCGAGCTCTTGCACACACCCCCCCCGCTGTATTCTTTTGACCATCCGATTTTCAATTTTCTTTTTTTTTACGCCCGGCGCCGTATTAGCGCAGATATTCCCTGATTTCACAGTGACTTTGTTTTTTCCTGCCGCGATGCCTCTTGATGCCGCCGACGTTCCCAAAGGTTCACCCTCCCTAAAAATTCCTCCCCAAAGCTCCCTTATTTAACCAAGCCTACGACGCAATTCCTTGCACAATCCTGTTTCCCGAACATAGTCATCCCTCCGTTATGTTTTTCGCTACTGTCTAGTCATGAATGTCTACTTTTTCACCTGGCTTGAAATACCCATAACCTTTTGACCCGGAGAGCTTTGCTTCTTTCCCTCACTGCAGGTCCCCTGTGCCTCCCAATTTTTACAGCGCTTTTGTGCTGCCATGAGAGAAGTCAGAGTCCTGGTCGGTTCAACCCCCAGGCAGATTTACCATTCCTGAATGAATCTCATTTCCTTTTGCGCACCAAAGCAAGAACCCCCTCAATTGTGATCGTCAAGTCCACCTGCTCCTGAGTACCTCATTTCCGCCATTTTGAAATCGTATGAAAATTGCGACCTTTAGGCGGCCCCCTATGCATTCTTATCCCCTTCAATATCTTCCTCCCCCCATCCTGCAAGACTTTCTTTCCCCCCCTCCAATTTTTCGCTGACCTTCAGGCGAGCCGTTGTCGATCTTCCTCTTTCTAATTGCCCGCCTCTTCCCAATTCATGGCTCCTGCCTACCAAGGAACTGTGGCTAGTTTCTTGCTATTATTCTATACCTCTTTTTTCCTTGCCCTTCTGATGTGCTCAGTGAACATAGCAGATGTATAGAGCTTCTTCATTTGGCACACTTCCTTTTTGTGCATACCCCCCATGGCTTGTTTCCTAGAGCAAGACCTCCCCAGCGGATCTTACGGTTTTTTCGGCCACTGCGAAGCTTTAGTCCTGCACCGCTCTTATTGGGTTTAGTTTTTTTCTTAAGACTCCGCGATTTATACAAAACTCGCCAACGCTTCGCTTAACCCCCTTTTGCGATGCTTGCCACCCCCTTCTTACCCGATTTTTTCCCATGTCCCATTCTTTTTTCTCCCCGCAAGGCTTTCCCGAACACCTTTGTACACCTTTTCCCGTGACCGACCTGCACCCTCGTTCTAATTTTTTCAAGGTTTTTTTTTCCGCGAAGCTTTTTTGCCCATGACTTGAAATTAAAATCCCCCTTATCTTCTTTCCCGCTTACTAATACAGCCCGTTCTGAGATGCCCCCTGTCTTTACGTCCTGTCCTCCTTTCTCAGCCAATACCCCCCCTATGGTTTTTTTTTTTGTCGACATGTATTCCTTTGGCGAGACGCCTTTCTTGGTTCCCCCGGAGGTAAGTTAAACTCACATCTGAGCAAGTGTTTTGGCTGTTTCTCTCTCCCAGGCCCCCCCGTTTCTTTCTCGAACAGACCTTCAGTTTGTGACTTGTGACCCTTTTTTTTTGACGCCTACTTACCATTGAGTAGGGCCGCACTCTTTTTGCCCGTATTCGCGTTCCGCCGCTTATCAATACTTTTCACCCCGGTACAGACAGATTGTCGCGGTGCGCTTGGCTTCCTTTTTACTGCGAAGTATCCCACCTTTTGTTCCCTGGCTTAATGTACGTCTGATCTTCGGCGGGCCATCCAAACCCCTTCCTTTTCCCCTGCCCCTAACCTCATCGAGTTTTTGTCTGTCGCCCAATTAACTTTTTTGAAGCGCTCAGTTCCCCATTCCGAATATTCGCAATCCCTTTTTTTTTTTTTGTTTCTTTTTTTTTTTTTAGTGGTTTGTGGTGTTTGTCACCACCTAGGATCTGTTACTGTTCTCCAGAGATCTTTGTGAAAAAGAGTTACGGGGCCTGCTGGCGACTTAAAGCTGCCTCCAAATTCCTTAGCCTTTTCCCCCCCATTCCGCTAGCAGGTCTGGGTCATTTTTACATTGCGCACTGCACGTATTTCGATCATGTCTCTCAAGGATCCCCTGCCTGGCCTTTTCCTTTCGCGTTTTGCGGCGCTCGCTTTCCCTTTTTCTTTTCCCCTTATGCGTCCCCTTTCCCATTCTCTCACAAGTTCGGTCTTTGTTCTCGTTGATTCGTCTCAGAAGAGATCTTTGTTTTTTTTTTTTTTTTTTTTGTTTTTTTTTTTTCTTTTAGTCTTTCTTCTTCTCTCGCTATGCTTGCCTATCGCCTCATTTCACAACTTGACTGCCCCCCCGTTGCATCATGAGGCGGTTTGTGCCCGTAATCATATCTATTTCCCCCCACGAGTTGTCGGAAGAGGTCGATTTCCTTTCCTTCTCTTTTCCCTTCCACCTCCCGTGTTGTGTGTTTTTTTTGTCGCTTCTCCCTTCCTCAACCCCTCGTCTGAGATTATTCGGCCCCAAATGCCCCGCTGATGACCAATGTCCATTTGTCATTACTTTTCTTCTCTCTCCCCGTCTATGAGCGACCGCGGACTCTTTCTCCCGTCCTGTCAACCGTCCCTTTTGTGTATCCCTTTCCGTTTTTTCCTCTCCATGACCAAGTTTCGACCCCTTGGCTGAGGATTAGCACTTTCACCCCTTCTGCCTCTCGTCCGCTATATCTTCATCCTGAACAATTCAGCGAGTCAATTCCCCCGAAACAGGTTTCTCCCCCCATTTCCCAGACGATCTTTTCCTCTTCTCTGTCCATCTCTTACTCCCGCGTTTTTAATCAATTATTTTGTGCGAGGTACCCCCCCCCTTCACAGGATTTGGTTTCCCTTTCCCGCAATGGATAATTCTCCTTCAAGGTATCTGGCGCCCCCTCCCCCCCCAAACCTTTCTGATCCTGCTTTTTCAGTGGATTCGTTTTTCTTTGCTTAGTCCCCTCTCCTATCAAATGCGTGACAGGGGGCGACCAAGCTTCTCCCCTCCCCCCCCCCACATGAAAAGCGCACCCATGTCTTTCCCGTGGTTCCGCTTATTTCTCGCGCTGACTTAAATCTGTTTCTCCTTTCGAAACTTTGTAGTGACACCCCCCCCCACCCCCCCGTGATCGTTCGCGTCCCCTACGCGCTCACCATACTGGCCCCCTGCTCTCCCCCATTCTTCCCTGCAAACCCACGCGTTTTGAGCGGCTTCGCTCCCTTTACGCAAAACTTTTCCAAACCAACTTGTATTTTGATCGCTCCTAAGCCTCAAGCTCCCCTCTGCTGGTCTTCGACCTCCTGGTCCCATAATATTCTGTGCGGCTTTCAGTCCGGTTTGCACCACTCCCTCCCCTGACTCCGCCCCTCCCTTTTTTCCACGTTGAAATCTCGGTTGGTTTTTTTTTTTTTATCCCCTGAAGGTGATTTTTTTCTTCCTTTGCGCCCTGCGTTACACAAATACCCCCCCTGACCTTAGCGCTGGCTCCGCAAAAGATACCCTTGGCTCTCTGTTATTTTTTTCCCTCACCTCGATGTAGTAGCCTTCCTTTCCACCCTTGACTTGTTTCCTAAGTTTTAGTTCCGCCACGCTTCCCGAAAGGGGAGGGTCCTTTCGCTCGACCGAGATGTAGTCAAACTCGTGTGAACCGTTTCCTTACATCACCGCATTTTCGTTTTGCCCCTTTGGATGAAATCTTTTGTTCTTTTTTTTTTTTATAGCCCAAAACCTATTTTTCTCCCGCTTCTTTTGCCACGGGGTCTTATCCCTGACAGCTTTGGATTCTTCGTCCCCCCCCCCCCCCCCCCCCCCCCCCCTTCTTTAGTGTTCAACTGTCCCCCCCCCTCACCCCCCCCCCCCCCAATGATAGAAGCGTCCGCAGCTGTTGCTTGCTCTATGCCCCATTTCTTATTTAGCACAATATCCCCATGATACCGTGACCTTCTCGATTCCTCGACCGCTACATTTTTCAGACATTTTCCCCCACTTTTTACTGTTTTGGGTACATTATATGTCCCAGCTCCAAAGGGCCCTTGGTTTTGTCTTTTCACCCTTTTTTTTCTTTGTCTTCGCAGCTTCTCTTTCTATTGACAGCCCTGTCCCTTTTTTTGACCCCACAGCTGCCTCCCCCGTGTGTGCTTCCCAAAGATGAACGCCTTTCGGACTTTAGCCTTTCCGGCTCTTAAAGCTCGCTGTCTCCTTAGTATGTTTTTTTTTTCTACCGGGACAGTCTCCCCCCCTTTATTCGCTCGATCTCACCCGAGGGTTGTTTATTTTAGTGTCAGTCCTGTCCGGCTTTTTTTCCATTGGTGCGGTGGTTAACAATTTGTGAAATTCCCCTGGCTTACCCCTCGCCCCCTTACGCCCCCCCCTCCCCCTTGCAATCAATCTTACTCTTCCCGCAGAACCCGGCGCTGCATTACTGAAAACCCCATCCTTTCTTGATGAACTTGGACGTTGTGGTGCCCACGCTTTTTGTGGGATTCCCCCCAACGCTTTCAAGGGTGGTAGGCCTTCCCCCCTCTTTGCCTTGTCCCCGCTTTTTTGGTTTGTCCACACAACATTGGAAATTCCCCCTTCGATATTCCTTTCCGCTTCACGGACTTTGAGATTTTCACATCTTCCTTCATTCCTTCGTTAGACCCTCTTTTTCGTGGCTTCATAAACTTTTGCCCTCTTCCCCCCCCCCCAACGAACGCGCACATGATCCGAGAACTTTGGCATCCAGTTCCGCCAGTTCCTCTTTTTTCTTAAGCTTACTGAGTTTTCTTTGTTTTTAGTAGTCGTGCGATTTTATCCTTCAAATTTCTCCTTCCTCTCTTGGACCATCCATGGATTTTGAGTTGCAGCAACACATCCCTTCGTGGGTTTGGTCGCGTTTAACGGCGCCCTTTCCGCACCCTAAAGAATGGGCTTCCTGTCTGGTTCTCCCCCAAAGAAGATAAATTAGCACCAGTGGTGTGGTTGTCGGTCCTTTTCCTATTGGTTAGTCCCAAAATACCCTTTTTGCCACAAGTTCGGAGTCTGCGCTGTCTCCAGCTTTCACAACAGTGCTTTTGGCTTCACCCTCAATTCCATGGCATTTAACATATAGTACTCCCCTCAATTTCAAAACCTTCCTGCCCTACCGTACCCCCTCACTCCTTTTCTGGTAAAAAATATGTTTTACCCAATAAAGGTGTTGCCACCGAATCGTTAGATCCAGTGTCTGTTTACTTTTTTTCCCCTCTTCTTGTCTGACCCCCCCGTAAAAGTGGCGCCACCGATTTATGCAGTCCCTTTTCATGACTTCGTCGCATTCCCCCCGCTCCCCAATTATCCGTTCCTGCCTTTCTTGTTTGCTTTTTTTTTTTGTTTTTTTTCCAACTGACCCCTTTTTTTGCGCCCACGATCAATTCCTTCCCAAGAGGCGTGCCGTCCACGTAAAACCCCCAAAGAATTCAATCGTGTTTCTTTCCGCTGACCGGTTCATGATGTCTTTTTCCCCCTGAATAGAAGTTATTCGATACTTTGATTCTGTTATTTAATCCCGACGTAGTTTTAGTCCCCCAGTTTTTTTTCGTTCACCCGTAAGTTTAAACAATACACCCCCCCTTGCTCAAACCGCCCTGATAACCCCGGCCTTACGTGTCCCCATGTTAATGTTTCAATTACCTTCTTTCTCCCCCGCCCCTCCTGGATTGACCCTGCCACGCTAGGGGACTTTTCGCGTATCATGTCAAGCGAACGCTCTCATTTTGATGCCTTTTTCGAGTTGACTTCGAAGGGACCCCTGGTCCCCAATAGTCAGTTTTTTGATGCCACTGCGCCGTCGCTTGTCTGTCAAAAGCCGCTTTCCTATCGTACTTTCGTGGTTTCCCAACAAACACTTTCCTCCCCCCCCTTTCAATCACTCTCCGTCCGATTTTTCTTTTCCATTGGAGGAACACTTTGCGTTCTAGTAGATTGTCCCCCCCTGTATCCAGTTCTAGATTCTCGCTACTCACTTTCCTCTCTTCCCGCCCCCCACCCCCTCCTGTTTCTTTTCCGTGAGCCAGCGGTTCGAGTCTTCCTAACATTTTTTATATTTTTCGCCAAAATTTTCTTTCCCTTCTCTCCTGCAAGGCCCGTTTTTTTTTTCTCGGTCCCATAATATTTCTCCCTCCCTTTTCCAATTTTTCTCCCTGGTTCCGTGTTCCCATAGGGCTCTTCTTCCCTTCCATGATGTTTGTTCTAAACTTTTTGATTGAGAGAAACCTGTAACCTTTTTTTCTTCGCGTGGGCTAACTTTCCGCTAGGCACTCCTCCGAGCTCATGTTTTTATTCCAGATTCGACAGGACGATTTGTTATTCCAACAATCCCTCCCCCCTTGAATTCTTTTTTTTCCTTCTTTTTTGATTCCTTTTCCACCATTTTTGCGTCATTATGGTACCGTCCCCTCAACGTGAGTACAATCTTCCCCTACCAATGCACCATTTTTTGCCAACTCTTTTTCTCCAATCGGCCCTTAGGGTCCTCGCACTGGTTTTCCCTTTTTATCCTCCCCCCACATATTATGTGCTGTTTTCCCCCCTAACCAGCCTCGAGCTTTTGGCTCCGCATTAACTTGTCCGCCCCTCCCGTTTTTTTCCTTTTCGGATTGGATCTTCTTTGGCCCCCCTGCTCGCTTTGTCTCAGGATTTTCCAGACCTTTTCGCTGCGACATTTGTTGGATGTTTTTCTGCTTTCGTGCTACTAGTCGTTTTTGTTGGAACTTTTCTGCCCCCCATCTCCCCTTCCTGGAGGCTTACCAGGGCAGTGCGCTCCTTCGTTTTTTTTCTCCCCCCACCCTCCCCTACATTTCGCTGTTTATGCGGCCGCTCCTGATCGATCCCGGTCCCGTTCCTTTCTGATTTTTCTTCTTTCTGGCCACCATCCCCTTCCCCGGTAGTTCTTCTGTCAAACGAGGATTGTTTTATGGAACTGTTTCCCCCTTTCAAGCAGTGCCCTGTCTTTCCTGCCCTACCATCGTCTCTTTCCGGGTCCCCCAAGAACGTTTTTAACCCCGGGTGGATATTTCCCTTGGACCCGTTTTTTCGCGTGTACCTTTTCCACCCACCCTGTTTCCCTATGCGACCCTTGACGGTTGGTGGATTTAGCTTCTCTGTCCAGGTGCCTACGAACCCCGGTCTGATGAAGTGTTGTTTACCACGGCGATCTTTACTTGTTTTTTTTACGAACCCTTTCTTTGTCCCCTGCCCTCACGGGCCTGTTTTTTGTATTGTCCGGGTTCTCTTTCGACCATATTCGATTAGCCTCGGCGCCGAGGCCTCGGTTCAAGATCAGTCACTTCCTAGTGTTTCTGAGGTGCTTTGTTAACGTCCTCCTTCTTGGTTTGAGGCCTTTTCTCTCTCCTCTTTTTTGTTCTCTAGATCTCCTCTCAACCTTTTCTTCGGTCACCACCCCCCCCCCCCCCCGAAAAGAATTTACCTTTCAAGTTCCCTTCTGAGCGAACCTGACTTTCGAGTTTATACCCCTCTTTTCCCTCCCCCACTCCCATGAACCGACCCCGTTGAGGAAATGAAGTTAACCCCAGTCCCCCGACAAAATTGGAAGTCTCTGGTTTCCACCCGACATCTCCTCCCCCTCCCCCCCGTATAGCAATCCGCTTCGCAGATCTGCCACAGACCCAGGAATTGTCTGCCACCCCACTATTTTTTCGTACTTCGTTCTCTTTTCACCTCATCTCGTTTTTTAAGACAACGGTTCGTTGCTTTGCTTTCCCACGACGCTCCTTTGTGTGCGGACGAAATGGACATCGTTTTGCTTGGTTCTGACCCGAAAACCCTCTCGTCTCCGAGTTGACGGCCAATTCTGTTTCTTGGGATTGTTGTAATCTTTTTTCCCCTCTCCGACATGTGGAACCAGGTTTTCTAGATCCCAAGTTCTCGCCTGACTACGATCCTCGTTCTGGGATTATTCCTCAGAGACTCTCTTTTTTTCCGCTCGCTTCCTCCTCCAAGGGCTTTGCGACCATGTTCACTTTCCCCCCCAAACCGTGTTCGCGTCCACATATCGCTTTTTAGAACATTCCTGCGGCGCACTTGCTTTGACCTACAGCCCCCCCTTCCCCCCCCCATTGAGCGTAGCCCCCGACTTTCCAACCAATCAAAAAAAAATACTTTGTATTGTATCCTCTTTTCAGGGAGTGATACGCTCAGGTCTGCGTATTAAGCCGGTACCCCCCCCCTAAGCTTTCGAGGTTTCCCAAAACCGAATGACGCGGACCCTTTTTCCGTGTTTTTTTTTCATTTTCGTGGTGGCCTGTTCCCCGCGTTTAGCCGAGTTAATAACGTGTTCTGAACTTCATGCGGTACCACACCCCCCTGCCCTCTTTTTCTCGAAGATACCTGCTCAGCATGGGATGCGGTGGTACCCCTTAGTAGGATCCCGGAACCCCGACCACCTCGGATCTTGTCCCGCTGTTCGTTTTTTTTCCTCTGGGAGGTCTTCTGGTTGCCATCTTCATGTTATCCCCCCACTCAGTGTCCCTCATCCCGATCCGCTATATCCTGGACCCCCAAGTCCAGTTCCCCCTAGTATAGAAATAAATATTCCCCGCTGCTTTCGACCCAGCCTTTCCTGGAAATGCTGTCAGCTCCATAATACCGACACCCAGATGACGTCCCTAGTTATTATGGCGTGAAGAGGTACCTGCGCATCCGCCCCCCCCCCCCCCCCTCCCTTCCTTCGCTCGCTCACTTTGTTTTTCCGCTCTTTTAAACGGCGTCCTGTGGTCCTCCTTTTTATATGTCCCCTTCCCATTGTTGGCGTCTTTTTTTTCCCTTCGTTTTTGCAGCCTGAATTGTAGCGTTGCCGCCCCGTGAATAAGTCATGGGCGGATGATGTTCGCCCCCCCTTACCACGCTAGTGCCCATTTCGACAAGTCCTACGTTCTCAGTCCCTTCGCCCCTCTTCCGAACGTCGCTAGATCCCTTCTTTGCTTTCGACGCTTTCGGGGTCCTAATTACTTTCGGTGTTTAATAATGTACCGGTGGTTTTTCAAATTTCACTTTCTGGCTCACACTCGCGCACTTCTACTGTTTTTAAGAATTTTCCATCTCGCACGTGTCCTCATTTATTTTCATATTTTTACCCTCATAATTAAGTCTTGCCCCCCCCTTCGAACGAAGCTCCGTTTTGCGCGCGCCGAGCCAATCACTTGGTCTTTTTCATAATTGTTTCCTCTGGGGTTTCCCCACACCCCTCGTCCCCCATGCTATCAGGGTCGCTTCTTGATCATGCAATTTCCGTGAACTGAATGGAGCTGTTTCCTCATTTACGTTTTTGTTTTCGGCACTTTACTTTTCCACGTTCCTGCCTTTACTCCGAGAAGCTTGATTCAAAACCTTAAGACCTTTTCTCCGTTTGAGTAGGACGTGTTAGGGTTTAGCCTCCTGTTATGTTATTGATTACTTTTCTTGATTTGAAATCCATGGAAGTGATGCCTCCTCAGCAAATTTTTTGGTCGCCTGTCTTCTTTTCTTTTTTTCACCTCATCCAGTCTACGTATGTTTTCCCCTGAATGATGTTTTTCCTACCCCTTTTTGTTGATATCGATCTTGACACCTTACTGTGAATCCCCCCCCAGTTGTTCCTTTTTTACTGTTCGCTGTCCTCACGCGACCCCAAAGATCCTTTAGTTTCTTTTTCAACCTCCCACCATGGCCCCCAATAGCTTCTAAGTTTCCCCCCCATTATACAAATTTGAATGCCACTTAATCACGTATGACCTAAAGTTCCTACCCTCCAAAAAACAGTTGTGTTTCACACCTGATCGCCGTGGTAGAACGGGTCTTTGCTTCCTTCCCTTTCCCGTTCCAGGATCCCCCCCCCGCCCCCCCCCCTCTCCTGCAGGACGCTTGCCCTGAGCGGCGCTTTTTCCCCTTAGTCATGGACATCTTTTTTTTCGGGTTTGCCAACCCCCCGAACCTCGCACTTTTTCCTTCCTCCGCCCATGTATTGGTGCCTCGGCGCTACCCCAATCAGACTCTTGTGGGCCCAACTGTCCTCGCCGTTTAGACTTTCTTCTTTTTCAGGTCCCGTGAACGCTTACTGCCTTATTGCTTATTCACCTCTTCTAAGTGGTTTTTATTTTTGTTTCTTCTAGCGCGCCCCCCCTTTCCACATAACCGTTTTACCACCGCTGGATTACCAACCGCGCCCCTGTTTGCCCCCCTTTTTGTTTTCCCATTTCCATTTTTCGCCAGGTTCATTTTAGGCTTAGTCTGGTGGCTCTAATGATTGTTCCACTGTACAGGACCCTCCATCCCCCTCTAAGTTTTTCCCCCTCGAGTTTTATATCCTTTAAAGGTCTTTAACGTTTTCCCTCTTATCTTTTTGGCTATTAGTCTTCTGTCGTTAAAAGTCTTTTACCCAATTTCCTTTGGTTTCATCGGAGTCCACCCCAAATTTTTCCCCCTAAAACCCTGTTACCCTTCAAGCACCCCCTCAATGTTTTTCCCTTACCCCCTTGTCAAGTTTCAGTCGGTATCCCCCCTTTTTTGTTGATCCTATCGCTTCCGAATGTCTCAATTCCCCTTTCTCGTTCCCGACGATTTAAGCTTCCTGTGCTCCATTGAGAATCAGTTCCTCAGAGACCGTCATGACAGCGATTCCTGGGTACCGGGGTGGCTGCCTGTTTGCAATATTATTTATTTTTCCATTCTTTTTCCGGATTTTCTCCGGTTTTTGTTTTTTATGAGGCCCGGTTTGGCACAACTTTTTCCTGTTTTTCCCTTTCTAACCTGCTCTGGTTTACTGCCCCCTTCCCCCCCCCGGCTCTGCCGGCGGTGAACTGCGGGGCTCGTTTCCACCTTTTTTTTCCGAGCGCTTGTTTTTAATCTCTTACGAAAAACTGACCCCCTTGGCGATGGGACAATTTGACTGTCCTTCTTAGCGCGGTGTCTTTTTTATTTTCCTTTTTCGCAGCGGATACTAGGAAAAAACTTGAACAAATTTTGTGCCCCCCTCAGGGCCCCCATACCTTCTAAGGGTTCCTTTTCCCCGCCCCTTATGGATGGTTCCCCTGACTGAAATCAAAATAACACGCTTGTCCCTCTCCGTCTCCCTCCTCCCGGAGCTTCTACTTTTAACCTGGCCTTCTTCCCCCCCAACCCGTATTTTTTTTTATTTTTCTCGCATTTTGCTTTGAGGAAGCCTCCAGCTTGGATTTCTTCTTGGTCCTCCTCCCCGGCCGAAGACCTTGGACTTTTCTAATCTCCCCCGCTATTGTTGACTGCCCTAAACCATATTTTTTTGTTCCCATGGAGAGAAGTCGCCCACTTCTTGATTCCCCGCGACCCTCTTCCGAGTTAGCAACCCAGACGGCACACATTTTCCCCCGAACGACCTTTTCTGCTTTTCCCGTCTCCTTCATTGATCACCTTTCTACAATGGTAAAGTAATGCGGCCTTAGTCTGTTGCCACTACCTAATTCCTGTTAGCCTTCCTGTGACAAAGTGATCTTCCTGTTTCTGGCTCGCCCCCCCCCACATTGTCCCAGTTCCGTCTGCATCTTCCCTACCAAACCTGGATATGTTTTACCGCCGTCTCAAGAAATAGTGCTCCCCCTGTTACCCCCCGGGAATGCTGGACGGACGTCCGTCAAGAGTTAAAGTTTCTGTGTGCGCCCCCCTGAAGTTTTTCCTTGTTTCTGCGCCGGTCCTGTTTTGGGTTGCTATGAGATTTAGTTGAAAGTAGTTGATCTCTGTTATGAATTGCCTTTTGGAAGGCCCCCGCTTCCCTTGACGACCATTTTTTGACGCTTCACGAATTCTTCAACATTTTTTTTTGTTCTCTTCCTAGAGGGCTTCGCTCGCCTCGGAGCGATTCCGTTCACAGAATGACAACTCTTTTTAGTTGTGTCCTTTGCTTTTCTTTTGTGAAAGTCTCTACTTTAGGCAGAGTTCTCTTCTTTTTTTCCCCCCTTCAATCCTCCGTTGTGTTGTTAGCTTCTCTCCCTCAAAAAGCCCCCTTGAGATTCCAACCCCATCAGAAGTGACACACTTTTTTCCGTATCTTTTGCGGCTCGTTCTCCTCTTTCCTAGAATTTTGTCCTCCGACCGACCCGAGAACCCCTCAACCGACTGTGAGTCACTGCAGTTAAGCCCGAAACTCGAAAATAAAGTTTTTTAGCGGATTAACTTCCACAGAATCTTAAGAATCGGCATAGTTTTCCTCTCTTCCAAGATGCCTAGATGTCACTCCCGTCCCCGAAACCGGCATGTTTTTTGCTGACAAAGAAGAACAATCCTCTAAGTTTTCTGGAAAGGACGTTTTTTATTTCTCCCTGTCCCCCTTGTATTCGAGTGGTAAGCCCCCAACTCTTTCTCTCTTTGGAGGAACCCCGTCAAACTTACCTTTTTTTTAGAGCACGCAAGTTGCTAATACTTCTCTCTTTCTCGTTGGCTAATCCAGACATTGATAAGAGTCCTAGTCAGTGTTCCCCTTAAGTGATGGCCAATTTACCTCCATCCCCTTTTCCCCCGTGGGATCGACCAAGTCCTTCTGCCTTCCCTTAACTCCCCTTTTCCCTTCGGTTGCGTAGGGAGATTGCTTGATCGAGAGTCTGAACTCTGCCCTTTTATTTTAGTTATCTAATGTCCTACGTCTTCTTCCCATGCCTCCCCCCACACCACTCCCCGTCCACATCTGTCACGTCTCTTCCCCATCCTCCTTCTTTTTCGCATTTCTTTTCCCTGAAATCCAAGCGTTTGAGTCGGCAGCCCCTTATCTGCGACGACCCCCAATCCAAAAAAAATAAGTTGCCTTGATGATAATTTTTCCTCCGCTTTTCTTCCGATTGTATTCGTAAGCCGGTAAAATCCTGGTAGGTTCTGCCTTATTCCGTTGACCCCCAAGCATGTTTCCCTCTTTCCCCCCTTTTCACTTGAGCCACTTTTCTTTGGTGGCGTGGACAAATTTTGCATGTTGCGTTAATGTGCTTGACTCAGTTGCGGTCGTCCAAGCAGGATACCCCAACAATACCCTGACAACTTCCCCCCTCATGGCAAGCCTTTTTCCCCCCGTCCCCATGATCCAGAATTGTCCCCCCAGATGAGGTGGTAGACCACTGTTCGGATTGGACCGAATAGTTGACCCCTTGGCTTTCCCCTTCTTCGTTTGAATACTGAGAAGACAGAGACACGCTTAACTATCCTCTGGTGCTTTTTCTTTAGTCCAGTTCACGCGCCTGCGCAACAAACAGCAGGTGCCCCAAGGTCCTTTTCCCCGATCGCCTTCTTTAGGAGTTCCCCATTACGGCCACCTATTAGTATAGAACCATCAATGCACCGCCGCCCTTCTGGGCCCCTTCTTCCCCCCTTCTCTTTAGGATCGCGGAAATCTCTTTGAGATAGACCGATTTTAGCAGACGCGGAGACTCTTTTGCGGTAGATCTGCAATGGTGATTGAGACTCCCTTGTGAACTTGATCAATTTTTCCCCCTTCATCCCTCACAGACTTGTCTAGTCACTTGTTCGCCCCCTCTGCAAAAACGGGTAGTAATTTCGGGTACGTCATTCTATTCTTTTAATCTTCCCAAACGGGATGGTTTTGCGGATTTTTTCCTCCCCTCGCTTCCCTGCAGCAGGAATCGCCCGCGGTTTTTACCTTCACTGCGTCAATCAGATTCCCAGTGGCATCACCAAGCTGTAACGAGGGGTTTCCCCCAAAGTTCTTCCCTTTAGTGATATATCAACTCGACCTGTCCCTAACTTTTATTGTTCATTCATGAGTCCCCCCCTCATGTTCCCGAAAAGAACAGCACTCCGACAATCCCTCCTGGAGGGGATTTCAGTACTTTATCGTTATTTGTCACCGTGAAGGACACAGGCTCTTTGTTCTCCTGTAGCTGTGGTTTCCAAATTTTTTTGTCCCCTTTCTCTATTCCGACCAACTTAGACCCACGCTTCAAACACATCTCGTGTGTTTTAAATCAACCCATATCAATCTATTCATGCCACACGGCCTTTTGCGATTGTAAAACATCATTTTTTTTTTCCTTCTGACCACGCTCCCGGAACTGTCCCTCCTCAGGCTTTTTTTCCAGCAGCCCAGAAGCCATCATTTTTTTTTTTCCCCCCCCCGTCGTTTCAATTCGACATTCATCTCCTTTTTACGTGGGGTGGCACCCAACCCCTTACAACTCCCCCTTGCCCATTTCCCTGATATTCCATGTGGGTCCTTTTTCCCGGACGAAGACTTCTTCACGAGTCCACTTCCTTCCCTCTTGAGTTTGTCTCCCCCCCCTTAAACGGTTCACACGTTTTACTCACGGAAGACCCCTCCTCCACTCCTTTTTGAGACTCTTTCCTTCAGCTTGGCCTTCCCCAAGTGAATAGTTCGCCGTGGTCTTTTTTCTCTTCCTAGCTCTCGGGGTTCTTCAATCTTTCTTCCGTCTGATTTTTTTCTGAATTTTCCAATTTAGAATTTCTAGACTTTTCCTAGACCATGGCCTTTGATTTGAGCCACCCTCCCTCCAATATTTTCTTTGTGGGGTCGTTGGCTCAGCTCTCAATCTGACCATTAAATCTCCAATCAACTTCTTTTTCTCTGCACACGAAAGCGCGATTC
>Ga0179593_1282710_pt1 | contig 15034 bp, 13 predicted proteins | sample CZODoug2_1_08_16_FD_185931 | JGI IMG/M metagenome (GOLD analysis project Ga0179593, IMG submission 185931) | Vadose zone soil fungal communities from Angelo Coast Range Reserve, California, USA - CZODoug2_1_08_16fungal (PacBio error correction) | ecosystem: Environmental > Terrestrial > Soil >... | reverse complement strand
CTTTAGTGACCGGCTGAGCTGGCCGTTCTTCGCTTTCCCTCCCCTGTCCGAGTTCGGCTTCGGCGATCTAAGTCTTCGTCCACGATTCTCTCCTCGATGTCTCCGTCCGTATTCCTTTCGTATTCCCACGTCAGTCGTCTGCACCAAGGTTAGTGAAAGAAGCTCTAGATTTTTTCCCATCCTCAACGGGCTTCGCCGTGTCAAAGGCAGCATCCTCTGACCCCTGTTTCCCCTTTGCCAGGTTTTCTCATCTAGAGACTGTTCATATAGTCGCCTGTCGCCAGTCGTAGAGTTTTGATCCTTCGTATCCAGTCGGCGATTCAATCCTTCCTTACCGAAGCTCAGGAGTATATTTCGTGTATATCTTTCTCCCCAATGCTGCTCATTTTTACCGAATGTTCCGCAATAGCAGTCGACCCCTTCGCTGGTCCCCTGAGATCTGTCGAGCAGTGGACCGCATCAGTCTAATCGCACCTCTCCCCCCCTCATCCTCCTCTAGGTCGAGCGTTTCAATATTGCCCTTTCTAGCCTCCCCTTTATAGCTACCCTATTAAAGCGCGACTTCCCCCCGGCTGTTCACTGGTGCGCTTGCGTGAGGGACTCAGGTTTTCGCCTATCTTTCACTCTCCCGAACACTCTCGTGAGGTTTTTCTACGAGATCTGTCGATCTCTCTAGACTTGTCTACGGGCCTGGGATCACTCGGCAAATCCCAGTTGATTCCGAGGATCACATTACCCACCACATCTTCAAGATGGTCGGCCTTTTTTGATATGTCGCGGGTCCCACAGCTCACAAGGCAAGCCTCCCTGATTACGACTGCTGGCTCCCCCACCCCTTTCCTTGCTCTTCCGTATCCAACCCCCACTTCTAAGCAGAAAATGGAATCGTTCTATTACCCGAAGATCCGTCCATTTGCGCATCGGAAGTCCCGGTCTTATTCGGGATGACTTGTCCGGGCACCTCCTTGTAGCCGTAACGTCTCTTGTTTGTCTTTCCTCCCTTCGGAGGACTCTATGAGCTAGCACGGGCCTTATTCTCGGGACATTTTAACTTTCTACCACATTTCAGCTAATACTTATGGTATGCTACGTCAATTCTTGGGTGTAAGTACAAGCCTAGCTTATTATTCCCATACCAGGCGTTCGGCTGATACCTGATATGAACCGTCATACTAGTTCCTTCCTATCATTGGACTAGTGTACCGGACTAACGCCGGCTGATCAATGACTCCCGAGATGAACGCGCTATACCATTACGTAGCGATAGGACGTACCGACCTCCGTCTTCGCTCTGAGATGCGGCACCACCCGCAGAGGTTGAGTCCTTCCCCCCTTTAACGAGGAGTCAGTCGAGCTAGTACGTGTCATCCCTACGGTCTTGAGTCGATTTTTGATTTGAATATTCTCTGAGAGGCTTAGGAGACCGCTCAGGGTAATCGGCGCTGTAGATGTTGCTCATCGTTCCAATGTACGCCCTGATTATCAGCGCCTAGGGATCTAAGACGTTGTGGTTTGGGGACCACGTTTTTTTGTGGTCTGTTTTTTTTTTTTGCTTTTTGGGGCCTCCTATTTGCCCTCTCTTAATCTTACCTATGCGCACCCCCTGAAGACTCTTTGCCCCTGGACGAGGTTTTCCTCACGCAAGTCCCCAGCTCCCTTCCTTCCGCCCCCTCTAAGCGAAGAGAAATTCTGGTCTGTACGACCGTCCGAGATCGCGGCATCTTTCGATTATGGCCCCATTTTGACCTCCTCCCTTTCCTGCTGTTGCCTCCCGCTCCGTGACTACAACGGTCGTTCCGCCGCCAGCTTTGACTCTCGTTCTGCACTGATGCCGGCGGCTTCCTTGTGCTCTTCCACGGAGGCTTCGGACCCCCCTAGAAACAGACGTAGAGCAAGGGAGATTCATCGGACAGTATTGACTTCTTCCAACGATACGAATGAGCGTCCCATCGGAATGAATCACCCAGTCGTCGTGTTTTTTCACCACTTTAAGTAGAAGTCCCCTAGTCGGGCTGCCGCTGTAGACATTGCCACAGGACTTCGAGTCTTCCACTTCGATTTCTCTTGTACTATTGTAAAGGAAGGTCTAAGCCCTCCACCGAGTTTCTAAAACAGGCGCTTCCTTTCGTCGAGCCCCCTCACGCCAGATACATTCGTACCACGCCGCTGTAGAAGTCGGCGGCTGGAATCTTCAGACCAGTAACTGGGAGTATGCAGTGCTTTTCCCACATGAAGGCTCAGGAGGGTTCTCAACTTCTTGTTCCCAGTGGTCGTTGCGCCGCGTGCTAAGACTTCCAGTCCCCCCCCTGACCCTCATCGTGCCGAGGTGGTCTTCGGACGGTAGTCAACTAACTGTGCGGGTATGTCTCTCAGATTCCCACGTCAGGAGAAAGGTTCGCTCTTATCAGTCAGATCTAGTCTTGACCTCCCCACCCCCCCTATATTCTTGATCCGTTTATTGAGGCACCGTGTCCCACATCCGGCGTGTCGCCCCCGTATTTACCAGCCTCGCGATCATCTGCCTCGTTATATCCGTCGTTTCCATTCCCACCTTCTGTAGGCACATCGCGCGCGTATTCGCTACTCGCTTGACTGCTCTAGTTCCTTCTTCTTTTGCTCTGCACGTATAAGCGTCGCGGGCTGTTGACCGAAGGTCGACACCAAAATTCGAGCAATCAGAACTTCAGTACGCGAGTAGAAGCAGTATTCTTTCACGCCATATCGAGAATCCTGCCCGGTTTTAAGGGGGCAATATGTTATCTTCGCCGCTGAGCCTACTTCATTCACAAGACGGACTTCACAAAGTCTTCGGGAAAGAACTAATTAAAGGGAGGTCTTCGTGGCTCTTCCCCCAACGTTATGGTTCCCCTGTTCAGGGCTTTCGAGGTCCGCTTAAGCAGCCCGGGGAGGGCCCCCTCCTTATCGTCCTAACTTCCACCTCCAAACGTTGTGGCGACTAGCGTGACCCTCTGCCTTTCGTGTGTCGGCAGGCCTTCGTCCTGGAGCCGTCTCTCTTTTGCGCCTTTTTTTCCAGCCTAAGCATCCAACCTCTCCTCCTCTCCCGGCAGGCTTCCCCTCTCTCCCGTGCCCGGCTCGACAAATAACCCTTGCGCGTAGGTCGCCCCTTTCTTTCGGGCTTTCGTTGCTTTGGGTCACGACCCGCAGCCGCTCTCTAACCTTCCGGTCCCTCTTAAAAGGGCGTATTATTTGACTGCGTGGTTTTAGAAACCAGTGCCTTTTACTTCAAACGGACTTCCCACCTTTCTTCCCTTTTTTTAACATCCTCCGTTTTTTTTTGTGAGCTCTATGTCTCCTTCTAGTTGAAGTACCCCATTCCTGATTTCCATCACCCCACCAGGTTCTTCCGGATTCGTTTTCACGTTGTAGGGACTTTCGGTAGATCATCTGCATAAGATCTTCACAAAACACGAGCCCCCAATTTTCCCAGTAAAACCCCTTTTGTTCCCTACAGATTTTCGCCAATATTCGGCACGGCGATGACGGACCGGGCCTGCTCCCTTTGAGCCCGAAGGGAGGCGCTTCATCCTTGATTCACTAGGTTTCCCGACAGGGCTACGCGCTGTATCCGTTCTTCGTCCTTGGCCTTCTGTTCAGTCGCTCTATTCCTAAACACTTTCTGTTGACTTACTCCGTTTCCTTCTTATCAAAAAGACACCGTCTTCTGATACGGCCCCGCGCAGCATCCGTGAGCAGGGTTAACGAACCTTTGCGCCCTATTCCTCGAGCAGTCCTTTCCGAGAGAGTAGACTTGTGGTTACCAGCGGCATCCCTTTTTGATTCACGATCTTTTAAGGCTCCTGGGAAGTCACATCTTTCCTGCAACGCCTCTGAGCCTTTCGGTAGATGGAAATAGTGCGGAGGCCACTCGCGGTAGCTTCTTATTTCTCTTTTGTCTTCGACCTTCTCCGGCCAATCCCCTCCCGTGACCTTAGCCCCCCTTCCGGCAAGACAATAATGATACGTCTGCCAGACGCCCTCACATCGCTCTATTCTATCCCTAATCCTGTTTTACTCGCCCGAAGGTCCTGCTCTAGGCAATTATATCGAGCGGTCTGTTTTTTTTAAGCGTTTCTCCCAGGCTTTTTACGTCCCTGAAGGTTCCAAGACCTCTACATATGCACCCTCTCGAGGATTTACCCGCTCTGAGCCTGCTTTTCGCCCGACCGTTCTGGCTCGGTTTCGTAACCTCCCCGTCTTTTTCTTTTTCTCGGAGCTCAAGACAAACTCGTCACTTCTTTTCTTTCGTTGAGCTTTTTCGCCCCTGGTTCCGCGTCCCAATCTCGCACCCGAATTTATGACCGCCGAGGAGACCCCGCGCTTTTCAGAGTATTTTCCTTTCAAGGTGACATCAGTACCTCCTTTTTCCCGTTCTCAAACCTTCAGTATCGCCGGCTCAGGGCGTAGTGCCTCCGCTATTTGCTTTCCTCGGCTATTTGAATACGCACGTTATCATTTCCCCTCGTAGAGGTGGCTAGTTCCCCTGGTAGATTTCCTTCCATCTAGAGAAGAAGGCTCCCCCCCCTTTTGGCAGCCCTGACTCCGGAAAGTTCCCTCAGTCGTTCTCTCTAATCGGGGTAGTCTTCAAGTCACTAGGACCATTACCGCTCGCTTCTCGTCCCTCCCAGGGCGTCTCTGAGACATGTACGATCCTCTCCTAGCCCTTACTCCGCCTTATGGCAAGTTTCCGTGACCCAGACAGAGGGCGATCCTACCCAGTCCTCGCTTTCTAAGCTTTTTTAACCCAGTGTTCGGCTCGTTCCAGGATAAAAAGTCGAAGGGCGTGCATTTGAACGTATTACGCGGGTCAAACCACCATGACATGGTAGGATCTTGCCTACGAGGATGACGCCTAGATCGCACGAGTGTAGTAGTTTTATACTCTAAGAAAGACGTTTTCCCCTTCCGCCGGAGGTAGAATTTATTCCGTGCTCTGCGAGTCGCCCGCCACTTTCCTCGGGATGAGTCCCCCCGGTGGTAATCGTAGAATACGGAACCTTGGCATACCCCCTATTTAATTCCTTCCAGCAAGGGTTTTTGTTTCTAGATACTGGTCGTCCCCTTCCCACATTGCCTTTTACTACCTCGCCTCCCCCCCGCGTAGGCATGGTTCCTTCCCTCCCTTTTGAGCGCCCTTTCCACCGCTCCCAACCTCATGGGCAGGCCCCTACGAAGTAAGAGAAGCGCCTACTTCGCACATACGCAGTCTCCCCGAGTACCAGTATTTCTTCCGAATCCTGTACGATGATACGGCCAGTACGCTTAGGATTTAGCCTATGCTAAACGACATACCTTGATTGCTTCAGACTAATTACGATACTACAAGTGGGTTTTCGACTCATCTTTTATCTACAGTACTGGCTAAGCCTCTAAAGCCGATTCGGGCAGTTCTCTAAACGGAGTCTGTGAGGCCAACTGCATCCCTGAGCTATATCCGTGTCTAGTTTTGTAAGCGTAATTTTCCCCCAAGATGCCCGTATTTCTTTCAGTCAGCGTCGGTGCCGGTTTGTCCCAGTGGAGTAGCGTAACAAGATGTCGGAGCGCCGTATCAATTGTCCTACTGTTAGCGCGCGGTTCCGCGCGCGATTATTTCCGTCCCTTCAGGTCTTAAATCAGCCCCGCGAAATCGGATTCAAGCTGTCGCTACTGATCCCCTACCTCTTTTCCGACGAAATGCCACCGATGTAGAGCTTTCCTTTCCTCTTTTTGACGTCTCTCTGAACCGCGAGGTTCTTGCTAGCAAGGGCTCACAAGACAGCTGGGTGCGGCGTGGGGTTTTCTACCTTCTTTCTCCCCGTACCAGGATTCGATATTGTTCCGGACGAGAACCATCCACAGGTCCACGCAACTGACGGTTTGTGTTACGAGGTGGTTCGTGTCTCGATCCCGCACTTTGGCTTCTCATTTCGCATCCGCCCCCAGTACTGAGCCCAGGGTCTCCCCTCCCCGACTTCCTCTGTAGGACCTCCTCTCCCGTCGTGCTTGTTGCTATGTCTAGGACGCGACCCCCCCCTCCTTAGCAGCCCAAGTCAGGCGCCACGAGTCTTCTTTTATAAAAAGCCCTCCAGACTCTACGACCGCGTGAATAGAGACCGCGACCAGTCGTATCGTGCTAATAGATTATTGAAGATCTCTAAGATTTAGCAATCGCCGGGCTATCTAATACTTTTGACTACCCCTTTCTAGAACAGAGTGATATGTCCGCCTTGTTCTTGGTCTCGTCGACGGTTCTGTTGCCCCCCCCCCCCGATTTTTTTACCGCAGCGCGCCTTGTCGCTCCCTCCGTTCCCATGCCAATGAGCGGAATTTTTTACGATGCTTCCGGGCAGTATTTCGCGCCGCTCGCGACTGGAATCAAATCGACTGATTCGTTTATAAAAGCATTCGTAAGTCCTCATGACCCCTGTGGACGTCGCCATTCTGCTCCCCCGGTGGCAATGGTGGATCCAGCGGCCAAGGGTCAAGGGAGGCCCCGGCCCGGGCCGCGTCGAAGGATTAATCCCCCAACGCCTAATACAAACCCCCCAAAAAAGCCTCCCGTGGATTGGATTTCTAATGATCGAGAATTTCCCCTCATCCCGTCGCAATCTCCTGACCCCTACAGACGTTTAAGGAATTAGACTTCGTACTCTGGGAGGAATTCGTGAGACCCTCATGCCCTTCCGGAGACTCCACAATCACAGGCTTCCACGTCTTTCAAGTGAAGGCTTCTAAGGTAATCTATTGCTTTTTTAGCCTTGTCAAACGAGTCGGTGTCTTTTTAGTTTTTCTTGTAACTCTTTGTAACTCTCTCTTACCTAATGCGGTTTCTCTTACCTGTCCGATCTTCGTGAATTTTGTCCTGCCCGGTCCTACGGCGTGGAAGTCACCCAGCGGCACCCCTACGCCCTGTCCCTTAGCTTGTCCTTCACCCTAATTGCCTTCAGCACTTTTTTTCTTCCCAGACTACATCCGCTACCCAGACCTACACCCCTCCTTCCCCTCTTTTACTCCAGCCCCCTCCCTCCATTCCCTCACCTCCACTCCCCCCTTTCCCCTGTGCCTCCCCTCATCTATTGCCCCACCACCACATCCTCCCAACCCTTACCCCCCCCCACCTTGCGCCAATCCAGTTCTAACCTCCTCCTAACACATCCACCACCTTCCTAACCCCCCCCCACCTCTCGTATTCCGCTTTCCCTCCCTTCCCTACCAACCACTCCCCCCTTTTTCACTTCCCGTCCGATTCCCCCTAACTTTCTTCTCCCCCCCCCCCGCACCCCTATCCCCTTTCCACTTCTGTCCTCCTATCACTCCCTCCTTACACATCTACTTTTTTCCACCCCCTTCCCCCACACCTTTCTCTCCTCCACCCCCCCCTTGTCCTTTCCAATTCTGTTACCCCACTCCTCTATCTGTCATCCCTCCTCTTGTCCCACTTTCCCGCTTCCCACCCCCCTACCCCCCTCCACCCGCCCTTCTCCGTACCACCTGCCGCCCCCCCCCCCCCCTCTACCCCCTTCACCCCTCTCAACTATTTTTCCCCCCTCTCCCCCCACTCAGCCCCCTCACCCCCCGTTCCTAACGCCTCTCTCTCCCTCTCCCCCTCCCATATCTCCCTTCCCCCTACTTTTTTCTCCCCCCTCACCTTCTTTCCTCTCTCCTCCTCACCCCCTCCTTCCGTCCCCACGCCTTCCCCTCTCTCTCCCGTATCCCCTTCGGTGGACCCCCTTCCCTTTCATCTCCCTCACTAATCCTCCTATTTTTCTCGCTTCCCCCCCCCTTCCCCCCCCCCTCTTCCGTTCACCTCCCCCCTCCCCACCCCACCCTCCCACCCCCCCCACCCCCACCCACCCCCTCCCCACCCCCCACCTACCCCCCTCCATCCCACCCCTCCCCCCCTCCCGTCTTCCCCCCCCCCTCCCCCCCCCCAATCTTCCCCCTTCCTCCTCCTCTCTCCCTTCCTTCACCTACCCCTTTCCCCACCCACACCCCCACCCTACCCCCCCCCCCCACCACCCCTTCCCTCGACTATCCCTTTAAAGCGTTTTTTGTTGAGATCGATGATCCAGCCGGCGATGTGAGTACCAATTGTCTGTGAGTGTCCCACGAACTTTAGAATCATTCTTCCCCTTGCTCTTGGTCCCCCTCTGAGTTGAGATCTCTGCCCTCCGTGGTCTCCCCAGAACCAACCCCCTGCCCCCAGCAAAATGTGTTCCCACAAGTCGCACCGAATATCTGTACGATAGCCTTTAACTTTTTCGTGTGTGCCTCCTTTCGCTTTTGCCTTGGAGGTAGATATGCATTTCTCGCTACTCAGGCGTCTTCCTCTACGTATATTCTCCGTTGGCAGTTTCCCCCCCTCTTCCCCCCGTGAAGACCCCTTTGCATTGTAAATTTCCCCACTCTGCTCTCGCCTTCCTCCCAACGGGTTGAAGCTTTTCCCGCGGGGCATCTTTTTGCGCCCTTGGCCAAAGCCAACGGTTCTCCCCTCCCTCGCGCCTCTTTCATGGAGGAGGTCTCCTCCGCCACGTCGATCCTATGGTTATTCCCCCCCCTTATCCTACCTAGGACGATCCCCAATGTAACGCACTAAGGCACTTTGACCTGCTTTTGCCCCCCTCGATGAGAGACATTGAGCAAATGCGACCCTTCTGTCGACTTGGGTTTTATCCCTAGCACGTCCCCCATCCCTCCCCTTGAAGATATCACCTTCTTTTGACCGAAGGCCGATAGTCATGATTTAGTTAACGCAAGAGCTAGGATAGGACCGCGCTCCCCAATCATTGAATAGACCTTTCCTGACATCGATCTACGCCCCCACTCCCCCCCCCGCGATACTCACTCCTGTTTGCCCCATTCCGATCTGTAATGCTAGCCCTTTGTTCTCAGATTCATCTACATCTTCACACCATCGATGGGAGACGCTCTATGCGCTAGTTGTACCTCTTTTCACTGGACGGTAGCTTATCAGTAACGACCGTGTTTTCCGGCCCACGTAAACCCGCAATTCGGTCACCCGCGATGGTCGTCTAGCTTTGCGCTTTTCCTAGACCAAAGCTTGACTTTTGAAAAACTCGGACTCTTAACCGCCGTCTCAGAAAAAATCCTTTTTTGATCCTTCAGTGGCATACAGGTTTAAGGGAAGTGACAATTCAGTCCCCCGGCTGAGACAGTTCCCGACCAAGGTTCTCAATCTCTTCCCTTCGGTATATGGGGTTTCGGGGAGACCGGCATCATGTCCAGCCGGTCGACCGCCCACTAGGTAGAGTGCCGAGTGAAGAATGTCGGAGTGCCCGAATACGGGCATAGACGGCAAGTCCCCTCTATAGAGTGAAAGGGAGCTCCTTGCGCATACGAGCGCGTCTCGATAGTCATAGTTAACCCGGAACCTCGCGGGGTTTTTTTCAACTTCCTTCTCTTAGTCCGGATGAACTTGTTGACCTGCTCCCCAGACTTTCATAGCGTGTGTTTCTGTCAGCAGCAGCTTTTTATTCCCGCAAGACGAGATGACAGCATTTCTACCTTCCTGACCTTCGGCGTATCCCAGTCCAGGGGTTCGGCATCTTCCGCGGCGGAACCCCCCGAATAAGGCCCTTCGTCGTGAAGTTCCTCGCTGCGGATTTCCTCTATTGCTCGTCGGTAGATAAGGTACCGGAGTCTACTTTCTCCCGCGCCGAAGGAGTGCTTCTTCCCCTTTCCCAAGCGTCTTCCCCTATTCCTTGCGAGGGCCTGAGCACCATTTGTACTAGTCTCTACCTGACCTTGAGTATCTCCTTTTCCTCATCTTTTCTTGTTTTTGCCTTTCACCCACCCGGTTCGCTGCTTAAGAGGAAGCACCGCCTCTCACGGCACGTTGCTCTGTTTGGCCGTGAAGAAGTCCCCCCGCTTTCTCAAGGCTTTGACGCGGGATATCACCCCCAGCAACTTCTCCAAGCTACCGGTACTGTCCTGACACCGCGGGACCCTAAGTATAAGAGGGATTGACTTCGTCGGCCCCTCCGAACGACCCGTCTGCATGGTTTGCCCGCCTCCTAAGACTCACGAAAAGGAGTATCACCGGATACCGCCTTTTCAGCTCCTTGCGGCGTAGATCAGCGTTCGGAGGTGGATTCCGACAAGGCTTTCGCTCTGCCACACTCGTCCCCAGGCGACGTAGAGAAGTCTCCTAGGCCTAGTAGTAGGGTTCTACCGAGTTAAGCAGAGCCGTCGTGTCCGCAACGCAAGAGATGATCAGTGCAGTTGTCACCCCATTCATCACCTCGTTTCCCGTAGCATACCCCCCCCGTCTCTCTTTAGCCGAGTGACTGAACCCGTCCCCACTATCCGGATTCAAGGCAGTGACCCTCGGCCGCCGGCACGGCACGGCCCCAGGAACCACGCGTTCCCCTTCCACGAGCCCCCCCCCCCCGGTTTTCCGGCTTTCGCTTTTTTTCAGCACGTACTCTCCACGCGGTCCACTCGCCCTCTTGTCGTGCACTTCGCTTTCTGACTTTCCGCCACGAGATTTGGGGCGTCTGAAAAAGGTCGCCCCTCTCCGGTAAATCCCCCAACTTGCGCCCGCACTCGAAGGCTCGGGTCGGAGACCGAGCAGCCCGAGCCAGTCCTTTGTGAAGACCGGGGGTCCGCCTTGACCGCAGCCCCCCCCATAGGAAAGAAGACCAACGAGAGGGGACGCCCGTGGGTGAGGGATAGATGAATATCCCCCGCTGGGGACGATCCGCTCCCTCTCCTTATCCCCCCTGTCGCCGAGTTTCCTGTACTCTCTTCCCCTCTGAGATGGTGCGCGTTTTTTGAGAGGATCGGACACCGCTCTCCTTTCACCGCTTCGCCCCCTCTTTTGCACAAAGCGGACCTTGATAGAGTCGGCCCTCCTCCAGATCCTTAGGGTACTCCCCCTACGAGGCAGCTGAGTTTCCGATCTGACTATGGACCAGAATCGCTCTTCTTATGAATGCCCCTTCCCCGACGAGATAGTCAGATTTTGTTGGTACGACGGTCTTTCAGTTGTTCGAACCCATTCGGCAGCATGGCCTAGTCTTTTCGCCCCGCAGCTCGGCAAAAGACTTTAGAGCTCCTAATCTCTGTCGCCGCATGTTCTCGAGGCTCCGTAGAACTAAATCACCATCGTCCCCTCGGGAACGCCGTGAGACTCTCGTGTCCGGCGGTCGCGCTACTCTCTCCTGCATGTGAGGTTTTTCTGTGCAGGCGGATTTCTGCCTAGGTGTTTTTCTCCTAAGACACTACCGTTTTAGTCATGAAGCCCGGTAGTCCCCCTCCAATTTTTCGTCCTGACGATCGAGTTAAAACTAGCGAGTGTTTTCTATGAGATTTCCCATCCGTTCTCCCTGATAGCAGTCGTGCGACTTCGGACACTTCCATGAATCGCCGCCTCAGTAGGAAGGGCGGCAACTCCCGTCCCGTTCCGTTAAGGTAACACTACCTTGTAGTTTTGCCCCCATGAGTCTGGGTTCGGTGAGTTTTCTGTACCCCGATCTGGAGCAGATCTATTCATCTCGCTTTTCCGATTCCCCATTGCCCGATCTTTGCTGCGGTCCGTGTATCCCCTTCGGCCTTGTACACGCGGACGCTCCCCCCCACGGGCCTCAGCATCATGTCTGTGGATTGAGAGCGAGTTCCCCCCTCTTCCACCCCTCCTTCCCCCAATGTCCCCTTTGCTTTTCCCGCCCAAGACCGGCAGCAAGGAGCTTTTTTTTGCCTCGGGCACCTCGACGCGGAATCTAGCTCCCGATCGTTGAAAGGACCCGTCACCCGCCCCCCGCCTCGCCAAACTCCCCCATGGGAGCAAGCCTTGTTTCAATCGAGCCGTAACTGGTTTACCCCCGGTGACGAATGCCTTGACGGAGATTAGAGGCGATGAAGGTCATCGGTTCCCTTCGTGTAGCTCCTGAGACTCCTGTAAGGCCTGCTTAGAGTTCACGTCTTTGCCCCCGAAAACCCGTTAGTTTAAGTGCTTTCCCCCCCCTCCCTTTTACCCCGGGGCTGTGATTTTTCTGACAGAGGAATCATACCTTCACGGTTTTTCCCCCGCACGGGGATAGCCCCAGACGCTCCGACCCTTCATGATGCGTGGACTTGTGTACAGGTCGCTATGGTGTTCCCTTTTCTCCGCTTCGTGAGAAACATTTCCCTGAACATCGCGAAGGGATCTTTGCGCTGGTCACTGAGATGAGTCGCGGTCTCTGCACTTCTGCTCAATGGCTGTTACCTCGTACGTGAACCCCCAGCTGGTTTTTGCCACGAAGCTTTCTCTGTCGAGACCGCCTAACGATTTACTCGACCGCCCAGAGATTTCCTAGCTATCGCCGCCGTTTCTCATACCGAATTAATTTTGAATTCTCTGAGGGCCCCGCCCCCTCAGTCTCTGTGTTGTTCCCCCCGTTCTCGCTAAGTGAGCTGTTACATTTTTTATCTATACATCTTCCACCATTCGAGGAGCCCCTAGTATGCGATAGCGTCCTTTTCTACTCCCGTGACCGTGGTTGTCTGGATTCTTTAAATCAACTTTCGGTGCTGATCAACATTAACCCACTCCTTCAAGCGATGGTCGGTTTCGACAGTCTGGAGTTAGCCGGAACAAGTCTGGAATCCCCGACTCGACAGAGATTGAGCCCCTAGCTCTCTCCGTGGACTCCAGTGTGTAAGGCGACAGTCCTACGGTAGATTTTTTTTGAACGTCCTAATAGACGTGAGAAGATTAGCGTCGAATCTTTCTATTAGGGATGAATTTCCCCCCCCAAGGCAAAGCACAGCAGGGCGCCAACTGTCGGTGATTTTCCCAGCTTTTTCAAGTTCGACTATAAATTTTGTAAGCCGCTCGCCGCCCCGGTGCAATTGTCCAGACGGAGATCGACGGGTGATTGAGCAACGGAACTAGTAACCACGACCTAGATCCCAGGATTATTCATTTTCTATACCTTTCGCCGGCGTGCCAAACTTTCTCTGACCGATCCTCGATGATATCGATTGTTGTTTTTACTTCAGCCCCAGATCGTCGAGCAATCCGCCTGAGCCGCAGCGCGTCTTTCGTGCGGGCGCGACAGACTTCTAAATGCCGAGGCTTACCCCCCAGAAGAGGTCTTTTTATGTACGAGTCTCCTCCCCCTGCGGGTACCTCTTCTCGTCCTCAGCCCGGCCGTGGCTTCCCAGATTTCGCTTTAGTAGTGCACGCTTCCGGGGTCGTTTCGTAGTCCGCCCGTTCCCCGAGCTGTAGTCCCTCCCTTTGCGAAGTTTATACGACGAACCGCGGATCTCTCTCGGTCCTCTATCCCTGTTTGGGTTTTTGTTTTTCGAGTCTTGATATAATCACTGGTCGTCGTGATCAGCGTTTAGCACCAAGATACAACGAGCCACGCGGGCCCGTTCTTACGATAGTAGATCCCGGCCTCCGTCTGAAGTTTCGGAGGCGACGCCGACAGGGCTTCTTACGATGCCGCTTTTTTTCGCCGGTTCTCGCGAGGCGGCGGCCGACGCAGACCTTCTTGGGCAGCCAGACTTTCAAGCTTCCGCCACCCCAGGCTGGGCCTTTCCTACTCTAGCGACGATGTCTCATCCTCGAGTGCCCTTTTTTTAATCGGCGATTCTTAACGTGCTGACGGAAAATTGAGGAACCCCCAATCTCGAGCTTCCTTATCCGTGCCCGAGTCAGGTTATATTATCCGCTTTGGGGCGTCGCTCCGAAGCAGCGCATGTGAAGTTTCAATTTCTAGCCTTTAAAACTTAGTTCGGAGAAACCGTTCAGACCCTTTGCCAGGCTTCGTAGTGGCTCACGGCTGAGCAGATATTTGAAGCCTCACCGGCTAACTATACACGGTCCCTGGTAGGAGTACCGCGCGGTGAAGGCTTTGTCTGCAGCCGTTTAAGCTCACTGGTTTTAACTAGAATGTCTCTCCCGTTAGGTGACATGGCTTCTCAAAGAGATTTAGTTCTTTCTCATTGACCTTCTGAAAATTTCTTTTTGCCCCCGCAGGTCTTGGTTTTTATACCTATCTCCAGGTCTCCTTTTTTGCCGAGGTGAATTTCGCCTTTGAGATACAGCAATTAACCGAGAAATCTCGGCAGTTTTCCGGGTGTGTGTTCATCTCATACTGGGCTTGCGGTGTTAGTCATACTGCTAACCGCCTTGTCGACAGGGAGCTCTCTGCGATAGATGTTCCCAGACCGGAGATGGTGACTCCCTGAGCGTACTTCTTAGCTGCTCTAGACAACGATCTTCAATTCTTTCCCGCCGGCCTCCCCCGTGTCACACATCTTCTCCCTTTTTCTGGCTTGCCTCAGCTCTGCTCGGCTCAGCTTCATTATTAAATCGCGCATCCGATTCTAATAAGGATGCGCCCCCATCTTATACGAGATGCCGCTGAGAGAACATATTATCTGAGCTAGGCTTGGTTTTTGTTGTTTTTTTGAGAGATTCTTTTATTTTTCTTTTGCGCGGTCTGAAACCCTCGGGCATGGCAGCTCAGCGACTTCGCCCCGAAGCTCTCGCCAGCTTCCCCTCGCTGTCCGAATTATGTGCCGGTTCGGGTCGATCCCGCACTCAGCTTTCACGGACAAAATCGTACTTCCTTTGTACCTTTCCCGGTCGAATGATCGCCAGTGCGGCGCGATAGGAGCGCCCTGGCGGGGGCCCACTATTCTCCCACTATTCTTTCCTCTTGTCGGCTTTCGAACCTTGTTATGATGGCTCCCGAGTCTTCGATAGACCTCCCCCCGCCCAAGCTTTGCGGCCCCTTCGAGCGCCCTTAAATCTAGGATCTCGCCTTCTTACCCGTAGGTGCGTTCGTGCCCTCAGACTTATACTTCTTTCCTTTTCCTCCTCCTGCTTTGAAGCTTCCCACTCTTTGTTGCCCGGCTCGCACGACACTTTCTATGTAGTTTGCCCAACAGATTTCTTGGTCTCGTTTCCGTTGTCGTCCACGACCGGAGACCCAGAGATCGCCCGAGGTTCCGAGTCAACGTTAACTGCCTGGCGTCTGGTCGACACTTCCCTGCTGTAATTACGCTTCCTGCTCTTTTT
>Ga0179593_1694945_pt1 | contig 15035 bp, 20 predicted proteins | sample CZODoug2_1_08_16_FD_185931 | JGI IMG/M metagenome (GOLD analysis project Ga0179593, IMG submission 185931) | Vadose zone soil fungal communities from Angelo Coast Range Reserve, California, USA - CZODoug2_1_08_16fungal (PacBio error correction) | ecosystem: Environmental > Terrestrial > Soil >... | reverse complement strand
CTCTTTGCCCCTCTTCTCTGCGTTTCTCCGCTTGGGGAAACAATCTTGATTAGTCACCCTTCTCTGTGTCGGGTGTGCGATGGAAATGCTTTTTTGTCTTTGTCTTTTCGTTATATTAGATGGTATTTTTTTTTTTTCCAATGGCGGCTTGTTCGCAATAGGCACCATCCTCCCCCAGTTCTTTTCCAGTGTGATTGAACGCTGCACCTTTTGAACCCGGTGAAACTGCCCGGTCCGTTGTTGGTTGTCCCTTTTTTCCTCCTTGACTGCGCGACGAAACAGGCGGCTAGCTTTTCGTGAAGTTTCCCTTGTCGTCAGGCTTTCCTTTCTCCCATTGGTCTGTGCGATCGACCAGGTGGCCCCCCTTGATACCGTGTTCCTTCAGTTGCGCAATCGTTTCTTTTTTTTTTCTTTTCCAGTCTCCGAGGGATGGGAACATTTTAGGACCCCCTCCAAGACCCTCATGCCTGCGGCGCGCCCTGTCCCCTCATTCCAGAAGATGCAAAGCAAGGTTCAGTAAATTGTCACCCCCCCCCCTTCTCCTTTTGTCACTTAGTTAAGATGCCCACCCCTCAGACCCCCTGCTGCGTTTCCCACCTGATTGCGCCCCCTCTGTTCCTTAGTGACGAGTCCCGACCTTCTTTTCCGCCTGTATCTCTCGTGATTTGCCTTTATGATTGGCAAGTCCCCTTTTCCATGGTTGTATATCCAGCCATGATGGAAAATACGGCCCCTCTGAACACAACGCAAGTACCGCACTCTTTGGCACCATCACAGGGTCGCACCCTTTCCCCCCCCCTTAACGACCCTTCCAGCGTCGCCTTTTTCTCGAGCCGCCAATCTTTTCCTTTCGTCGAGTCTATTATGTTATCTTCCCCACCCCTGCCGGCCGTTGACCCCAGTAACTCGATTCTTTTTTCCCACCTGCCGTTATAGGACTGGTCAATCTTTTACGCCTTGTCCCCCCGACGACTCCCCCCCCTTGAAAACAGAGCAACTCCTTCCTGGTGTCACGACAGAGACCAGGGGCCCTTTCCAGGACCCACCCCCTCCCCAGTCCCAAAAATTTTCTTATCTCTCCCCGTCACATACCGCGCTGGTGTTCCCAATCGGGTCCCTCCCCGCAAGCGCATTGCAGTCCCGAACCCCGATGTTAGCCAACCCCAAAACAGGTTCGTGTTTTCCACTTTTCAGAACTCCTTCACCGTTCCGCTTCATCATGAGACGCTGTGTCCCTTTTCTATCGGCCACCCCGGTGATAGGCAAGCACGTGTTTTTTCCCACCCCTAGTTTTGGACCGTCAGCTCCCCGGTTGGCTCCCTTTTTTAGCCTGAGTACGGACTGTGTGGATTTAACGGTTGTCCCCCTACATGACTTTTCTTATTCCCACGGACTGGCGATGATCCATGGATTTTGTGCCTTCCTTTATCGTGGTTGGATCTTTTTGTCTAGAGTATCGTTATTAATTGCGAGCGTCCACATTTTTCGCTGGACACTAAGTGTCCCAACCCAGTCCGCGACCACGCCTTGTCGTCAGTCGAAGGGTTTTTTTTTTTTTGAAACCTTTCCGTCAAATCCGCGGCATTCGGGATCCCCCCAATGGGCTTTTTCTTTTTTTTTTTTTTGTAGGTAGACACTGTGTCCGCAGACTTCTTCTTGTGTAACCCCACCTTTACCGATGACACTTGTCCCTAAGATTAATTTGAAAGATCACGTCCCCCCCCCTTCTTACCTCCCTTTTTCCCCCCCCCATAATATTTCCTAGAACATGTTGCGTGATGGTTGTTTCTTTTCCCTTGACCGTTTCTTTTTTCTTTCCGCGGCCCTGCAGTTCTTTTCGCCCGTAGTCCGATCTTCTTCCGAGCCCCCGTCGGACTGAATTAGCTGATACTCTCTCTTTTTCCTCCTCTTTTCTTTTTTTCAGTCTCTGATCCGCGTGGCCTTCGCGCCATGGACGAGCCTCTTCGTTTCCCTTTTTTTTTTATACCCTCCTTTTTTTTTCTTACGGCTTCGGCCCTTCAAGATTTGCCTTTTTAGCATCCAGGCACGCTCTCGCCTTCTTTTTTGGAGGTTTTGCCGGTCTCCGATAACTCGCTTTTCGTTCAAATTCTTATTTTGTTTCTCGTGCGTCCTTTTGCCGCTTCCTGTGTAGTTTTTTTTCTGCGTTTTCCCTCCAAGAGTGTTTTCCCAAACTTTGACCAGTCAACTTTCTGCTTGACGTGTCCACTCTGCAGCTTCGCCCCATACTTCCTTTGTCCTTGTTTTACTTTGCGACACCCTGAGTGTCCCCTTCGAACTTTTTTCTTTCCGCTTTTTGATCTTACTCTAGCCAAATATTCCACACGCTTTTCGCTCTTACCCCTTCGCCATCGTTTTGGAGGTGCGGACACGACGGTGGTCAAAAGTTTCATTTTTTCCCCCTTTTTGATGTCCCTGCGACCGTTGTATGAGCCCCCACGCTCCTCTCATTGGACCCCCTCCCTTTTCTATTCCTATCACCTTTTTTTTTATTTCTCCCTCGTGAAGAGTCTCCTTGATGATGCCCCTCTGATCGTTTCGGCTTGGACCACAGAACCTTTTCATTGTTTTGCCCTACGGCGGGGCGCTTTGCAGACCGATTTTCACACGGTATTGCTGGTCTTTCTCTAGATCCGCGTTCAATGCATTTTTTTTGGAGTGGCGGATGCGGGGACTGCTCTTGGACCGACATCTAAAGTTGGCGCTGGTTCCGTGGTTGTGGCTGCTTTTTATGTTCAACTCCTTCCCTCTCATGGAGGACCCGTTCTCTTCCCTTAACTGGGCATCCTCTTTTTTTCGGCATCTAGACAAAGTCCCGAGGCAGTTTTTTTGCTGGATTCGTGCTTTCTTTCAATTGTAGCCTTGGCAGGAACTTTTTTTCTCGTCCTTTGTTGTGGCCATCCTTTGTCTGGACTTTGCGGGTTCGATTTCTCTTTTGGCTTTCTTGATGTCCCTTTCCGTTGGCTTGGCTGCCGATCTTTTCCCTACGATGCCCCTTCTTCGCTACCGGCATGGCATGTTTCCAAGGTCCTGCTCCTGAACTCGTTTGGGCGCAATCATGGACGCGTTTTTTCGCGCCCTCCATCCCTGCCTGCGTACCCAGCTCTCCTTTTTCCACTGAAAGGAGGAGTTTGGTCTTCCTTTCGGTCCCTGTGCGCTCGTGGCATTCTTTTCTGTTCTTTTTTTTGACGTGGATCAACCCTGGGGACGATGGGCAACGCCCCCCCAGTCATCCACGGTGCACTCTTTCTTCCGCTGTTGTCCTTTTTTTTAAACCAGACCCCCGCTTTTTGGCGTTCCTCTTCCCTGCATCTCCTCCCTCCACTATTACCTATCTATGTTTGGCCTTTCGCGCCTGGCTTTTCCCGTTTCCACCACCGCGCCGTTTCCTTTTTGGTAAAGGGCGGCATTTTTTTTTTGCATCCTTAGTTTTGCTGGCCGCTGATGTTCCTGTATTTGTTCCTCTTTTGTCGATTGAGCCCTCAAGCCCGTGCACACACGCAGGCGTTGACTACCTGCGACTCTTCTCCTCGCACTCATCATCTTGCATCTTTCCGGCTTTTGACTCTTCAATTTTCGCTCCGATGGTTAGAACGACTTTTTTTAGTTTTTTTTGACCCTGCCTCTTGTCACGGGAGATTCTTTCCCATTTTTTTTTTTTTGTTGAGCGATCTCAAGTCTTTCTCTTTTCATCAATCTCCCCTTTTCGTTCGGCTAGCCCAATATTGATTGTCCCCACTTAGAGCCCCGGGGGGGGCGTCTTTTGATCTTTTCCTTGGTTTTGCGACGTACTTTTGGCGCACTGCTTCCCCTGCTATCTTTTCCCCCACCTAACTAGCGGCAAATCCCCTGCCACTTTCTTTACAGCCCAAGTGTGATTGAAAGCGGTGAAACCTGCCCCTCTTCCCATTTTTAAAATGAAGGATGTGTTTTGAAGTTCTAGTAGGTACAAGCCTTTCGACAGAAACTTTGCCTCTCAGTTGAAGTTTTTGTCCGTTGTCGCCAGCGGTTCGTCCCCCCCCCCCTTTTTTTTCTGTTTTGTCCTCTCGCACAGGTTTTTCTGCATCAGAGGATGAGCCAGAGGCATCAGGTTGTCATTCGGTGTTTTTTTCAACGAGTTGTGTTGATCCCTTTCGTGAAGCCGCTGCCTTTCCCCTTCCAAGAACCAGCTGATGCGCCCCGAGACCCTGCGGCTCACAAGTCAGGCGATACAAAAAGAGCAGGCTTCACCCTCTCCCCCCACAGATTTCGGATCAAACCGCGTCATGATTGCGCCCCACCCCTTTTTTTTAGTGATCAAGAGAAAGTCCAATTTTCAACATGTCCTCCCTCTTAGCCGATTTCTTCCTCTTTGATCGCGTCTGTTCTTCCAGTTATCAACAGGTTCTCTAGCTCACGTGATGGAACAGAATCACGCAAGACGTCTCTTCTTTCCGAAAAACCGCAGTCCAGAACTTCTGGGCACCACCTTTTTACCCCCAATTTTAGAAAGGGGCGCCTTTTCCCCCTTTTTCCCCCTCACTCTAAAATGAGACAGAACCCCCCCTCCCCCTTTCGATCTGTAGTCGAGGCAAAGCCTTGACGCCTTCGCCTTCGACAGTACCGATTCCCCCCTGCTCCGGAAATCGCCGGATATTTTTCAAACTCTTCCCTTTCTCCATAGAGACAGCGTATAAAAGTCCCCCCCTAGAAAAAGAGAAATGTCTTGTCGTTTCCCCCCTCAGACGAGAACCTTTACCCCCTCAGCGATCCCACCCGAAAAAGTCAACCCTTCTTTTAATGAGTATAATTCGCGCTTACCACCCCAACTTGTCGTGGTAATAGGCTGCAATTCGCTCCCACCCCCCCTTTCTTGCTGACTCTACACTATCTCCACTTCGTGTGGCAAGCAGCACCCCCCGTCAAAGCCGGTCAATTTTTGTTTGGGTGGGTTTTTTTGTTGGGACCCCTAAGGAGACGCTTTTCTGGAGGCATTTTTCCTCCCTCCCAACCCTTGCAAGATAACGGCCTTTGGACACCCCCCAAATAGGAGTCAGCGCCGGCCTTCATGTTTCCTTCCTTGTTGGCCTGTTTCCCTTTTTAGCCCTCATGAACGTGATAAGCCTCACCCTCCCTCGATGATCCCCCTTTCTTTTTATAGTTTTTTAGGAGCTTCCAGAGTTTAGGCCCCCTTGGTATAGTTATCGTTTAACCGGAGTTCCTCCCTCCACTTTTTTTCCAAAAACCCCGTCCCGTGGTAGGGAGTTCGAAGATGCCCCCGTCTAATTCCGCAATCGCGCATGTCCGCAGAACCACTTGTCATGGGTCTTTTGTTTCCCCCTCTGTAGTCCTCTTGGACATCTTCCTCCCCCCGGGGCCACCAGAAGCCTCCTCTTACCAGCCCGAAACCGCGGCGTTTTTTACCTTACTAAATCACTTAAATCTTCTCTGCGCTCCCTGTTTTTCTAGGTTTGAGGGCCTTGTCCCTTGGGTTTTTTAATTCCAGAATTCCACACTTTTTGGGCTGAGTTTTTCGAGACGCGTCATGGCGGCGCTTGGACTTCTTTCCCTCTCCGTTTGTTTTGTGACTGGCATCTTTTTTCACCCCCCCCCCCCCTCTCTTTATACTTTGCAATAGAGAATGGACTTCCCCTAATTTAAAAATACTTTTTTTTTTACTAAATTTGTCCTCTCCTTCCCAGCGCCCCCTGGCCCGCAGCAACATTCTCACTTAAATTTGTCCTGATGGCTTTCAGTGGATCGCGGTACTCTTATCCCTCCTTTTCGGGAGCTGTTCCAATGCTCTTTTTTTTTCGCTTTCAAGGTTTTAGTAGAAAGACCTCGTTTCCTGTCTACCCAACAAACTCAATGATGTTTTTATCGCTCATTTCCTTGTGTCTTGACGTGCGATTCATTCGTACGGCTCCCCTTAAGTGGTAGACCTTAGGTCTGTTTTTGAGACCCTTAGTTCGGAGACGTCGGTTTTTCGTATAGGAGACACGAGACTCTCGCCCCCCACCTTTCATCTCTCAAGCCCTATAAGCAGGACCCCCCCATTTTTCGGTTTGATGTTGAGCAACGTTACTTTATTTGGCTTGTACAGACTGTTTCCCCCCCCACAAGCATTTCGACAGTTTCTTTCGGCCCCCCCCTTTGCCTGCTTACTCGTGACGAAGTTATATGCTCACGGTACTCTTCGCGGACGGGGTTTCTTGAGATGTTTTTCGCTCCGTTTCTTTTGGCTTGGCACCGAACCTTGCACTTTCCCCGTTAAAGTTCTTGCGGGGGCGCTCCGCCTATTTCACCATGTGCTGTCTTCTTTTACGCAGAGAGAGCCTCGGCCTCTTTTTGGAAATGGGGAGTGTGGTGGAGGCTTGTTTTTTTTTCGGCGTGTTTTTCACCGACTGTCAGTTGTCTTTTTCGAAGTTCATGTGACGGTGGGGATCGTTTCCGTTTGACAGTCATATATCGGGTGGATATTCGGACCCCGGATTTACTCCCCTTAGGGCTGCTGGCGTCGGAGTTGTTTATCAATCGACCCCTGGCAAGCTTCCTCTTTGTTTCGGATTCTTTTGTCTCTTCTTTTTTCTACTTTTGAATTGGAGCACCCTGTTCTTTCTAATGTGTTTCTTTTGTTTAGTTTTTTCCTCACCTTGTTCTTTTCCTTTTTTTTATACAGGCGCATTTTTTGCTTTTTCATGTGTTCTTTTCTCCTTCGCCAAGCGGGAGTCTTTTTCTTTACTTTCGTCCTCCACTTCTTGGTCGCATTTTCCCGCTTTTTTCTTTAGCTGGTTCGGGGCAATATTAGAATGCGTTACCCTCCCTTCTCCTTTTTTTCTCTCCCATAATCGGCTTTGGAACATTTTTCCTGCTCAGGCGCTCTCTTTCCTTTTAATTTTCCTTTCCCGACTTCCGCTGGATTTCCTCTTTTCAGAACAAGCTTTCCCTTCCCCTCGGTCTCGCATCGGTATCGAGACGGTTTCCCCCCTTTCTTTTCCCCTCCCCTCCCCCAACACCGTTGTCTTTTCCTTTTCCGGCAAGCTTCCCTCAGATCGCTTTTTTTTTTGGGGGTACTCCTTCTTTCCCTTGAAAACCCCCTCCCCCTAAGCTCTTGTCCCATTGGCAGGTATGCTCCGCGGCAACATTTTTGCGCTTTTTACTGATGATGGTGCAGCTAGTTTCTTTGAGCTTCCCGTTCCCTGGCCCCCCTCTGTTCCTTTCCATCCCCCTTCTTTTTCTTCCCGAGCCGCTGTCACATAGCACGCCCCTCGGCCTTTTCTCCTTCTCAAGCTTGTTTCTAGTACCCGAATTTTTAGAAGTTTTTTTTCGAGTAATCCCCCTCGTTTCCCCCCTTCTTTTCTCCTCACTTCCGTTTGTTTCGGTTCCCCTTTCTGAGGGCCGGTTCATCACTCTCCCTGACCCTTCCTGCTTTTTTTCTAGCCACCTCTGATTTTTCAACTGCGAGCGCCTTCTTTTGGTTTTGGATTCCAGCGGCTCCTTGTAGCTTTCCTAGCTTCCACTGTTTTCCATTGCGAGGGCTTTACAATCCATCATAGGAACAGCGCGAGCCAGCAGCCCTTTGATTCCCAGAGATGCCATACTTCTGCCCCTTTGCACCATGGCGCCTGCTTTTTTCGTGGTTCTTTTGTACCCGGTCTCTGAAAGGAAATTTGCCTCCTTTTGGGGAATCGCGGAAAGCTGAGTCTTTTTGAAATTCGTTTTTTTTGGCTGTTTTTCTTTTCGGAGCTCCCTGTTTTCGCTGATACCCCATTTTTTCAGCCATGCGCCCCCCTTTTTTGATTTGTCTTTTCAATAGTATCCATTTGTTGTTGCGTCGTCCTCCGGACTACCTCCACCCCTCCTATTAGGCCATGAGACCTTTTCCCTCACGTTAACCCCCCCGACGAGTTAGTCTAAAGGTAAGGCTGGAACGATTCTTCTGACCCCCCTTTCTTGCTGGAGGATAACACTGTAAGATTGAGCCCCCGAGTTGCTCCCTCTTCTCTTATTACCCCTCTTCCCTTTTCCCCATGTGGAAACGGCCTTTTTTGTATAGCGTCGAAGTCGACATGATCGGGCAACGCCCGCTCTGCAACACTCCTTTCCTTCCCTCCCCCCCCCGCCTGGTCCTTCCTTCCCCCCGAAACACCCCAGCCGGATGGCACTGCCACCCCCCCCATTCCTTGTTTAGACAGGAGACAATGGACCAGCTTGTCCGATCCACTGCGAGGCGACCCCCCCCCCTTTTCCTTCCTTGCTAGTACCCGAGATTGTCTCTCGCCTTCTTTTTTCCCGAAGGAAGATGCCCCCCCTAAGATAACGATCTTACTCTTTCTCTGGTACGGGTTAAAATGAAGCGTCAGTCCGCACCCACCCGCCACCTTACTTCTTCAAAACCTTCCCCCTGTTATTAGCTGTCGTTCCATTTTTCCGATCCCAGAAGCCCGCCCACTCCATCCCAATCCCCCCCCTGAAATTGGCCTTGATTGAAACTCTCCCCGCAATAAAGCTGTGTTCTTTCTGCACTAGACCCAAAGACGCCTGCACTGGACGTTTACCCCCGAGACCCCCCCCCTTTCCCCCTTTCCCGTCACAGACACCTCCTTTTCCCAGTGAAGCCTCCTCCCTTTTCATTTCCCGATTGTCAGAAGAGTCGCCAGTCACCCCTAGTAAATGTCCCTTTTCACCCCAAGAGGCCGTCTCGCCCTATTCCAGGTCGCCGACCTGCTACGGCTCTTGGTGCCTTAACGGTTGTCCACTCGTTTCCAACCTTCCTAGCACCACTCCTTTCCCTTCTCCTTGATGGAATGCATTTCTTTCTTTGAGCATTGGCTCGTATCGTTATACGATACTTGCGTCTTTTTCTATTCATTTCTCATGGAACCAGGGTGTGACAGTCCCTCCCGTACTTTCGGTAGGTTTTTAGTCGTGATCTGTCGTCTTATTCAAACGCGCATGAGTGAAAGCAGTAGTCCCACTTGTGCGTGTTTTTGGGTAGGAAAGCCCTTGTTTCATTTGCGGTCGCCGTTACCCTTCCACCTGGAAGAGGGTTAAACTGCTATTCAACAAAGAGATCATTTGACCCCCCCGAACGGCCTATCGGATTCCTCCCCCAGAAAATCCCTTCTTCTCTGATCCCTGTGCGTGCCTGGATCGGTGATTTTGGTTCCTTGCGTTTCTTTATTCATCAGGGAATGACAAACAATTGCTTTTCTCCTTCCTTTTCTCCTGATTCGAGCTAAATGTCGTAATCCCTTTCCTCTTTCCCATCAGGTTTGTTTGTTGGAGGTCCAGCTTCCTCGCACGTTCCTTGCATGCGACCGGTTCCACGGTTGGTGCCCTGGTCTGCGCGGCCCTCAAACGACCGCGCACTCTTCCCCCCCGCCTCCCCGTTCTTCCCCGACAGGTCTCGTCCTTGAGTCTCAAGGGCCGTTTCAGAGAACGGTCAGTCTTTTTTTCTTTCTCTTTTCACTGATCTCTTTGTGTCCGGATCGTTTTGCTCTTTGGTTTTCTTAGGACAGTCCCCTCGCCTTCCGCGCGGACAGACAGTCTTTTTTCCTATTTTTTCCAACACCCCGCCTTTCTGTCCTAATGAGCGTATTTTGATTTCCCTTGCCCCCCCGTCTCTCCCTACGCGAAAAGGAAGTGGTATGTTATTCACCTGTGAGTGTCATTGAAATGTGGAATATGACGCTCGCCAGTATTTTCTCCAGTCCTGACACCAATTTGAAAACGATGAAGATATAACAAGCCTCTAAGCTCCCTCACTCCCCTTTCCTAGCTTGATGATGAGCACGTTCAGGAGTGATGTACTCGGTTTTCCCCTCCAAACATAGCCGGACGTCATGTAGGCCGGTGGATGAGGCCAACTTTCTCCGACCCCCCCCCCCCCCCCCCCCCCAAACCCCCCCCCCCCACCCCCCCCCCCCCCCCCCCCCCCCCCCCCCCCCATAATACTTTGGCTCGTTCCCTTGCCCCACTTGGATGGAACTTCTCGGTCGTCCTTATGATGTTCACGTGACGCTTTTGACTTCTTGTGATTTCCCAGAACCTTTTCTTTGTCTTTCCGCGTCCTGCAAGGCGCTTAGGGTCGCCCCACTCTTCCATAAGCTTAGGGAGTTCTTTTCATTCTCTCTCCCTCTTCCCCCCCTTTCCATTTTGGTTTGTCTTCATGCTGTTTTGTTCTCACCGAGCTAAAGTTGAGCTGCGGTTGTAATGTATTTCTCGTCCTTTTTTCTGTCATGACCCCTCCTCCCCTTTTGATTCCGGAGCTTGATCGATTACGGAATTTTGCGGTGGAGTGGCCTTTTCAACTCTTTTTCCTTTTTCGTTCAAGAGGAAGATTTTTAGTTCTTTTTTCCCCGCTTGCCTTTCTTTTCAATCCTTTTTTCCCTTTGACGACTGTTTTTTGCCATCGGTGCTGGTCTTTGCTGTTTTTTCGATTGTTCCCGGGCTTTATGTTCCCTTTCATGGAGAGTGTCCGGGCCTGCTCTCCTCTGACCACGCTGATCGGCTATAAGAGATATTTTTGCTTTTACATTTCCTTGTCTCTTTTCCTCCTATTCCCGTTTTTTGTTCTTTCTCTTTTTTGATCAGCGTTTTCCATTAGCACGTTTAACCGTCTTTTTTTTTCCTTCCTGAACCTTCAAACGAGGATTTACTTTCGTTTGCAGGCGTCCCCTTCCTTTGCATTCTTTTCGTCTGCGCCTTTCCCCTCTCCCCCAACTCGGTTTCTTCTTTTTTCCCCCAAGCCATTCTCAACCTGTCTCCGGCGTCTAATCGGTATCAGCTACAGTGGGTTTTGTACTCCCTCCAAACCCAAGCGTGTGGCGGACGTCACTTCCTACGGCACCAATAAAGTAGAGATGCTTGAGCAGCCTGGCCTCCCTTTGGTGTTCTTTTTCCCGTCCCGCGATGACTTTCAAACTTTTCCCCATTTTTTTCCCTTTTGAACCCTCTTCCTAGGCTTTCCCACCCCCCATTGTGCTGGTCCATCTTTCCTGCTGAGGTCTCTTTTATTCCCGAACGCCCCTCATGACAAACTTCCCGTGCGTTCCCCCCCAATTTTACGAGCCCCTTCTTCGATTTATCGACACGCCCATACCTGTCTCTCGCACTTCCTCTTTTTCACGAGGTTAGACGACCCCTCCCTGCTTGCTAGTGGTCCCTCGCTCTACAATGTTGCGCTATCTCTCCCCCCCCCTTGTTGTGAGAGAGAACCAAGCGCTGGCGGTTTAACCTCTCCCTTTCTTTCTTTTTCCCCCCCCCATTTTTTAATCCCCCCCCCTTTTTGATCGTCAACTTTCTCTCTTCCCTTCAGGGCGTGAGATGGAATTCCCCGCTTCTACTCGGGATGCGAGTTCATTGCCTCATTTTTTGTTTCCCCCCCCTTTTTTTCTTTTCGCTCAATTTTCGTTGCCCACTTTCCCCCTCAGGAACCTTCTTTCGCTCCCCATACTTGTTCTGACGTATAGCCTGCTTTGCCCTTCTCCCGAAAATTCTCGCGGTTTTTCCACGTCTTCCTGCGCACCCCGCACCAACAGGCGGAGCCGGCCGATTTCTTAGTGCCAGGATTTGAATGCCCACCACGGCTTGTGTTTTTTTTTCTCCTTTTTTCCCCCCTGAGTGGTCCCCCCTTTCTTGGCCTTGCAGAGGTTGAAGCATAAGTTTGAAGATGCTGGTGTGCTCATCGTCTGCCGAGGGATGCGGATACATCGTGCGTTTTTAGCCTTCTTTCCAAACTGCAGCCCTCTGGCGCCTGCAGAAACTGCGCCATGAAGATGTTCCCACGATTCTGGCTAACCCTTCGCCGGATGGTACCTTGCTTCAAACTACCTAATTTGGCTCCCCAACATGCTTTCTTTTTTTGCCTCCCCCAGGGGAAAGGGTAAAGATCCCACAATGGAAATGGTCCGACTTTTTTAAGCGTCTTCCAATGCCGGATAACGGATGGCGTTATGGAGCCCCCCCCCCCCCCCTCCATTTTTTTTTGTTGCACATCCTCCTTCCTGTAATTTTCACCCCACGACTGGTCAGTCCTCCTGACACACATTTTTCCTTTCCCTCACCGTTCTTTTTCATCCTCCCCCTCCATCCGTCCGATCCAATGCGAGCCTAACCCCCCCTCTCAGTATGCCTGTAGAGAGGCCACGCCGACCTCCCCTAGCTCCCTCCCCCCCCCCCCCCGGAATCGTCGATCAGATCCCCGGCCAGCTTTTTTCAGTCCTCCCCCTCCCTGAACGAGATCCCCACTTACACCTTTTTAACCCGTCTACTTTCTGTCGTTTCGCCACCGCCTCTCCCCCCCTGGCAGCCCTTCCCCTCCCCCCCCCTTAAATGCCCTTGGGCCTTGCAGCTTCCGCATCCTCCCAGCCTACGCTTGTGAAATAGGCTGTCGCACCTTACTTCCCCTGACGTGCTGGAACACCCCGATGAGCAACCACCTTTTGTCCCCCTCCCTCCCCTCACTGTCACATTTCAGCCGGTACGGCCTCCTAATTTTTTCTAGAGCCGGTGATAGGCAAGACCGCGTTCCAACCAAAATATGGCAGTTCGCCTTTACGGTTTCGCTTTCTCCCTGCTATTTCCTTTCCCCCTTGACTTTTTCTTTTTCCAGAACCCTCCCTGTTTCTCCCGCTGGCCGATGATCCAGGATGATGTTGCTTCTCCTCCAATTCTTTAGAGTATCGTATACGATACTTGGTTCGTTCCCTTTCCCCTTCGACTTGAACTCCCAGGGGGTCGACCATTCCGTCCCCCGTATTTTCTTTGCCCAGTCTCCCCTTCATTCTCTTCGCTTTCGCAGAACCCATGGTAATGGTTTTTTTTTTTGTTCTTCCTCCCCTTGTCCGCACTGGTTTCGTGCCTTCTACTAGACCCTTGTCAAGCGTCAAACTTCCCCCTCCTCCCCCCCCCCTCGATAATTTGCCTCCTTTGGATCTGCACGAAACTCAAATTCCCTCAGATTCCTGTGAGTCCGGATCGGTGCTGCGGGGAAATTTTCGTGCTGCGCGCTCTTTTTTCATGACCACATGCGTCTTTCCTGGATTTTCGCGATGTCGCTTATTTCTGTCCTTTCGGTGCGCTGATCTCTTCTTCCCCCTCCTCATTTGTTGGTTTTTTGAGCTCTTCCTCTTCCCCTTTACCTTGTCGAATCAGGCGACATAGCGAATCGAAATGGTCCTTACTTTTTTTCTCTCCCCTCCCCAAACGCCCGCTTCCCAGATTCCCTCGATCCCTTTTCTTTCCACATTTTTTTCACTTTTGATTTGGGGGCCCTTTTTCCGATCAAGGTCCCCGCTACTGAGATCCTTGTTGATAGTGCGTCTTTCTTTCTGTACTTGACCCACTTCTTCCGTCGTGCGGCAGACCTTTTTCCTCCCCCCCAACTTCCCCATTACTGTTTTCTGCTCATTTTCCTCGTTCCCACTTCTGCCAAGTCTTCCGCTCCTACGCGCCTATTCTGGGCTTTTTTGCGACACCCGAGGGTCCATTCGTCCAGTCTTCTAAGTCGTATAACGATCCTTTCTAGCAAAATCTTTCCCACGAGGGAAGGTTTGATAATCTTCCCCCCCCCATTCCCTGGTATCCCCTCCCCCCCTTCTTAGTTATTTTGCTGGACACGACGTTTTTCCTTCATCCCCCCCCCTTCTTACTCCTTTTCTTGGACAGTGGATGAGGCCAATGGCCCCCGTGGCCCCCCTCCCTTTCTCTTGTCCTATTGGTTTTTGACCCTTTTCCTTTCCTCTGTATGATACGGTTCACTACGTCGTGCGATTGTTGACCAACCTTCATAGTCCCCGTCTGCTTGCTTCGGCATTGCAGCCGATCACCCTTTCTTGGATTCTCGAGATCCGCGAACGCAATGCCTCTGGAATTTGGTGGTGGTCTCTTTCCCTTCAAGGCCTTTCCCCTAAGTCTACCTTTTTCTCCCCGTAACTCCGGTGGGGATAGAGTATTTTATTGATCTTGCCACCTATATCAGAGCGGAGTTCGGCTCTTTTTGCCCCCATTCTTTCTTTTCCCCCGGTACGGGCCTTTCTCTCCTGCTGCGACCCCCCCTTCCTCTTCAGAGTGGTTCTTTCGGACCTTCTGGATGTAGTTTCAAATTTTCCACTTTTTTTTTTTCGAATTGTGGTCGGCCCCCATCTGCTTTTTCCTTTCCGGTTTTCTGATTGAGGACTTTTAATAGCTTTTTGAGTCCATTCTTGGGCGTGGTGCTATATCAGTCCTGGTGTATCATGCTGTCGACGCGGCTCGGCTATAAGTCGGCCAGTTTCCTTTTTGGCAGTTTCCCAGGACGACTGGGGCCCTACCCATTGGTCAATCTTTTAACAGGTTGATCCTGCAAGATTTGAGGTTTTCATTTTTCCTTTCTTCTCACAGTTTCCTTTGTTTTGTAGCCTTTGCACCTCGGCTTCCTTTCTTTTTAGAAGTTTATAAGGTCTCCCCTCTGTCTTTCTTTTTCGTTTCTTTCTGACGTTGGTAAAATCGGGACGGTCTCTTGTCAAACTCCCCCGAATACCTTTCCCATTCTTCCTCCCATCCGGCGCCTCCCCTGACTTTGGAAAATATGTTGCTCGACCCTCACAAAACAAGCGTGTTGAGGCCCTCTTTTTTTTTTGACCTAGGGCCCCAAGGCTTCCACTCCTGGATGCTCTCCCCTCCCCTTTTTTTTTATCGTTTTTCGATACCCCACCCCCAGCGCATACGAAGGTTTTACCCCCATGTTATTTTCGCGTTCAATCACACATTATTTTTGTTTTTTTGCGTTGATGAGTTGATCCCTCCCCTCCTCATTTTTTAAAGCTTCTTCCCTAACCGCCATACAAAGTAGCAGTTGTACTTTCCTCGACTATCAAGTTGAAGTCAGCTTCTGTGTTATACTTTTGACAACTCCCCTCAATTTAGGTCTTGAGGTCAACCTCCTCCCTTTTCTTGTTTCCTTATATTTTCATCCTCAGTTTTGAGTTCACCGACACGAGTGAGAGCTTTTTTTCCTCCCCATCTTACTAGAAACCTCTGATTCGATTGTGAGG
>Ga0179593_1492592_pt1 | contig 15035 bp, 19 predicted proteins | sample CZODoug2_1_08_16_FD_185931 | JGI IMG/M metagenome (GOLD analysis project Ga0179593, IMG submission 185931) | Vadose zone soil fungal communities from Angelo Coast Range Reserve, California, USA - CZODoug2_1_08_16fungal (PacBio error correction) | ecosystem: Environmental > Terrestrial > Soil >... | reverse complement strand
TGACCCCCTTTTCTCGGTCCCCTTGGACAGATTGAACTCGAGCGATTTTACGTCTTTCGCTGTGGGTAAACTAGATGCCCTCCCTTGCAGGTGATGGGCCACGTTTTTCCCAGGCGCCCTCTCCCCCCCTTTTTTCTCTTTTTTTTCTAATAAGGTGGTGAGAGTGTAAAGGGAAGATAGGGTGTACGCCCCCCTCCCTTCTGGAACCCTCAGGAGATATTTATAACGCACGGTATCTGCGGGCGCTGTCATTTGGTCCTGTTTAACGTTCGCGCCCCCCCTTTAACCCCCCTGAAGCGGAGTATTCCCACGTTTACGTGCGAACCTTTTTGTTCTTTTCCTTTTTGTAAAATTTGACTGATGTTCGGGTTTTTTTCAGGTGGTGCCGTAAAGGTGCCATTGTCCCAGCATCTGATGCAGACCTTTGTTACAGGACTTTTTCTCTGAGTCTTCCCCTTGGGGCCTGGTTTTTTGTTGGCGGCTCCCCCGTCTCCTCTTTCTTCCCGGCATTTTCGAGAGTAGCATTACACCTCCGAGTTGCTGAGCGCGAATTCGGGTAGCGGTTCCTTCAACCCCCCCCTTGCTTTTGTAGTTTTTTCTTCGTTGAATCGGAAGGTATTCCCCTCCCATTTTCTTTTTTTTTTTATACCTATTTCATCCCAAATGTGCGTCTGCGATTCCTCGGTGGCAGTTCCGGTAAAATGTGACTCTTCCTCCCCACTGTTGCGTCCCTGATCGCCTCCCTCCTTCCTCTCTTTCCTGCCCCTTCCCCCTCTCGAATTAAAGAGTTGGACCTCCCTTTCTCCTGGCATCTGGCCCCCTGTGCTCGAATTGAGGCATGTTTTTTCCTCCTTAATGGACGATTCGCTCAGCGCTAGCTTCCTGGAACGAAGCTGTTTCCCTTCGACCCCCCCCCCCATTTTTTCTTTGTTGCGCCAAACTCTAGGGATAGAGTCTCTCTTCCCCCTTTGGTTTCTCGGCGGCTCCTGGGATGAGTGAATTTCGCTTTCGGTCTATGCTTAGACTCGCCTCTCCTGAATTAAACCCCCAAGCTGTTCCCCTCCTCGGTCTTCCCAATTATTGAACCTTTGGATTCCTTTTGCCGCACCTGCGCGTCTCGGGAATCCTTTCATCTCTATGTCTCGCATCTAAGTGAGATCTTTCTTTTTACCTCTGACTTTGGCCCCTCTAGTTCCTTTTTCCCCTTATCCCCAAAAGCTGATGAAATTTTCTTTTCGCTTGAGGCGGAGTCTCCACCTTTGGCTCCTGTCTCCCCGCTGTCCTCGTCGACCACAGCGTTTCTTTTTTCATCCTCAGTTAGACCTTTGTTGCCGCGATGAAAGTGAAGCCTCCAAACCCCTCAGTCCGGAATTTTACAGTCCTATTTCCTGAAATGGCCCTTTTTTATTTTCTCCACCGTTACTGACCAGGTAATCGTCAATCGGTTCGACAGGGCTTGGTTTAGGCATCCTGATCTGGCTTTTTTTCATCATCCCCCAAATCACCCTGTTGATATCTCTTCCCTTAGTGGTTGTTGGAGCAATTTGATAAAGTTTTCTAACTGTCTTTTTCTTTGCCTTGTTACAAGAGAGTCGAGGCTCGTAGCCCTAAAACAGCCGTCTTCCACGCATCCTCTTTTCCCTTTTTCCGTGATTTCGTCTATCAACTGGCCGGAAATGGCCCCGACCGGCCGAAATGAGAACGGTTATTTTCCGTCTTTTGACTTTCATCCACAATCCTTTTCTCCGATTCTTCTCTCGCCACCTGCATTCTTCATTGTGCTGCGATCCGACGCCCCTTTCTCAGACTTTCATTGAACACTGGGGACGCCGCGTACCCTTTCGACATTCTGTTCTAGTCCTTTCCGTGCTATCCACAAGGTCCAATTTAGTACCACTTCCGTCACCCTTAATTATTTCCCGTCGATTGGCTCATATCTAGACCTGATCTTTCCGACCGTCCTCACCATGTGAGCCCTCTCCTTTTCGGAAGACCCCCGTTTTTTCCCTTCTCGTCGATGGAACTGTCTGACAACTTCCTTTTTGTTCCTTGCGTATTCCAGTCGCCCGAGCTAGCTCCTCATAGCCATTCCCCCCTAAATTCTATGATCCATCCCTTTCCCCCTCTACGCTGACTTAATGTTTTCTGACACCCTACATGTTTGTTGTCGATCACCAGTCCTGATGCAGTAAGACGTGATCTCTGCTCGGAAAATTCGACATTTTTGGCCCATACATTTCACTGAAAATGGTAGAGCCAGATTCTTTTTAACAGTATCACTTCAAAGATTGATTTCTCGCGGATGTTTTTTCCTCATATGACTTCCCCAGTCCTTTTCTTCCCCCTTCTCCAGTGGGTAGAGAATTCCATCCTGCAATTCGCTTGACTGGATGCCCCCCCCTCCTCCCCTTGGTTTCTCTCCTTCGGTCTACGCTGTGCTGAAACGTTCCCCCCCCCTCGTTTTCACTACCTCCCCCAGATCCAACGAATACCCCCTCCCCTGTGTTGTTTTTTGTGCGTCCCCCCTTTTCTACAACTCAGCTTAGTCAAGGGACGTCCTCTCTGCTTTTCTATAATTGCCTTTGGAGGTCGCGACGACGCCTCGTCCCTTCCGGAAATAACCTCCCACTGCAGTTCTTTTCGATTTTTCAACCCGGTTTGAATCAGTGAGGAGCATTTTTCCTCCTCTATTTTCTTCCCCCACACCTCCAGAAAAATCTTCTTAACCCTTTTCCCCCCTCTCGCGTGTTGTAAGGAAAGACCGCGTTGCGAACGGAATGGTATTCTCTCCGTCTCCTTCTTGTGTCATTCTTTTTTTCTCTCCGAGTAGTCGAGCAAAAGGAACAGTACACCCTCGTAACTCTTCCTCGAGAAAATTGTATCCTTTCTCGCCTGGCTGTTTCCCTGGCCATCCTCTGGTCGTACCACAATGCTGCATCCCTTTTCCTCGGCTCCCCCCTTTGATTTTCACTAAACAGCGAAGGCCCCTTTTCTCCTTTTCCGTTTGTTCATCTTCCCCTTTTTCCGAGTCCCCCCCCTCCTCCTTCTCCAATCGCATTTTCCTTCGAGTGACCCATCCCTTTCCTTTTTCTTATTTCCCCTCTACGATTGCTTCTTCCCTATCTCTTTTAACTAGTTTCTTCTCTTTTTTTCTCTGTTCCTAAGAAAGAGTTATCCTCTTCATGTCTTTTCCGCACGGCGAGTGTTTATTAGCTTTCGGTCAAGCCTCCGCTTATGTTTTTGCTGTTTCCCCCCCCTTTTACGGCTCCTCTCTTTCTCTTTTTCGGGGCATCCAATGGGCCCGGTAACCCTAGGTTTATTTTTGACTTCCTTTCTGGAAGACGGCGCCTATTTCCTTTGTCCTATGCGACGATTTTCGACGTTTTTTCTTTTTCCTTGTTTTCTCTTCCCCGCTTTCTAGAAAAACGATTCACTTTCGTTTCTTTTCCGTGCGTCCACCTGTTAGTAAGAGTATCCGTCACTACCACAAATTTTACGATGGTTTGAGTGGGTCATCCGATATTTTTTCCCCTTTTGCCAGCATACTGCGCTCCCCACTAATTCTTTCTCTCTTCCTTCATTGTTGGTTCCGGATTACGTTCAGAGCTTCTCTTTCACTATTTCCCGGGCAGAGACGCTATTTACTCCCTGTGAAGTTTCGTTCCATTTTCTTAAATCCCTTTCAACCCGTTTTCTTTTTTTTCCTTCGTTGGATAGATTGAAGTTCTTTTCCCATTTTGTTGATCAGTCCCCCTACTTAGGCAGAAGTATCCTGTTCTCACTGGTTGCATCAGGCTTTCAACTTCGTGTACTCTTCTACCCCATCGCGAGAGATCCTCCCCTCCGCTTTTCGGGCCTCCCCCAGAGAGAAATTCCTTGAATTCCAACGTGAGTGACCATCCCCTTGTCGGATTCATTTTTGCATTTTGATATTCTCGTCCCTCTCTTCTTTCCCTAGGAGTTATCGTAACTTGAAGAGTAGGCGGAACCATCCCTTGATGATTTGCTCCCCATCCAGTCTTTATCTTCTATGGGATTGATGTCTTTTTTTGACCTTTTCTTGATGTCGCGTGGTATGCGCGTTTCTACCTCACTCCTTTCCTCCTCCTGGTTCACCAACAGCTCCGCTGAGGCCACGCCTTGATATGAACTACTGAAGGGAGAGATGCTCCTGCATTCTTTTCTAAGGAGGCTAAGATTTCGTCCCTAGCCAGTTGATCCCTTGAGCCGGCGGTCGCTGTGTGAAAACTATCTCCCCTTTCCAAAGGATACCCGTTCTCCTACTTCCTATGGTTATCTGTCTGGAATGGGCTGTCCCCCCCTTTTCTTTTTCCCTTCAATTCTTCTCCACCTGTTTCTCCTGTTCGAGCACTTCTGCCTTGCGATCCCAGCTTCAGAAATAGTTACGATCTTCTTTCCCTTCAAATTTCCCCCCGAAAGTGACGCCTTAGATTCCTCCTTATCCCTGTTTTCCAGTTTTTATCCTAACCGATCTCCCCCTTCACTGGTTTACTTTTTTATTAGAATACGATCTCTCCTCCCCAAGAAGTTAGAACGTCCCTCCTCGTTTTTTCTGTGGGCCCATTGGCTAATGCTTTCCCAAGATCATTTCTGCAGTATTGAATTTCGTTCCCTTTCCTTTTGCTTGCTAATTCGTTCCCAGTTGATTCTCTTACTAAAAACTGTAAGGAAACTTCCGTTGTCCCCCCTCCTTAATAGTTCCTCTCACCGTACTCTGTTAAGTTCATTTCCTCTTTTCCCTTTCATAGCGGCACAATTCTCCCCTTATTCAAGTGCCTCTCCCTTCTCTCCTCGAAAGGCATTGGTAAGTTTTTCCCGACCCTCTTTCCTCAGACCACGAGCCCCCTCCCTGATAATTCACTTTACGGCCATCCCGTTTCTTATATTGTACCAGCTTCTGATTTACAAGTCGACCCCGCACTCCCCTTTCTCTTTTTCCCCATGCGTCCATTTATGATAGATTTCTAGCGAAGGGAGAATCACCTTTCCGGGAATATACCCATTTAGTGACGCCTGTTTAACAAGTGCGTTTCCAGCACTGGTTTTTTCCTTTCCTGATTTCACTTATGCTAGGAGTCTACCACGATTAAAGAATTCCGACATCCCATCTACTGCAGTAACCCCCTCGACCTCGCTCCCTCTTGAAGTGCGCAACACCCCCCCTTGGTATGTGTCTCTCCCCAGATTCGATTGCGGCGACTGATCCCTCCATAGACCTGCCGGAAGTCCCAGAAAAAATGCCCCGACAATGTCTCAAAGGCCGATGGTCCATTTCTCATTCCCCTCCAAGCTTTCTTTTTTCTCGCTGGTGAGACAATGCCTTATATTACAGTCAAGTGGGTGCGACGTTTCACATATAGAATTATTCTTAATCCCTCCCTCAGTTTGGCTCCTCCAGGACCTCCTTCTTGTGTAGCACGCTCTTTGCACCCCAATCGATCTGAGAAAAAAACTCGCCGTCTCTTGTGTCGCATGTTAACCCATTTTCTTCCATTAAGCTCGCACAACGGAGGTTTCGCCCTTTCTTCCCTTTCCGACCCCTGACGTCACAATCGTGGACCGTTGAGGCATCGACCCCTCTCCGCCATCGATTTAAAGTCTCACCTTTTCCAAGAATTATGATGCTTTCTTCCCCAAACTTCCTTCCCCCCCCCATTTTTAGTTTCCCACGTGTCAGAACTTTCCTCCCCCCGTCCCAAGTGTAGTCTACTCAGAGAGTGATAGTGTTGTTCGCAGGCGGGTTCTATAAACCGTCCCACGGAACTTCTACGATGACTTCTTTGACCCGTTGAAAGGGTTTTTCCCCACCCCAAACTTCTTTCCCTTGTCCGAATCCCAACCCTCAACAAGCTCGGCCCTATGAGCACTTGCCCCCTCCTCTGCTTTTTTCTTTTCCTCCCCTTCTGTGTTCCCCAAAGCCCTTTTCTCGCATTGAGCGTTCGATCTATCGACTGAGTCGTCACCTTTATCTCCACAGTTGTGAAGGGATTTTTTCTTTTCCCCGTACTCCGTTCCGCGTTCCCGTTACTCGATCACGTTTTCTCAAGTTCTTTCTATGTGGGGCATCAGAATTGCGCTTTCCCACCTGACATCCTTAGGAAATGCCAAGCGTCTTTTTGAATCAAGTGGGGAGCTCACCAGGGTTTCGTTGTTCAAGACCTCCTATTTCTTTAGTTACCAACGCGATAATACTCCATGTTGACTCGTCGATTTTTTTCGTTTCCGTTTGCCTGAGATTCCAGAAAACAGTCCGTTTCTCTTCGGAGAATTTTCGTTCTTTTGGGGTTCGGCTCCCGCTCGCTTTTACTCATTGACTCTTTCTTTTTCGTCAGTTGGGCAGGTATTCTTTTTCCAAGGTGAAGATTTTTTGCAGGACCTGCCCCCCCCCAGAGGATGCGCTGAGCAGTGTTTTTTTTTTCTGTTTCCGGACGTCTTTTCCCCCGTCGCTCTTTGCCCTTCTGTCTCTTGTCTGCGTTGTTGCTCTCTTGTTGACTCTGTCAGTGTCCACCTCTTTCCAAGGCGTTGAGTTTCTTGTTCCTTTCTTTATTTTACCCTTGTTGAGTTGTCCCAGTCGGCCGAGTCTCCCCCATTCTTTTCCTTCTACTTCAGCTGGTATTGCTGCTGTGCTCTTCCCCAAAGACTTGATCTCCAACTAAGTTCCCCTATCGGCGTCCTCCTCGACCCGGTTTTTCATTCTCCTGGAACTCTCCGTCCCCCTCCCAGGTTCGTTGACCTTCCTTTTCCGATTTGATCAGCGTCTTTTCCAGCGACTCATCGGAACGAGATTTCTTCGGACACACCTCCCCCCTTGTTGGCGCCCCCCCCCCCCCCCTCACTTTATCGCGTTCGGCGACTTTAAGAGACTTTTTTCTTTGGTCGAACCTGTGACTCTCTTTTTCTATGCGCGGTTACTATGCCCAGCAGGAATTCAAAGAATTTTTCGCCTCTCTTTTCGGCTTCTTCCCTCCAATGGTGAGATTGACCACCCCTTTTTTATTGCGAGTCCCGTAGATCCATGATCGAAGGTTCCGGTTCGGCATGGTTTGGTTCCTCCTCCTTTACCTCGCGGGCGGGCCTTTTTTTCCCGCTACTACCACGCGCGAGGCACAATTTCTATCAGGGGATTTGTCCCTCCCATTTTCGGTTAAGTGACCTTTCTCACATGCTTTCCCTCAGTCGATCCCCTCGGTATCTCTCCCCGCTTTACTAGCTCCCGCCCCTTTCCACAGTCAACTCCCGAAGGACCCTTCTCCGGACCCCTGACAATTTACTTCCTTTTAACACCGTCAATTGAAAGGAATAACTCAATGCGTGTTGCTGGTCATAATGTGCTTTTCTTTTTTAATCTTCCCCCCCCCCCCCCTGCATGATAAAACCCCCTTTCCCTCCCCCTTTTTTCGATACCAGGTTGAAAGTTCTGATTGTTCGTAGAGAGAGTTGAGCCGTAACCTTTCTCCTTGACTTGGTAAATTTATGCTTTTCTCTGATATACTTTTCCTTAACCTTTCGGCAGACCTTCGTCACTCCCTGTAAGTTGAAGATTTCTTCTGCACCAATAGAACCGATCCTTCACCTGCTGCCGATCAACGGAAATTACGCCGTTACGCAATAGACCCGTGGATAGACTCCATTTCCATTCCACCCGACCAACTCTGAACAGCTCTACCAAGTCTTCCCCATTCATCCCGGAACACCTTCCTGAGTCACTTGACTGCTAATTTTTTTTGCACTTCTAAAATTCGAGGAGGCCAGATTACTAGTTACCCAACAAGAAGTGCTCCGTTCTCGATTTTTTCTCTTTTCTCTGATTGCTTTTGCGCGGACGGGCCCACCTCTTGTCTTCAATTCCATCTCTCCCTTTCGCCCTCTAGTCAGCGTGGAGTCGCGGCAATAGTTGGCACCAGAATTGTCTTTGAATTTTATGATCCTTTTTTTTAGCTCATGACCTTTTTTCATCACGACCCGATTTGACCCCATTCTTATAAGATAGTTATGCCCCTCCTCAAGAGGTTTGCGTACACCATCCAGATTGTCCTCTTCTGAAGACCCAGTCATTTGAATATTTTTTCGAGCTTCTTTCTCGCGCCAGTTTTAGTCTTTCTCTTCCCAACCCCATGTCCTGATTACCGCGCAGATTCGGTTTCCCAGAGTGTTCCCCTTGTTTGATTTCTTCCCCCGGGATGAAGCGGCATTTCTTTCGATCTCTGCCTTCCCCCCTGGGGAGTCATATTAACGCATACCGCCCCCTTCTTTCTCCCTACTGAAGATAGTGTCTCGATACCTTCTTCCTCAAGTATCGTAGGTGTATGAAAGCAAATCCTCTTCTTTCCCATACGTCCAATCCCCCGAACAGCAACCCCTTGGTGTTAATTTTGTGTCGCCTGCCCCTCCCTTTTCACACCTTTTTTAACTTAGGAATAGAGAAGCTTCTCTCGCCTTCTTTTTCGGCACCCCTGTTCTCTAACGAAGACCCTTAAAGTTCCACCCCTGCCCACCCTAAATCCGCTCCTTCTAAGGTCTGAATAAGGCTCCACCTTTTGCTTCCTCTTGATGACTGTTCCCCCTCCCCCCCAACTTTACACTTTTTACCAACGCCTTTCTCTCTGTAACGAAATGGTTCACGGAAACTTTATTCCTCCGTTCCAGTCTGGTGAATCGTGTGGAGAAGCTTCAGCAAAAACTTCCCCCGCCTCACACACCTTCGACCTCGTCCTTTGACCCCTTTTTAGAAACGCCGGCTCCCCGTCAGCGATCAAAATATAGTTTTCCGTTTCAACCTGAGGTTCCCCCCTAAAGAGAGCTTCCGTCGTGCCCCCATGCAATCACCGCTTGCTTTTGCTTCCCCTCATCTGAAATTCGGTTCCCTTCCGTTCCCTTGTCAGAGTCCAAATCGCATTGAGCGAGTCCCCAACTCCTTTTCGTTCAACTCTGGTTTACCCCCATCTCTTTTTACTCACAAAATTGAGAGGATGAACTGACCTTCGTGATGGTCATCTCTTTTTCCCAGCTTCCGATTTTTCCTTCAGACTTTACGCGTGCCCCCTATCCAAGGGAAGAAGTCCTTTTTCGTTCCCGGGCCGAGAATAGGCTTTTTTCGTGGAGCTACTTTTCAGCTTCTTCCCGCCCCCATTTTCTAGGAGAACCAGGAGATCCCTTTTCCTCCAGTTGTTCCTAGTACTTTTTTCCTGTGTGGTTCTTTCTTTCTCGCAACCCCTCTCACGCTCTTTGTTCTCCCCCGTTTCCCGTCTTCTTGTCGGGGTTGTCAAGAGAGAGAGGTTACCCCCTTACGATGCTTTGCGTTTGAGTAAGGGCTATCCGATCCCCAGTGTGCCTCCCCCCTTTCGCCATATTTTGCTTGTTTGACTTCTTTTCAGGAAGGCTTGAGGCGTCCCCTTTTCGTCCCAACTTAAGTTTTTTCTTCCTAAGGGTTCGAGATCAACATCGTTTTGCTAGTGTTCCCAGCCCCCCCCTTGGTGTCTTTGCTCCCCCAGATCTTCGTTTTTATTCTGGGAATCGATTGCGGTATTCCACTCACGCGTCTCCCCTTTTCCCCTCAAAGAGATTCTCTCCGTTTTCCCCCTGCTGTCTGAGGACCTGTCTTCCGAAGAGTCAGTTCTTTCCGCTACCCGGCGCTGGCTCCCTTATTCTCATTAGGCGCAGCCGTCTAAATTCCCGTCGGGGAAGTACCGGTGTCTCCTGGAACCTTTTTTCTGAAGTCTTTTCCTTTTTATGGGAATTCCTTACCTGGCTCTTTCCCCGATAAGAGTCTGTTTCCTCCCGCGGACCGACTTTCCGGCCCCCACATCCCCCCTGTTCTGTGTCACCCCTATATTCTTTATTCCCCTCCTTTCGCTTCCCTCCTTAATTGAGCGTATACTTGGGCCTTTCTCAAAGGGCGGCTCTCTTGCTTTGCGTTCTGCCTTTTTTGACTGAAGAATCCAAATTACTTTGGGTGCCCCCTTGCAAGCTAATGACACGGCTTCTCCCACGCCGCAGAACATTGCCTTCTTCCTCCGCCTGTCTGTACGAGGACAGAGGGGTGGGACTTTGTGTTTGTTCTTCTACTTCCGTCCACCGCCCTGCCCCCCCCCGCCACACGATACTAACCTCATGAGAGAGTCCTTCCCTTTATTTCGCCTTCGATTTTGGGAGTTTTTTTTTACCCAGCATTCATTTAGGAAACCTTTTTCTATCCTAAGCACCTGAGACTGTGCCTCTCCAGCTTTTCAGACTCTTACAGGACTCAGCCGAGAGTCAACGACTCCCACCTTAAACGCCGTACGAACTAAGGCCTATTTCCCTTCAATTTCCTTCCAGTGGGTCTCCTGAAATCACCCGGTTAATTCTTCATTGCGGCAATTACCTGTGGGTCCAGGTCTGTTTTTCGTTCCTCTCGTCGGTTGTTAATCCACTCAAGACAACCCCGTTCGCCACCTGTGCTCCCGATTTTCCTCTCTCGTTTGTGGTGAGAATGGCTCCAACTTTTACTTCTGTATTTATAAAAAGCCCCCTCATCTTAAAGTCGAAAAAGATGAACTTGAGAATTTCAGTCTCTGGGTCCCCCTTAAGGTTTCCTTCTGAGAAACCTGGAAGGCAAGGTCATTTCAAATATTCCTTCTTCACGTCGTGTTCACTCTTGACATCCCCTGTCAATTTCTCCCCTTTTCACTTGCGCACCCTTCCGTTCTTACCTCCTCACTTCTATCACTTTCATTGCATTACCCCCTCAAGAGGACGACGTTCCCCCCAGTCTCCCCCTTCTCGATCAAAGTTCCCCCTCTCCTTTCCAGCAGTTCTTATCCCTGGTACCCAGGAGCATTTCCTCTTTCTATCACCGCCCTCTGTGTTCCCCGTGAGTAGCTCATTTCCCGTCAGCTTTCTTTTTCCTGTTGGGAGAAGCCCTGTACGAAAGGAGGACTTTAGACTTAAAGTTTGACTTTATTCTCGATTCCCCTATAATAGAGAAGGTACGCTCGGTGAGATTTTCCCACTAGGGGCTGGACAGCGACGTCGATTCCAGTTCGCACGTTAGCACCACTGCGGCTTCCTCCCCAAGCATTTTTGAACATGCCACCAAGGATGCTAGCCCTTCCTCCTTCCGTTCGAATGTCGTCCGGAAATAGTTTTCCTCCACCAAACTTTCATCCCCTCCTCTTGAGGTGTAGAAGCAAAATCTTGCGATCCAGATGAGTCACCCAGGTACACGAGCACTGTACATCCCTGTTAATTCTCCCTTGAATTCAAACCTGCGAACGACCCTTTGAGGACTCTTTTCCCTGCTTCCAACTGTACGGGACCTTTTACCTTTGAGCCCTCCTCTTCTTATACTCTTGCTGGCTCGAAAGACATTTGGAGCCCAGCGGAAGAAGGCGACAGAGGATTCAAGAGGATGAATCCGGAAATTCGGGAAGGCGGCTAGGTCTGTGTCTTCCAACGATCCCCCCTCGTGCTTTTCTCATCCAGGACTCCCCCCCCCTCTCCACGTTTCCCTAGCAACAACCTCCTCCCTGTGGGTTTGTTTCTCCGCCTGCGAAAACCATTTTCTTACCAATCCTCCTCTTCCTCACACGTTTTTTTTCTCAATACTCCTTATTCTTCACCGGGACCGGCACCCTTTGCAGGAAGCCTTCGTTTCCCGTACGGCAACCACTTCTTTTTCTTTCGCTCTCCGGCCCCTTTCTGGCCCCCGTCTGAAGATGTTTAACGTGCCCCTCCTGGATTTGAATGACAAAGCGCCAACACTTTTCATCTAAAGTATAAAAACTTTTCGCGCTGTCGCCCCCAGAACCTTCGAGACTTAGAATTTTATTTTTCCTTCCCCGTACCTCTTGAATGTTTTTTTTTATAGTACTCGGGTTTCGACCCTCACCTCTCCCCCCCACTTTCTCACCTGTCCTTGATGACACCCTTCTTCCGGAACCCCCCTTTTTTTCCTAGTTGAGAGTCTCCCCCCACCCCCCCTGACCCTTTCAAACTGATTTCCGAACCCGCGAGTGCGCTTTTCTCGTGCCCCGTAATCAACTCTGTGGCTGGCCAGTTCACTTCGGCAGTTTCCACCCCCCCTTCTGTCCACACCTGACGAGACCGCAATTTCCCGTTTTCCCGCACTCGTTCTTCCTTCCACTATACCCCTCTTCTTTCTTCAATCTTTTTTCTCCCCCTCCTTGTGTTTTTGATTTCGTTGTAATCCATCTCCGGGATCCGACAGCTTTCGGACTCGCTCATTCCATTTGTATAGGGGCTGGTGTGGACCTCCTGACTTTGCTTAACCTTTCCCTCAGAAGTTTTAACGGTCCCCGTGTAACGCCGTCTTTGTTTATGGGACAGTGGGAGCCTTTTCCGCTTTTTCGTTTATTGTGTCGCCTCATTTGATGGAATCTTGAACAATCCTTCTATTTTCACGTATACTGCAATTCTTTTATCCTTCTGTAAGAGGTCGCAGTGTTTTTTATGGGGACTTTTGAATATGAGATCCCAAATTCCCAGAATATTTCCTCGGTCGTGTTTTACCCCCCAGGCCGTGAGCACGCGTTCGTGGGGCTGCCCTGGCTTTTGAGTTTTAACTAACCCCCAAATAAGACTTCTCTTTTTCTTCAGGCTGCCCTTTGCCCCATTCCTGTGGTCGTCTGCGCCCAGGCCCTCACTGCTGCAGACATTCCAAGCCGTCTTCCCGCGCCAATGCAGTTTTATGGCCCGGATGGACCTCTGCGTCTTCGGCTCCAAGATTTGTCCTTCCGGGTCCTTAGATCCCCCCAGGCATTCACAAATTTTTGCTGCAGGTTTTACGCCCTTGTGTGGTTCCTCCCATGGCGACACAAGCTCCCAGGAGGAGTTTCTTTTTTCTTTCTTGGGTAATGTTTCACCGTTCCCTTTTTCTCCCTTGTGAGCCTTTGGCTCACACCTCGTCTCAAAGTTCTCCCGATCACCATGATGCCTGCTTCATCCTGCTGTCAGTCCAGTTAGGAATGTACTCCGGTTTGTGGACGTGATTCCTAAAACTGCGATGTAAGCGCTGCCTCCCCCGAAGTCAAATCATCGGCGTACGCCGTTTGTTTAATCGTACCGGTTCCCTTTAAACTCTTCTTTTTCGACCTTCGTTATGTTGTTCCTTCCCCCTCCTTTCCATGGAGTAATCTAAAGATAGCGGTCATCCCCGGGAAATCCGCTGTTCGCGACCCATACCTTTTCTGTTTATTGCCATTCAGTCTTTGATCTACATTTTAGGATGACATGATCTGCCAGATAATGGTTCGCTCTCATGGTTGATAAGAGAGTTTTCTCTTCTCTTTATTAATGCCCAGCATTACTCCAGCAGGATCCCCCGTTCCAAAGACCATCGCCGCTCACTTTCCCCCCACGCTTTCTCTCCCCTCCGGGACAATCTGACTCCGAATTTTCTGTCGCCCTTTGACTCAGCAGTCTTCTAGCTCTTCTCATAGATGATCTTGCTTTTGTTCTACCTTGTTACCATCCGCGAATTTTCTCCCTCTCCAAAGATCAAACTTCCCTGAGCGAGACCGACTGGTTTTTCTTGTGGGCGCTGTAGGCGGCGTCCGCCATTCTTTTCCCTTTGCAAGTCTGCAAATGCTGTTTCCCTTCCGACTATGAGTTTCTGCCTTGTGAGAGCATCTTTTCACTCCCAGTTCGCCCTTTTGTTGGCCCCCTCCTCTTTGCAGCCAGACTGCACTCCTTTATAGATCCTACTAGTCTGCCCTGCCTTCCTTCCGGATTTTCTCCGTTGACTCCCTTTAACTTGCCAGGCATAGCCTTCCACGCCCCCTGAAGACGTTTTTTTTTCTAATTTTTGCTGGCTATTTTAAGCCCCTCAATAAAAAGCCTTTTCCCCCACGGAGCTAGCTATTGTCCATCCCTCCTGTTGTGGTTGTTTTCCGGAGCCCAATTTTTTTCTCCTTTCTTTGTTCTTCTTACAACTCTCTCGCTTACAGATTAGAGACTAAACTGTTCGGAACCTTCTAATAACCCTGTTTTCCCCGGGGATTCTCTGCATCCATTTCCTTCCCCCCCTTCAGGGCAAAGTTCTTCTTCTAATTGTCCCCTTAGGTGTTTTGACTTATCGCTTGCCCCCCACCTTGACCGACTTTTCAAACTGGAGATAACCCCTTCACGCTCCTTTTTAGTTAGTCAATCTTCGACTTTAATTTCCACGACCGACGCCTCCTCCCCTTCTAGATAAGAAATTCCCCCCGTCTTATCTCACATTTTTCGTCTCGTTCCCCTCCCCTTTCCTCTCTGTTCCACACAGCGCCTTTCCCCCTCCCTGGCCAGTAGAATGACGCTTCCATTGCCTGGACGGACTCTCTTCTCTTGTTGGGCAGCCCTACCATTTTTCTCTCTCTACCATTTCGTGGCCATGTCTAGCCCGGGATGCAGTCAGCCCATTTGTCTGCATATGTTCTTTCTCTCAGGTCGAGCGCATAGTCCCCACTCTTTCCATTCCCCTATTTCCAGTCCCCCTTCGCTCCTTCTAAATGAACGTCCCCCCGATTCCCTACTGTTATTGATCACACCCCCCTCTTGGTCTTTGTCGACGAAACTCTCGATTAATATTGTTTCTGAACTTCGCTTGGAAAGGCATCCGGAGTTAGAAAATTCAGCCGACAATGGGCCCCGCCGATTTTAGGATAAATTAAGGAAAACGACATGAGCTTCTTTAGGCGCTCATTTAGTGAAAGTATGTGATGCTTGATTTTGTTTTTTTTCTCTGCAATTTCCATTGGGTCGCTCACTTGTACACCCGGTCCCTCGCCCTGTAAAGGCTCTGAATTTTTAAAGCATGTAGTACTTATTTTCTTGAGGTAAACCTGCTTTCCCCCCAGATGAGTTGAAAACCCACGTCAACCGATTCCCCTCCTCCAAAAACCCCCCGTTTCGCCTGCGTTTAAAACCTAATTTCTTTACGTCCTCTCGCCCCTCGGAGGAACGTAGTATCCAACGACGGTGACGGGCCCAACTCTTGTGAGACGGACGCCGTCATAGGCCCACCTCGCCCCCAG
>Ga0179593_1316030_pt1 | contig 15035 bp, 18 predicted proteins | sample CZODoug2_1_08_16_FD_185931 | JGI IMG/M metagenome (GOLD analysis project Ga0179593, IMG submission 185931) | Vadose zone soil fungal communities from Angelo Coast Range Reserve, California, USA - CZODoug2_1_08_16fungal (PacBio error correction) | ecosystem: Environmental > Terrestrial > Soil >... | reverse complement strand
GCTTTTTTTCCTCCCCCTATCTTTCGTGCTGGGTTTTCGGTGCGCTGATTCCGTTCAGGCCTCTCTCGCTTTGCTCAACTCCTCGTGGCCCGGTGACAACATGCTGGTGATGTAACTTTTGAAGATTTCTTTTTGCCACCACTGCCCCTCTCCCGCGCTTTCTCCCTGCCGGCTTTTTTTCTAGAGTCCGGCCACTCGACTCTGATGTTGAGTTCTGATTGAATCGCTTACCTCGACTGCCTTTTAAGCGCTCCTCTTGTTCTGCTCCGGTCTTATCTCGGACGTGTAGAGGGGCCGTGTTTCGAGGGTTTCCTGTTTGGTATGCGAGGCACTGGTCTTCCATGATCCCTTAGGAACCTGAGCGGGCCTCTGACTTAGAATCGTTTTTGCCGATGCATGGTGAGTCGGCGAGCGTCAAAACTACCCCAAAGGGGTTTTCCGACCTTGCCTCCCGCACTTGCCTCAGCCTTGATTTCTTCGTCCCCTTACACTCACGTGGACGCGGCAGCCCCGGTACAGTGCTGGCCATCTTGCTTACTCGCTCCCAAAACCTTGAACAAACAATATTCTCCATCAGCGACGTTTGTTGTTTTGAGAAAAATTTGTGATTTTTTCCTTTTTTTTTTTCTCTTCTTGTCTCATCTTTGGAAATTTGTCCCGTTCCTCGCTTTCTGGACCCGTCCACAGACTTATGTACCTTAAAACGAATGCCAGGCCAGTTTGGTGCGCTTTTGCTCAAGTGGGTTATTGGGATTCCTCATTCTCCTCATCTCCACCTCTCCCTTCCTATTCTCGTGCCCCTTTTCCCTGAGTCGCGGCATGCCCTCGCGCGCCAACCCTTCAACCGCTACCCGAAAACTGCTTCCTCATCCCCTGCCGCACTACTCGAGCCTCCCTTCCCCCGAACAGGGAGGTCTGATTTCTTAGTAATCGTTTTTTTTTCCAAGACCCGAGTCGGTGTCTAGTGCTCTTTTGAACCGACCCTGCGCAGTCTTGGCTCCCTCGTTTGGCAACCTAACAGCTTTGACATGTTCTCCGCACCCTGCATGGGGCCCCTCACCTTTGCGTTCGCCCAAGCCATGAGTGGCCCTCCGAATCATTTTGGTCCCTCCCGCCCAATACACCACAGGCGAGTTTTTTTCCTTGGCTCTACTTCAGGAGCGGTACTTTTCTGACCGCTATTCGAAGGCCCAAGCCAGTACACCAAAAGAAGACCGTATTACTACAAGACGCACCGCGGCCAGTGACAAAAGTCCCCCTATCCGCCCCTAGGAAAAGTAAACTTCCCTTCCATTATGGGCTCAGGTTTGTCTTTCCCTGCGGGATGCTTTGCCGAGGCCACAGGGCGTTCTGCGCCTATCTCCATCCTCAGACAAGAAAGAACAGAAACGTTTTTCTTAAAAAGCGACACCTCCAAGCTCAACGTCTGCCCCCCGCCGGTTTGCTTGAGCCCCATGCTTTTTTAGTCTTTATCTCCCCCCTTCTTTAGTTGGCAACTTTCCTGAAAATCTTTGCTGGCGCCCCAGTCTTTAGCAGACGTAGCGGCGTTAATTAATCTTTTGAGGATTCTCATGTACTTATCTTCCGTAGGCCTTCCTGATTACCCCCATCTGGTTCGCGCTCCATCCTCTCTCGCAGCGGGTGCGTTGGAAAGCGTGACCGAGTGCTCCCAAGGCGAGCTTCCTCCCCCGGTGCTTTGTACGCCGTGGCTTTTTTCGCAAGGCTTTTAGGCGAGAATTCCCCGACGAAAAAGAGTCGGTCCCGCCCCCTGCCCTAGATGCGCCTCCCCCGTCCCCGCGGCGTGCCATGGAAACACCCCTGTCGGCGCGGCCATGCTGCGTAGCTTTGTTGCGCGATGCCCACACGGGACTGAAATCGGTCGGGGGTCGTTGGTTTTCGGTCCACCCAGGCTTTTTGCCCTTGCTCACTTGATCCCCAGCTCCAGGCAAAGGATATCAGCGCTTATTTCGGTCTATCGACTCGTTTTTGCGCCCTACGCCCCAACACCCACAAAAAAGAGGTCCGACTCAAGGACGGCGCCGCCCCCTTTTTTTTCATAGAAGTGCGGCATTCGACGCGCTTGATCGCTTGTCGACCGAGCGCTTTGTTTTCTTCACCCAGGAGGTACAGACACTGAGGAGGTCTGGTTACCGAGCGATAGTCTGCGTCCATGATTGCCCAGCAGCGAGTCCCCCAACCCGCGATCCCTCGCCTTTGGGTAGGAAGCGGCGGAACAGAAAGAGTCCGGAAACCATGATTGAGTGCAAACCTTGAAGAACGACTCTTTTATCCATTTAACGGTGGAGATAAGCGCGGCCGCCCCTTTTTTTCCCGGTTGCCCTATCGTTCCCCCCTTGTAGACGATTGGAGACGCACGTGCCCCCCCCTTCCCTTCTAGTCGACGGGCCCTGAGCGAGCGCCCCCTGATCAGTAAATTCTTTCTGGTATTTTGCCTTTACGGGCTTGCGCAACCTCAAAATCTAGTCCCCTAGATCAAGCGCTTATGGCCAGAGAAAGCAGCTTTTGTTGTCGCCGACGGGTATGGCTCTGTTAGTGACTTCTGCCGCAGATGAAGTTGTGACGTTTAAAACTGCCCCGGTCGCGGTTCGCCGACTTTTTTTCAAAGCATGTTCGACGGCCGCACCGTCCTTTTTACTCTAATTCTTCCCTTGAGAGCGCTCCAGTCGTGTGAGTTACCACAGACGCCCCGTAGATGTCCTGATGGCGGCCTCTCCCCCCCCAAAGAACCTGTTTTGCTCACCCGTGGTTGAGAAGGGGTCTTCTCCGCTTTTGCGCGCCAGCTTCTCGCGTTTGCGCCTTCTTATGCGGGAGTAGGGCAAGAGCCGGATTTCGCTTTTTCTCCCTCGGACCTTTCCCATACACTCCCGCGTGCGAGATGGGTTCGAGTACCCGCACTCAGCAAGGTTTTGGCGGATGTTTCCTGTGCGCACGGTTTCGCCTCCCATGGTCATGGGCCTTTTTAAGGGCAGCCTTTCTCTCACCCTGCCGCCTGATTGTCGTAAGATAGTTTTGATTCGTTCCCCAGCCTCCGTTTCCGTGTCCCCCGTGAAGGCGGCCCTTTTTGCCTGGCGGCGCGGGAGATTCAGAAGTTTCGGCCCCCCGTTCCCTCTCCTCTTTTCATTGCGAGGACACCTCCGTAGGGGTCTTTCCGCGTTTTTTTCAGACCTGTCGTGTCGGTGGATGAAGCTTCCAAAGGGCAGAAGCTTTTATTTGGGATAAGGTCTTACCCACACCCCCCCCCTCTGATTTTTTGCGATACCTGTATTTGTTTGATTCTTCTCCGGCTCGCCCGGTTGAAGGCGCAAAACGGTACTAGCCTCTATGTGCTCGCGATGGGTACACCTTCATGTCAGCCACTCTCCCTAAAATCAGGCGAGCCCGTGTGAGATAAATGCCCCCCCTTTGTCTGCTCCACGACCTGCCTCTCAGTTTGAGAGCGCCCCGGATGGACGGGCCTCATGTCAGTTTAGCTCTCGACCCCCCTTCTCGCCTTTTTGCCTGATTTTCCTTTTTATCCCTCTGGAGACAGCGAATACCGGATCGTTCACACGGAGCGGAAGCGAGAGACCCTGATGTTCCGCCTTCTTCTGGTCACGCCCGCGCTCTCCCCGAATTTCCGTGTGCTGACCCGGAGGCTCATCATACGATCCTCGACATCAGTATCCGAGTTTTCCTCCCTCCCTCCTCTGGAGAGCTCCGTTATGGCCGCGCTGATGATGCGTTTGGCTTCGACCTTTTTGGTGAAAGACGTTTTGCCACTCGACCGTAGTGTTTTTATGCCTTTTTATCGGCGCGCAAAGGTCTCGCCCTTTTCCCCCGTCTATTGCTTGGTCACACCGATCCTTTATCACGAATGCGGCCGACATGCTGTTCGGGAAGTGCGCTCAGTCAGTAAACGGGAGATTAGCCAGCTCATTTGAATGGGACTTCTTTGTCTCTCTTCGTGCAAGAATAGCTCCCAGTCATCAGGGCCGGGATGGAGACAAGTTAAGTGATATGGAAACCGACCCCCCTTTCTTACTCCTCTTTCATCTTTCTTAGATGGGGTCTTTTTTGCCCTACAGCAGTTTTACATGGATGTTTTTGCCATGCATGCCTACCAAAGGTTGAAGTGAGACGGTGTTCAGTTGTTATCGTCTGTTAAGGACTACCCCCGGACTAGTCCTCCTGCGATTTTCCCAGCACCTCCTTCCCCGCAGTGCTGGCTTAAGAACACCTGATGGGCGTCCCCGCTGATTCTCGCGCCCCCTGAGCTTTTCTGTCGCTTTTTGAATCTTTCTGTGTGGCGCCCGGCCTTTTCGCGCCCTGGCTGGGTTTTGTGGGCGCCTGCCCCCCTGATCGCAACCGGTACTGGCGTCTACGCCATTTGTCTGTGGTGATTCCCGAAGTGAAGACAAGCCTGACACCTTGCGGCAACCCCCCACCGACCTTCTTTCTTTCCGTTTGGAGCCTTCCCATGATCTTACGCAGATGTGAAGGAGCCCGAGCATTGGTTGCCCGGTTCAATACCGCCTTTTTGTCTGTTCCCGATTCTACTGTCCTTTTTTAGCTGCCCCGGTGCCTGGGGTGCGTTAGCGAGATTCTGCCCCGCTTTTGCTCTCGTTCTCCCGTGCGTTTCCGGTCTCCAGCTCGCCGAGTTACGCCGCTCCAACTGCCTGTTTCCCGCTGTGCCTGCTCCTTTCGCTGCCTGCTGTCATCCGTTTCACGCGGTCCTACTTGCTCCCCCAGTCCTTCGGCAAGAGCTACGAGTCAAGCCCCCGGTTTATATGTCCTCCTTTGTCGCCCCCCTTCGTTTCCGGCCTGTTCAGCGCCGTTGGGACTCCGGCCTTCAGCAAACGAGTTTTGGGTGCTTGCTGGTTTTGCGCCTTCAGTTGGTGTTTTCGCGGCGGGGGGGATCCCCCCTTGGGAGAGTGCTGTGTTCTCGTTGATCGAGCGATCCTCAGCCTTGCTGGCTGCCATTTCTTTTCCCCTCGTTTTTTTTTTTTCGCTCCCCCTGCGCATCAGGTTAAAGGATATTTCCTTGGCGAGGGAGTATGGTGGTCCCGGCCCGCTTGTGTGATTTTTTTATGACTGGTTTTGGCGGTGTGGCTTTAGTCCGATCGCGGTTAAGCAAGGCCCCTAAATGGCCAGCCTCTCCTGTCGGTGCGGGGGCGGGTTTTGAGAATGATTCCCCTCTGCGAGATCTGCGACGTTCGGTGACATGATGCTGCTTTCGGTCTGACTCATGTATTTGAAAACGCGATCGCTTGGATAAGGCGCTTTAGTTGGTTTAAGGTGCACCGTCCACGCTTTGTGTCTCTCGTTCTTCCTCTTTTTCGCCGAAATCGAAATCGGCCCTTTAGCCGAGGCGTTGTTTGCCTTCTTTATTTCTCCGCGGCTCCCTCTTTGGTGTAGCGATTTTTCAGGAGTTGGCTGCAGAGTTGATGCACGAGAACCTAAGTGTCACCTCACTCTTTCCCCTCGACTTTTATTTTTCCCTTTCAGTTCCGACGACAGGGAGTCAGCCCCCCCACCCCCAATTGGAACTTCGACGATACTGCTTTCTTTTTTTCCCTCATTTCCTGTGTCGCTTTCCCCCGGCTTCATGCCCAGTGCAAGTCTTTTCCATCAGAGAATCCCAATGAAAAAACATCACTTTATCTCTTCTCTCATCCCTTTGTGTTTTCGAGACTTGAGTTTTCATTGTTGGGACTTTCAGCCTCACGTCCCGTGACTCAGGCTTTTTTCCCGCGTAAGTTATTATGTACATGGGTCAAAACTCCGCGAAAGGCCAGTGTAGAGATGCGGATCTTTCCCTTTTTTTATTGGTTCCCTCCTTTTCCTCACTGCCATGTACACCACGGTTTCGGGCAGGGCCTGAGGTTGCGCCGTCTTGCCTCTCCGCGCCACTCTTCAAAAGAATCACCCTACCCTCGTGACCGCGAACGCAGCGAGCATCTCGAGCGATCCTTTCCTTTCTTTCCTAGTCAGATGCTCTAGACTCACGACCGTTTCTCTGCTTTTAGCCCGACGCTTGCGTTTTTTTTCCTTCTTTTTTGCCAAAGAACTTCTGTCCTGACTCCACCAGTCGGGCCCAACCTCCCGGCGTTCGCCCCCACTTTTTTGCCCGAACTCATGCGCTAAACTCCCCCCAACACCGACCAGTCGGATTGCCAGCGCCTCAGGAAATTAGAGTTTCGTAGCCCGACCCACCCTCCCCACTTTGCCGCCGTTTCCTCCCCGCCTACCCTCTTTTCAACCTGCCCTCCGATGCCGCCAAAGGAAATAGTGCTTTGAACCCGCTGTGCGTTATGCTCACCGCTTGATTCGATTTTCCGCAAGCACGCGGGCTGCCCTCCCCCTCTTTCCCCCATCCGAGCCCTCCACCTTCGCGTGGGGAGGATCCCCCGCTCTCCCGACGTTACCCCAAACGCGTTGCGCCCGGCAGCCCTCTTTGTTTTCCAAGGGGGCCCCGCTCCCATTGTTCGTGGACCCCAACTCCTTCCCCACTGGTTGGCCCCCCTTCCGGGCGAGTCGGTTAGTCTTACCTGTACGCTCTTTCCGAAGATCCGAGCTAGTTCCGTCTCCCAGTTCCCCTCAGGAGAGCCTTAGACTCTCGCCTTCTGGGTGCCCGGTGTGAACGCGGGCTTCAAGGTTCTTTACTGGCCGTAGGACGCCGTGCGCCTCGATATTTGGAGTAGGCGAACAATGCTCTGCTATCTTTTCCCCCACAGTTTGGAAGGCGCTCGAGAGCGAAAAGACCAGCGATTTTTGCATGTCGTCACACCCTCCCGGCGCCGACTGAGTCGAGGCCAAACCCCCCCCCCACCAACTTTACCCCCCTTTTTACTCAATCGGTCGTTGGGTGTGCTTACCCCCAGGTGCGGTTGCTTCCTTTGCGACAGAGACCACCAAGTTTTTCTGCCCCTTGCAGTTAAAGGGCGTTCTCTCAGGTTAGACATTAGAGACCATCAACCCAGCCGGCGCCTTCGCGGCCCAACCCCATATCGACAGACAGAGCTGTGCGAGATAGCGAGCCAATTTAGATTTTCGGGGAGGAGCCAGTAGTCACCCGGATTTCGCCGTGCTCCCCGATCTTGTTCTAGCCTTCTCGGTACTACACCACAGCTGATCACGCCCGCGATGTCGGGTTGAAGATGGTTCCCACCACTTTCGGTCACAGGATTCCCGTCCACAGCCAGACGATCGACATTTACGGAGCAGACTCGTTGCCTTGTTCATTGTGTCCCCTCCCTTATCTCACTTTCTTTGAATGAGGCCCCTTTCTTCGAGATCTTTCTCACCTGATTAGCGACGCGCCCCCCCAGTACCCTTTTCCCGGACGATCAGCGACCTGTTGACTGGCGAAAACACAACGATCCTTACGACGCATGGCGTTCAGAAAGCTCTTTTTCTTCTACCAGGTTTGGCCGCGGTAGATGCCCGGACAGAAGATCACTGTCGAACGGACAATGACGGTTCGGGAGCAGAACTTTTTGAACAGATGTCTAGACTTTTTCCCATATCTCCCCGACTAAGTTTCGCCGTCAGGGATCCCCCTCCCCTCCCGCCCCTCTGGATGCTTGCTTTGTTAGCAAGTCCCTGGGGCCACCCATTGCTGTCTCCTTGCTGAGCGCGGTGTTTTGATAAGACGAGCTAGATTTTCTCCTTGCGAGGGTTGGAATTACCCCCCCCCCCCCCCCAGGGCAAGATACTGATATACATAGATCCCGCCTCCCTTTCCGAAGTTTGGTTCGATATACGTCCACGCGCCCCGTTCAGCAGGATTCGCTGAGACCCGCGGCGAAAGTTCCCTGGCCGATGCCTAATTTCGATGGAATCAAAATGATATAGATCTGTAGGGGAGTCGTTTAATTTTTTAACCGATACTCCCGCGTTTCCACCATTAGTTTTGGCAGCGCTCATCCTGCTGATTTCGAGGTGGCTTTAGTCAGAAGGCCCCTAGAAGTCCCAGGGGGCCCTCGCACATTTTATTAAGTGAGGCACCTTCCCAGAAGGCCTGTGCATTTCACCCGAAGCCCCTGAGGCACTCGGTAATCTTTTTCTTTTTAACCCTTTGCCCCTCGACAGATCTTTATCCCCGATGAGCCCACGACGGTCCCCCCTGCCCACCCTCCCTGTTTTCTGTTCGAACTCTGCCGGTATTACGTTTTCCCCTCCCCGTCTCGCCCCCCCCTTCTTTTGAACGCAAACGTCCGGTGCGCTCTGCAATGAGAGCATGGGTACGCTCAGCCACGAGCTGATCAGGCATTTTTGTGATCCCTTCTTTCCCCTCTGATTCCCTGGTAGTTGGTGCGCACGCCATCTTGGCCGGGCGTGCCGTAGTCTCGAACCAACTCTTCCTTTTCCTCTTCTTGGTAGATGCATCTTCCCCCGGATCTCCCCGCATCCGGCGCAAGCGAGCGCCATCGAGAGTGGGCTCACCCACCTCTTTCTCTCCATGTTGTTGACACGTGTCTTGACCTGCAACTTGAAATAGGCGACAGCGTTTTGTTGGAGAGTGTGCGACCCGAGATGGAGAGTGTGAGCCGCGCTTCGTGTTCCCGCTTCTCTGGTCTTTCACTGACCGTGTGTTTTTCGACATTGTTGATCGGTTCCGCCCCTGCAGACGAATCTGCCCCCGTCTGCCGATCGATTCCGATGCGTTTTTGATGCACCTCGTTTCCTGGAAGTTGCCTCAGCCTTATTCCGTACAAAGGTCGACTAAATATGAGGCCGTTGCTTCGCAGCTCGTTTTGCTCCCCCCCCCTCTCGCGCAGCAGGGAGGATGTTTCCATCGCCCAATATTCCGGAAATTACAACAAGGGCTCCGGAGCATTTCCTGCGCCCCTATCGGGGTATTGAGGTTTCACGGCCTTTTTTTTCCCTACTCGGAGTTGCCCGCTGCGCCCCCCCTTCGTGATAGGCGTGTGGACTGTCTGCGTGCCCATCTTTCGCAGCTTTCGCATTTCGTAAGCGACCTCCTCGTCTCCGTGCTGCCTCATACGCTCTATCTTGCACCGCGATCTCTCTTCACTGCTCCCAGCGCGCTGGGTTTTTTCGACGGATGGCGTTCCTGGCTTGGTTTTTTGGGGCTGTACTTCAACCTTCTTTTTCTATTTACTGCTTCAAGAATTTGGCCTGGCGCTGGGTGAAGTTGTAAGCCCTCAATTTTTACGCCCCGGTTCCTTGCAACGACAGATTTTTGTCACGCCCCCCCTAGGGTCTTTCAGAATCCGCCGCATGGAAGGAGCTTGGGGGGAATAAGGGAAATAGAGGGGAGTTCCCCCGACGAGCCTGGTGAGTTTCCCCCTTCGGTTTTTCCGTATCGCCTCCGCCTGCTCGCGATCACGGAGATCCCCACCGTTGTCGACTTGCCCGCAGAGTTCACCATCGCACGCTGGCCCCTTATGCGATGATCTCCCTTGATCATCCTTCCTCGGAAGTGGTCTCTACTTCGCACTCCAGCGCTGCCGATGATGTTGCATGCCAAATATGCTCGCCTGTTTGCTCTCCCCCACCGTTTGCCCGACCGCCGGTTGCTGCCTCCGGCAAGAACCAGCAACCTATTGCGGGGCTTGACAGTTTTTTGTCCTGTTTTCTCTTCGGGGATCCTAATCGTTGTCGGTGCGTCGTGCGGCTGGACCGTTTTTTTTTAATCCCCGGCCGGGTTCTGGCATTCATCCCGCGTTGTGATAACCGCTCCCTCAGCTTTTTTGCACTACCTTTGGCCAGCGTTTCCTGGTGTTCGTGCCGCCTTGGGTGCTCTTTTTTTTTGATGATTTGGAGAGTGTTGGATGGTGATGAGGGCGCTCCCAGTATAATAGAATGCTGCTGACCGTACCGCTTTTCGGGGTTTCGGTGTTTAGTTCTTCCCTTTCCCCTCGAGCTTTTCGAACGCCCGTGACCGCATTGATGGTGATGCGGCCCGAGGACGCTGTTGCAACTTTCCCCGAGCGCCGTAAGGCGCGGGGTTGCTCCAGAGGGGACACGCGATAGTTTTCGTTCTTAATAGTTCACTTTTTTCGACAGCACGCCTGTAGTCTTTTTTGCGTATGCCTGTTCTGAGTTTTCTACGCGAGTCCTGTTTCCGTGTAGTTTGCTGAAGGATTTTTCTCCCCGAGGTTCCCGCGCATCAGGCAGCGTTCCTCCCCGCTCTTTCCTGATGGTGAGGCGAGGTTTCAGCCCAAATAACCCACTTGGAATGAGCCGACCCGCGCTAGCACGGCCTGTAGAGCTGCGGGGTCCTTCACTAATCACTGGGCGCGCCCGCCGGTTTCTGCCCCCCCTTTGCGGACCTCCAAAATGAAAAAAATCATCACTCCTTCATACGTTGTTGAGAGAGTGATTGTTTTGTTGGATTCGCTGTGTCCTTCTTTTGGCTCACGTTTCCAGTCCTTTTCCCGCGTCACGTCTCCCATGTAATTAACACGAACTGGAGAACGTCAATTTCGGTTAGGCGTTTCTTCACTCAGTGTTGGTTTCCCCCTGCCCTGCCCCTCCCGAGTATCGTCACCGTCCCCGTCCGACCGCGCGTCCGGTGTTTCGTTCGTGCATCAGTTCGTCGCCCCCCAACCCCACAACACGACCGCCCCGCCGCGCGCATCTTCAGGATCCCCTAATAATAGATGCGCTCCGTGCCGTGCTGTCGTTTTCGGGCGATCCTCGTTTCCGAAGTTACACTTGTCGAGTTGTGGGATCTGCACCCGCCGGTGCTTTCGCCCTTTGTGCTCCCCGTTTAGTTCCCAAAGACAGCGGCCCGGTTCCGCCGCGCAATGCCGGGCACCGTACTGGCGGTTCTCGAACGCGCGCGAGGCTTACGTAATCATGCCGTCCCCCCGAACCCGCTCCAGCCCGCATGCTTTTCCTCCTAGCACCCCTTCCGAGCAGTGCGCACGTGAGCGATCGACGACCACACCCGTCCTCCTCGCGAAGATCATCCTCCCAGCACCCGGCCACGACACAAGGGGCGATACCGCCGGAAAGTTGGCCGCCTGATTTGATTTTCTGATCCGTGGAGCCTATTTCCGTCCCTTCCGGGATGAGGGAGATCGATAGTCCGGCTAACCGACACTTCCCTTCGAGGACGCGCGCCCGAACCGCGAAAAATCCGTCTGCGCCCGGAAGTCCAGTTGTCCCCCCCGGGAGTCTTGGCGGCCTTTCCGTTAACAGGACACGATTGGCGCGCCCGGCTTTTTTAGTCGCGTTCGTCTCCACTTCATCCTAGGTGAGTTGTAAGTTGGCTTTTATCTTACCGTACATGAAAAATTTCCCCGAGCGAGGACTAGAAGAGGCAGCCAGATTTTGATTAACCTTTTTTTTTAATATTTTTTCTTGCTTTACGTCCCCCTTTTGAGGGACCCGCCGTTGCCGCGATCCCATTTAGGTGTCGTTTGCGATCACACAGAGCCCCGGGCACGACAGGCGCTGAGCGCTCACACCCCAGTAGCCTGAGTCCCACCACGGCTCTTCGCCTGACTTGAGCGTAGCGGCTCACTTTTATCTCGGCCCCTTTTGGAAGATCGTTCTTTGGTGTGGAGTCCACCAGTGCGTGCATTGCTTGATTCCCCTTTGCCAGGCCCCTTTAGCGGCTGCGCGGGCTTTTTTTTGTTTGATCAGGTCACCATCGCGTCACCGCAAAAGAGCCGGGCGATCGCCGACCACCTATACTCCCCCCTTGCTGCGTGCGCGAGATCGTTGCCCTCCTCGGTGGGAGGCCAGCCTGCGCGACGAGGAGTCGCGTGACGCATCGTAATTTGCGCTTGCGTATTCTTGCTTAGCAGACGAGTCCTACAAACACGATCTTTTTCCCCCCCTGGTGCCCGTATTTTTGGAATCGCATGAACTATAGGAGCGCACCCGCTAGACAGGATGGCGCGGGACAGTTGTTGTCATGTGCGGATATCCCTTGTCTCGATGGAAGAGTCCCCCCTGTTTTCGCTGTTCCTTCTTTGCCCGACGTTCAGTCACATCGCTTCTGCCTCGTGTTCGCAACTTCGGGAACGATGCAGCTCCCCGGCTTGAGCCGCGTCTCTCACTTCTTTGGCGCGGCGATGTCGGTGCGTGGAGATCCCATCCCCGTTGAACATGCCTGCCGATTGTGGCGATTTTGGGGATTGTCGTTAGCCCACATGCACTTTGCGGGACCGTGCTCTTCCGCATATTTGGGAGTCTACCTCGACGCTTTGGCTGAGGACCAGGCGCCGGATTGCTTACTGTTTTCCCCGTCATCACGCAGTGCTGGTCAAGTGCGAGGGTCCGCGCGTCAGTTCGGTGCGGCGGATGGGCTAACGGGCACGGTTGTGGATTTAAATCCCCTGCTGCGCCGAACAGTGTCGAGAGTTGTGCGGAGATCACCGGACAACTCCGAAAACGGGAAAGAAGTCTTTTCGCGACCGGTCCGCAACCCTGGCGGCCGGAAGCCCTGCTACCCTCCTCTGATTCTGGAGCCGTTGGGATTCTGGAGTACCCTCGCCCCTGGCGGTCCTTTTGCCGGGTGCCGCGCCCTCGCAGCCCTTTTTGCGGGAGAGAGTCCCCGGAGACCCTTCGAGTCTAAGTTTGTGGAGCAAAACATCGCATTACGGGGCCCTCCCGTGCCTCGCGGGATGTTTTCTGTGCGGCAGCTCAACGCGGGTTGGCTTTGCCAACGGCCGGCTCTCACACACCTGATTTTTCTGGACTCCCTTCCCGGGCAAACTGTAACTTTCGGCCAGGCTTTTTTGAGCGGAAAACGGTCCTCCCCTTTCTCCTTGAGCTGTTGTTACGAATTCAGCCCTGAGCTCACTAATCCTTTGATCTCTTGCCTGAAGGACTCTTTTTTTTCCCCCCCTTTCCCTGAAATCTCTCCCCCTGTTGCGCCTTTCTCATCCTCCGTTTTCTGGGGCGGTTCCGTCGCCCCTCGACCAAATCTCTCGCGATCGCGGTTGATGGATCTTCCCCCGGATCTTTCCCCCAATTCTCCCCATTTTGTCGCCGCCGCACCGCTCCTCTCCTTGAGCCGGCTCCACTTCCTGCTCGCCTGTGCACAGCCGTGTGATTTGGCCGCATTTTTCGTTCGCCCTCCTTGGCGTTCGTGGTGTCGACTCCCCTCCGCTGCGAGCCTCCGTGATGGCAGTCAATGCGTGCTTGCCGCGCGTCCCCTCATTCTGTGGCGACATACGACTTTGGGTTATTTCTCGCCCAAACTTGTGGTTTGTTTTACATTTGCATTGGAACCCAAAGAATCATTTCCCCCGGCCACCGCGGTGGTCCGCACGATTCCCCCCCCCCACTTTATATGCCCTGTGTCGCCACGGTGTTCGAAGGCGCCGCCAGTTTTCGGGCATTTCAAGGGAGTCGCTTATGAGTCCTTTGCAGAGAAGACTAGGGATGCGGTTCTTACAATCACAGTTAAACGGCCAGAATAAGGGTCAGGGAATTATCTGCCGCCCGGGATGGCGACCTCGGCCGCTCGACGAATCCGTTTCTCGTTTGACCAGTATTGAAGAATCCCCGGAGGGAGGGCCCGGGCTAGGGTGCTGAAGCCTTTCTAAGGCGCGGAGAAGGAGGAAGTTTACATTGTTCAGTGAAAGCCTCCCTTTGCACAGTTTTCATTAATCTACGGGACTCAGAGGGTATCTGTCCGCCAAACGCTTCGCGCTGCAGTAGCTGCTTCGATATTTTCTGTTTTTGTTTTTTTTTTGGCTGGCGTTCGCTGCTGGGGTTTTTGCCGGGGGTTCCATTAGTGGCCTGATCGTAAGCCGTTTTCAGAGAGGTGAAGTCCTTTTTGCTTTGGGTGGTGACGGGAAGATGGCAGCACAGTGATGGTCCTGTTTTCGAAGCACCCCCGACCGTTTTCCCGTTTTCTCCCAGAGACTCTGGTCGCGCTACACTCAGCAAGGCGACGTTTTCTCTGATGGGGTACAAGGGCAAGAGCTTTGAGTGTTTGCTCGAGAGCTTTTGGGTTTCTTCAGGTGCGATTTGTTTTGTTCGCGTGCGAGCATTCCCCGGGCGTGGCCACTTGCGTAGCACTTGGATTCTTCGCCTGTTGAGTCCTCATCCCTTTGATAAAAGGGCGGAGATATGCAGGCGGATCGACGACCTGATTTAATAATGTAAGTTTTAGCAGGCTTAGAGATACACTCCATCTCCCTGATGATGTGCCATCCGAACTCCGATTGCTCGTTTGGAGAGGGAGAGTTTCCTGCCTTTTACCTGAACTTTTGTGCGGATCTTCTTCACTGCAGCACCCGCGTCTGCCGTGGGGATTTTCAGCGTCTTAGGCTCATCCTAGGGGAGGGGCTTTGGTCGCCTTGTTAATTGGCCGGTGTGCGCTCTCATCCCCGGCTTTGTCTGAGAAACCCACCCCTGCTTTTCACACTACTTTGGTACGAGTTGATTTGTGGTCGTTGGTCGTTCCTCGCTGGCTTGATTATCCGGACGTTGTTGGTACGGTGTTGTGGAGTAATGTAGGGGTCCTCATAGTTGCTCCTTGAGTCGATTGTTCTAACTCTCGTTTTGTATTTTTTTTTGTAGGGTGAGAATTGCTGACGTAGGTATGATCTAGATATTGTTTCTCGCTCTTTTGACGTTTGGCCCATGCTGGATTCGTGTGAGGTACCTTTTAGTGGAGCTTAGGTTTCCCTTTGCAAAAGCAGAGGTAGTTCTTTCTATTGCTTTGGGGCGGGTGCTTAAGAGCCTTTTCCCTCCTCGACTCGTGGTCGTCTCGATTTTTCAATCGCCCATCGGCCCCGTCATGAGCGTAGCAGATGGATCGGCTTTGAGTTCCTGCGGCGGTCTGAGTCGTGTATCCTCTGGATGGTCTAGGTGTCCTTCTGTCCACTCGAACCTCCGGCACCTGCCTCGGGCCCCTTCGGAATTATTAGGATGGGAAGCCCAGATTGAGGCGTCATCCCCCCAATAACCAACTTGGACCTGAGTTACGACAGCGATTCTCGCACTGGTGTTTCTCCTCGTTACATTATTGAGTCCCCCGCGGCTGCACGTGCCTTCCTGGCCAACCAGAGTAATCCCCAGCCCCCAATGTCTCAACCACA
>Ga0179593_1559659_pt1 | contig 15036 bp, 17 predicted proteins | sample CZODoug2_1_08_16_FD_185931 | JGI IMG/M metagenome (GOLD analysis project Ga0179593, IMG submission 185931) | Vadose zone soil fungal communities from Angelo Coast Range Reserve, California, USA - CZODoug2_1_08_16fungal (PacBio error correction) | ecosystem: Environmental > Terrestrial > Soil >... | reverse complement strand
TATGCCTTGGGTGGTTTCCCCCCCAGATTTTTCTTCGTGGCGATAACGTGGGCCGGTGTTTCTATGCGAAATTCCCACCACGCCTTATAACTACATAGGGGGTTCCTGAAGCCTACAAAGATCGCGGCGACTACAGGGCATCCCTTTGTCGTGAAGGTTCTAGATCATCTGGGGTGCCCTCGGCAGTTGCTTCTCCAGGCTTCCCGGTCTTCGAAATCAACATGGGATTCCTTTTTTTTTCTCATTGTAGATCGCTTTCTTTTTGAGCTCGGTCGATTCCCTTTTTCTGGTTGGGAGTCGTGAACCCTTTCTCTTGTTCTTTTTTTCCGATCGTTTTCCTGTACGGGGATCCCCATACGTGTGTTTTTTCCTTCTCATAACTTCCCTTTCAAGTCACGCCGTGGCCGGAAGATAAGGTCTGACCTCCCCAGATTCCCATCCCCAGCTCCCTGTGTCGATATTCCCCCCCCCCTCTCGGTGTTTCAAGTTCTCTGTGGAATGTCCTAGACCGCCTTTTCTCTCTCAGACTTAAGTGAGCTGACGTCAGATGTTAATATAATTTGCGTTTTTTTCCCCCGGCCTGTGAGCATTTCCCCCTCCTCTTAATCCCTTTCCTTTTCCTACCGACCCACGTGTTTTTCCTCTTTTGGTCTTCCCTCCCTCATTCGGGCTCCGCGGAGCCGGCTTTTGGCCTGACCGCGATGAGCCCGGCGTCCTCCTTTCTCCATCCTTTTAATCATCTCATGCCGCTGGAGCACTGCCCTTCCGCAGTTTCCGAAGTCCCCCCCCCCCCTTCAAAAGCCGGGATATTGGAGTACTCGCCTCCTCCTCTTCTCCTTCCTTGTTTTTTCCTGATCTCTCGACCATAATGCTCTCCTCCCGGCCGCGAGTGGTTTTCTCTCCCCCATCTTATAATCAGAATCCCCTTTTTCCCCCCCAGAGAGTAAAAGCCCCTCTACTCAGACGACGTGGAGCGGAGGGCTCTTAGCCCCCCAAGATTCTCTCGCTTCCCCCGACCCCGGAGCAGTTCATTATGGTCTTCGTGGGCGGATTTCCTCCCCCCTTTTTAACCTGGCGCCTGCTCTTTGAGATTCCCCCCCCCCTCTTTCGGATAGAAGGTGTCGCGACCCCCTTTTTGATCCCCCGTTTGCCTAACTTGCTAGTACGAGTTGAGTCTCTTGCGTGAGAATCAGACTTAATAGAGCGGCATATGGGCATCCTGGTCCTCATATTCCAATTTTCACCCTTTTTTCGATCAGCTCTCTTCGACATTTCTTACAATCCCTCCCCTCCCCGGCCATCCTCTTTCTCGCTGCTCGGTGACCTTCTTTTCTGTAGGATACGGCGGCGAATTTCTGCTTTTTATTGCGTAGTCGTTTTCTTTTTTTTCTGGGTTCTTTCCACCAGGGTTTGAACCACACTTTCAACTGATTTAGGCCACCCCCCCTCCTCATACGTTTTTTTACTCTTGATAGCTGACGAGATCAGGTTGTATTTCTTTGTTTTTTCTTCGGTACCAAACGCTCGACCTACGATCCCTCCCTAAATCTGATCTTTTTTTGACCAGGTCTCCCCCCCCTCCGCAAGAAGCACCGGATTGCCTAAGAGAATCGTTCTTTTTGACCTGCCGAGGTGGCTTTTTTTTAGTTGGGGAAGGTTCGTCCCTTCTTCTTTGTTATCTTGAGAAACCCCTTTTCTATTGACCGATAGTTTCTTTTCTTCCATTCCCTATGAGGACAACACCCCTGAAGGGATCTCCGCTTTCTTCCCTCCTCCCCAACGGTATCTTTCAGAGTCGTCCTTGACTCTCCTTCCTCAGATCCTCCCTTTTGATCGTTTTTTTTTACATTCCGGATCAAGCACGGCAGTACACGAAGACCTCTCGTATCTTTTTTCGGCGACTTTTCTCTTTCCGATCCCGCCACGACGACCATCACCTTCCTTTGATGGGTAGCCTGACTTTCCTCGTTCGAGGACTGCCGCTCTTGTGGGAGAATCTTTGGCCCGCCGATCCCATCATCCCTGCGTTGAGGCGAATTTTTTTGGCCTCCCATGTTTGGAGCGCACAGCCCCCCTTTTTCCTCTTTTCATTGGACAAAACCTCCCTCTCCTTTCTTGTGGCTAGGATGTTTGGTGAGACCACATTACTTCCTCTCAGGCTTTCTTTCCTTCGGCGGGTCTTAGGCGCTTTGATAGAAGAAGATCACGATTTTTTATTCTCAGGAAAGTTTCCTCTGATCCAGAGGGAAAAGACTCCTGGATGTCTTCGCGCGAGGAGTAGTGTCCTCGACGTGTATGTACTCTTCTCTGCCCGTTTCTTCAGCAAGGCCGTTCCCTTTGAACTTCAGGAACCTCTTCCCTAGACCGCGACCCCCCCCCCCCTAGCCAATTTAATGAAAATCCTTCAAGTAGACTGGGAGTAGTTTTAAGAGGAAGCATTTGGAAAGTCTCCTTTTTTTTAGAAGCCTTTCCCGACTTCCCGCACCCCGCCCCGTAGATCTTCCCCCCAATGTTACCTCCTTCTTTTTTGATTTCTTGGGCAGGAGCAGTCCCCGGCGGCGAGTAGGCCTATTTTTTTTAACCTGAGAAAAGGTGCTCTTTTTGTCTTGAAGGTCTAAGCGATTTGGCTTACCTTATTATTCCCGGTGAAAGGAAATGTGGCTTGTTCCGATCACTTCAGTTTTCTTTCCCCCCTTAAGACCGAGCGCTCTTTCCCTGAGTAAATTCTTCTCCCCGATGGAACCGCCCTCTCCCCTGAATTTTCTCAATCCCCAGAAAAGCGGCAAGATGAACTCATGAACTGTATCTTAATCCCGATAATCTTCGCAGGACTTCAGTGATTGGAGGTCCCCCCCCCCTTAGAGATGCCGTCTTTTCGCCCCCCATTTTCTCTAACCGGGCATGCAATGTAGCTGTCGCGTATTGTTTTCTTTTTTTTTCCCAGACATGTGAGACTTCTTAGTTCAGGAGCTCTCCCCCCCAAGTGAAACTCCCACTTTTTGGCCTGCAAACCCCCTTTTAGGGGTTCTACGTGGGGGTGGTGAGACGAGCTGATTGGTGACGGTTTTCCTTGCGAGTATTGTGTTCAATGATCCCTCTTTTCTCCCATCGTTGTGTTTTATGCCCCCTCCACCTTTCTCCTAAATGGCAGAGTGAAGAGAATTTTATCGCATAATTTCCCACATCTCGTGCGGGTGGTCCACGCTTTTCCGCTCCAACGCGACCTAACCTTGGTTCATAGGGTCCTCTTTCAGCGGCCGTGCTTTTTTTCCTTTTTTTTCTCGGGTAGATAAAGGCGCGATGGGTTGGATTACATCGGGCTCATCGAGATTTTTGCAGCCCCCCTTTTTTTTTTACAGACTTTTTTAGTCCGGTGGAGGCACTTTTTCTTTCTTAATGTTTTTGCATCTAATCCCTCTTTTCCTGCACCGTTTGGCTTCCTTTCTTGAACCGCACCCCTAGATAGTTCAAGACCAGCTTGACCACTTCTTTTCTATCCTGGTGTTTGATTTTAAGAGTTCCTCCTTTAGCATCTTTTCTCTCACCTGACCCCTTGGCCCCGAAGTAAGCATGGTGTCATATATTTTGAGGCTATCGATGAATGTGCTACATGCCCTTTTGCCTTTCTCTTCCCGTAACCCCTTATAGGGGCATATCCCTTAACTTACTTTTCCTCTTTTTTGGCCGAGGTCGTGCTATCGCCGTAGTTTTTGGCGCGCCGCGTGTTTTCTTTCCAAGGCTTGACTAGTTCTTGCTAGTCGCGCCTAATCATACCTCCTAGTTCCAGCCGCTTTCGACTTCCCTTTCTTAGGCCCGTTTCGACAGCCTTGATTTTTTCACTTAGAATCTTGAAGACCCCTCAATTAATTTTTTTTTTTTCTTTTTCCCATGATAGAAGGCATGTGGCCGACCAAACATCCGATGAAGATTTTCTTTCCCTTTGTTTTCGACAGCGAGATCACCGGCGCAGTAAAATGGTTTCCCCTTTTTACGGTACCAATCCCTCCCCTCCAGAATCTTTTCTTTTTTTTAGATTGGAGCGTCTTTAGAAACCTTAGGATTTCCCGCGAATTCTCCCCCATCTTTTCCCTCGCGTGGGCTTTCTACTTAGTCCCCTGCGAGCTTCTATAATTTCTTCCGATGCTTAAGGTTGATTCCTGATGTGCGCGACCCCGTCTCACCACGGCCGGCACCCCGCTGCTTTTTGCGGGTCCTTGGCGATTCCCCCCCTTGGATTTTCGTCAAGCAGCCGGAATCGAGGCCTTGCATTGATGTCCTCAGAACCTTTTTTTTCTCCTCTAAGGCGATGGTCTCCCTCTTCCCCGATCCTCTTGATCGACTCCTCCATACCTTTTCTTCCTACCTAAATGCGATCGGAGAGACCGTTTCCACTTTTCTTTTTCCCCCTGGGTTGAGGTCTCGGTTCCAGATTACTCCATCCGGGCGGTACGGAGTTTCGGTTTCCTTCTCTAGGACGAACGGTTGAAATCCCACACAACATTCTCCTCGCTGCATCTCTCTATACCCTTTTGGTTGTCTTCCTCCTATGAGCGGCGAGCAGGTTTTTCCTTTTGGTTCTTGATCCCCCTTCCTTCCCCGAGTGACCCCACCACGCCCCTCCTCGACCGAAAGACACGCAACCCCCCTTCCCAGCCTCTGGACAAGAGGGTATCCTCGACAGCTCTGAATCTACTTCTTCTCTGTAGGTCCTTTTCGCCTGGATTTGTTCGCGCATAGAGAGGGAAGGTCTAAAGCCTTTTTTTCCTCGGCCTGAGCGTTAGAAAGGATGAAGAGTACAAGGATTCTTTCCCGAATACGGTGTTTTTGATGACTCCTCTCCCCCAGTAAGGTACTCCGCGCCCGCGTCCTTGCCCGCTTCAGAGAGATGCCCGGTCAACTTTCTTTCTCTGAGAAAATCCAGATCATCACAATTCCTTTTCCTCCCGAATTCACCCTTTTTATAGCCCCTTTTGGAGCGGAGCTGCCCAAGTCTCCCTCAATAGGAAAATGGATGGATGAGCGTTCAGTTTCCTGCTTTGGATGTGGGGCGTCCATGAGTTCGCGTTCTACGAAGAGTTTTTGCCCTTTCGGCGGATAGGAGCACGGCCTGGTTGTAGCGCGCGGAGGTGTCACGCCTTTCTTCCCGACTCTATTTTGGCGGTCAGGCTCTCCCTTCTTTTTGTTTTTCACTGCTAACTTTCCTGAAAAAGCCCTTCTTCTTTTAGCCAGGTTAGGAGATTCGAAGGAGTCCTCCTTCCCTTCTTTCGAGGAGGACTTCCGGCCCGTTTGGGTCAGTGCTCACAGAGGGGGATCCCTTTAGATTCGAGAAATGGGGTTTTCCTCCGATCGTCATTGTAGACGCCGGATCTCGCATCCCTTCTCTCTTGGCCCACAGGCACTCCTAAGAGCTCCCGCGCCTTCCTGGCCTTTAGACACGAGTACCACCCAATGCCTCCATTTTTCCCGAATCTTTTCCGATGAATTTAGGGGAATTTTCGTGGACCTCACCAGCCGGGTTTTTCGTTTTCCCCCTCGGGCCCCTCTCCAATCCCCCGCCATATGAAACCCACATGCTGACTTCAGGTAGGTCGGAGTTCCCTTTCTTTTTCTTTCTTCACACCGCGCCAGGGACTGTTTACCATCCCTATGAAAACTTTCTTTAAGATAAGTTCGTTCCCTTTTCTTCTTTCTTCCCCCTGGCTCCTTTTTGGGGAGGGTAACCTTCCGGAACAAATGGAACATGACCTGGTGGCGTTCCCCATCCCCTAATCAAGTCTTCCTAAAACTTTCCTTTGCTAGAGAAAATCTTTTTCGAAAAGATTCTTTCTTCTTATATGGTCACTCCTGTAAAAACATCCGCGCCCAGGGAGACAATCTCCTCCGCTCTTTCTGAACTGCATTTAGCCCTCTACTTTTGCCACCCGGTTTGTTCCGACCTCCGAACGGGCGTCCTTTCCTCAGGAGATTTTTTGGCCACCCGCCGGAGATTCCAGATGAGCTTCTGAGATTCCCTTAGCCCTTAGTACTTCTCGTTGGTTGCTGGGCTTCCTGATGGCCCCACACCTTTTTGTCAGTGCAGGGAGAAGAGCCCCCTTTCCCCCCGAGGATCAGCCAGTGGCCCTTAACCCCTCTTTCATAATTTTTTGTTGAGAAGATGAATTATTTTGACGGTGGTGCAACCGACCGTGTCCTTTTCGTGGTGCTTTTTTTTTTCTACTGAATTCTCCCCTTCCTCTCTTTGTTGGGAGGGCCCAAGGGAAGAATAACAGATCTTTTCTTTTTTTCAGCCCCTTTCGTTTCCGTCATTTCCTTATCGGGACTTGTTTCCTCCCATAGCCTCTGTTTAGGTTGCTCTTGTGCTTCCTTTTCCCCCACCTGTGGCTTCTTTTCAAAGGAGTTCGCGGCCGCTGCTGGTTTCTCGGTCTTCCCCCTTTTCTGGCTCTTTCCGTGGATCATCCTTGGGGAATCCCTTCGTCTGGGCCTTTTTTGGTTCCTCACGCTTCTTCTTCTTTTTTGCTTCCCTGCCCCAGGGAATGTTCTCCACCCGTTTTGATAGTTCCCGACCCCGTCTAGCTCTCCCAGTACTGACCTTTTTTCCGAGGATCCTTTTTTTCATTTTTCTTCTGTTAGGGTGCTTTGGGTCTAAGAGGGCTGTGCAGCTCGCCCTGTCTAATTCTTCCCGTCCGCTTTTTATCTCTTTTTTCTCGTGATGGGCTGGCCGGTCTACATTTTTTCCGCAGGGTTAACCTCTTTTTCTTTGCCTGAACCCCCTTCTACTTAGTTTTTTTTTGGACTTGGGATCTTTTTTTTTCCTGATGGTGCTTTCGACGGCGCATGTCCGCTACGGTTTTTTTTTTCCCTTTGATTTTTGTATACCTGTTTTTCCGTCAAAATCTTCAGGCTGAGACCGTCTTCTTCACCTTTTTGAGTCAACCCACCCAAGGAATTAGGGCCGGCTATCCCTCTTCTCTTGCGTCTTTCCGCAGCTTCTCCACTTATTTTGGCTTTTCTTTTGGGGCTCTCCCCGAAAGCGACGGCTCTAGTGGGTGGTATCTTTTTTTTTTTTTTTTTTTTTTTTGGTATAGAGGGCTTCCTGGTTCTTGCTACAAATACCACGGAATTCAATACTTCCTGTAGGGTCCTTCTCTTCGCAACCCTGTCTTCAATAGACCCTCCTTTCTTCAGTTAAGGCTATCAAGAGCCTAGTGATGGTCGTTGTCCCTTTCCTCAGTTTTTGAGGAGAGTGGGATGCTGACCGGTGTCTCTCGGAGTTTCTTTGACAACCCAGATCCCCTTTTGAAGGTCTCCTTCTCGTTGCTTGCGTGCAAGGACCGGGGCTTATAACTTCCCCTTTTTTAGTCTCGACGTTCCATCTTATTTTCTTCTTTTTCCTCTTGGTCCTTAATCCCTCTCATAGAAGTTTCTTAGATCAGACCCCTCTTCTCTGACCTTCGCCAAGCGCGCCCCATTCCAGCCTTTCCATCTTCTCCTCCCATTTCTCCTCGTGTCGAGTCCTCTGTGTCTCTTCTGCGGACTTTCTTTTTGATTGGTCGTTTCCTCTTTTTGGGCGAGTTCCCCCACAGTAATTTTTCATCGGGCCGCCGGGGCGGGGAACAAATCCCATTATTCCTCTCTTTTCCTACTTTTTGTTTTTTCTCCTCATGCTTCTCCCGCCCTTTTGCCTACTTGTGGGTATCGCCCAGTTGGCATGGATAGTGAACACTCATCCCCTCCTACCAGTCCCATAAAACTCCTGATGCTTAAGAAGATGTCCCCTCTCTCCCTACTACCGTTTCTTCTCCGGTAACCTCTTCTCGAGCCTTTTCTTTTCTCTTACGCCTTTGACGTGGAGCGCTTGTAGAGCGCTGTCGTCTCCTCTTCTCTCCCATTTTTCTAGACTTTTTCCTCGTTATGAAGTATTCCCGTCTTAGGCGTATCCTTTTTTCCTTTTTCTTACGTTAGGTTAGATTGAGCCCTGTCCTTGCCGACTTCGGCCCGAAGAGATTCCCCCGGCCCTTTTTTTTGGTCTTCCTTGTCGATAGCCCCTTCCTTTTCCCCTGACACGACCCCTCTGACCAGTCGATTTTTTTTTTTTGTTTTGGAATTTCCAACGGACACATAGGAATGGTCTGGCGAGTGAGACGCTGAAGAGTCGGGTCTGATTTCCTCTCCTCGTTGGCGTACTTCTTTCGCATATCTCCCTTAGTAGGCAGCATTTTTCTTGTTCGTTCTTGACCGTCCTTTTTCCGAGATCTACCTGTAGCTTGATGTGCAAAGAGCGGACGCTTTTCCTTTCCTTTTGAGCACCTTTCTTTCCCTCCCCGCACAGTCAGTATCCTTTCGTGATGCGCTCGTTCAGTCTAACTTTTAGAAACTCCGGCCATAAGTTCCGTGGGTTATTGCTCCCAGCGGCTGACTTCCCTGGTTTTTTTCTCAGCTCTACTTCGAGATCATTATATACTCTTCTTGCTATCGCTTTTTCCCAGAAAGTCTTTTACTCTTCTCCGCGATCTCCGACCGCGCCCACACGGCATCCAAAGGTCCACTCCTCTCTTCCTTTTTTAGCCCTTAAGTCTTTTTTGGCCCAGGGCTCACATTCCTTCTTTTAGCGGCCAGTTCCGAGACCTTGAACTTTTTTTTAAACACCCTTTCCGCCTCGTTTTGTCGGCAGGGTCCTTCCCCATTCTCCCCTCACCGCTTCCTGCACCCCATCGACGCCCTTTTTTTCCTTGGCCTTTAAAGGTCGTTTGGAGCTGGTCTGAAGGCGTTCTCCTGTTCTTTTTTTTCTTTCCTTTTCAGGTTTTTTAACATGAAACGTTGATGGGAGACCTTCGTCCCTCTTTAGGCCCCGTCCTTCCCCAAACGGGACGGAAGGTGGGAGTGATGAACATGCTCTCTATGGTCCCAAGAGATTTTCGTTCGAAAGCTTCCAGCCCATCTTCCGAATTCTCTCACAGATGTATCTCCTCCTCTGACCTTTTATCCATTCCTCCGGAGCTTCTTCCCCTTCCGAGATGGTCCCCATTTAGAAGATGGATTACTTATGAAACCTCTTTGTTTTTATGAGGCCTTATGAATGGACAAGCCCACCCTTCTTTTCTTCCTTTAGATCAGTTTCCTGCAAATTTTCTACCATTCCTAGTGTTCTCCTTCCCCAAGCCAGAATTCACTTTTTGTTGTCTATCCTGGCTTCTGGTGAAGGTGAATCGAGTACGATGGCGATCATCGTGACGGTTTTGATCTGCGTCTCTCTACTCTTTTGTGCGCACCCCCCCCCCCCCCCCCCCCCCCCCCCTAGCCGAACACCTTTTTTCCCTTGTTTCCTTGAAGCTCACACTCGCTCATCTGGTACAGGCAGGGGTGGCCGCCATCAGTTCTTGGCCTGCTGATCTTCACTTTCTTTCTCTGTCAAGGGTTCTCCCTCTGGTGATGAGGTTATGTTTTTTTGTGGCTTGATAATAGTTTTTTTTCCTTTCTCTAAATGTTTGCTGGGTGAAGGACGTGGACCCACTCCCTTCTTTCTGCTCTCCCCCCCAAGGAAATTTCCCCGTCCAATGGGCCAATGAAGTTTCATGAGGCCGTTTTTCCTCCAAGCTATCTAAAGCACGGGGGGTCTTCCAGATACGGTTGAAGCGGCGATGGTACGCGGGATGTCCTTGGTTTTTTCCGTTCTCCTACGAGAAGTATTCCTGGATGTGCGGGTCTCTCTTATTTTGTTGATTTGGATAACATTTCTCCTCGGTTAAACTTTTCGTCATCGGGGCCCCTCCCAGTATTACTTAGTTCTCTTCTGGGCTGCCGGGGTGGTCGAGGTAGCTTCCTTCCCTTCCTCTTTCGTACTTATTTTTCTAAAGATTTCCGGCGTATTAAGAAGAACTCGCCTTCTTCCCCATTTTAAGTTCTCTTTGCGGCAAGTGTCCCCAAAGGAACTCGAACCGGCTTTTCAAAGCCCTTTCTTCTAGTATATTCCTCCTTACGAAATTTTATTTTTGCCCCCTCTAGCAAGGCCTTTCAAAGTAACAACCTTCTGCCCAGCCGACCAGGCTCTCCCTAAGACCTCCATCTAGAGCGGTAGCACTTTCCCCTTTTTTTTTAGATATTTTTAGTCAATAATAACCTCCCTCGACGATGGTTCTCCCGAGGGGGCGCGATTACCCCCCTCTACTTTTTCTTTCCCTAAATTTTTCCCTCTTTCTCCATAACGTCCTATTTATGTCGTGTTGAGGGCCCTCCCCCGGAGCCCAGGCGCAGGTATTGTTAGGATTAATGTGCTCTTCCTTCTGCTTTCTCCCCACTCCTTGCACTCTGATGGTTTCTCTCCCAATTTTCCTGGGATAGGGGAGATCCCAATGAAGGTGGAGGCTTCGTTTCCATTGCCCACTTGCATTTCATCCTTACTCTGAGACCTCTCTTCCTCTAACGCCTTTTTGCAAGAGATTCCAGCTCTTCTCGCCCTTCCCTTCCGCCACAGATTCTCCTGAGAGAATTTCGGGGACCTTCCCCTAATCTTCTTCTTTCTTTAGCTTAGGTTCTTTTTGTGGCGTGTCTTTACGAAGTGGCTCTGGGCAGAGGTGTTCAAGATAGGTCCTCCTTTTCTCCCCCCTCCCTTCCCCTTCTCTCCTCTGAATCTTCTCTTTTCTTTCCTCTCTTCTGAGCGCTCCCGATTATCTGAAGATTGGTCTTGGGCCGTCGGCCCGTTTTGATTTTTTCAACCCTGCCACGAACTCCCCCCCCCCCCCCTCCCCGCATTGCCGCTTCAAGTACCTTTTTTTCCCGAACTTTCCACGGAGGCGCTCCCTCTGTCATGAGTCTCGCCGGAGGTGCTCTTTCTTCCTTCTTCGGTCGAGACTTTTCTTTGTCAGACTTCGTTCCCTAGAGCCTCAGGTTTTAATCGAACCCTCCATCAGATGCAGGTGTCCCTATTCTTTCTTTGGAAGAAGTCCGCTCCACCACCCCCTCCCCAGACGCACGATCCTTCCTTGCATCAGGAAAGACTCTAGATTGCCGGCCTGGTCGCGCAAATTCCGTATCCCCTCCCGGCAGGGAAGCAAAGAGACCGTTTAGTTTTAGATAGCCTCGCTTTGCTTCTTCTGCCGCCTTCCCGGATCTCGCAGGACTCTTCCCAAGATGTAGTTTCTAGGTCTCCTTTCCCTGGGAAGATCCCGCCGCGACATTCAGCGACGTGCGAGTTCTGCTCAGTCTTTTTCTTGCCACGAAATGGAGCAGCCCCTTCCCTTTCCTTCGCATTTCCCAAACCTAATCGGAACGGTTTGCCGTGCAGTATGTTCGAGCCACCCCTTTTTAAGGCCATTCCTTAGTAGATTCTCCTTTTTTTGACGGCTAGATATCTCCCGGCTGTCTCCCACGGACCTTCAGGCAGGGGGTCAGTCTCACAAGACCCTCTGCGAAGGCGAGTCGCGTCGTACATCCCGTTTTACCTTCAGTATCGACCAGCAAGAGATTCAGAGTACCGCAGAAGAGACTCGGCCCCCCCCCCCCTCTCCCCCCTTCATTTTAGAAGTGGGTTTTTTCTCTTCCCCCGATGCCGTACGGCGGCGTGGCCCGGCCTCACCCTTTTCCTTTCGGCCAGAACCCCATCAGCGAGAGCCCGACAGAAGTAGAGACATGATTCCTTTTCTCCGTTTCTTCAGTTTCTGGAGCCTTCCGGCAGGACCGAGCTTCTTCGGATCGGCCGAGCCGGTCGTGATAGTAGCTTGTATGAAGTCGAAGGCCTTTTTTTTCTTTCCCTCTCTTCCCCCTTTTGCTTTCTTCCCCCCCTGGGCGTATGGCGAGACCTCATCCCTTTTCCTTAAACGTCCCTCTCTGCAGGTTAGACCGGAGAAAGCCTGACTTCTTCCCATGGCCTCCAAGCTTTTCCCCAGAAGCCCCCCAGCACAGAAGCTCCCACGAGGTTGAGTCGATCTTGAGGAAAGGGGTCCGCAAGGAACGCCTGTCATGGCTTCCCCTCTAGCCTTCCCCTTCTGGACTGCTTTCAAAGAGGATGCCCAGTAGTCCGACCTGCCTTGGGGGGGGGGTGTTGGGTTGTTTCGGTCGCCCTGAATGGACACGACCCAATCGTCTTCTTTTTCCCTTTGCAGTAGAGTCCTTAACCGTGCCCTTTCTTCCCTTTAACAGTGGCCGTCACCCCCGCCCGGCCTAATAAGTTTCTTTTTTGAGAGAGTTTCCATGCGGGGGTGACGCGACCCTCTTACTTCTTCGTGGGCCCTTTTTCTATGATATATTCTTTTTCCCTAGAGGGTGGCCATGCAGGACGAGACCCAGCGTTTTTGGGGGTGGGGGGGGGGGGGGGATCTTCGGCGTAATACTTCATCCGGTGAAGAGCAGTTTTCTACGGGGTCCTTCCCCTACGGGTCGGCCCCTTGGTATCGCGCCACATTCTTTCAGATTGGATCCAGGCGTTCTTGGTGCTTTCCCCCCCTCCCCGGGTCAGATTTTGGGCGTGGGGCCATTTTTCGACTTATAAGCCTCGGGACAGGACGTGGCTTGTCCTACCTTGGGCTCTCCTCCTCTTGAACCTCCCCCCTCACCGTGGCCGGATGACGTTTCCCGTCGTCTACCCTTACTTTCCTGGTCTCTCCGAGATCCTTTGCATCTTTGCCTGTTCTGATCCCTCCCTCAGGTCCTCCCTGAGCCTACGTCAGCATGTTTTTCATTCTTTTTCCTCTTTCGGTGCTGTTCTTGAGTGCCAGGGTTCTGCCGCCTTCATCCCCCTCTGGGGCCTACGCACACGTCTTTTCCTTCCTTTTGGTGGCCTGTAGCGTTTTTTTTCTCCTTCGGAGTCCTGGGGCTGGTTGCTGCTTTCTCCGGCGTCTACCTTTTTTTTCGAGACCGCCCTTTCTGCCATAATCCAGGAAGGAGTAATATTTCTCCTTTTTCCCCGCTTGCCGGTCCAGCCGGTCTTTCGGAGTTAACCTTTCTCCCCTCTCTTATAATCGTTCCCTGACTTTTTCGGATAACGCCCATATGCGCAAGCAGAAACGGCTTTTTTTTTGGCCCCTCTCTCCTCCATCGCTTCCTTTCGTGACCCTTCTGTCCAAGAAAACTGCCTTCTCCACCGCTTTTGCGGCGCTCTTCGCCAACAGATCGGCTCCTAGACCCCTCCTCTCAGAGTAATGCATCATCCCATATTTTCTTTTAGTTCTTTTCTCTCTTTAGATCCTTCGTTCGTGGACGATGCGCGGTGCTGTCTAGTCTTTCAACCCCTTGGGCAGGGCTCTGGAATTACCTTCCAGGAAGCGGGAGAGGTTTTTATCTACCTGCCGGTTGGTTTTCGTCCTCCTTAATATATTCGGCATCATATTCTTCCTCCTCTTATCACGGTGTGCCAAGATTCATTTTTTTCCTCGTAACTTCTCCCTATAAAGCAGAGCTACGGGGTCCTGCCTCACATGCTTACTCCCCCTTACTCTAGGTAGAGGACTGGGTCAGCCCATTCCTGGTCGGGCCCCTTTGTAGTTCGAGTTTTTCGAGGTTACGATTCATAGGGCCCCGCCGAACGGGGGCGGAAGACCCAACAATCCCCTGATCCTGCGCATTTTTCTCTTCTCTTTTTCTTTTTGTTGCCTTCTCGAGCTCTGCGAGATGGTTGAAGCTTGTCCTTGCCCGTCCAACACGCCTCGCCTCTTGACCTCGAACGCCCTTCATAAAACCTTTCGGCTGCCCCCTCTGAAAGTCCCCAACAGTCCTCCCTTAGGAGGTCACTTTTGCTTTATGAGCCGGAAGGTTTTTCGAGCTTGTAGCGGGAAGGGATGATTTCTTCTAGGCGCTGCTCTTTCTCCCTTTGATGCTTTTGTTCTTTTTCTTTCTAAGAGGACCAGGATTTTCCTTTGGCAGGGCCCTAAGCGTCTACTATTGTAGATTTCTCCGAGAAAGGAGTCCCTTCCGCCGGGCCCGACCCCCCAAATTTTTTTCGTGGGTCGACACTCCTCTTACCCTTTTTTTTTTTTCCCTCATCGCCACGAGAAAGCGACCGGAGAGTTTTTGTTCCGTGGGGTTCCTCGGGCCTTCCCCTAAATAGTTTCTGGAGAGCAGCCGCTGAAGATTCCATGTGAGTTTCTTTTCCGCTTTATAGAGGAGCACCCGCGACGATTTCATCCAGCGCGGAGTATTCGTGGTATTTCCTCTTCCGAGGTCCATTCCGACCCTAGACGATCGCTGCCAGAGGTGGTTTTTTTGGCCACCCACTCGCGGAAGTTGCGTTTTCTTTCGGTGATCCCTTTTCTCAGGAACGGCACACAGGAAGATAAGCTTCGTTACAGGCATCCTCTTTCCTAAAACGGCTTTTCCCGGACGGCACTTCATTTGTCCACTTGCTCCGCCTCCCTTATTATTTTCGGGTCGCGATCGTCTGTAGACGCTTTTTTACTCCCCTTCCCCCTGACGCCAGAGGTTTTTTTTTTCTCGCTTCGAACACCCACGGAAGAACCCTTCTGCACCTAAGTAGACTTTGCGTAGCCCCCTTCCTAGGGAAGGATGCGTGGACAGGCTTCCCTGGTTCCACAATGAGTTCAGCAAGTTCTAGAACACAATGATTAGTAGATAGCGTCTTGATATCTCTTCTTCCCTCCTTCTCTCCTTTCTCTTTTTCCCGGATCGCTCAGAGCCCAGGTCTTTCCGAGATGGTCTCCTCCTTCAGCGGGTGGTCCTTCCTTTTCAGCTTTTTCCATGCCATGGGGCCGGATGGTCGTCCCCACCCTGCTCTCTTGTAGGCTTTCTCACCCCGGGGGGCCTTTATGCTCCCTTCCAGTGCAAAAAGATTTTGACTCGCCCGAAGAATCCCAGAACTTTGCCGCGAACGCCGGTCCCTTTTGCCCGGTTTTTCTTCCTTTGGCCAGGACGCCGGTTTACTTTTGCTCTCCCTATGAGCGAGAGCACCTGCTCCCAGGTTTTATTCCTTAGACGCGCGAAGTTTTTTTCTTCTTTCTTTTATGCCTTTGCGAGTAGGAAGAAGGCGTCTCCGCAGGTACCCAGTCCCCCCCCCCCCCTGATCGTTTCACCGTCACGCCCAGGCATCTT
>Ga0179593_1402725_pt1 | contig 15036 bp, 21 predicted proteins | sample CZODoug2_1_08_16_FD_185931 | JGI IMG/M metagenome (GOLD analysis project Ga0179593, IMG submission 185931) | Vadose zone soil fungal communities from Angelo Coast Range Reserve, California, USA - CZODoug2_1_08_16fungal (PacBio error correction) | ecosystem: Environmental > Terrestrial > Soil >... | reverse complement strand
TGGTCTTCCACGTGACGATTCGAAGCTGCTTTTTCCCCGTTTTGGTAAGGGTTTGCCCCTGGATTGTGGATTTTTCTCCCCTGAAGTAGAAGTCGGATTCCTTTCCCCCAGAGGGTTTCCTTTCTTTGGGAAAACACAACCCCGTAGACCAAGTTTTACCGTGCCAGGTTTTTGACTGGGGGACGTCTCCCATTTCCGCGCCGGTCGTTCCCAGTCTTGTTTTCTTCCCTGGATGACCTCATTTTTGCGTATTCCTGATTGGTTTTTTTTTTCAAGGGGTTTTGCTTTTTGGCATGCTTTGTTTTACTGTCAGAATAGGGAGAATTTTGTGGCTGGTCCGTCTTCCCTTCCCCTTGCTGAACCCCATGTTTGCTTCCTCCGTAAATTTTGCTTTCCGGTCACACTTTGTTGGGATTCCCCTTCACCCTTATTTTTTTCCCCAACGGGGGACCTGATGGCCCCTTGTCCCTTTTTTCAGACCACCCCATTTCCCCCCCGTCCTTTTAAGGATTTTTTTTCTTTGTCCAAATCTTCCCCCTTTTTTTCAAACCCCTTCTTGACGTTTTTTTTCCGCTTTGTTTTTTTTTGCATTTTTTTGATGTCTTTTCCATACCTCTGGACACCAAGCCGGCCCCCCTCTTTTTGGCCTCCCTTTTGAAACCCTGTTTTCTCTCCAGTTAGAAGTGGGTGATTTTTTTTTCAACCAGTTTTTTTCCCCCCTGGGTTAACCGGATTCACCAGATTCTGTAGTAACATTCGGTAAGAGTGAGGGTGGTGCCCCCCGGAGTGTTTTTGGGACCCCTTCAGTTGGACAAATGGCCGTGGGGCTTGTGTTCCCTACGAACGTCCCAAAAACTTAGATCCTTTTTTTTCCATTTCTTTTCCTGGTTTGTCACCAACCTGCCCCCCCCCAAAGCATACGTGCCCCCCCATCTACCCTTCTTTTAAGACCGATTGGCCTTGGGTCCCCCCCTCCTCTTCCTTCCCTTCTTTAGAATGGGGGGAAACAAAGTGAAAGTCCCTTCGCGTTTCCACACACCCCTTTAAATTTACCTTCCTTTTGTTACCTTGTGAACCCAAGTGGCCGTCGTGTTTCCAACCACGGCCATGATAGATTGTTAACACAGGAAGCCCCCACCTCCTTGGTTTCTGGGGTCCATGTAGGTGGCCTTTTTGCTGTCCCGGCTATTGGGTTGACGTTTTTTGAATCTTCCTTTTATGGCTTCCTTTAGCAGGCGTGGAGTTGTATAGAATTCCCTTACCATTTTGCGTCGCCCCCCTTCCCTTCCTTTATACCCCCTTGCCTTAAGCCTTTAGCCCCCGCCCCCCTTTCTCGGTGCCCCCGTTGGGGCCGAGTTTTTCCCCCCTTTGACTGAGGGTACATCTTTTTCAAACCATTGGGGAACTCCTTGTAAGACGCGGGGGCATTCCTTTGTTCTTTTTTTTTGTTATCACGGGTTCCCCAAAGAGGGCTGTGGACCGGTTCCTTCGGTTCTTGTTTCCCCCCCCCCCCCCGCTAGTTTTCCCTTTGCAGGCCAACTCTAAGAACCTTCCCCTCGTTTTTTGTTGACTCAAATTGCTTACCCCCCAAATGTGACCTCCTTTTAAACCCAAGTACTTTTTCACCCTTTCCCCCTGTGTTGTGTTTCCTCCCGCCCCATCCAAGAAACCAGGTTTTTTCCTTAGGCCCCCCTAGGACCCCCCACGTTTTTCACCCGTCTTCTTTCCCCCCCACCAGTAAGTTGTGGTGGGTGTCAACCAAACGTTCCCCTCAAAATATTTCTTATCTGATCTCGGTTGTTTTTTTTCGCTTTTTTTTCCAGGGGGCGGTGTTCTCAATGTTCCAGGCAGATGGGCTCCGAGTCTCTTTAGATCTGAGGAATGTGAGTTCCCCCTGTTTCAACCCCCCTTCCCCCCGAACCCCCACCCACAGGCCCCCCATCGTCTTTTTGGTTTTTATGGCACCTCGTTTCGCTCAACCCTTTGTCTACAAGCGCCTAGCGGGCGTTTTCCGTTTGGCGTCCCCCCCCCCGCTACTGTTTGGTATTCCCCAGCCTTCCTTTGAGGGGTCACCCTTTTTTCCTCTCATTTGTTTTTTTCAGTGGAAGTGTTTCCTTTCGTTTTGTGGTTGTTTTTGCTGTACCTCTTGGGCCCTCGACTTTTTTTCCGGTCAAACTTACTTCTTACCCTCTTTGTTTTGAATCTTCGGGTCGTTTGATTTTTTTCTTTTTTGACCATTCCGAGGGTTCTTGGTACGCTTTTTTCTCCCCGATTTGCCCCCCCCCCCTTTTCCCCTTTTAATACGTTGTGTTTCCCAACCTTTGGGCCCCTTGGCTCTATTAGGGAGTCATCTTTTAGTTCCCCGGGTTCCCCTTTACGTTTTTTTTCAGGAAAGCCCCTCCCCCCTGGATTCTCCCTGGATTTCGTCATTTAGTTTTGGAAAGGATTCCCCTCTTTCCTTTTATCACCCTGGTTGTCAAGGCTTGTGTCACTTCCTTCGTAAGGGACTCACCTTTTTTTGCGCGAGAGTCTTTCTTGTTCCCACAACAAAAGTTTAATTAGCTCTACGGCTTCGTGGGTTTTGGGTCAACTTTTTTAGTTTTCTCTTCTTTTTGGTTCCCCCCATATTTCCCTTGGTTCCCTTGTTTTTTTTCTCCACAAGATTTTTTTTACGTTTTTGCTTTATGGTCCAAACAACTTTTCTTTGTCTCTGGGTCTTTTTTTGTCCCTTCGTTTATTGGGGCTTTGAGGGGGGACCTTTTGGCCCCTTTCCCCCTGATTGGGGGTTTTGTCTGTGTTTCTCCGGTTGGACTTTTAATGGTTTTTGACCGTCTTGGTGCCCAGGATTTGTCTTCTCCCCCCCTGGTACCCCCCCCCAAAGGAAACGCATCCTTTTTCCTCGGGTCCCCCCTTCCATTTTTGGGATGGTGCGTTCTATTGAAAGGTTTTGATGGGGGGGAATTACGGTTTTCGTTGATTCCCTGGTTCTTTTTTTCGGTTTAATGGTTTTTTCTTCTGTTGTTACTCCTTGTGGACAATTTTTAACTTGTCCCGGACCTCCCACGTCTTTGTCGAACCAAATGTTTTCCCAAATCCAAAAGAATTCCCCGCGTCTTGTGTATCTTTCCACCCAATGGGAACTTTACATATTTCTGTTAAGTATACTGGGGCCCTCTTTTTTGGAAATTTGTGACTTCTTTTTCTTCTCTTTGTGGATTAGGGGAAGTCGGTTTCCTCTTTAATGCTTCACTCGTTTCTTTTCTTCTGTGCGTTTTTGTGATGTCTGATCTTTTTTTGCGGATGAAGAAGGATTTTCCAGTCCCCCCCCCCCCCCTTCCCCCCGGCCGTTTTTTTTCATCCCCCCCTTCCTTTTTCTTCTATTTAGTCCCCCTTCCTGGACCTTTTTTCTTTCGTAGTGGTTAAAAGCAAATTTCCTTTTTTTCTGTGGTTTCAGCAACTCCTTGGACCTTCCCAGTCCCTCCCCCCCCCCTTTCTTTCTAACTCCACCCTTTCTACGATCTGCTATCCTATTTTCCTCTCCGGGGTTAATGATGGGACGGAGTATTTTTTCTCTTTTACCCGATTCCGGTGGGGTGATGATTTATTCTTTCTTTTTTCCGTCCCTCTTACGGCTTAGTTCCCCCTTCTTCCTTCCAAGAAGGTCCTTTCCTCAAGGGGAGGCTTTTTTCGGTAGAGTATTTTAGATGCTAACTTTTTTTCCCCCAAGTTGTTTTTTGTTTGTCTTGTCATTCTTTTTTCCCGTACCTCTTTATAGAGTTTTTTGTTGGATCTCTCCTTCTTACGGGTTTTTCCCTCCTTTTCAACTTTGAAGTGGTCCTGGTTCCCTTGAGGGAAAAAAAAACCGCCCCCCCCCTTCCCTGAGCTGTTACCTCGACCAATTTGGCTTTTTCTCCCTTGAAAGGTGCGATGGATTTGACAACTTTTTTTCTTTTCGGGTTTACTTGATTTTAGTCAGTCTTCTCTTTCTTCTTTTTTTTTTTTACCCACCCTTCCTAACTCCCCCTTTTTTTTTTTTTTTCGAGATAAAACCTTCCCCCGGCCCCTTCCCCAACTTCACCAAATGCCTCCCCCCATGTTCCTTTCACCCTGGGACTTGACTCCACCTAAGGTTCTTTAGGGATTCCCCCCCAGATCCTTTCCCCCTCCCTGGCAGTTGAAGGAAACTGAAAATTTCCCCCCTTTTCTCGGTCCCCCTTCACGCTTTCCCCCCCCATCGGAGACTCCCCCCGGTTCAGGGCCTTTTTTTTCCACTCTTAAGGCTTTTTGGTAAATCCCTTCCTCTCATATCCAGATCCCCAGAAAACCCCCACAAGAATTTTTTTAAAGTTTTTGCTTTCTTTCCGAACCGATTCACCCCCTCCTTTTCAGACTCTTTTCCCTTGGGTGCCCTCTTAGAAAAGGACCTTCATCCCCCCCCGGGAGTCTTCATCTCCCAAATTCATTTTCGATAAGTTAGTCCTCCCCTTTCGCTCACTCCCCTTTCGCAAGAAAACTTTTTCTAGAGTACAACCCTTTTTTTTTATTTAAATTTTCCCCCCCCGAAAATTTTTGTTCCTGAGGAAACTTTTCAGCTTTTTCCCCTTCATCCCCCATCTTTTTTTCAGACCCCTTAAATTGCCCCAGGTGTACTCTTTAATTCCACGGACCAGATTACCCCGGTACTTCTTTTCATATGTCCCTTCCTTGTGTGGGCCTTCCCCCCCCCCCACATCCACCTCCCAGCCCAGCGACGGTTTCCCTTGGAGGGTACCCCCCCCACAGAACCCCTCCCTTTTTGCCAGCTTCCAGGGAGAGCCTTTCCTCACCCGGCGTTTTCCCCTCTTTTGAACAATTTTTGCCGACCTTCCCCCATATAGGTTCCATTTTTTATGAGGTCCCCTTCCCACAATTTCTGTTTTTTACTTTCTGGATGTTTTCCCATAATGTTTTTCTCCAAGTCAGGGTTTTTTCTTTTTTTTTTCTTTCTGCTTCCACCTCAGTACAAGCATTTCAGGATACCCGCCAAGGAAGTATCCACCCCCCCCCCCCCAGCTTTTAATCCCCCTTCCAGGAAGAACCCAGAATTCCCTTCCTTTCCTTTTCCAACCCCATTTCCGGTGCTTTTGGGGGACCAATGATCGGCCTTTTGGGGCACTCCCCCTTTTTTACCCACACCCCCTTGTAGGAGCTTTCCTCCCAGGCCCCCCCCCCAGTTCCCCTTTGGGGAAAATCTTCTTTGGGCAAACGGCTTGGGGCGCTAGGACCCCCACGCAAGAAGTTATGGAGGTGATTTCCCCCCCCGACCCCCACAGCCTCGAAGGCTGGTCCGGGCAACCGTTAACCGGGTGTTTTATCCACCTATCTTCCTCCCCCCCCCCTCACCCCACCCCCCTACACCATCATCCTTGCCCAACTCAACTTTCGCATTCCCCTCCCTCTCCCCCCCCCTCCCCTCCCACTTCTCCTCTTCCTCCCCCTTACTCACCTTCTCGTCTTTTCTCCTCTCTACGCTTCCGTTTTCCTTAATCTCCCTTCCCTTTCCCCTGCTGATTTACAGCCTACTCCCACTCTCCCCCTACACTCTTCCCCCGTCCATACCTCCCACCACCACACACATTCCTCACCTTTAATTTCCCAAACCTCCACCCCCCCACCTTCTCTCCACCTATTGCCCTCGACTTCTCCTCTTTCCACCCCCCCCCCCTCCCCCCCCTTCCCCCCCCCTTCCTCCCCCCTCACTCCCCTCTCCTCTATTTAAACCCCTCTACCGACAGATGCACACCCCCCCACCCCCCCCCAGGGAACACTCGCCGCGAGGTGCCGACTTGGTTGTTCTCTCATCATCCGATATCCCTGATCAGGGACTGTAAGTTTTTCACCCCCCCCACCAAATTTCATACAGGTATTAGGACCATCAGTCGACTTTGTGGGGAGAAAGTGCTTCTTCAATTTTGTTTTCCCCCACGGACACCACACACTTCCCCTGTCGGCTCCAGTTTTTGCGTAGAAAAATCGGCAGGAAACTGTGGGTGGATCACACCTTCTTTAGTAACTTGTTCAACTTTTGGGACTAGAGCTTGGGATCCATACCCCTGAACGTGGTTTTTAAATCCCCCTCAGACTGTTGTCCCCCCTATTCCGCTTTCACATTCAACAATCTTTAAATTGCCCAGACACCTGAGTGCCCGATTTCTTGAAAAACCCCCTACGGAACCCACGGCCGACCCCAACGTTGAATTAATTTGATTTCTCGTACCCCCAGGTCCTCCCGAAACCTGTGATTGGGCTCTGGGGGGCCCGCCCCCACTCCCTCACAGCTTTTCCTTTTCTTTTTTTTAGGAAAGGTTTGAGGATGGGTTTGGACCCTTCCTGACCCATAGCCCAGTGGGCATTGTTCCCCAGGCTTGGTTGTACACGGGTCTTCAATGTAACTTTTGTAAGCCAGTCCCTTTTGGCGGCTCTTAGCTGGAATACTACTCCCAACCCCCGCGGCTTTTCAACTTTTTCATTCTATTCCTAAACTCCCGTTTCCTCTTCCCAATCCGCGATCTACCCTTGGTTTTCTGTAATTGTGCACGCTCCTGACGACCCCTACTTCCTCTCCCTGAATTGGTGTTACTCACTTGTCCCACCAAACATATATTGGGTTGCGTGGCTGGCGGACCGGTTTCAAGGTCCACGCCCCGTTTTTTCCTTGTTTTGACGACAAGAACCCACAATCCGGGCTTCGAGTCAGGTGCCCCGACGGGTCCCCAATTTCCGGTACTGGTACCGGGATTCCCCGTTCACCTTTACCTTTCAACCATTCAAGCCGATGTTAGATTTCTTTTTGGTTAGGAATAAAACCTATTCTAGTGGGCCCCCTTGGAATCCACGGCGCCTACCCAGGTCTTGCTCGTTTATTACCGGCGAGACCCGTTGGAACCCCTGGAACTTGTCCACTTCCTTTACAATTTAACTTTTTCTTGTGCCCCGCCAGGATGAGTTACAAGGGGACTACCCGCCCTGTTCCCCCTATGCAGGTAGTCCTCTAACTAATTTCCGGGATTCTTATTGTTTATGTCACACACCACGCGTTACCCCTTTTGGTAGAATTTTTTCTACCTTCCCTTTATACATCAACGGCAGCTGAGTCCCAATATTTCCCCTTTTTACCTGAAACAAGAATGATTTTGAATTTCGGTGCTTGTGATGGTGCCAATCTCGATTCTTTTTTCCGTTTCCTCACCTTCCCCAGTTTTAAAAAAGGATCCCTTTCCTTTTCCCCCGGCCCGAAGCGTCCAACCCCCCCCCATTGCTCAGGGTCTTTAGCGACTTTTCCCCATGACCCTCCACATATTTCCTTTTTCCTTTGTTTCACCGTAAGGCGGGCTAGCTTGTTTTCAGTGTTGGGTTCCAGGTCTCCTCAACATGTGTATTCCGGTCCAGTGGCAAAGCAATCCAATGCCACTTTTGTTGTAGGTTTGCCCTGCTTTCCGGGGTCGCTGACAACGTTTCCGTACTTCGGCGTTTCATGGTCGAAGGGTTGGACAATTCCTCAAATTTCTTTCCCGACCCCAGTCTCGTTTTTTCTTTGCGGGGCCCCCCCAATGGGTGGCTGTTCGGTGTCGGTCTTTTGGAGGCCATTTCCCCCCTTCGCCACCCCCCCCCCCCCCCATTTATGCCTCACGTGGGTCTCAGTTACCAGAGTGGTCTTTTTTCTTTGGCTGGACCAAATTTTCCGCCTGCCGTTTACCCTGGGTGGTTCATCCTCCCGATTCCAGATCCATGCGTTGTATGAATTTTTCCCCCCGGGGTAGTGACCAACCAGTTCGTTTTGCGTATCGGGTATCGTCAACACACTGTGGCGCCAAGAAGACCTCCGCGTGCCGTTCATCCCATTTTGACCAAGCTCCCCCTCCCCCCGTTCCCCCCCCCCCCCAAAGCAATCCCATTTCCGTTGGGCCAAAGAAAACACTTGGCCAAGCCCCAGTTCTCGTTCTGCATTTCGTTTCGCCTTACCTCCTTTTAGGTGACTGGCGGGCCGCGTGTCTGCCGGCACTCCCCCCACCTGGCCCTTGGTCCCCCAGTTTCCAGGGCCGACATTTGAGTTCTGCTCGGCGCCTTTCGCCTGATCCGGCCTTGCCATTCCGCTTAGATCTACTTGGTGACCCCATTTTTTGTTCCCCATTTACCGGGGTCCACTCCCGATCGGACTGCTCTTGCCGCTTGTTACATAAAGGTCCTGAAGTTCCAAGTTTTTTGCCCCTTTTTTCCTTCAAAAAGCTTGCTGAAGTTTGGGCACCTCTCCGGGCATTACCCCCCCCAGCCACCTGGACCTCTGCCAACAACTTGGAAGGCCCCCTATAACGCCACCTCTAGGGTCACGTGTGCCACCGCTCTTGTGTGGTTGTGGTGGGGGCGACGGGGGGTGTTGGGGCTTGTTGTCGGTTCTTTTCATTTGGTATTTGGCATCTTAATTGGTGTTTTTTTTTTTTTGTTTTTTGTTTTTTTTTTGTTGGATGCTGCCCAACTTGGTTTTAGCTTGTGGAAACAACTCGGTCGGTGAGAGTATCTTCGCTGAATTCTTTGCCCCCCCCGTAGAGGGGACCTTCCCAGTCAGTTAGGTGTTTCCCCCTTATGAAGTTTCTTTTAAGGGTTCCAAATTCCCACACCCTTTTTTTTCTTCCCCGTAGAGGGACCTTCGACTGGGTGTCACGTTCCTGCCGGAGTAGGTTTCTTTGGTTTTACTGTCCCCCCCCCCACCAGGAGAGGCCCGAGCACACCAAAAAACTGGGTTTTCTCGCGTTTAGCGTTCCCAAAGATTGTCGAAGCAAACTCACACCCCCACCCCCCAGTTTAGTCTGGGTAGCCCCAATGGCAGTTTTTTCCGGAGGGGCAGTGGATCCCCTCGCACGCCGGTCCCCCCGGAATTGATCATTCAACCTTAGTCGTGTTGTTTGACAACCCACCATTTTCCCCCCCGGGTTTTCGGGATGTTCACCTCCCCACAGGGGTGGTTGTCTTCTTGCTTTTAACCACCCCTTTACCCCCCGTGTTCGTCCTTGACCGGCGTCTTTCCACTGTCCTGGGTTTAAGGTGTCTCACGATTTTCAGTCTCCCGGCACCCATTTGCTGCGGGTAATTTTCATGAATTCGTCCCTGTTAGGGAGCCGGGGGGTTAACCACCATTTCTAACCAGTTGTACCCCCCCCTTTCTTTCAAACATATGTCGGGGCTGTCGTTGTACCCGTCCACCCTTGGCCGGCACCCTGTTACGTCATTCTTTTTTTTTCCCAGCTTGAGTTTGGGCCTTCACTAACCCCGCCGGAATCGGTGGCTCCAGACTGCTCGTCTTCGATCTTTAGTCTTTTCAACGTTTCCTCAACATTTGCCCCCCCTTACCTTTCCCCCCCCTTTTGATCCACACCCCCGTTCGACACGGTGACCACCTTTTCTTGACCCCCTCCGTTTTTTTTTGTTTAGTTTGTGAGTTCTCCCCCAAAACCTTTTTCTTTTGATTTCTTGGCCATTTTTGTTCGTTTATTTAGTTTTCTTTCAACTAATGTTGAAGCTTCCTTCTGCCTTCTGTCCCAATTTCCCCTGTCCTTTTCCCAAGAGAATCACGGAGGTTTGCCGCGGATTTGTTTGGTGTTGCTCAAGGGGGGGGCCTGGTTTAGTCCAAAAAATATGTCAAGGTTTAAGGTGTGTTCTTTCCAGTGGGGTTAAGTCCCCGTTTTAAAAAACCGGGCCATCCTATTCCCTCTTCGGGCAATGAAAGTGACTTTGATGGTGGTGGGACTCCCCCCTAAAATTTTCCCCCCTCTATATGACAATTGGGTAACCTTCTGCGTAATCTGAGACTCCCGGTTACCCTCACCAAATTCCACCCCCTTGACTGTCCGGTTTCGTCATTGAACTTGGGGGGTTACCCCCCCCAAGTTTGATACAGACCCCCCCAAAACTGGGTGATCTTTTTTACCCATCTCCGGTTGTTTTCCTTGGTGGTCCCAACACCCCCCCCCCCCCGGAAGTTTGTGACCTTTTTTGTCTTCCAGTTTTGGGCTTCTTTTCGATTTTTTTTTTTCTAATGACGTTTGCAAGGTTGAATGGCATGTTCCCGGGGTCATTTAGAGAAAACCCAGGTTTTGGTGTGTTTATTTCGGAAACATCCCCCAGAAGATGGTTTTGACCCCTCTATTTTACCACAACTTACCCCCCCACCCTTTTGGTTTTTTTGCGTCTCCCTTTCCCCCTCTACCCATTGGTGTTTCCCCCCAATTCCCAAAATACGGCTTGGGGGGAACCCTGGAGGAACCCCCTTTTCCCCGGCGAAATCTTTCCCCCTTTTCCCCTCATTGCCCTTTTCAGTTACTGTTTGGGAGGGCGCCCCCTTGCAACTTTTCAATTTTTCCCCCCCTTGTTCCCTTCCCGAACCCAACCCATCCCTTTGGCCATCCTTTGTGTTAATGGTACCGGGTGGCTTGCGCGGGGGAAGTTCCAAACCCCACGCTCAAAGATTGATCCCTTCCCCCCCCCCCACAAGTCCTTTTGGGTTTCCCGCACCACTGAACTTTTCCCCACCCCCACTGTGCTTTTTGTGATTTCACCCCCCCCCCCCCCCCCCCACAACATTGATTTCTGGCACACCAACACAGCTTCCCCCCCCACACCCAAACCCCACCATGATTGACCACCCACAACTGAGGTGCACAACTTTTTTTTCCCACGTTTGACCCCTTACCCCTAGTGAGAGTTTTCTCACGTGGGCCCCCTTTACAGCGTGGGTTGGCCGTCAGTGGCCTTGGGGTGTTGTCCCCTGTGAGCCTTATTTTGGACCCCCTTCGCAAGGGCTTTACGTGTGTCAAACTTGTGAACCACCCCACCCACCCGTCAGCAGATGTTAATTTTTGCAAATCCTTGCTTCTTGCTGGGGGACCCGTGGGAAAGGGTTCCCCCTGGGAAAAGGAGTTTCTTCGTGAATCCCCCCTCGTGTGGCTTTGTTTTTTGTGCCCGGCGTACTCTCGCATGTTGAGGAGCCTGCTTTCTTTTTTTTCCACCAAAGGGTGTCCCCGTTTTATTTCCACAACAACCCCCATCTCCAACACATAAAGGTTGTTGAGGGCCCCCCCCTTTCGATGTTCGACGGAGGCCCCATCTAACGTTTTTTTTTCCCCTTTTACTTTTACCCGTTCTTCCGCAACTCTTGATCTTATTGTGCCTGATGGGACCTTTACCCCTTTTTGTATGTGCATGCCCCCCGTATTAAGGTTTTCCTTTGGAGATTTATTTTTGTTGTCTGTATTTCTTTTGTTTTTGACTTTTTTCTTTGAGGGGCCCCACCATACTTTTGTTGTGAGTGGCCTTGGCCAACACTGGTTTTGTTTTCCCGAACAGTTTTTTTCCCTTCAATTCCAAAGGGGGGATGGTTCCTTGTTCGGGCGAGCACCCCCCAAAATACCCGGGGGTACGTTGTTGTCAGTCTCGAAAATGTCACCCTTTTTTCCCCCTCTTTACGATACCCCCCCTTATGGCGGTTTCGCTTTTGTTTTTCTCCCCCCTGTTGTTAAGGAATAATACCTTTGACAAACTAGCGCCAACCATTCCTTTTTTTTCCCCCCGCCCGAAAACGACGTTTTTTCTCCAATTTTTTTTTCCTTTCCAGTTAGGGGGACTGTGACCTTTACCAGGTTAACCTGGACTTTTTTTTACTATCACATGGCCAGAACCTTACAGAGACCCCCTGACTTTTTCCCGTTCCAAACCCTTTCGTCTTTTAGAGGTCGCCCTGCAGAAACTTGCTGTTGGGAACCTTCCTTTGGCAAGGTGATTTTTCCTTTACCCCCCCCCTGGCCCCCCACTTCTCCTCTTTTCTTACTCTTCAACTAGACTTTCTCTTGTTGGGCAGTCATCTCCCTTTTTTTCCCCCTTATTGGAAAAAGTTTTTTTCCCAGGGGCGCTACCCCCCCCTTTTGACAAGCATTATCATCCCTTGTTGGTACCGAGTGTGAGGTTTCCACTATGGAGTTGATTTTACCGGGAAAGTTTCCCCCATTTGAATTTTTGAGTTTGGGCCCTTTCTTTCCGGCTATTTCGCGGTTTTTCAACCTTGGTTCGCAGTCGGAGATCATGGTCTCCCACTTTCCTTTTGGTGTTCCTTTTGACTTTTCAATTAGTGACCACCCTACCGTGGCCTTTTGCCCCTAAAGTGTTTGAACATGCTCTCTTCACAAAATTCGGCGTACATTTCTCCTCCCCTTTTCTTTGTGTTTTTATCCCCCCCCAAAAAAACATGTGGGGATAAAAAGTTTGCTTAGGATGTTCGCACGGGGGGTTGCATGTGGGATTGTTATCCTAAAAGGGCATTTCCCCCCGCTTTGAGGAGCTGCGTTTTTTTCGGGTTCCCGCCCCAACCGCCTAGTGGGGTCGGGGCCAGTATATAAATTTTTTCCTCCACCAGAGTTTTTTTCTTGCGACCGGGGATTGAAAAACACTGTTGGTGGGTTTGTGCAGGATGGAAAAAGGTTCCTGGCATTTCCAACCTTATTCATCTTATCCCCACCAATTCTTTTTGGTCTTGTGCCAACTAGTTACTTAAAGTGTTGGGCCCTGTTGACCACACAACCCTTCGTTTTTTTTAACCCCCCCCCCCCCTCCGACCTAGGGTGCTTTCCCGTAGGTAGATTCCCAAGGGAGTTCCTCCGGACGGCTTAGTCTTGAATGATCTCTAGTCCCCATTGGAGAGGAAACATGAAAACCTGTCGGAAACCCCCGCTTCAAACACAAGTTCACTTTGCTGTGGCTTGTGACGGCCGAGTTCAGTGAACTGGGGATCTTAACCTGATCCAACCTCTCTTCCTCCTGGTTATGTCTTGCTGGGGGAAGGGGAGGACCCCCTCTGTCAGACGTTTCCCCGATTGGGACCCGTAGGCTTCTTGGGGTTTCCTTGTATCAGACTTGTGGTGGACGCGGGGTTTGCTGAGGTTAATCATCGTGCTTCCCCTACGATGTTTCAGGTTTCCAAGTTTACTTTTTACTCTTTTTTTTCAGGCAAGGGAGTGTTGCGGGGCCCCTTGATGAGTCTTTCCCCCGGGTCGGAGTTGAACTGTTTTCCATAACCTGACCCCCTTTGTTGTAAAACCCTGGGACGACGGGGGTGATTTCCAACACCACCCCCCCCCCCCGTACCCCGGGTTTTTCACGGAGGATCGTCAGTGGGTGTCGTTTAGTAAAGTTCTTTTTAGGTTCGGGCCCCTGGGCTTGTTTGGGCAGTTCCCCTCCCCCTGATTATCCCCATTTTGCTGCGGTCTAGTTCTCGATTTTCTGATCCCCCCCAGGGTGAAGATTTTTTTGGATTTTCCCGTGGGGTCTCTCCCGTGGAGGATTTGACTCCTCCTTTTTCAAAACCCCCTCTCTTCCCCGCGGCTTTTTGCTGTTGGTGGTGGTGGTTTTCTTTCTCTCTTCTCTTTGATTTGGGGACACCAACACCTTTTTGGCGTTTGCACCTTTTTAACAATATGTTTTGTAACTTTTCTTCCGGGGGAAAAAAACCCCCCCTCCTTGTTGATTGGGCAGGTAGGTTGTCCCTTCACGCGCGGTGAATTGGGTCTGTTGGGGCAGTTGGGAGAGATCGGGCTTTCACGGTTGGGGACCCGGTTGGATTTTCCAAGAATAGTTTTCCTCCCACCCTCCTTTCCCCCCCCCCCATTCCGGGGGTTTCAATTTAATTGGGTCACTCTGCATTGGGGGAGGCTTGGGCGGCCTTTTCCTTGGCGATTTTTCTTGGTGGCGTGTTCCAAACAGCTTTTTTTTGGGTTGCTTGATTGTCCTTTTAGCGTTGTTCCTTGTCCCTTTTTTTTTGTGACCCAAGATCTTACCTGAACTTTGTGGTCAAAGCTAAATTCCCCCTTTCCACCCCTCCAGTATTTTTTTTTTGTGCCTGTCGTTTTTTACCAACCCCCTTTTTTACAATGGGAATACCTGTTGTTCTCCTCCTTTGTTTTCCCCGGGGTCCTTTGCTGGTGACCGGAGTCGTTGGAGGGACGTGTGAAGTCGTATGTTCCCCCTTTTTCCTGGAACCGCCCTTTCTTTCTGGGTCATTTTTCTGCTTTTCGGTGTGTGGGGGTCTTTTTTTTTCCTCTTCATTTTCTTTTTCTATGCACGCTCCCCGCCGCGTTTTTTTCTTTGACTTCACTCACCCGGGTTTTCCCGTCGATCGTCGTTAAGGGGTTTAGATTCGGTTTGCCTCCCCAAAGACGTCTTTTTGTCCTTTTTTGAAGCTGACCATTGCGTCTCCCCGTTTCTTTGACCTACTCTGCCCTGCTACAATCTAAATATTTAGGAGTTAGACCCCATGACCACTGATGGGAGTTTATTTTCTGCTTGGGGCGGAACGCTTTCGTTTTGGGGAGGATCTACTGGGGCGTTCTTTTTTTGTCCTTGAGTTTCGTTGCTCATCGTTACTCCCCCCAGGAAAGCCTCCTCAACACAGGTTGGGATTTTTTCTGTTTAGTTGAATTAAAAGTAACTTTTGTTTTCTGGCCAACCTTTGTTGGCTTTCTGTTGATTGATGTGACCGCTGTTAGATGTGTGTTTGTGGGATAGAGGGAGGTTGCACTCGGTCACCACCCCTTGAGCATTTGGAAGGAACCCGTTTCTCTGCGCCACTGGAGCTGGCCTGCAGTCGTTTCCTGGCTGGGCCTGGATCCGTGCAACTTTTTCTTCTTTGGTTTTTTGGTTCCTGATTTGTTGGCGAGTTCTTTCCCTTTTCACCCCATTTGGTTTTATTTTTCACTTGCACTTGTATAATCAGTCCTCGAATTTTTGTGAGATAGATACTCTTTTGCCCAAGGAAAGGGAAACCTTTTCCTGACACCAAAAAAAAACACTCCGGGACCTTTGGCCGCGCAAACAGTTTTCCCGTGTATCCTGTCTCCCCCTGAGTTGTTGGCTCCCCCCCTTTACCCCTTTTCCGGTTTTTTTAGGCTTTCTCCCGGTTATTGATTTTCTTTATCCCCATCATTTACCGAGTTATGTGGCCTGTGGTCCGGCACACTT
>Ga0179593_1390556_pt1 | contig 15036 bp, 29 predicted proteins | sample CZODoug2_1_08_16_FD_185931 | JGI IMG/M metagenome (GOLD analysis project Ga0179593, IMG submission 185931) | Vadose zone soil fungal communities from Angelo Coast Range Reserve, California, USA - CZODoug2_1_08_16fungal (PacBio error correction) | ecosystem: Environmental > Terrestrial > Soil >... | reverse complement strand
TCCCCTCGGGAGGGCCCCCCCTTGTCTTTAGCCCCCCCCTTTTTGCGGGCTTTTTATTAGTAAAATGTATTTTCCTGTGTTTGGTTCCGTCCCCCTTCCCCCCCCTTTCTTACCTCGTTGTACTGGTCTGGGTTAGGTAATTCCTTTATAGGTTGTTGCCATTTTGCTCTTTCCCAAAATTCAACCTGACAAGTGCTTTTACCTTTTCCCCCTTTCCTTTTTTGACTTTCTCCCCCATTTTTATTCCAAGTCCGGTCTGCACCAATTTCGTCCCCTTATGAGTTGTCCCCTCTTTTCGCAATCGGCCCCATTTCGCCAAAAAACTTGGGGGTACCGGGCACGAAAATGTATTTCCTCTTAAAGGGCCCAATAATGGTGTCCCCTCCTCCCACTTATTAATTTTTCGGTTTTTTTCTTTTCTTCTTTGGATCGGGTTGAGTTTTTTCAATGTTTAACCCCCCTCCACTTTCCTACCTCGGGTCGTCCTTTTCCCCCTTTTCCCTTTTCTTTTTTTCCCCCCTTCTTTCATTTTTTCAGACCCTCTCGCCAGCTCAGCCGGAAGCCTCTGTGTTTTTCGTTTCTCTTCGAACTTTTTTTTTTTTTTGGTGTTTTTTTTTTTTTTGTTTTTTTTTTTTTTTTTTTGTTTTTTTTTTTGTTTTTTTTTTTTGTTTGTTTTTTGTGTGTTTTTTTTGTTTTTGTTTTTTTTTTTTTTTTTTCTTCCTTTATTGTCCTGCTTCCGTTTGTAGAAACCCTCCCCCCTTAATGACACGTGTTGACGTATTTCCTGTAACACCCTCCCAATTAATTAAATTTTCTTCTCTTTTGCTTGTTACCTTTCTCCTTTGTTTTCGTTTCTCTTTTTGACCCAAGTGGCCCCTTTTGCGGCTCCTCCTTACCCCAATCTGGACCCCCCTTATTTCTGACTCACTATTGGAGGGCCTTTGTTCCTAACCCCCCCCCCCCCTTCAGAACCGCTGGCTTTGTTTTTGAATACTTTCCCTTTTTGTGTCCCATTCATTTCATCGTCGGGCCACCTTCTGTCCCGGCGGGTTTTGCCCCCAAAAAGCGACCAGCGGGCTTTTTGGTTTTCCCTATTCTTTTATCCTCTGGCCTGGAACTCCTCAGAAATTCGTGAGTTCCTTTCCCCCCCTTTCAAAAACACCTTCTCTATCTTTTCCCCGATTGGACTTTTTTTTCTTAGAGACTTTGCCTGTTCTTTTCGCTCATTCCCCCGATGGGTTGGAACAACGTTCTAGCGGCCTTTGGTAATTAGGGGGTACATAAAAATTGGGGTTCTTGGGGGGACGTGAGGTTACCAATTCAACTGAGTCTACGTCTTCGTCGGTTGGTTTCTTTTTGGGAGGTTTTTTGAGAGTCCAGGGACCACTTCTTCGTGTGTTTTTTGGTTTGTGTCGCATTTCCCCCCCCCCTTCCCCCCCTTTCCCTACAAGGCTCTTCAACAACATTGGTTCCCCTCCTTTCTTGAGCCTTTGGCCCCCTGCCAGGGTCGTATCGCTGTCTCCTCTCCCCTCCGTGCACTTTGAAAAGGGTTGTTTGGCTGGTTTCCCCGGTTGGGTTCAAACGGCCCCTTTTTCCAACCTTTTCCGCTGCCTCCATATTTCCGGCCATAAAACGGCCCCCCTCAATGTTACGCTTTTTACTGGGGCACCCGAAAACAAAGATTTTGCCGGACCCTCCCCCCCCCTTTGACTGTATTCCCCGACCAAGGATGATTCCCCGTGGCAAGCTGGTCTTCCCCCCACGCCTTTTTTTTTCATGGGGTGCAGGTACCCCAAGGCTGTTTTTCGCGACCCCCCAGGCTTCCAAGCTCAGATTTGGTACCTACTTTTTTTCCGTTTGTGACCGAAACACTTCTCCGTTTTTTTCGGGGCGGTGTCGGTTCCCCCGCGTCCACGGGAACCGGTGCTGTGACTTGTACCCCACCTCCCCTTACCCTCACCCCCTGAACCCCCCCTTACCCTCATTTCTTGATTTCTGGCTTTCCACTCCCCGTACGAAGTCCAAACTTTTTCAAGTTCCCCTTTTTTTCCCTTGCATTTTTTTCGACACTGTTTTTTTCCATATCCCACCTTGTCACCGAAGGCCCCTTTCCTGTTATCAACGGGGTTTTCCCTTCGCTTCTTTTCGGGCCGAGCACATTTGTTCTGTCTTTTTTTTTCCCTCTCCTTTGTTTTTTTTCACGACCCCCTTTTTTTACTCTTTTTTGAACCCTTTTCCCTGCTAGTTACTTAAGGTAGGCCATTGAGCAAACACACATTTTCCCCCCCCAAAACCACCTGCCCCTTCCCCCCTTTACAGGCGTCCTTTTATGAAATGAAATCTCTCCTTGGTCACCCCCCATCTTTTTTTTGTTGATGTACTCCCTCGGGTTTTTCTCCTCTTTTCCGTTTTTTTTCTTCACTTGGCGATGAGTACAAACCAACCCGTTCAAACAACCCTTTAGGATTGTTCTGCGGAATTTTTGCCTGGGGCTTACCGGGGTTTTTCTTTTTTCCCACCTACCTTTTGTTCCTGGTTCATGCCAAAGGGACCCCTTTCGGAAAGGTGATTAGTCCTCCCCCCTTAAACCCCAAAGTTATGTTTGGCCCGGGAGTTCCACCCGCCCCCCCTTTTCCACCCTTTAGCGAGTTTTTGGGATTACAACTCTTGACTTTCCCCTGATGGGTTGAATTCCCCTGGCAACCATGGTTGTTTCCCTTCTGCCTTTTCGTCCTACCCTTTCTTCCACTCATGTTTGTTCCCCCCGTCTTCCTTATTAAGTCTATGACCCCCAAAAGGCCCGTGGTCTGCCCTTTTTTTTGCTCCACGTTTATGTGGAACACTTTTTTTCCCCAGTTTCACAAAGAGTCACCGCCTGTTGCCTAAACCCCTCCTTTCACCTGAGCTCTGCTTGGTTGTTCCCCATCCTTTCCCACCTTTCCTCCTTTTTACTGTTTGTTCCAGGGCAGGAGTAATTTTTTTGGGGTGCGAAAAGTTTGTTGGGGGGACTCCTTCTTTTTTTTCCTGTGTCCTTTCCCTACCCCCTTCCATTTCCCCCTGTTCATTTCCAATTTTTTGTTTGTGATTGGTTAAACCACCTGTTTACCCCCCAGGTATGTCCCCTCAAAATTCAACGGTTTACCACTGTACGAGTTTTCACCTTTTCTTTTTTCTTCTTTTTTTTCTTTTGGCCCTCCCGGCTTTCCCAGTTCCAAAACCTACTTTGAAGGTCATGGGTCCCCCGTTTTCCCCAAGTTTCATAAATTCTGGTGTCAACCTCCGGCCTTCCCCCCCCGCACCCACGGGACCCCCACCTTATTTTTGGAGACTTTCCCCCCAACTCCATTCTTTTTTCCGCCCAAACCGTCCCCACTCCAAATCGGCTTGTTTCCTCTGCTTTGCAGGGTATGACCCCCCTTTCCCCCATGACCCTACCGGGCCTTTTGGACGGGTTCAACGTTTTCCCTTCCCCCAAGTTTGATCCCCCCCCCTTTTCCCCCCCCCCAAGTTCCCCGATACCCCGTTCTTTATTTTTTGAATTTTTCTCCCCTTTTTCTCCCTCGGGTCTCAAACGGAAGCCCCCCTCCTTTCCCCCCCCCCCGCTTTTACCCTGTTTGGCTCTGGAACCCTCCAACAAAACAAAACCCCCAAAAAAACAACTTTTTTTTTTGGGGGGGGGGACGTATTGTTTGACGAAAGTTCCCAACAACTCCCCTTTTTGCTCTTTTCTACTGATACCCTCTTTCTTTTTTTCTTTTTATTATTTTCCTCCTTCCATGGTGGTGTTTTCTCTCTCTTTGGGATTACGATTGCGCGTCTGCATCCGGGGTTTGGTAGTTGTTTTTTACGGTGGTTCCCCAGGGGATTACCTTCACGTACACAAACCCTCCTTTTTTTTCGTTTTTTAGGTTTTACCTTTCTGTGTCGTAAGTCTTGTAATTAGGCTCGTTTTGCTCCCCTTCCTTCTCAGGAACGAGGGGACCACCTTTTTTTCCTATTCTCGGGTCCCCATTTGGTCCAGTTTTTCACCCCTTAAAGTGCTGACACTTTCCCTTTTTTTTCCCTCACCGTTCCTGTAGTGCTTTTTCGCGGCGGCTGAATTTCCCCACCTTCCCCTTTGGTGAAAGGTAAAAATTGTTTTTTTTCACACCTTTTATTCCCCCCCCCCCCCCCATTTTTTTTCCTTTTTTTCTCATTTTTTCACTTTTTTGTGGTCCTCTGTTTTCGGTTTCTGGGGAACCAAAATTTATTTCGTTTTTCCCACTTTTTTCTTTTCCCCTTTCCGGCTGTCTCCCCCCCCCCCTTACGTTTCTTTCTTTCTTGAGTCGTCCACCTTCTTGCGAAAAGTTTAAAACGTACGGGCGGCCTTGAAAAAAATTGTCGTTGCCGGGAACTTGAAAACCACTTTTCTTTCCCCCAACCCCCGTTGCCCTCTCCCCCTCCTTTTTTGCTTTACTGTTTTTATTAATACAGAAAAAATTTTCCCTCCTTGCATTCCACCCCCCCCACACCTTTCCCAAACGTCATTCCTGTCTTTCCCTTCTTATTCCCTTATTTTTTCATTCAATCCACCCCAGACGGTTTTGTAATTCTGATGGTGGCCTCTTTTTTCCCATGGTCATATTGATCCACCGCGCGTGTGGCTTATCCTTTTTCTCCCAGCCAACTTCCGTTTTTGGGCTTGTCTTAACACCCCCCTGTATGTTTTTGCAACAGTTGGCGGGAAAGCCAGCCTTTCCCCCCGGGTGGCGATTTTCGTCCAACTCTTGGACTTCCAATCTTCATTAATTGTTTTTTTTCTTTCCTCAAATTTAAGGGCTCACTTTCTTGGTTTAAATTGGAGGCTCTTCTACCCCCCCTACTCTTTGTCTTTGTGTCTTCCCTCCCTCCATTTAGGTGAACGGATCCCAAATTTCTTAGTAAAACTCCCTCTGCAACCCCCCTTCCTTTTGCCTTTTCAACGTTGCCCTCTTTTCTAAGCCGGACCTGCCACCCCCCGCGGAGGAACCTTGACGACTTTTAGTACACCCCGGTGGCCAACACCTCCCTTGGGAAAAAACCCTGCTCTCCCCCCATTCTGTTTTGAAGCCCCTGTGGCTCTGGTTCTCTTCTTTTAACTGCCTTCCCTTTTCTTTCTGCCGGTCGAGGCCGTGACCCGATTTGCATCCGGCTCCCTTTTTTCTTGCCCCCCCAGTTCGAACCGTATCCCCCTTTTCTTCAGGCGGCAACCCCTCTTTCCTTTTCATCCTCGAAGTATTTTCTTCCCCTTTTTCTGGCCCCTCCGTTTCTCCCCCCCTTTTTAAAAAAGTAACGTGGCATATTCCAATTTTCTTTGCTCCGCCCAACTACAGCTCTGACTTTTTTTACCTGATGGCTTTTTTAAAGTTCTCCCTTTTCCCGAGTTTCCGATACTCTTTTTTCTATTTGCCCTTTTGGTCTAAATTTCCTTTACCCCCTCTTATGCGGTGCAATTCCTTGAATTTTTTCCCTCCTCCACACCAGAAGCATTGGTCTCCCCCTGCCAACTTTTACTAACTCTTCTTGCTCCTACTGGGTTTTTTTCCCCCTCAACTTTGCTGTTTGTCCTCAATAGTTGAAAAGTCGGGGGTTTTTTTTCCAAGTAACCCAGTTCCCCTTTCCCCCCTTTGGCATTTTCTTCTTTCACAACTGATCTGGACCATTTTCCCCCCCTTTTGTAAGCTTTTTTGAATCCCCTGGGGCTTTGGCCTGTTTGAAAACCCCCGTCCACCCCCAAAACTTCCGCTTTTTCACCTGATGGGACCTTTGCTCAGGTTGGATAAATGAGTTTTGTCCTTTTGGCCCCCCCTCCCCAAATCTTCCGTTTGGGCCCAACTTTTTTCTAAGGGATCAGTCCCTTTTTTTTTTTCACGAAAAAAATTTGGTTATTTTATTACAATAGCAGTTATCTTTTTTCCATCCTTCCCGGGTTTTTTGTTTTTCGTCTTTCGAATGGACTTTTCGTGGCCCCCCCCCGTTTCGCTTTTCCTTAAAAATCCTTTGAAAATTCTCATTCTCCCAACATTTTTCCCCCACCTCCTTCTTGTATCCCCCTTGGGACCCCGCCCCCGTATATCGTCCCCCCTGGAGGCCCTTTTTCCCCCCCATCCGTTCGTTTTTTTTTTTACGTTGGTTTGGGCTGTTCACGTTCTTTTGGTTTTTTTCCGGCACCTCCACTGGTACTTTCCACCACCACGGCTTTTCATCCTTTTTTTTGATCCAGCATCATATTTTTCCCCTTACGGGGCCCTTTCAAAGTCCCCCTTTTTCGCTGCATTTGGTTCTTGAATGGGGTTTCTTCCCTTGACACCGTTCCCCCCATGCCCAACCTTCGCCCACGCCCCCAATGTTTAGTGAATTTCTTCCACACATGTCCCCCCCTCTCGGCCAAAAAACTCGTCTCATTTTTGTTTTTTTTTTGTCCGAAACCCTTCCCTTTTTTGCTTTTCTCTCACCAAATCCACTTGGACTTGGTTTACAAAAGAAATCGATTTTTGACAAAGGAATCTTGACCCCACCACCTTTATCTCACCCCCTTGGTTGGGACCTGTGGATTCTCCCTTTTTTCCGAAAGGGGCTGACGGTTTCTTCAACAAATTTTCCATTTTTACTCCCCCAACTCCCCCTCCCCCCCCTTTGTTGACGTTTCCCCTTTTTCTCCTCTATAACTGCCCAGTTTTCAAGGTACCTTTTTTCTCTACGGATTTTAGTCCCCCCTTTAGGCATTCCCTCCCCATGGTTAAGAACCAAACACCCCCTTTTTTTTTACTTTCACTCCTCCCCCGTGCGTTTTCCTCTGCGGCCCATTGCTCTACGCCTTCTTTTTGCCAAGTCTAAGTTTTCTTTACTGAAAACCTTCCTAGGAAACTTCTTCTCATCTCCCTTTTCCTTTTTGTGTTAGTTGTTCCTTTCCCGCAAAAAAAATACCACCCTTTGGCCCCCAACAAGAATCCTTCCCAGGTCATTAAACCCAGAAATCGACTTTACTAACCTCCCGGGTTCCCCCCCCCACCATATTTTGGAACGGTTGATAAGAAGATAGGCTTTTTCCCTCGTTTTGGCGCTTAGTTTTTCCCTCCTCTTCCATTTCCCCCCTCCCCACAACCCCCAACAATTTGGACCCAACCAAAATCCGCCCCTCGGGAGTCGTTCTCTTGCCCAATTGGTTTGACTTTTTCACCACTCTTCCCTCCCCCAAGGGTCGGTGCGCTTCCCCCCCAACGTCCACCACCCGTGGTCGATTTGCAGGCAAAGGTCCCCCCGTCGGTTCCCTTTATAGCCCAAATTTCCCACCCCCCCCTGAGATGTTGATTAAAAAACGGACCCTTTCCCTTTTTTTGAGTGAGTCTTTTCCCTTCTGACCCCCTTTTGCGGGGACCTTGACCTGGCATCGCGTGAATTTTTTTGGAGCATTTGATCTTTAACCCGCCACTGTGTCTGCTCCTTTTTCCTTTCCGCCGGGAGTGGCTTCCTCGAGAAAACCACCCAACCAACCGTGGGCATTTTTCCCACCTCTTTTTGGGGACCTTTGTTCGGTCCAAATCGGGCCACAGCATGTTCTCAAGAAGGGACAATTTTTTTGGCCTTCCCCTTTTTTTCCCATGTTTTGGACCGTCCCCTTTCCAGCACCCCTTTTTCAATCCTAGTTCTTTCCCCCGCTTCCAGTTACTCCTACATGCTGGGTTGTGTTCGGATTTTTTTTTTTTTCTTTTTCCATTATGTTTCCATTTTTCTTTTGTTTAACAAATTTATTTTCCTTTGGACTCCATTATTGCCTGATGTTAGGGGGTGGGGTATTTTTTCACTTTAGTAATTTCTGTTTGTTCAAAGGGCTTTAGAAACCCCATCCCCTTTTCCCCTCTTTACTCAAGTGGCATTTTTAAATAGTTTTCACTCTTACCCGTTTTTGCCCCCCCTTTATAACCAAGCCGGCATTACCCCCTTTTTTTCCCCTTACCATTCCCCTTCTTTCCCCGCAGGAGGTTTTTTCCCCCTTTTGACCCAAGTCTTTCATTCCCCTTTTATTTGTAGGGACTACCGCCCTTCTTCCCACACTAGGAACACGGTTTGTTCCCTTCCCCAACCTTTCTCTTGGTTCCGTGTTTTTTTTTTTCCTGTTTTCTGCGGGAAAACTTCCCCCCACCGCCACTACAGGGTGACCCGGGTGACGGTTGGACCCACCAGTTTTTTTTTTTTTTTGCCGTCTTTCTTTTCCCTTTCCCCCCTTTGGCACCAATGGGGAACGCTCCACCCCCCCCTTCTCTGGGGTTGGATTTTTTCCGCCGAAAGAAGCATTTTTTCTTTCCAACCACGTCGCCCTCCAGAAAACCCGGGCGTCCCCCCTCCGGTCTCTGCACCCCCACAAAAAAACCACCCCGGTGGGTTTTTTTTGGGTTTCTCCTTTTTGCTTTGACGGCCATCCCCCACCCAATCGTTTTGCTTCTTTCTATCGTATGCCTGGGCCACCCTCTTTTTTTCAGATATAGTTGGTTTTTCTCTCGAGTCCAAGGGATACGATCTTCTCACGGGTCTCTTTTCTTTTTAGGTGTACTGTCGTACCTCCCCGTCCCTACCCAACGCTTTTTTTTTTTCCCCTCTTCCCCTTCAATGGGTCGGACGCGTGTTTCCCCTTTTTTTTCTTTGTTTTTTCTTTTTCACCTGTATCTTCGCCTTTGAAAAACAAAACGTTTCCAAACTTTATCCGTTTTTTTCGAGTTTTTCCCCCATTGTGGGTTTCCCAAATTTTTTTTCCCCCCCTTCCTCAAAAGGGCTTGGGACCACGCTTCCCCAAAAGTAAACCGGTTACTCCCCAGTTCTGGTTGGGCCCTTTACGCCCTCTGCTTCTTGTTTAAGTTTGGCAAAACACGGGGGCGATTTTCTTTCACTTTTGTAAGCTTTTGTTTCCCCTTCCTTAGGTCTCCAAACCCCCCTTTTTACCTTTTTTCGGTCTTTTTGCTTTGGTTTTTGGCGTTTTCCTCGCCTTTTTCCCTTTTAATTTTTTTGTCCTTCCCGTTTTTCTCACAATTTTTTCTTTTCCCCTTTTCCTGAGCCGCAACTCTTTTTGGGGCGGAAAGTTTTTACTGTACGCGGACCCCCCCCTTTTTTTTGAAAACATTGTTTAAGTGGGACAACTTCCTTTCCCAAAACCCATTTCTTTTCCCCCCCCCCCCCCAAAACTTGTTGGCGTTCCTTTCCTTTTCCCCCTGGTGGTTTGGTACCCCCCACAGAAAATCTCTCCATGGCATCACCCCCTTTCCCCCCCCCCCCCCCCCCCAATCCCCCGTTCTTTTTTCTTCGCCCCTTTTCGTGTCGGTAGTAATTTTTATGTTTTCCACCCCCATTGCCGGTCATGATTGCTTGTTTTTTTTGTGGGCTCTTCTCAAACATGTCATTTTTTCCCCTCCCCCCAGGTTTTTTTGGCTCTTTTTTTTTTTCTTTTTTTCTCGAACCCATTCGTCTTGTCTTGAGTCAAATAGCCTTCGTTTGCACCACGTTGGGTGTTACGCCCCATCCAAATTTTTTTAGTCTTTTTTTGTTTCCCCCCCCCCTTTTTCCTTTTTTCTAGTTACTTCTCGAATTGTGTCTTGTTCGTTAATTTCCTCATGGTTGGGTTTTCCCTCCTTGGACATACTTTTCAAACCCTGACTTTTTTTTTTTGCTTTCCCCGGACACTTTCTCAAAGATGCCAACTCTTCCTCCCTGCACCCAATTCCCCGTGGCTGGGACCACTTAGGTTGAAGCTTCGCCCCTTTCAACTTTTTCTCCCAACTCGTCGTTTTTTTTTCTCCCCCCGAAGCTTTTCGTATTCACCTTTCCCCCAAAGATTGGGGCCACCGCCTTCATTTGCCCATTATCATTTTTTTTTTTTTTCCTGTTGATTGTGATTTTTTAAGTTTTTTTTCACTTTTTCCTCCCCAAGGAAATTGCCCCTCTCCCCTCCCTTCCTGAGGTTCTTTTCACCGTTGTCCTTTCCTCTCATCCAAACGTGAGCAAAACTTTTCCCCGACAGGCTTGCCGCCGAGCCTCTTCCCTCGTCGGTGCATGCAGAGTATTATTTGTGCCCTTTTTCTTTTGTTTCTTTTTTCTTTTTCCCCTCCCCTTCTTCCTCCAAACCAAAAATTGAAAAAGTGGCAGTATACTTCCTTTTCATCATTACCATCCCCAAGTCCCTTTTTTTTTTTTTTTCTGTTAAAAATCTTGGGGCTTGTGTCCTTCCCCTTGTGCAATATGTTCCCCTTTAAAGTCCTTTTTCCTACTTGGCTTTTTTCTTTTCTCCTTCTTTACCAAATCTATGCTTGTTTTTTACCCCTCTTTCTTTATTTCAAAGATTTACCGATCCCCTGGTTCCTGCCCACCCCTTTTTTCAGGTGTGTTGACTCCCCCTCTTGTTTTTTTCTATCATTTCTTCTTCCTTTTTTTTTATTCATAGTATTTGGAGGTTTTGTCTTTTCCTTTTTCCCCTTTGGGTTCTTTCCACCTTCCCGGACCCCCCTTTCTTTCGTTAGGTTTACATAGGTATTCTTGGGATCGCCTTTCTTTCTCCTCACGGTTTGCAGAATGTTTGTCCTTTTTGACAACAAACTTGACCCCCCCAACCCCCCCCCCCAACATTCGTTCTTTCCCCCCTTCTTTCCCATTTGCTTTGCAAGCTCTGTTTCTTCTTTAGGGAAGGTTGCTCCTCAAACTCTGTGCCCAATGCTTCGAAGATTTTAGTACAAGGTACCTTTTCCTTGTCATTCCGACATTGCCCCGCTGCACCCCCTTTCTCTTTCTTTTTTTCCCTATCTCCTTTTTTGTGTGTTGTTGATGAGGGCTTCTTTTTTTTTCAATTGAGTCGGCTCCTTTTGTCGATTCCCACCCCCTTTCCCCTGGATTCCCCGCTCCTTAGAAAAACCATTGTTTTTCCCCCCCCGCTCTTTATTAGTCGGTGTCCCAATGCCCCTTTCTCTCTCTTGGCTCCTCCCCTCGTGAGCGTGAAAGTTTTTTTTTGATTTTTGCCACCCCCAGTCTTTTTTTTTTTCCCCCCCCGCCCTTCTCCCCCAAAACCGTTGCTTTGATTCCTTTTGCCCCCCTCCCTCAATTGGTCACTCCCACCCAGCCAGCACTTTTTCGCTTTTTTTGGGTTTTCTGAAAATGCTCCCCCCCCTTCCTTTTTCTTTCAATTCCGGCCCCAGCCACCCCCCACCAACAATGTTATTGGCCCAACTGGCCCCTTTTCTTCTTCCACAGCATCGTTTAGGCCACAATTGTCCCATTGGGGGGTTTTTTTATTGGACCCCCCCCCCCCAAGGCTTTTTTTCTGGGTTTTCCTTCTCCCTCCTTCTTTGTGCCCAAGCATAGATTTTCCACCCTTCCACCTAAGGAGCACCCCTTTCTTTCTTCCCCCCAACAAAGTGCGGTCTCGAAAACTCTTTTCCCTTGCAAAAGCCGTTTACCAACCCCCCAGGGGACACACATTACCTACCCCCCCCCACGAAAAATTAATATTCGGTTTTCCTCCCCAATTAACTGGGCCAAGTTTCCCCCAGGTTCCCTTAGTTGAATTTTTTTTCTCCCAAAGGGAGGGGCAACCCCCTGGAACCCGCCCCACCCCCTACATTCTCATTCTTTCAACTACCTCTCTTTTTGCTTCCGGTTCAGCTTAGATTTTTCTCTTTTAGTTCCCTTTTTTTTTTTTTTTTTCTTCCCCCATTTTTTCTTCTAAACAAATATTGGGGGCACGGTTTTCCCAGTCATCCCGACCCAGGGCGGTTTACTTGTCCTTTCCAGTGGTTTCTTGCAAGTACCCCTTCCACACCTTCCTCAAACCGCATCACCCCCCCCTCCCAGCCTTTCCGACCCTCATGAGGGAAATGGACCTTCGGTTTCCCCTTTCCGTTTTTGTCCTTCCTCCAGCTCGGGGCGTCAGTTTTTTTCTCTGTTTTTTTCCCCGGTTACTTGCGGGATTTTACCTGAACAACCCCAAGCTTCCAACTATCCTCTTTCCGGGTCTGATTGGGTCCTTTGGTTGTTTAAGGTTACTAAACCCTTTGGTCGGCTCACCACCACCCTCCAGTGTCGAACGTTAGCCATACAACCTTCTTAATGTTGCATTTGTGACTTTCGCCATTTCCACCTCCTCGTCGTTTCTATTCAACGGCCCCCCCCTTTTGACCCTTCTGCTCGGTTAACCTTCTGTTCGGAAATGGAATTGGGCAACAAACTCACATTTTTCTTTTAGTACTGGTTGCTTTTTTTTCCTTACGTTTCGTTCAACTGTCCAGTTGGGGGATTACCACTCGAGGGTGGTTTCGATCTCACCCCCCCCTCCTGGTTTGGCGCACAATATTGAAAATTGGGACTCTATTGTGCACCTTTATTTCCAACATTTGTCCTTAATAATTCCCCTTCCTTCGGGAGAATTTTTTCAGACTTAACCAACACACTTAACACTGGTTCTCTCCCTGAAAGCTTAATTATTTTTGGGAGATTTGGGCGTGTTGGCTTCCTTCTCTATTTTTTCTGGGATTACAAGGCCCCCCCGTTCAGGCCCATTGTTGTACGGGAAGGTTTAGGGTTTTGGGTCACTTACACTTTTTTTCCTTACTGCTTTTGTCAACCAAAGGCTTTGCCCCCATTCCGGTTTTCCCCCCAAAAAGCGTACTCTTTTTTTTCGAAATAGTGCGTACGCCGTTCCCCCCAACCTTTTTGTCTTCCCATTTCCGTCCTTCCGTCTAACCACGTCCATCAAATTTCTTGATTTGCACCCTTGCGGACCCAATTTCACCCCTTGGGACTCCTTATTTTGTGAGTCATAAATGTAAGGTGTGCCAAACTCCCTTTTCACCCAGTTCCTCCCTTTCTTCCTTGGTCCTGAGTTCGCACCGGTCGCGGTCGACTTTTGTTCCCCCACTCACATACCCGGCACCTTTGACCAGGTTCTTCCTCGTTCAGGCCTTTTTTCCTGGACCTTTTTTCTCCCTTGGCCGGACCCTTCTTAAAACCTTCTCCTTGTTGAATTTTTTCCTCCTCCTTTCCTACCCGCCGTTTTCTCCTCCAGTCCCGCACTTATTTTTCAACCCCCCTCCTTTCTCCCCCCTCAACGTGTTCTCGGAAACCAACCCAACCGCCGTGGTTTCGGGTTTTTCTCTGTTTTGACGGACAGTAAACTAACATATCTGCTGTCTTTCTGAGATAGTAAATCCCACCCCCGGCCCTCCCTTTTCTCTTCCTTCCCCCCTTCCCTACTGATTGTTGTTCTGTAGTCGGCTTGCCAGTTTGGTTTCCGTCCTCTACGAGGTCTAAAGGTCCTCTTTTTTTCCTGTCTTTCAAACCAGATAAAAATGTCCCTCCCTCGTTTTTTTTTTTTACGGAAACCACAACCTTAGCGTCTGCGTTGGTTTGTTAACCTGAGTTTCTTGAACCCCCCCATATTTAGTTTTCTGTAAAAAATTTTCCCCGTCGCCTTTGTTTTTTTATTTGGTTTTTTTTTTGCAATGGGATCCCCCAAGCTAAAGAAAAGTTCTCCCCCGGTGAGTGGATCCAAACATCCCCCCTTTCCTGATTGGGACTTGTTGGTCCCCTGTATGCGGCGTAAGGAACCAACCCCCTTTTTGATTTGAGGACAGTTTAAGCTTTTTTTTTGCGCCATTTTCTTTCGTAGTCTCCACCCCCAACACCCTTGTCCGGTTGCGGTCCGTGTGGGGATTGTGCAATTCCCATTTTTTTCCCCCCCCTCCCCCTGTCATTGGATTTCTGGTTTGCCGGTTGTCAATTGGGGCCGGCTGCTCCCACGGTGAAGGTTTTTTGGTGTCGATGTCGTGCCCCCCCCCTATGCCGGAAATGGACCCTCTTTAAGAGGAAAAAAAACTTTGGACCCCCCCTTGTTAGTTTCCCCCCTTCCACCTTTTTTTTGGGAAACAGTCATTTTACTACCCCCACCCTGATCGTCCCATTTTCGTGAGTCCTTTTTTTTTTGCTTTGTAAATCACCAGAAAAATTTTTTACTTCCCTGCATTCACCACAACAACCAATCCTTTCCCCCCCATAATTCCTTTACTGTCTCCCCCCTAGGTAGGTCATTTTATGCTCTCCCTCCCCCCAGGACGGGTTCCTTCCTTTTTCTCCTTTTTTTCTTTGGGGTGCCCCTCTCCTCCAAATTGTGTCACTTAAGGCGGGGTTTTTTTTCCTCCCCCCTTTCAAAAAGCCACTCGGGTTTTTTAGGATTGTTCCCAACCACTTCTCGTTGCGTTTCACCGTTGGAGAATCCCTTTTCCAAAATGTACGCGGTTCCTTCTTCCCTTCAATAAAGTTTTTCCCTCCCCTATTGTCCTTTCGGAAGGTTTTTCTTCACCAACCCTGATCCGCTCCCTTTTTGGAATTGAAGCGCTAAAAATTCCTTTCCCGTTGTTCTGTGGGGTTTCTGACCCCTTTCTTTGCCACTTCCTTGTTTTGTTTAGGTCTCAACTTCAGGTTACCCCCTTTCCTGTCCTGCACACATGTCACCCCCGTCCCTAACCTTACTTTGCAACTTATTTTTTTTTTCGACTCTGTTTGCAAATCGCCAGCGTCCACCAAACCTGCGTTACGGCCGAAGACTTTCTTATTCCCGGAGACACCAACCCCATTTTTTCCAAAAGCCCCTAATCCCTCAATTCTAATTATTTTTCTGACGCCCTTTCTTTTTTGACCTTTCCTTCTTTTCAGGAGGTTTGCACCTTTACTTCAGAATTTCCCTCGTCCGTCTTTCTTTCCAACCGTTAACCTCTTTTCCTCCCTGAATTGCTGCCCCCAGCCCCTTTACCATTAGTCAGCTGGCCTTTCGAGCAATCGCCTTTGATCTTTTTTTCAAATGGCGACATGGCCTTGACCCTCTGGTTCTCTCTTCCCCGGTTTCGCAACCAAATCCTTTCCCTCCTTTTGTTTCCCCCCAAATTTGGCTACCCGGGTGTGGTTGGTAAACGACACCTCCAGTGATTATTTAATTTCTCTTTTTCTATTAAGGGAATTGGGGTGCATTTCCCTTCCCCGCCTTGGACA
>Ga0179593_1721138_pt1 | contig 15037 bp, 27 predicted proteins | sample CZODoug2_1_08_16_FD_185931 | JGI IMG/M metagenome (GOLD analysis project Ga0179593, IMG submission 185931) | Vadose zone soil fungal communities from Angelo Coast Range Reserve, California, USA - CZODoug2_1_08_16fungal (PacBio error correction) | ecosystem: Environmental > Terrestrial > Soil >... | reverse complement strand
GGACAACCTTTCCTTCCTTTTTTTTTTTGTCTGCCGGACCGGGCGCAGACACTGCGGGTCCCTTTTTCTTTTCTTCTTTTGCGGCTAATATCCTCCCTCTTTTTTTTTTTCTTTCCACATAGGACGAGTGCCGCGCACAGGCGCCCTCCTTTTTTTCTCGGCCCCATGACGAGCACCGTCAGAAGATGCGTTTTTTTCTATTCCTTCTTTTTTTTTCCCGCTAGGTTCGCCTTCCGTTCCCGTCTTTTCTTTCCCTCCTGCAGAAAGGGACCTTCGTTTTTTTTATTTCTCCGTAGAACAGATGTGTCTTCTTCCGAAGTTTAGGCCCTTCTCTTTTTTTCCCTTTCCTAGAATAAAAGTGATATTTCGCTAATTTCTTTCCATTTTTTTCTTTTTACCCAGCTCAAAGTTCCAACCAGGAAGCGATGGCCCCTTGTCTCCCCTTTTTTTTATTCGTCAGCCGACTCCTCCTCCTTTTTTTTTTTTTCTTTTTTCTTTTCTCTTATAGGAAAGTTGGAAATCTGGGATGGTCTTCGCCTTTCCCTTCTTTTTTCCCACCCTGCGTGGCCGGCTTTGTAGAAGTCTCCGCTTCTCTCTTTTCCAAACCTTCCAAAAATTTTTTTTTTTCTTCCCCCCTCATAGGCCGAATATAGAAGAAGGGACACGGTCCGCTTTCTCCTCCTTTTCTTTTTTCCCCATGCGGACAGCCACTTCCTTATGATCCACTGCGTTTTTCTTTTTCCCTTTGCAGTCTCCTGGGCTTATAATTCCTTTTTCTTTTTTTCAAATTAGTAAGCAATCTGCAAGAGGGAGGCGGGTCCCCCCTTTTTTTTTCTTTTTTTTTTCTTTGTCGCGCCTGATATTTCCCCCCTTCCCCTTTTTTACGTTTTTCTCCCCCCATAGAAGGAGGACGACTCTTTTCCTTTTCGTTTGGGGGCTATAAATGTCTTTCCTGCGACGGCTTTTTTCCCTTTTTTTCCCCTGGAATTTCACACCGGTCACATTCTCTTTTTTCGTTGGCTCGGCATCCGAATGATTTCCCTCTCGCTTCTGGCCGTATTGCGTCGCACTTTTTCCTTCCTGCTTTCGTGTAACAGGGGATTCTCATTCCCTTTTTTTCCTCCTCTCCGCAATTCGTCGCGCCAGAACGCATCTTTTTTTCCCTTTTTTTTTTTTGCTCCTCATCCGCCGCCTCTCTTTTTTCTTTCTTTTCCCGCAACCTCAAGAACAGTGCGCGGTTCCTCGTTCCTTTTTCCCGGATGATCACACTCGGAGCCGATGTCGCCCCCCATTCTCTCCTTTAGGAGACGATTCTTCTCCCCCCCCCCCCCCTCCCTTCTCCTTCTGACGAAAGTAGGCGTTTTTTTTTTTCATGTTCCTAGACACTTCACGGTCGCTTTTTTTTTTCTTTTTCAGTCGCTTTGTGCGTCTTTTTCCTCTCCCCCCTCGCAAGACGAACATTGTGGCAGTCTTCCTTCTCCTTTTCCTTCTCTGATTCGAACCGCCTCGAATTCGAAATTCTTCTTTCTGAGGCCCCCCCGCCTCTCTTTTTTTTTTTCCTCTCCCTTTTAGAGCCCAGGCGAGTTTTCTTTTTTTCCCAACCACGAGTGATATGCCCTCCTTTCCGAAGGATCCTGGCCTGCCCTCTTTTCTCCCTCCCAGCAAAAAGAAAGCTGGCTCTTTCTTCTTTCTACTTTTTTTGTTGGTAATGTGAGCATACATGTGATTTCCCCCCCCCCTTCCCCGAGACGTAGCGGCCCAGTTCTTTTCTTTCCGTTTCTCCTCCGAATGATGGTCCCCCTCCCTCCCTTTTTTCCCGTCGTCGATCCAGTTTTTTTTTTTTTTTTTTTTTGAAACTCTTCCTCCCCCTTCTTGGCAAAGGAGAGAGGTTCCCGTCTTTTTCCAGGAAAAAGCGAGGGTTGACACACCTTTTCCGATCGCATCGAGCCGCAGCTCCTTGTTTTTTCCTGCTGGTAGGGTGCTCTTTCTTTTTTCTTTCCCCTTTCCCCCTTCTCCTTCACGCTCGCGGAATGGTCCGCCTCTTTTTCCCTTTCTCCTTCGTATTCTTGATCACCCCTCGTCTTCTTTTCTTTTTTTTTTTTATTAGAGACAATGCGTCCCCACCCTTTCCCCCGATCCGCTTGCGCCCTCCCCCCTTTCTCTCGGGTGGTTTCGTCCTTGTTTTTTCTCTCCCCGAAGAAGTAAGTGGGCGGTGTACTCTTCCTTCCTTTTTTTTTTTTTTTCCACGAGGTCCTGTGGCCTCTCTCCTTTTCTTTTCCCGGGATCTGGCCTGGCCCTCTTTTCCCTCGGGACACACCGAACCTCCTCCTCCCCACCCCTTTTACCCCCCCTCCTCCTTTTTCGAAGAAGAATGGCTTTTCTTTTTCCCCACGAACGGCATCGGACTCCCCCCCCTCCCCCTTCCGATACTTATTCCCCTCACTCCTTCTCCTTCTCAAGGAGGTTTGAGAACCCTATTCTTCTCTTTTTCTTTTTTTCTGGAGCTGCGAGGAAGGCCCCCCCCCCCTTTTCCCGCTGCTGCCGGTCTCTCCTTTTCCCCCCTACTTGCCTGAGGCTCGTCTGCGCGTCCTTTTTCTTCTTCTTTATGCTCGGGCAAGCGCGTAAACCCCCATTTCCCTTCCTGCCCTTCATCCTCTTCTTCATAGGAGGAATTCTTTTTTTTTTTTTGGGAAGATGCATTTTCTCTTCCGTGCGGTTCCGGCCCCTCTTCTTTTCCCCCCTTTAGGATAGAGTGAAACTTCCTTCTCACCCGTCTGGATAATTTCTATTTTTCCTCTTTTTTCCGCCGGCCCCTTTTTCTCCCCAAACGATAGAAGAAGTCCTCCCTTCCTTTCCCCCCTTCGTCGGGCGATTTTCCCCCGTTAAAAGCGTCTCCTTCCTTTTTTTTTTCCAGAAGACCGAGCGAAAGGGCTTTCTTTTTTGCTGCCCCCAGCTGCTCCTCTTTTTTTTCCTCGACGAAGAAGGAGATATTCACCCCTTTCCTTTTTTCCTCATTCGCAGAAATTATAAAACCCTCCTCTTTAAAACCTTTCCCTTCTCTTTCCCCTTTTTCCCCCCTTTGTCGCGGGATGAGAGGAGGATCGACCCCTGCTCTTTCCTCTTTTTTTTTCCTAGGAGTAAAGCAGATCGCTAATTTAGCGGTCCTTTTCCTTTTTTCCCCTTCTTCCTCCTTCTAGAGCGAGGATATAAAACCAGCCTTTCTTTTTTCTTTTCCTTCCCGCGGCCGACATCGACCGGCCGCGTTTTTTCTCCTTCTCATTGGCAGTTTTTTTTTTATTGCGTGAGAGGTAACCCCCCCCTCTTTTTTGTCCCTCGGGCAAGCTCGTGTCGATAAGCGGTTCCTCTTCCTTTTTCACGTGTGGACGTTATCCTTTTTTTCCTTTCCCTCCAGTAACGGCGCCCTCTTTCCTTTCCCCTTTTTTCAGCCCCGCATAGGTCGGCACCGCGTTTTTCCTTTTCCGGTTCCTTTGTTCTTTTTTTTCTTGTTCACAGCGGGGATCACGGCGTCCCCTTCTTTTTTTCCCACAGAACCACGTCGCCCCCTTTTGTTTCTTTTTCTTTGGCTTCTCGTCCATTTTTTCCTCTTAGGACAACGGACCTGCCCGCCCTTTTTTTTTTTTTTTCGCCGTTCCCGGACCTCTTCTTCAGCGTGGCGCCCCCTTTTTCTCTCTTTATCTCTGCTCTTTTTTTCTTTCCTTTTTGCGAGATTAAAGATTGCCCCCTTTTTCCGTTCCTCTCCCTTCTTCCGGGCCCCTTCCTTTTTTTTCGGCGACGGGGATCCTCCTTTTCTTTGAATGTTTTTTTTTTTCTCCCTTTCTTTTTCCTCCCCCGGACGCTGACCGACGAGCCCGCATTTCCCTTGGTGCGGCTGGTGGCGCGACTTTGGTTTCGTCTTTGATAAAAGAGGTGAAAGACCTTTTTTCTTTTCCCCTTTCTCAGATAGTGCCAGTCCTTTTTTCGCACCGACCCTCTTTTTCTTTGCTGGGGTTAGTAGAAACACGGTCTCCTCTTTTCTGTTGAATGGAGGAGCTTCCTCTGATTGTTTTTCCTTCCCCTTCCCCTTTCTGATGAGGGAACTCTCCCTTCTAGCTGGAAGAGGACAAAAAGTGCTTCTTTCCCCCCTCGCCTGACCCCCACTTTTCTTTTTCCCCTCACCAAAGATTGCAAAGGATTTATTTATTTCTTTTTTTCTTTCTTGGGTAGATTGTTAGGGGGAAGATGGTGTGACCCATCCCTTCCCCCTCTTCTTTTTTTCCCCCATCTTTACTTTTTTTTTTTTCCTGTTTTCCCGTATTGGCTGAAGAGCACAACTTACCTTCCCCTTCCTACTTTTTTTCCTTTCTATGGCGCGCTGAAGGTCGATTTCTCCCCCCCCCCTTTTCGCAGGCAGCCCTCCTTTCTCTTTTCTTTTTTACGGAAGGTGAAAGTGTTTTTTTTCCCCCCCTTTCTTCGGTTTTTCTTTCCCGAGTCTTCTTCGCTTTTCCGGGGTGAAGATCCGAATGAGTAGGCTATTTTTTCCTCCCTTTCTCTTGGCGTCGGGATCAGCACCGTTTTATTGTCTTCTTCTCTTCTGTCTCCTTCTTTCCCCCTTTTTCTCCCGGGATTTTTTTTTTTATTTTTCCCGTTGCTGCGTTGAACGCGTCTGACTCGCTGTTTTTTTGGCCCTCTTTTCTTCTTCTTTTGGGAGATATCTTCCTTTTCCTTTCCTTTTTTTTTTTCCGGCGACCCACACGCGACATTCTTTCCCGCTTCTACCCCCTTTTTCCTTTTTTTCGCTAGAAAGTGCGGAAAAATTTCCTTTTTCCTTTACGAGCGGACGCCTTCCCTTGAGACCGCCGATTTTCTTCCTTTTTCCTTCCCCGCAACGGGGGGACCGTTTTTTCCCCCCTTTTTTTTAGATGCCGACCGGTGGTTGCTTCTCTTTCCACGCCTCGTCACTCCTTCCCTTTTTCTTTCGATCGAAAAGAGAGGAGGAGCCGGTCTTTTTCTTTTTTTTTTTTGCCTTTCCGACGGGGCCCCCCCTTTTTTTATCGATGACGCGTTGTGGCTCCCTTCTTCTTTTTCCAGATGGTAGTAGAAGAAGGTATTTCCCTCCCCCCTCTCTCGTCGATGCCGGGAGTGTGCAGACACTTTACACCCTTCCGGGTTTTCTTCCTTGGTTTGTCTTTTTTCTTTTTCCCTGTGTGACGAGAGAGTCTTCCCTTCTCTCTTTTTTTTTTTCTCTTTCTCCCCCCCCCCCACAGTAGAACTGAGAGACCTTTCCTTCCCTTTTGGTGTGATGGGACGACACCTTCTCTCTCCCACCATGTCCCCCTTCCGGTGTAGATTGAAAGGTGTCTCTCCTTTCCCCTGACACGATACGTCAAAAACTGTTTTTTTTTCCCAACTTTTCTTCACAAGTGTTTGGGGCTATTTTCTCTTTTTCCTTCAGGTGGGGCAGCTATTTCTCTTTGTCTTGGGAAGAAAAGAACTTCCCTCTGCCTCCTCTTTCCTCTTTCCCTTTACGGAAAAATCCCGCCTCTTTTTTTTTACCCTGCAGGAGACCCGTCCTCTTTTCTGCTGGGGCATCTCTGCGGCTCTTTTTTCTTTTTTTTATAGTGGCGCCGACATGTGATGGTCACCCCCTCTATGTCTTTTCTTTTCCTTGGTTGAAGGTGGAAACGCCTCCCTTTTGTGAGTACGCGATTGATTACGTTTTTTTTGTCGCGGACGCTCTTTCCTTTTTTTGCGCGGTGCCCCCCTTTTTTTTTCCCCCCCCCCGTGTCACCTACTGGGCAGCCGACGTGTCTCTTTTCCTTCTTTTTTTTGGCCAACCCCCTGGTGTTCTTCTCTCTTCCACCAATAACGAAGCAGTTGTTCCTCTTCTTTCTTTTTTTTTTTTCTGGGCGGCCCAGATGGCCGCCTTCCTTTCCCTTCTTTATCTTTTTCTCTTTTCGGAATAGCACTCGTGTTTTTCAGTCCTTTCCCTTTTTTTTGACGTGAATCGAAGGGCGCCGATGATTCCCCCTCCTTTTTATTGGACACCCTCTATTTTTTTCTTCGGGCAGGTAGAATAATTTATCCGCCCCCCTTTTTTCTTTTTCCCCTGTGCAGAGCGCCAACCAATGTTATGGTCTTTCTTTTTTCTCCTTTCCCATGCCCCGCCTTCCCCTTTTTTTTCCCTCCGTTAAGAGTTATCGATCGGGTTATCTCCTTTCTCCGTGTATAGGAAACAATGGAAACACCTCCCCTTCCCCTCCCTAGTTTAGGTGCTTCTCCCTTCCTTCTCCTAAGAATTTATCTAGGATGTATTCTTTTCTTCTTTTTCCCTAGGCGAAGAGGGGGATCATGCAGATTTTTCCTCTTTTTCTCCGGGTCTTCCCTTTTTTTTCCTTTTTCTTGAGAGGCCCTTCCCCCCGACCTGCCTGAAGATAGCGGCGGTCTTTCTTCTCCTTTTTTTAATGAGTTTCCCCCCCCTTGTCGTTCTTTTCCCTTCCCTTCACGGAAAAAACAGTTCCTTTTTTTTTTTTTCTCTACGAAAGCGCCTTGCGAAGGCTTTCTTCTTTTCTTTCGCGTGTGACTTTTTTCTGTCCTTTTTTCCCCCCCTTTCTGACGGTGTGAAATGAAGGCGCGGAAGCCTTCCTCTTCTCTCTTTCTTTTTTTTTCCGGCCGGAAGAGTTACAACCAACAACTTTCTTCTCTCACGGCGTCCCTTCTCTTTCCCTTTTTCCCGATTACGGGCCATGGTTCCTTTTTTCTTCGACAAAGAAAAGCAGGACTTTTTTTTTTTTTCCCATCCGATTTTGAATATGTTTCTTTTCTTTTCCTCCTTTCCATGGCCGATGGAAAACTGTGATTTCCTTCTCTTTTTTTTTCTCTTTCCAAAAGTAGACCCAGACAGTGGATAGTACTTCTTTTTTTTTTTTTCATCTCGCTCCCGGTCTTTTTTTTGCCTTCTTAGAAGAGGGAGGAATAGTTTTTTTCTTTTTTTTTTTTTTTCCCTTGCTTGTGCTTTTTGGGATAGGGTTTCCCCTTTCCTTCCAAATCGGTTTTGTTTTCCCATTTTTTTCTTCTTTTCCTTGTTGGTTGATGATGGTGAGAATTTCGTTTTTCTTCCTTTTTCCCTTCTTTGCGAGAAGATGCAGCGCCATCCCCTTCCCTTTTTTTTTTCTTGATAACCCTTCGTTTCTGTCCTTTTCTTTTTTTTCCTTGGTTTGGACTTTGAGATGGTTCCCACGCCTTTCTTTTTTCTTTTTTTTTCTTTCCCCTTCTTAAGAGAATCAAGTGACGAGTCTCTTTACCCCCTCTTCCGACTAACCCTTGTCTTTTTTTCCCTTCTTCGCGGTACACATCGGGGGCGGGATTTCCTCTTTCCTCTTCCTTTTCCCCCTTTTTTCTTTGATGATGGCGTTCGAACCCCCCTTTTTCTCGGCTAGACCTCTCCTTTCCTTTCCTTTTTCTCTTTCACTCACAGCAACGCATCTTCGGGGGGGCCCCCCCCCTTTCTTCTTTTTTTCCAGAGAGGGTCAGGCGCAGTTTTTTCCCTTCTCCAGTTTCCTGTTTTCCTTCTCCTCTTTTTCTTCTTCTTTTTGCCGCGGGATTCGCGGCAAATCGAGAAGCGATCTTCCCCCTCTTTTTTTTTTTTTTTTTTTTTTGCCCCTCGTGCGCCTCCTCAGAGGAGCAGGGATTTCACCGTTGTCCATCTCATTTCTTTCTCGGACAACTTTGATCCCCGTTCTTTTCTGTTCCAAGCGAAGGACCTTTTTTCCTTCTTTTTGCCGCGAGACCGGCGGCAGCCTTTCTTCTTTTCTCCACACCCTCTTTCTCTTCTCCTCTCTTGTATATGATAAACGCGGACCCATCTTCCCCTTTTTCTTTCTTTTTTTTTCTCCCCTTTGCCGATGCAGGCGAATTTCTAGCTTTCTCCTTTCCGCAGTTCTTCTCCCTCCTTGATGAAAGAAGATCACGCCCCCTTTTCCTCTCCCTTTTCTTTCGGCCTGGTTCCGGCGAGTGTCCTTTCCCTGTCTTTATTCGTCTCGTTCTTCTCTTCTCCCCTTTTCTCCTTCAAAGTCCAAAACGGGCGAGTGGCCCACCTTTTTTTTTTTTCTACCCGCCTCCGCCGCAAGTCGCGGAGAGTCTTTTTTCTTTCCGACGTCATCTCACCCCCTCTTCCCTTTTTTTTTCCCCCTTTTTCAGGCTTTGTCGAAGTCTAACGAGGACGCTTTCTCTCCCCCCCCGCTCCCAAAAGTTTCTACACAGCGACGCGTGCCCTTTTTTTTTCCCACCCTCGGCCTTGTCGCCTAATCTCTTTTCTCTTTTTTTCTGATCCAATGCGATGGGTATTATTTGGCCTTTTTTCCTTTTCCATATAAGCGAAATCACCGTTTTTTTCCTTTTTTATTCACGACTTAGTTTCCCACCCCACTCTTTTCCCCCCCCGTTTATGCTTTATTTGGTAGCCGCCCCTTCTTTTTTCTTTTTTTTAATCTGTTAAGTTTTGGAGCGCACTCCCCCCTCTCTTTCTTTTTTTTTCTTCGCACCCTTGTTTTTTTTTTTCAGCGAGAGGCTTCTCCTTCTTTTCTCTTCTTCCCCCGTCCAAATAAGCGGGTGCCGAGTATCTTGTTTTTCATCTCTCCTTCCTTTTTTTTCATCTTTCCGCTTAGAAAGGACGCTTTTTTTTTCTCCTTTTTTTCCCCCCTCAGATGCAATGTTTTGTACTTTCTCCTCTTCCCCGAACGTATCCTTTTTCCTCCCCTTTTTTTCCCTCATACCGAAGGCAGATATTATCGTCGTTGTCCTTTCTTTTTTCTCTCTTTTTTCGCGGCCAGCCGCACTTGCTTCCGTCCCCTCTCTTCTCCGCTCCGTCATAATCCCATCTTTTTTCTTATGAGCAAAAAGACCCTCCCTCTTCTTCTTGACCGAAGTCGCCGCCGTTTCTCCTCTTTTTAATTTTTCTTTTTCCCAAGAGGATAAGTTCCTTTTTTTTTTCGTCGGCGGAATGGCCGCACTAATCTGATTTTTTTTTCCCTTCTTTTTTCCTCTTGGAATGTTCCCGCTATCCTTTTCCTCCTCTCTTCTAAAGAAGAGAATCGAGTGCGGCACCATTCTCTTTTTTTCTTTTTTCGATCCCGTCAGAGCACAGGAGTGTCGACGCCCTTCTCTTTCCCCCCCTCTCTAATTTCTATCCGTCTATTTTTCTTTCTTTTTTTCCGCCATAAAAAAAAAACGCTGGTCTCTTTATTTTCTCCTTTTTGATTGGTGTCCCTAGCTGTGGTAATTTCTCTTTTTTTTCTTCGTAATATCCCTCTCCCCTCTTTTTTTTCTATGTCCAAGATGTCGGCGAGGCCCTTCTTTTCTTTTCCTCGGAAAGCTAGTCGACCCTTTTTTTTTTTTTTCTCGCACTCATCCCTCCCCCCCCTCAATTGATAGGCGGCCCCTTCCTTTCCGCGAATGCGACAAAGTACATTCCCCCCTCTTCTCTGTCATACCTCTTCTTTTTTCCCTCTTTTTCCGCGAAGAGACTCTTTTTCTTCTTTTTTTTTTGCGTCGGTCGCCGACAGGCAGGAGTCCCCCCCCCTCTCTTCGGCTCTGTATACCTTTTTCCCCCGTAGGTATGGAGGCGGTCTTCCCCTCCCCCTTTTCCCTTTCCTTCTCCATATTGCAGCTCGGCCCTTTTCTTCTTTGCGCCCGCCCTCCTCTTTTTTTTTCCCTCCCGCACATTGCATAGGCACGCTCCCTTTTTTCCCTCTTTACAGGCAGGTGTAGGACATTTTCCTTTTTTCGATTTTTCTTTTTTTCTTTTCTACGTTGAGGATGCATCGGATCCACTTTCTTTATTTTTCCTGCGGCACACCGAAACAGCATAGCCCCCTTTCTTCCTGCGACTCCTGTTTTTCTCCATTTTTTTTTGAGTTCGTCGATATTCCTTTCTCCCCCCTCATTCCCTGCTCAAAGGAGGTGTGAGAACAAAGTTTCCTTCCTCTTTTTTTTCCGGTCTATTCTCTTCCCTTCCTTTTTTTTCCTCCTCTCCCGGCTAAGAAGCGATGGAGATCGCCCCTTTTTTTTTTTTGTCCGCGCTCCCTCGGCGCGCAAAAAGGGAGCCTTCTTCCCACTTTCCCCCTTTTTCTTCTCAAGCAGAACTAGGCGGAGGGTCTCGTCTTTTTTTTTTTTTTTTTTTTCTCCTCTGCGCGGCGGCTTGCCCTTCTTTTCCGTCTTCTCCTTCCTTCTTTTTTTTTTCATCCCCCGTATTGATAATTTCGCGGGTGGTCGCTTTTATTTTTTTCCCTGTCCGGCTAAGCGTGACGTCCTCGACTCCCCCCCCCCCCCTTTTTTCCTGAAGTCTTGCCTTTTTTTTTCTCCTTTCCCCCTTTTCGACAATTGCTGTAATAGGGAGGGACTCTCTCTGGCCTCTTTTTTTTTTCGCCAAAGCGTTTTTACTCCCTTTTAACCGAGTAGGAGTAGAAGCGCCGCTCTTCCTCTTCTTCTTTCTTGAGTAAAAGTCCGAATTAGAACGAACTTTCCCTTTTTTGCTTTCCCCCTTACCCGGCAGTAGAAAATTTCTTTCTTTTTTTCATTTGAGAGGGGTTCTCTTCTTTTTTATTCGTTCCCCTCTACCTTTTCCTTCGGGAGTAGATCCTTTCTCTTGGTCTTGGTTGAGAGGCCCCCCCTTCTCTTTTCTTCAGCCTTTCTCTTTCTCCCTTCGAAAGGCTGGAACCGTTTTCCCCCTTCCCCAGCGGCAACGACATTCCCTTTTCTGACCCCGCCCCTCCTATTTTTTTCATAGTGGTTCTCTTCCTTTTTTTTCTTTTTTTGTGCGCAGGTAACAAAGAACTTTTTTTTCCCTTCCGGTGTTCGCTCCTTTTTTTTTTTGGGCAGGAAGGATCAGCGAGTTTTTTGTTTTTCCCCCGTCCACGGCGCGCGCAAGTAGGTCCCCCCTTTTTCCTTCCTTTCCTTTTTCTTTAGGAAAAGAGATGCTTTCTCTTTCTCCTAGATGGAGTTTTTTTCATTCCTTTCCCTTCCCAAAGGAGTCAAAAGTAAGCCGGCTTTTCCCTTTTTTCCCTTCCTCCCCCCCGTGCGGGAATAGGACGGTCCTTTTTCTTCCCCAAGCTCCTGCGTTCTCTCCTTTCCCCCTCTTTTTGATAAAAGTAGCAAGACGTATTTTTTTTTTTTTTTTTTCCCTTCCGGGCAAGACAAAGGTGGAAGATATTCTCCTTTTTTCTTTTTTTTTTCCTCCCTTTGTTTTTGTTTATCTCTCCCTCCTTCCTTTTTTGCCCGCGGCTGACTTCTTTTTTTTCCGCGGCAGGAGGCGACTTTTCTTTTTCCTTCCTTCCCCTGTCCTCCTTTTTTTTCGCCCGAAGAGGTCGAACAAGACGTCTTCTTTTTTTCCGTTTGTCGAAGTTGGGGCGGTTTTTTCCCCTTTCCCCGACTTTCCCTCTTTTCCCTTACCAAAATGCAAATCGAGATCGTGCCTTTTTTCCTTCCTTTCTTCTCTTTCTGCCGCTGGTTGTAGCACAAGGTAGCCGATTTTCCTCTCTAGAGTCCTTCCCTCTTTCCCTCGTTCGAAACGGGAAGATAGGCGAGCCCTTTTTTTTCGAGGGAAAAAGTGTTTTTTTCATTTAAAACCGTCCATCCTCTTCCCCTTTTTTCCTCTGCAAGGATGGAAAGAACCCTCCTTTTTTTTTTTCCAAGAAGAGGTTTTTGTCGTTTCTTTTTTTTTCCCCCCTTCAAGGAAGAAGGTGGCCCTTTTCCTTCCCTTTTTTGATGAGCGAGCGCTTACGTTTCTTTCTTTTTTTTTTTTCCTCACCTAATCTCTCTCGTCTCCGTAATAGGAGAGATGAAGGTCGTCTTTTTCTTCTCTATCTCAAGAGAAGCAAGCGAAAATGGAGAGAGCGTCACTTTTTTTCAGGTTCCTTTTTTTTCCCCCCTTTTTTTCCCCCCCCTCCACTCCTTTTCGTGAGGTTGGTGTGGGATCCTTCTTTTCATTTTTTCTTCCCTTCTCTTAAAGGGGTGAAGATCGCCTGCTCCCTTCTTCTTTTTCCCTTTCTCCGAGCTTCGTTCTTTCCTCTCGGGTGAAGGAGTTTTTTTTCCCAGTAGTAGATAGGTATGATGTTCTCAGACCATCCCCCTTTTTTCCCTGGGTATGATGAAGCTCTTTTTCCCTCCCCCTTTTTCGGGAATGAGCGATTTTTTCTCTCTACTTTCCTCTCTTCGGGCGAAAACGACAACGGTCTTTCCTTTTTTTCCTTTTTTTTTTTACGAGGTCTGAGCAAGTCGAGATGACTTTCCTTTTCCCCCCCCCCCCCCCTTCCCTGCGGACCTCTTTCCTTCCTCCCTCCCCGAGAACGCCGCCGAGTTCGGATGGCGGGTCTTTTTTTTCTTTTTGGGCCTTTTTTTTTCCGAGACATGACGCACAGGTTTTTTTTTTCTTTCTTCGCCACCGCCGCGCAAGACGTCCTTATCTTTTTCTTTTCCCCTCTTTTCCTGGGAGAGCGGTTTTCTCTTTTTTGGATTCCTTTCCGCGAAGGCCGACCCCCCCCCCCCCCTTTCCCCTTTGTGGCGCAACTCTTCCTTTTTCTTGGTGATGAAGATGTTCGTTTCCCTTTTTCTCAGAAGAAAAGAAAACCCCTCTTTCTTTTGGAGTGGTTGCAGCCCGCGCGGCCTTTTGCTCCCCTTCCTTTTTTTTTTGGCTGATGATGTTCGGTGTGCCGCTTCTTCTTCCCCCTCCTTTTTTTTCCGGCACCGATCTCGATGGCATCTTCCCCCCTCTTTGCACTTCACTCCTTTTTTTTTTTTTCTGCAAAAAAAAACTTTCCCTTTCCTCGGCGGCTAGATTTTTTTTTCTTTTCCCTGACCCGTTTACGCCTTTCTTTTTTCTTTTCTTTTTGCAGCCGAGAGGCATGCTTCCTCCTTTTTTTTTTCCTTTTACGCCTCTTCCCTTTCCCGCCCTTTTTTTTTTCCCGCAGCGAAGGTCGATCTTCTTTTTCTTCTTTTTTTCTCTCGGCCCTGTCAGGCGACCGACGAAACTACCCCTCTTTTTTTTTTTTTTTCCTAGGCTTTTTCTCTCTCCTTTTTTTTTTCTCCTTTCTCCGACATCGTTGATGGTCAAACCCTCTTTTTTTCCTTTCTTTTTCCGGTTACCCCTCTTTTTTTTTTCCCTCCTTTCTTTCCAGTGTCGGGGAGGTACGCTTCCTTGCCAACAACTGGATCGACTTCTCTTTTTTTTTTGGATTTTTTCTTCGGCGCAGACATCGTGGCTCACCTATGGGTTTCCTTTTTTTTTTGGGTTAACAATCCAGGGTGGGCTCCTTTTCCCCCTTTTTCCCCTCAGACGTTTTTTCCCTCTCCCCCCCTTTTTTTTTTTTTTAGGGCGGCACCGCTGAAGTCGGCGTCTTCTTTCTTCTTTTGCAGCGCTCTCCAATCGTGGTTTTCTCTTCTTTTTTCTGAGGTCTCGATTTTCCTCTTTTTTTTCTTTTTTCAACTCGATGCGCTTATTGAGGGACGCTCGATTTTCTTTTTCTTCTCCCTCTTCAGTCCACGTCGCAGAGCGCCACAATTCTTTTCTTTCTTTCTTGCCGCGACCCCTTTTCTTTTCTCCCTCTTTTCTCCCATAAACGAAGATTTTTTTTTTCTTCCCCCTCCGGCGCCCAACGGCGGCGCCTTTTTTTTTATTCCCCTTTTTGATTTTTTTGTATTTTTTCTTCTTTTCTTTTCCTCTTTTCTTTCGGCGTCTTTTTTCCCCTTTTTCTCCTGCCGAGGCCGGAAGCAGTGCCCCTCTTTTTTTTTCTTCTTTTCTTGCTTTGGTTCTCTCTTTCTTTTCCCCCCTCCGAGAAAGATACGGAGCGGTCTTTTTTTTTCCTTCTCCCCAGACTGGCAGGGAAAACCCTTTTTTTCCTGAAGTCCCTCCCCCCCCTTTTTTTTTTTTCTCTCCTCCCCCCTGACGAAAAGCGCCTTCTCTTCTCTCCCGGCTCTTCTTTTTTTCCTTTTCGCCGAGCCAACCAACGATCTTTCTTTTTCTCCTGTCGTGAAATGCAGGAGGCCTCTTTTCTTCTTTTATTGAGTCTTTTTTTTTCCCTTTTTCTCCCCCCTTTTCCGAAAGGGAAGACAGGATAAACTAACGTCCGTTTTTGATCCCGTCCCCCCCCCCCCCTTTTTTTTTTGGGGTAAAGACCTTCCTTTTTTTTCCATTCCTTCCCCTTTTTTTCGAACATACGAGAATGTTTTTCTTTTTTCTCCTTCCTTTCCTTTGTACACTGTGATTTCGATTAATGGCCCGCCTTTTTTTTCCCCCTTTTATGCCCCAGAGAAGTGGATAAGAAGGATTTCCTTTCAGGTTGACTTTTTTTTTTTCTCTCGGAGAAGCTTTTTTTCTTTTTTCTCTCTTTGTTGTGCCGGTGGGGCACGCGGCCGGGTTTTCTTCTTTTTTTTGGGCGTTTTCCCCCCCCTTTTTTCCTTTCTTCCCCTCTTCCACGACAGGGTGAGCGACGGGTTCTTTTTTTTTTCTGTTGAGCATTTCGTCGCGGAGAGAATCTCCCCCCTTCCTTTTTTTCGATCTTAACTTTTTGTTTTCCCCCTTTCTTTTGAAAAGAGACTGGACGGAAACTTTTTTTTCCCCACCCTTTTCTTTCCTTTGAGCTGGTGTCAACGCAGTGGATGAGGGTGAGTTCTTCGTCCCTCTTTTTCCATAGTTCCTCTCTTCCCCTCCCTTCCCCTTACCCAGGAAGAGATTCGGACTTTTTTTTTTTTTTTTTTTTTTCACATCGGTGGCGGGGGATTTTTTTTTTCTTTCCCCCTTTTTTCTCATTCTTCGTTAGAATCAAACTTTTCTTTTTTTTCTCCTCTCCCTTTCCGGCATCGGGAAAGGAGATAGCTGCTTCTTTTTCGTATGTCTCTTCTCACCCCCGATAGGGTAATGGCGAGGTGCGCTTCCCTCCTTTTTCTTTTTCTCCAAGTCGGTGATAGCCCTCCCTTTTTTTTCTCGATGACACTCTTCTCTTCTTTTCTTTTTCCCCCTTCGCTGGAAAAAGGAAGGACGCCCTTC
>Ga0179593_1367884_pt1 | contig 15037 bp, 8 predicted proteins | sample CZODoug2_1_08_16_FD_185931 | JGI IMG/M metagenome (GOLD analysis project Ga0179593, IMG submission 185931) | Vadose zone soil fungal communities from Angelo Coast Range Reserve, California, USA - CZODoug2_1_08_16fungal (PacBio error correction) | ecosystem: Environmental > Terrestrial > Soil >... | reverse complement strand
TTTTGGTCAAAGTCGCCCCCACCCCCCGTCTAATGAGCTCCAAGTTCCCCCTTGTTATCCCCCTTAAATAGGAGATTCTGCCTTCAGCCCTGTATGGTGCCCCTCGGCTCGGCCACAACTTTTCCCCCCCTTTTATAGATCTCCGTTTTATACTGTTGCTGATTTTCTTTAGGGTGGCGGTTGGTGCTTAAATCGAACTCTTCATAGTTTCATATCATGTTCCCCTTGCATTTCTTCCCCCCTCCGCTTACCCGAGTCCCCCCTAGGCAGCTGCCTTTTCTTGACTTCTTCTTTTCCCATTTTCCCCGTTTTCCTTTTTGACTCGTTGCATTGGTGAGACCATTTCATTGCAAATTATTTTTTTTTCCCTGACCGTGACTCAGTTGCTGCCAATGGGTATACCCTTTCAATGCCTGCCTTCCGCTACTCCTCTTTTTTTAAACACGAACTTGCGGCCATTAGTTCATCTCCCCTCCTGTTTCCCTCGGATCATTCCCTCTCTCCCTTTCTTTTGGACCTTGATCTTTTTCGCATCTCCCATCTTCTCGTTCCTTTACTCCTAAGGAGGGTGCGTTTGAGTTTAGAGCCCGCGCCCCTTTCAAGAGGAGGCGATTGGTTTTCTTTTTCCCCTTTTGAGGGGAGCCTGACGAGGGGTTTCCTGATATTGAACGGTTGGCCGCACCTATCCATCATGCGATTTACATATTCCAGGCCCCCCGCAGGCCTTGATGGGTTGGTCGCTTGAAACTTGACTCTGTAGGGGTCTTCTCCTCTTTGTGAGGTGCCGTCCGCGGTAACCCCCCCTTCCCAGTCCCCCAGCTGATCGTGCCAGGTCCACCTCGGTTTCCTTGCCTTGGAGTCTGGCTTTCTTGGTCAGATGGCTTTCGCCCGTTTGTGACTCCTGTCTCTCTAGTGCAGTGTAGTCTGGGGTGACTAGTCTTCCCTGATAAAAATTAGCCGCGGGCTCTGCAGCACCCCTCTTGATTTTTTTTCGTGGGGTTCTGACTGAACGCGCCCGACCCCTTTCAAACACTTTACCCTCGGCATCTTAGTGTTCTTTTTGCCACCCAGGATAGGTCTTCAATCACCAGCTGATTTCGTCCTGCGAGCAGCCTTTAGGTATGATCGTCGTCTTGTCTCCCCCCTTCTTGATGATACTTTCCCTTAGCGCGGCCATCCGTATTCCCTTTTGGCTCTCGAGCCGGATTTTCCATCCGGTAGAACAATTACCGATCCGTCTTTTTTAAGGTTGGGAGGACTTGCTTGCTTTCTTCCTTTGCCAGTGTTGCCCTTGATCTCCCTTTTCCGCGCGTCACACTCCTGTGCCCTTGATGGGGGCCCAAAGTCGGTAATAGGCTTTCTTATGATGTTCCTGTCTCGAGCAGCACCGGTGCCAGCTCGTACCCTCTTTGTTCCCGTCTGATAGTCAAGAGGCGTTTCTGGTTAAGATCTGTTCTCCCCGCTGATGATCGCGGTCGCTGATTGCCCTTATTTAACGCACTTGGCACGTGCGTCATCGATCTTGCGACGGAGATTTTTTGCGGACGATGTTGTTTACCTGTTGATTTCTCCCTTCCCCTTTTGATGGCCGCTTCCTTGCCCGACTTCCCACATCGTTAAGACTCTGATTACACGAGATCCTTTTTTCCCCCCCTCCCGCAGCCTCTTAGATCGGTTTTGAAGCATCAAATCGATCGCCCTCGGTCCATGGCTTGCCTGCCCCTCTCCTTTCCCGATTCGCTGGTCCGAAATGCACTGTATCTGCGGGCCGTTATCTTTCAATACCAAATTATCTTTTTTCCTTTTTCCTTCCCTGGAGCCCTGGTTAATTATGTGCTCTTCCTGCTTTTTTTATGTTCCTCTTTCCCCCCCGGTTTTTCAAAGGAGGGCACCCGTCGTGCGCAGCGTACATCACTACGGTCTTTCTACGCTTCAGGGTTCCTTTTCCCTTTTTTCCATCTCTTGTTCTTTCTTTTGCCTGGTCCCTCTCTGAGGGGAGTGAACTTGAATCCGGTACGCGCTTCGCCTTCTCCTTACTCTGCGGCCTCTTGATGCGGATCTTTTTTTGTCATTCTTTCGCCACCAAAGGTTTCTGCCAATCGCTTGAACGGCCGCTTCCCCCGAGTGACTTTCGGGTACTTCTGATGCCTCATACTGTTCCTCAGCCTCCAGCCGCCTGGTTCGGCTTCTGGTTGTTCTTTCCTTGCGGTCCCTCTGTTTTTCTCCGCATACGGTCCACCTGACTAAAAGTTTTCTTTTCATGCCAGGCCCGATCGTGTCTCAAAGGTGCCTGTCTTCCATTGGGTTTTTCCCAGGATCTCCCCCTTGGTGAGCGGTACGATGAGAACTCTTTGACCCTTTCTCCTTTCAGTTCCTAGCCCTTGCTTCTTGGTAGACAGTGATCTTGGTCGTCTTCGACTGCCGAAGATTTTCCTCCCAACAACCAGAGTTACTTGGAGGGTTTGCCCCTGTCCTTTTTTTTGCTTGCCCGTCAGCCGACTGCGGCGGCTTTTTTTTCTTGTGAGCCCTATTGTCCCATGCGTCATTGTTCCAGAACGGTTTATCTAACCGTCCTGGCAATCTATTTAATTTCTCCATTTCTCCGCAAGTCCTAAGCATATGAGCAACAGTCCATTATCGGCTGGTTACGTCAGCGTGTTTCCGAACGGATTTGGTTTCTCTTACGACCATTTTTATTACCTGTACGTCGAGCGCCATCTCCTTCGGATTCCGCGGAGGATGACCCTCTTTTCTCGGGAGGGATGGTGATGACTCCTCAATCAGCGGTCTTTCTCTCCCCCCCATTGGCATGAGTCTTGTAATTTCGCGTTTGGAGTGCCTGATTTACATTCTCCCCTTTTTTTCCCCGTGTTTGGCGATACACTCCACCCTTTTTTGGCACAAAAGGCTGACTTTTTTTCTTGCCTCCTCTGAGCTCCCCGACTGCAAAGCCCCAGCTTCCGGGCCACCTTTTCTTCTCGTGGAATCTGTCTTGACTCGCTATTCTTGGTTTCTTTCCCCCCATGCTTCATCTTTTGCCAGCTCCACCCCTTTCTTCGACACCTTCCATGCAGCTCGGTGCTTCTTATTCTTTTTGACGGTAATTGGAAGGAGGTCGGTACCCCGCCACGTTTCCTAATCAGGTGAGGACGTCTCGGCTTCGTTCATCGAAACCTCCCCTCCTCGACGTTCTTCGTTCTTCCAGCATGATTTTTTTTTTTCCCCTGCTTCATAAGCTTTGTGTTTTGTTTCTTCTTTCATAGTCGGCAACATAGTTCGCCCTATCAAGACTGTCTTTCCGGACCTTGGGAGGCATTTCTCTTTTTGCCCGTTTTCCACTAACCTCTCGGAGAATTTTGCGCACGACAGCCAATGATAAGGTTATGACTCTGTAACGGCCCAAAGACCCGTTTTTCCTCTTTGCTCCGTTCTTCCCCAGCGATTTGCGTGGCCGCGTTAGAAACCACCCTTATCCAGGCACTGCGCCCCGAATAAGACAGCTCCTTTTTGAATTCAAGCGGCTTTTCTGAACTTGATGAGTTTTTTTGTAGATCCCACTTTCTCTTCTTTTTTTTCGTTTCACGCTATTGTTTTTTGGCCCCATCGCGCCTTTAGGCGACTCCCCTCCCTCGATGCCGAGACTCATCCCCCCTTCCCCTGTCTGGGTACTCTTCCCCTTCTGGAACCGATTTCCGGCTGCTGTTCCTCTTTTATTACTTGAATCCCATCATGCAATTTTTCCCCGGTGGCCCCTAACCTCCCTTCTCCTAAGCTTCCCAGATATTTTTTTACGTGCCCCCTTTCCTTTCAACTCTGGCCCATTGCCCCGACCGCCGCGTTCCCCATTAACAGGGATTTCCCCTCGACCTTTTTTTTCGGAGTGCGGTTGACAGTCTGTACGCCAGAAGAACTTTGAGCCAGGTGTGCGGTCGCGCTCTTCGGTGCCAGCCCTCCTGCAGCGGTGATCCTATTTTGCCCCTATATATCTCATTTTCTGATCTCCCACCCTTCTTCAATCTCATCCTTGGTGCGCACAATTAGAACCCCCCCGATAGGCCCTTTTTTAGGATCGTACAATAAGCAACTTTCGTGCCGTAGATTTCCCCCCCCTCCCAGCCCTCTCCTCGTAGCTCCTCTCGTGACCCTTCTGGTTTTATTACCGGTCCGTCTAATTTTTGTTTAGAAGTTTACATTAGTAAAGGTTTACCTCTACTTTTCTCTTTCCGCTTCTCCCAAAGGATCGTACGAGAGCCCGCCGCCCGCTCTTCGGAGTCTCCTTGAGCTTACGCCTCCTTTTCCCCGATGGCTTCTGATACACGGCATGATCAGAAAACCCCCCCTTCCCGCCTTACCTTCCATCCCTTACTTTTTTTTTTTTTTGTTCTTGGTTGCCACAGATACTCGGTCCCAAGAAATGTTTTATTCGTTTGAATCTCACCACCGCTCCAAACATTATACCCGGCTTCGCTAGCTAGGGTTCGACCTTGATAGACCCGTCAGGTTCGTGCTCGCTACTCCGCTTTTCTCATGACTAATAATGGAGAAACTGGCAAATTTAGGGTTCCCACCTGGCTTCGAGCTCCTTAAGGGAATAAGATGGGTTCATGAAGCGATCCTCCCAATCCCTCACCCGTGTTATTTTTTCACATGTGCTTTCTAGTGCTCCGTGTTAACGCGCATTCACCAGTGAAGTCCCCTATGACTCGCCCCCTGCGAAGTTGTTCCAGCCATACTTCACCCGCTTTCCGAGACCCGCTCTATCCCCGCTGCCTGGATCCAAGTTGGCTGGGCGAATCCCTCCTCGATATTTCCCTGTGTATTGCCTTTTTATTGCCACTAACGTGACTTCTGTTGTACGATCCTATGATTTTCTGTGCTTTTCCGAGACCCACTCTCAGAGCTTTTCTCACCCCCGCCCGGATTCGCTAACGCCCTCGTCTTTCTTGGGATGAGTTTCCTACTGATTCCCCCAATGGTTTTAAAGGTTTACGTCCTCTGGCGGACCCGAACCGAGACTTTCAGCCCGGTTTTACTCACCCTCCTTCTTTTCCTCTTTCCACCTCCACCTTTGTCGCCATCCAAGCGTCAATTCTTCCGGTGTACTTATTTTTCGTGTTTACCAAAGCAGCCGGATATCTAGACTTCCGTTTGGTTCTTTGTACAGCGGAAGTTTAACCTCCCATGGATCCCTTGGCTCTTGTTCGCTTTGCTGGACCCAATACGCGGATTCGATGGGTATTTTCCGAGCCTCCCCCCTATGGTTCCCCCCCCCAATCCCCTGAGTCTTCCCGCGGTCGCTTGCCAGTTATAGCCGAGTCCCACCCAGACCCCTGCCCGTTCTACGTGTCAGACCCTACGAACGCTCGGATCAAATTTTCTTCTCTGCGTACCTTCGTAAACCCCATCTTTCGACTACTGGAAAATCCTTGAAAGATAGAGCCTCTGCAATGATTTTTCCATTACTACGATCCGGATGAACTTGCTGACCTTAATTGAAGTCTTCGTTTTTATCATCTTTGTAAGTCTGGGGTAATGAGCATCACTTTTCAACCCACAGGTTGCAATATCGCATCAGATTCTACAGATTATCAGTTTTTTCAACTCGAGTCAGTTTCCCCTTCTTTGGCTGGTACAGATATCGATTCAGGTACCGTAAACCTCTCTTTAGTTCCTCTTTCTTCACCTCAGGTATTTTTACCTATTGCATGGCTAGTTATGGATTCAACGTTCTACGGTAGAACAACGGTACCTTAGTCTACAACCCTAGAGCCTAGGATTGAGATCGCGGATTCTTTCACCTGTCTGTCTTTCTTCGAAACTCCTCTTTGCCCCCCCAATGATCGAGAGTTTCTCCCTTTTCTATTTTCACACAACTGTTTAAGTTGCCCGTGCCCTAGAAAGTTCTATCCTCGCTTTTCACCTGGTGTTTATGGACCACTCACCTTTTCTTGTTGGATACGTTTTTCACTCCCCCTGACCTATTCTTTTTAAGTTGTTTGTCTGTTTAGGTTCTATTATAAGAAGGTTATTTTCCATGGACGGTTTTTTCTTTTATCCGATATTGTTCAGTAGGCTGAATTTTTGTTTTTCCCCGGGACCCCCAATAAACGTCGATAGTTCCATTCTCCGTTTTAATTGCCACCCACCTAATGAAAGATTTAGGAGCCTGGACTTTCCTCTAATCTTTGCCACATGCAAGCTCTACGCTTCGCTCGGTCCATAGAGGATTCGCTCTTCCGGCGTGTTCCCCCCGTCTTGTAGTCGCTAACCCTCGTTTTTAACGAAGCTTGTTCCTTAATCCAGCTTCTTCTTCCAAACTATTTGCTTTCTTCAGCTTTATATTTTCATACTTTTCCCCCTCTGTCCCAAGGTTTTTTTGACTGTCTGCCAATGGCTCAATACCTTCCCTTCTACTTAAGTTCTCCCCGATCATTTTCTTGGTTAATGCAATTTTATTTAAATAATGGCAATCTGTCGCGACCTTTATTTTTTTTCCCCACAAATCAAAGGGGCTTCCCTGTCTAACTTCTCCGACCCTTATACTTTAACTCTTCGCGACCTTTTCAAGCGTTACCGGGAGTTCGACTATTTTTTTTTTTTTTTTCCTCCTCTTCCTCCCTGCTTCGTACCTATCTGCTTTTTTTGTTCGAACTTTTTCTCCGCGTTCTTTGCATTTTTTTGAGTTTTTCCTTACCTGGTTTCTTGTTTCTTCTGCGCACGTGGTTTTTTCTCTTTTAAAAAGGCCTATTTTTTCCCTCCCCTTATTCCAGCCCCGTCAAGTCCGTGGGTGCTTTTTGGGGGAAATTGTTTTTGTTTTTTTCATTTTGATTGGTCTGTCGGCGAAATTTGTTTCCGCATATTCGGGATCGTCCTCGCCGAAGCTTGATCGTGCCGTGGGATTCCAGTTGATCGGTTTTCTTTCTCTTTTGATTCAAACCGTCCCTCAGGAATCGATGAAGTGCCAGTCCTCAGTTCGTGACGTCTTCTCCTCGAGTCTTTCCTTCCTGTCGTTTATGCCTAGGGGTGATATCCTGGCGATATCAGCTGGCTAGAGGAAGAGTTAGGTTACTTCTTACTGTCACCCCTTCGCGATGGGACTTTTGTGAAGATGGCTTTCGACCTGCCGAGTTTGTTTTGCACCGGCGCTCCCTTGCGTTCTGCGCATTCCACTTTAACACTCTAACCGGTTTACTGGTTTGATAACGGATCGGGTTGCGTCTCACTTTGCTACCTTGCTTCCCCATCCCTTTCCCTTAGTTTTTCGATGCTATTTTTATAGTTTGCGCTTGCGGGTGATTGATATGGACCTCGAGTTCTTGGGTCCCCAGCGAGGCGTTCGAATTGATTCGTTCCTTATATGTATAAGGGTGTATGACCCCTCGAGTTTTTTGGTTTCTTCAAGTTTATTATTTTATATATTGGTGCCTTGCGAGACACGCCGGTTTACTCTCTGATGTCAGCTCTCTCTCGGCAGTTTGAGATGAGGGTTCCCCAAAAAGCCAAGGTCGACTCTACAAGTGTTCGCCTCCGCCCCGGCCTGATATCAGCCCATCTCCTGCACCCAGTTATAGGCGATAATGATCACTTTTTTTGAAATCTTCTCCTGATGTTTTTTACCCTTTCTTGTCGTGATGCCCAATCACCGAAGCCGGATGATGAGGTACTTCTGAACATTCCTGTTTCCCTTTTTTTTTAGTAGGATGTCCTCCCTCCCAAGCGGCTTATGCTGGTTTTGTGTACCTGACGAGATTGCTCCTTGTGGACGATCTAGAAGCGATAGAACTTTTTTTTTGATCTCATAGATTCGTTCGTGCTTGTTCCCTTCATCTAACGTGGTGTTACATGCTGGATTGGTAGTCCCAAAAGAGGTCAAACTATAGTACGGACTGTTCCCCTCTTCTCCTCGCCTTTTTTTACCACACTGGTTTGTTTGCCCCCCCCCTCCGATTCTCCGGGTACCTTGCAGGAGGGTTGTTAGTTTGCGCAGCGACCTTCCAGAGTCTGGCTCAGGACTTTCGCGCTGATTTTTCGTTCCCGAACTCCTGTTCGCAGCCTCCCACGTACTCTCTGGGTCTCGCATTAAGCCCCCGCCTCTTTCCGGGAGCTTTTAATTCATGGTATTACTTGTCCTGTGATTGAGGATTGTCCGTCGTTATGGGAGTATTGGCGGGTTAGAACCCGCATCCTTTCGACTCCTCCCCAAATCCGGGTCATCTAAAGAAGCATTTCCCCGCTTTCGTTAATTCCTCTTTTCCTTTTCCTAGATGGTGCTCTCTATTGGTCTTTACCTTTTTATTTTTTGATGTGACGGCAAGACTCCATCCCCCCCTCCTAATAGTTTAGGAGGTTTTTCTGAATGCTCATCCCTTCGTACCTCTTAGGATCGGAGCAGTTCTCCGTTTCGGAGATGTTCGACATTGGGTCCACCACAGCTGATCTTTCGTTAGAGACCCTTATTCCGGTCGACCGATTTGACATCATGGGCCGCGGTGGCTCCAACCAACACAGTTAAGGTTTTGCTTGTCCCCAGTGCTAACTCCCGCTCACACCCCCAAACCATCATGTCTAGAAGCAGCGACTTTTGGCTCTTCCATATGTTCATGTCAAGCCCGGGAAGATTTCCCAGACCCAGTTCCTATTATTTTACGTTCTCCAATAGCCAGCCGTTCACAGTCCTTCCTCCTCATCTTGAGCTCCCCGTTTTTACGCTTTCCGGAATTCTGTTTTACCCAGGATGAAGTACGTACCAGAGGTACGGTTTCCGTCGAGCGTACATCCTCCGGAGGATTACATCCTGGATTCGTTATTGGCTTTTTCAGGCTTTTTTTCGGATTTGTTGGATGCCTTTGGCCACCCCCCCTATTGATTCAGCGATATTTGAATGCCTTTTTCTAGCCCTTTTATATAAAGTTTTTGTTTTGCTATAGATTCGATTCTCACCTCCCCCCTCTTTTAAATTCCCCTCTTTGCTTTCTGCCAATTTTGTTTTGTGCCCGAGAACCTAGCACCAGTCGCGCCCGAGGTCAGCCCGAGACGAGCCTCCCGGACGACCTGACCCCAATTCAGTATTTTGGTCCAGCCGACCCCCAGGCTGCCTCTTTCCTAAACTGCATACCCTTCCGCCCCGGTGCTCTCCTTTTTTATGTTTCTGAATGGACCGGAGGTCTTTTGTTCAAGACATATAGGCCTGCTTTTTTTGCAGTGCTCTTTCCAATTCTCTCTTTTTCTTCATACTAGATCCGATCACTCGCTGCTTCGGCTGCTTCCCGATTGCAAACACCTTCTGAGTCTCCCTACAAACTTCCTTAGAACTGTGTTATCCTCAGGACACTCTCCGATAAGCAAGACCCCTTCCCTCCCTCTTATAGAATTTCTGGTTTTCTGTCTTATCTCACATCTCTCCCCAGGAGGATTCCTCTCGCACGCATTTCCCTCCAGGGTCATAGGTTTGAGTCACGCATTCTTCTCCCTGATTCGGTTCCAAGCCCTTAACCTTGAGTGTCTGTGGAATCTGTCTTTTACCCCCCCTCTCTGACTGACCCCATCGGGACCACCCAATTTTTTTCTCTGGCGAAATAGTGATGCCCTTTTCCAATCTCGGGGGAGGCGTCTGCTTGAAAGGATTCTCCCTTTTTTATCATCTTTCGAGATGTTGAACTCTGGTCGGCCCCTTCTTCCCTTCTTGAAATAGTAACGTTCTCACCCAGAAATCCCCCCCTATTCTTTCCCCATCTACCGTCTCCGCTCGCAGAGGCTTTCAGGCTCTTTTCCATTTCCGCCACGCCCGAGCGTTCCCTACCAGGCTTTTTTCCCATAGAGTGCCCATTTTTCCGCGTTCCCCTCAGTTTCCCTCTGCGCCCTCCTTTAATTTTGACGGTCGCCTGCGCAGTAGGCACCCAGGTTTCTTGTTCATCCCATTTACAAAGCTTGATCGTCAAATCACGGGGTTTACCCAGTTTCTCCATGTCGAACGTTCCGTTAAGTCCTCGTTCTTTGCCCATGCTGGACTCCCGTCGCCCATCAAGTTTGAGGGGGAGCGTCAAAGTACGATTTTGGTATTTTTTTAATTGACATTTTGGTATGTTGTTTTTCTTGCGTGGTGGGTGTTGAAATCAAATTGTTTTTTGTCTCCCCCGGGGACTTCGCCCGAGCTCTCTCTATTTTCTGCTCCCAAAAACCTTATCTTCGAGCCCGTTCGTAAAAATCTGATCCCCCTGACCCCCCCGTCATCGATGCTCTTGTTTACGGTACGTTTCCCCACCACTCGCCGCCGAGTCGTCATCCCCCACTCGCAGGCTTTGTCAGCCGCCCTTTAGCCTTTTCTTGATTAGCCCTGGCCCTCTCGATTCCATGCTATACCTTGCCCTCTCACAGTCCTTGTCTCATCTTCCCTTGATCCGAAAAAGGATCGGCCCTCTCGCCGGCCGCCGCGCTTGCTTTTAAGTTTTTCTGAGCGCGCCTTTTCCGCGATATGGTTCCCCTTTCCGACTTCGCCAATCTTTCGCTGATAGCTACCCATCACTTACTGCCCCACCGGAGGAGCCTCTGTGACCATTTATCGGCACTCCCTTAATGAGTGCGTGCAACTGTTCTGTTTCACACCATGAGCGAAAGCTCTATTCCTGTCGACCGGATCGATCTTCCGACTCGTGCTGGTCCTCGCTACTCGATTCAGATAACTCACCCCGCCCTTTCCACGAAGAAGAACCCGAGTCTTGCGTCAGGGTGCTTTCGCGCAGTTTTTCCTGGAGTTGTTGTACTTCCTTTCATCAACGCTAACACCCTAATTGAGACTTGGTCCCGGTTGCTTCTAAGGTCGCGCCGGGTCTCCCCCCCCAAGGCGGCCTCTCCTTGGCAACTTCCTCAGGGTTCGCCCGTCCCCAGCCTCGCCTCAATTCTATCCAGTGCTTGATATCACCCCCATTCTAATGATGGGACAATCCTTCTTATAGGCGCAAGCTTCCTAGCCCAACTCTTGTGACCGATCCGCGCTGTTGATGGGATTTGGTTGACTCCCGGTCCTCTGCGATCCGTCTATTCTCGTCGGCGTCCCTTTATTCTTGGAACTTTTTTTTGCATTCACTCCCCCTCCGCGGCATTCTTGGAATTGCCTTGGCTCTCCCGTATTGCCGCTGCGATCTTAAAACACTCGGTACTACTGTCTTTACCTCCCCAGGCGCGCGATTCTTTTCTCCTCACTCCACAAATCAGATACGGGAGAGCTCTGTTTCTCTCCGCTTCGTGGAGGAAAATTTTTCTCCCCCCCCCTCCTCCCTTAGCGGAGGTATCAATGACTACGCAGGTTCCTCAGACCTTCTTCCCCTCCCCCCCCCGTTCTTGGTTCCAATGTTGTCGCGTACTCTGGTTTTTCCCCATATCCCCGCCCCCCCGCCTACTGGAAGTGTAGTCAAATTTCCCCTTTCATTAGTAGTAAACTCCGCCATTTCCTCCCCTTTCAAACACCCCTTTTGGGTCGAATATGCCCCTCCTTCAGAGATTCCTCCTCGGCAATGTTGCCTCCTACCCTAAGAGGGAACTGTCCGAAGCTTTTCCCCGCCTTTTTTATTTTTTCACGTGACTGCTGTTCTCCGCAGCCAGACGTCCCCCACGCCACCCTTCGATCGCCATCCAGCAACGATTCTCAGGTCTTATTTTTCAAGTGGCGCCGTAACGGGGTTACCGGTGCGTCGAGCCCGATTTCCCTTGTATCACGGCACGGTCGGCTATCCGGTTCTCCCTTTCTTCCTTGACCTGTTCTTTTTCCACTTTCACCCACCCTCATTCTAATGGAAAACTTCGCGATTCCCCCCGACCAATATCTTCTTGAGTCAGTCGTGCACCTTTTTCTATCTCCACTCCTCATTCGTACAAAAACCTTTCTATGATCTTTAAATTTTTGATAGGGTTCAACCCCCCCGGGAGTGAAAGAAGTGGTTTTCTCTCTTTTTTTCCTTCCCCGTTGGTTTTTGTCTATCTTCTCTCTCAATCACCTTGGCAATTCCGCCCTTTGTGTTCCAAATTTTGCCCCCACACTCCTCTCCCCTTAAGTGTTCGACGTTTATAGGAGAAGAAGGTGGCACGCTGGAAGCGCTTCTTCTTCTTTCTTTTTCTCAATTCCGGGACTTTGTCGCCATGCGCCTCTCTGTTAACTTAGGTTCACCTAAGTCGATATAGAGTTTCCACCGGATAGCCCCTTTTTGTTTACCTGCAATCTCAGATGCGACCCCCCCCCTGGGCCCCGTTTAAGGAGGACCCCCCAACTGCCCCCGCTGTGCTCTTGATTACTTCGTTGCTTTTATGTACCGTCTCTTTGCTTGTTTTGTGCGGACTTTCCCCTCACCGTTGTACACTCTGGACATCCCCTCGGCTGCACGGCCCCCTTTCCCTCTTATCGAGTAATCAGTCCCCTAACACTCCCGCAGGCGGCGTCTTGAACTATTTCTTCTTTTAGGGATTTGTTATTCTTGGCTGATCATTGCCTCTTTCCCGTACTTTTCTTAACTGTCTCCTTTCACCTTTTTTTTTTTTGCCTTGTGAACCCATGGTAAGTTCCCTTCTTGAGACCTGATTTTTTTTTCCAAATAAGCTTGGCGTTCTTTCTAACTCCTCGCATTTCAATATCGAAAATGAGGATCCTCTTTCCCTCTCGAAAGACGTTCGAGTATTTTCAATATGTCTCTCCCTCTAGTCTTACTTCGTTGAATGTTTTGGTCTTCCCCCCGGGATTTCCCCGCGATTCTTTGTCTCGGTGTATTGGCCCCTGAGCGGTTTATCTCGTCAGGGGGTTTGTTTTTGTCACTCTTTTTAGTAGACAAACTGCTTGCCACACCGCACTTCCAGAAATTGCACGCTCCTTATCGGGCTTTCTGCTTTTTATCAGCCATGCATTTGTAACTCTTTGACTTTGGTCTTGATAGTGCGTGATCCTATGAGATCTTCCATTTGGCTAAACCACCGTCCCCGCTCACATATCTGAGGAGTTTTTCGGGTTAGTTTTATTTTCGTAATATCTGAGATTCGTGTCGTCCCCTCGACGATATCTGGGTGATCGTTACGGAGATGTCCGTGCAGGCCGGCTTCCATACTTCGAGTAGGAACTGCTACCCCCCCTCGATTTTTTCGAGGGCAAGCAAATGAGGACTGGGCTTCGTTGCTGTTTCCTAGTTTAGGTATCCTCCTGGAAAACTTTCAAGAGAGAAAGTAGGTTTAGATGGGTTTGTTTGGGGGTTTTTTGGTCTGCATCCCCACCCTCCCCCCCATTCTTGATCTCCCTGCCGGCGCCGCATGACGTGCCTCTTCCATCTATTTAAGCCCTGTTTAGTCCCTGTGTGAGATTGATCATCAATCTTGGGCTTTCGAGGCGGGCCGTAGTGCTTCTTCGATCCGGTCGACCCATTCGTCGATTCGTTCGACCGGTTGGAGGGCTCCCCCCTCTTTCCAAGTTGCCCCCTTGACCCCAGGATGATCTGTTTGAAAACTTTTGGTGCTTTAGTCTTGATTTGGAGCGCTGCCTCTCTTGGCAGTGGATTGTATGTCTTCTTGTTGCCCATTGTCTATTGCGTTTAGTTCTCTCCCGCTTCCTTGGCAATCCGAAGGTTTTTGGCTCTGGGCTGCCTTCTCCTGTCGCTACTTGTGCAATTCGTGCTTTTCCATATGCGCGCTTTTTCTATGGCTCGATCCGTGCCCGTCGCCCTCCCAAACCCAGCATTCCTTCGAGGGATGGTTTTCAGTTAGTGTATTTCGCAGTTCGCTTCTGGACCCTGTTCGATACCGCACTCCCCCCCCCAGCTGGACGCTCCCGATGATTGGCGTAGTGCTCCCACAGGATGAGATTTCCCTTTGTGTGACGTCTATTATTTTTTCATTGAGAGCTCCAGCGGGCTAATTTTTGAAGCCGCTCCTTCTCCCCGATTTCCGATTTTTCTTCTCCTAACCTGCTCTTGGCTTTTTCCTGTCGTCAGCCGCAGCTTTCCCTTTTTTCTCATTCGAGAGATGACCCCCTTTGTTTACGTTTGTTGCTCGCTTCTTGGTGTCCTCTTCCAGTTCATGCACTAGGTTCCCCTGGTTTGGAGATACACCCCCTAAGTTCTTTTTCCCGCGTGGCTGGTACTTTTTTTGACACAACTGGGAAAGCTCCTGGTCATGATGGTATGGCCGCTTCTATGGCGGAGCTCGTACCTCTCTTTTTCCTAGGATCTTTCGCTAGCCCCCTAGTCATTTGATGGCTTTGGGGCTGGGGCTTGATTCTTTTCCTCTTATGGCGTCGGCTGGGTTCGTGATCCTGACTTGCGCGACGCCCCAATATTGGGCGCGCCCGATCCGTTGTCATCGACCTCCTTTCCCCCGTCCGGTCAGCCGCTGACTTCCCGCCGAGGGGTGTTCGGGCATTTTGGGTCCTTTTGGTTATTAACGAGGTCGTTCTTCTCTTGTCCTCTAAGGTAATCCGTTCGGATGTGCCCTTCTACATTTTCTTCCCCCATTTTTCCTGTACGCCCCTATTGAACCTGGATTAGGCTTTTCGTCTCTTATCGCTTTGCGCTGGGAGAAATGACATCTCACATGATCCTGCCTTCTCAGCAGGCTTGCCGTTTCGTACCTATTATCTTGGCGCGGGTTTCCGCCTCTTCGCCTCACCCCCCCCAACCAGCTGGCGCAGTTGTTGAAAGCTACTTAAATGCTTCCCCTAGCCCACGCAGGCGAGTGTGTGGAATCCCTTCCTATTATTTTCTTGCCATTTGTTGAAAGCCCGGTACCCTCCCTTGCGACCTCGCCCAGCTGGCCTTCTTTTTTCCAATCTCCTCCTTCCAACATGTGCATCATTTCTTTCTTTCTTAGTTCTGCCGCGGCAGATTTGCTGGTTTCCCACGGACCTTATCGGTAATTGATGACTACCCCTGAGAAGTCCGGAAGTCGAGCGACCTCCATCGGCGTCCTCTTCTTCTTTTTCCGAGATTCATGTTGGGATGTGTCTTTTTTTGATTTGGTGGCACAACCCTGATTGTTCCAGTTTTCCTTTTGCCTTTTTGAGTGTGATGCC
>Ga0179593_1288951_pt1 | contig 15037 bp, 12 predicted proteins | sample CZODoug2_1_08_16_FD_185931 | JGI IMG/M metagenome (GOLD analysis project Ga0179593, IMG submission 185931) | Vadose zone soil fungal communities from Angelo Coast Range Reserve, California, USA - CZODoug2_1_08_16fungal (PacBio error correction) | ecosystem: Environmental > Terrestrial > Soil >... | reverse complement strand
GAACTTTTCTTCCTGACAATTCAGAAACTACAGGGTTCCATCGATTTTTTTCCCTTTTTTTCCCTTCGATTCTTCATCTTCTTCAAGTTATTTTTTTCGGCATTTTTTCTTTTTTTCTGGATTATATTTCTTCCTATGTTACCCGACTTGTAGGGAAATTCTATCGGCCCCCCTTTTGGTTCCGCCTCTTTAGACTTACTGACTTTAAACAATAGTCCATGCAAGACAGTGTCTCTCCATCACATTGCATCGACTTTAGAGCAAATTTCTCAAGTTCTCCGGCTCATCCGTCCCCCCTTTTACATCTGACTAGTATACCCGTCTCCCGGATGATGAACTTTTTGTTGTCGAACCGTTCTTTGTAACCCAAACTGCGCCCCCCTCAATGCAATTCAAGTGCTGGTGTTTTAGTCGACTTTTAACACGTATCCTGTCGGACACAATTATGGGCTCTTCGTAGCACTTGCCCGCACACACCGAATTTGTCCAGCTTTTCCTAAACTTTCTACGGCCATAAAATTTTCCCCTCTCACCCTTCCGGACGCTGCTTATTTTTTCTTCACCCCATTTCTTTCCTCCTCCTACAGATAGCTTCCCCCATCTACAACGAACTTCTTTTGTTTTATGATATTTTTCTCTGGCTTCGGTGTAACCAGCCTTTTCTTATCCCATCAATTAATTCGCCAGGTTTTTTCGCGCTACCCAACCACCCCCTTCTTTTTTTTTTTTTTTCACCCCCATCACAAAGGAATCAACGGTTCCCTTTCTCCTTAACATCTTCACCTTTCCTCTCTAGTATTTTTCGCGCACGACGAGGGTCTGACCGTACCGGAATTTTCCAAAACAGGATATTTTCTTCTCCCGGATACTATACGGGGAAAGCGCAAATCTCACCAAAAAGACAGTGTGTATATCGACCAGGAGGGCAACTTCCCCTTGGGGAACTACTTTTTATACAGAGAACCCAACCCCCTTTTTTTCCCCCCTTTGTTTGATTGTTTTAAAATAGCGTTATTCCTTTGCACCCAGCAAGGAGTGACTACCGCTTTCCCCGGCGTCTGTCATGGTCGTATGTAGTGATACATTGGCGCCCCAACGCTTGTCTGTATCAAATATCAGCGGTGGTGACGTTCTATCGCCTCCTTCTGGTGCAATGGTACAATGATGGCACCTTCTCCCATTCCTTCGGAATTTATCCCGTGAACTCATGATCTCGTTTTTCTAACAGCTGACGCACATCTCTTTTCCACCAAGCCTAGAACCGTCTCTCTCTTTCCTTTTCCATCTCACCTTCCTTCAACGCTACCGATGGGTCCTTCGACCCTCAAATGCCTGTCCTTTATGCCACAGCTCGATGGCCTTCCTAGCTCGTGCTGGCTTGTGTGTATTCCTTCGCTCTAAGATGGGTGTTCTATGGCGGTTGTGTTGGAAGTGTTTGGTGGGTCCAGTATCCTCCTCAATCTATGGGCCTATGTCGCGCTCCCCCCCCATTCCACTTTTCTCCATTGGTGCATGCCCCAGCCGCAATTCGTCACGGTTTTTTCTTCACCGTGTTCTGCGCCTATCTTTACTGGGTGAAAGCCCATTCCCACTGTTTCCAATCTTGGGTTTGAACTTTCTTTCCCAACAACCCCCTTGATCATCTCCGGCACTCCATCTCTCTCTTTCCTTTTTTGGTGCCGAGAGGATGCGTGGATAAGTTTCCACTTTTTATCTCTCCCCCTTTTTTCAATTGTTTGGTCCAGGCCACTCACGTTTTTTTTTCTGGTAGGGTTCAACCGTATTCTTTCCCCTGAGCTTATTTTTTCCTTTGACGAAACCGTCCATCCGTGACTCTCTCACCATCGGGTTCCCTTTTCCCTTCCCCACCCCCTTTGTGAGTGGACTTTTGCCTCCCCGGTTCAGGAGGATTCCCCTTCGCTAGTCCTTACCATAAACTTTAAGTGGCGACGAACCAACTCAGAGATTGCCTTGATTGTAGATAAAGGCCTTCCTGCTTTCCCAAGCCATGTCTGAGGACGTGCAGTAATGCGAATTCACCCAGGTCTTAAGTGTCGATTGCCTCCAAGTTTCCTCTCCCTGCTTATTCTTTTCCCCTTTCCTTCCTTTGGTACGTCGTTTGCTAGCCTTTCTGGCGGCCTTGATCCTTCTTTCATGATATCCTCCTCTTCTTGTCGGGATGTGCTGAGTCTCCTTTTTGATTCAGTACCCCACCCGGGCCACATGAGCCTCTGATACCTCAGTCACCCGTCTCCCCCCCCTTTTTTTCTTGTCAATAAGGCACCCCATGTTTTTTGTTTCCACTTAGACTCTTTCCGGGACCAATCGAGTTTTTTGGGGTCAAATCGAGGTATTGCTTTTTTGCCGAAGGGTCGTCTTTTTTTCGGCGTCTGCTCAAACTCACACCGGGGGGAGTGGTCGATTTCTCCTTCACAACTTTTTTCCAATTCTTTATTCCCCCCTCCGGTCCTATTCTTCTTTTTGGGAATTTGGCGTTTGAAATACTCAGTGACCCTGATACTCTACAGACTCTCCTGTTTGTGCTCCTGTCTTCATCATCGTCGTTAAAGGTTCGTCATCCTATAGATGACTTTCCTGGCTGTTATGGATGTCACAACCTTCGGGCCGAGTTCCCCTTTTGTCCTGTTCACTGACCCAAACAACAAATGTTTGTCCCCCCTGAACCTGTGGAAAAGGCCCCTCCTTTCGGGGATCGGTTCCCCTTGGTGTCACTCACCGAGCATATAAACGTACCCCCTCCCCCGCGTTTCTCTGCTTTCTCCCCCCTCTTCTTGTGTGGAGCCTTTAAGATGAAATAAACAAATACGCAGTTCCTCACGTGGCCTATCAACTTCCGTGGATTCTTTAACTTTATTGCCACCTTCAAAAATGTGCTTTGCCGTTCAGTGGCGTTCATTCTTTCCCCCCGGCCTCTGGTTTCGCAGATCTTATGGTGAACCCTTAAGTTCCCGAAGCTCTAAACCACCATTAGTGGCTGGGCGTTGCTTTGACCCTTTTGACCCGAATGCACCAGGTTTCCCTCCCACAAACTCGTTGTTGGTCATCAGAACCCTTCTACCCGTTGAGTATCTTTACTCTTCTCCGATATTCTGCTATCGATGCCCCTTTTTACTTTTTGAAGCCATTCTCTGCCGTGTTCTTAACGTACCCCTGAAGAGGATTTCAGATTCTTTTCTTCAAAAATTGGCTTCTATACTCGGACGGACATGAGATCCGCCTCCCTCTCCCCTGATCCCAATCCACCACCCTTCCCCCGCCCCCCCACCATTTAAATGCAGCCTAGGAAGACAGTCGTAAAGGAAACTCCCAAAATTCGGCCGCCCTTCCCCTCCGAAATTGGCTTGTTTTCCCCACATTTTCTTTCTTTCCCCCCCAGTTCAATCACTACTTACCCCCCTTCCCAGAAGCTTCTTCAAACGTATTTTGTATCTTTCCCCCATACACAATATTCCCCTTCCCCCTTCCCCCCCCCCTGTTTTCCTGTCACCGCAAGAAGCGGGGATGTGGTTTGACTTTTTCCCTTTCCTTCACCGTTAGCAGAGACAGTCTAGATTTTTCTTTCCAACCTTCGATCCTAAGATCATCTGACCATCATAGAACGTTCTATTTTTATCCAGTCCAGCGATAATGCCAGAAAAACGGTTTAAAAGCCAACGGGATTTACCCCCCTAAACGCGATCCGGCCCCATTTTTCTGCTTTTTGATCCAGATATTAAACATAAATACTCTGCGCTTACCTCCCCAACCCAATCTTTGTTATTTGATATCCTGGAAGATTAGAAGTCATCTGATCGTTTCAGTTTTTCTTATGCTTTCTTCTTCCTTTTTTTCCTGGATTCAATGAAAATTGAATGAGGGTCAGGTACCCCTATTTATATCGTCCCCCAACCCTAAATTCTTCCCGGTTTGGCGCGGCTTTTCTAGACTGATCTTTCGTAAATTAATTCCAGTTCTGGAAAAGATGATTTTTGTTCTTTTTTTACGTTGGGTGGAGGACCGCTCCAGGACGCCCTCTCTGCTCGAAACTGATTCCCTCGTGCGGTCACCCCTCGCTACAGCCCCAGAAACCCCACTACTCTGGTCCCCATGATCAGACATTTTTCAGTAGGTGACGGCCCCCCGTGCTTGAGCCGGGTCGACACACAACCGAACGAGTTCTTTTCTCTCGTCTTGACCCCTTCAATGTGTCCCAAAAAACCAGCACCCACAGAATGAATGATCTCATTCATTTATCGTGAATATAAAATTACTTCATAGTTCGCTATACGGGATACTCCAGAAGCCCTCCCCCCTCGTCCTCTTTTCTCCCCCCCCTCCTCCGTTGTTTTTGAGATTCTCTTTTCTTGTAAGATTGTTTCAGTAAAGATGTATAAACGAATAGCGATTTGACAGCTTTTACCTCCCGAATTAACCCCCACACCATTTCGGATAAGGATGTATCCTTTTTTTTCTTCACCTTTAATTTCATCGATATAAACTCTTGTACTTATCTCCCTTTGCTCAAAATCTCCGCTTGCTTCAAACCCTCCCCTTTTTTTGTTAATGCGTCATGTTGGTTCGCTCCCCCCCCCCGCTTTTCTATTAATCGATTTCAGGCTCCTTCTTAGTTGTCGAGATAGCAGTTTCCCGGTCCACCCCCCCCACCTCCCCCCCCAGTTCACCAAGTTCTCCCTTCCCTTTATGATTACTTCCGGTTGACCCCCCTATCCAATAGCGACCCCTCCCCCCCCCCTCCGTGATATTGCAGAATTAGCGTGTTGTCTATTTTTTTTTTCACCCCCTTCATTTTTTTCATTGCATTGATGAGGCATTCATAGCGTCCACCTAACTTTGCCGATTCAGATGATCTTTTCTTACTTCCTTTCGGATCAAACTCACATACATTCCTGCTTTCCTGATGTTTTATCTCTTCTTTTCCCGCTTGATCAAACAGACTTTCCCCCCGGATTCTTCGTTTAGGTACCCCTTTTCCTTGCGACGTACCTTTGTGCTTTAGTTTACGGTGCTCTTTCTTGCTATCCATTTTCATGAAACTTTCCTCCCGTTCTATATGGTCTCAGCAGGTTTTTTTGAGTTACCCTACATCTAATCACTTTGCTATTTCTCCAGTAGAGCGGTCCACTCCCAACTCTTAAGCAGGAGTGCATTTGGTACCTTCCAACAAGCCCCAGTGTTGTTACTTGCTCGATTCCTTTTTTTTTTTTTTCTTTGGGCCGCAGACCTAGACGTGATCCTTTTTTCATGGGATGAGGTAATATTTTATTTTATTGGACGTGACCCATAGCAAATTTATTTTCCCCCCCCGGCCCCCGTTGGTGGCGGACGTTTTTCGTTTGTATCCTATGATGAACTTTACCATACCCCTAAGTTTTGTCGTAGCTTCGGCGCGGCCTCTTTTCCGCCTTTTCTTCTATAGCATGTTTGGTTGCTATTTATCGCTCTCTTTTTTTACTTATCCCCATTTCCTATCCCCTTCCCTACCAGGGCTCTAATACAAAACTTTTGAGATTGATTTAGCAGCATTTCGTGTTATCAGTCGGAACAGGAGAGACTTTGTAGAACCTAGGCTTTTCCCTTGGACATTTTTGGTCCGTTTTTAAGTCGGTAAATCCCCGCCCCTTCCCTCAAGACATCACTTGTCTGGTCCCCCGCTTTAGTCTTACTCCTGCACTTTCCTCACCACACCAACCCCACTCCGCGAGCCTCAACATAATCCCTACCTCCAGGACGCCTGCCTTTCCCGTTGCGTTTCTCCCGCGCACTGGTATAGGCACTTATCCCCTCAATTTTTGCATACAACCCCTTATCCCGTTTCCTTTGCATTTACTGTCCCTTCGATGGCTTCTCTTTTTTTGATTCACAACTTTTAAATGTCTCACCCTTTCAAGATTCTGATTTTGGAGAACATCACAACCTGGTTGACTTTCGTTCTTCTCCCCGTAGTAAACCTAGCGCCCCTCCCTGTTCCCCATCCTCCCACAGTTCTCCCAGGTTAGCAGACCCCCCACCACTGTTTTCCTATCATGAAACCCCTGACAAAGCACCTACGGTTCCTCCTTTTTTGATACATCCTTCATCCTCTCTAGATGACTCCTTCGCTGCACACACGAAATGCTGACCAGCGGATTTGATCAAAAAAGTGCTCTTATCCTTGAGCGTATGAGGGGAAATTACTCCCCAAAAGCCCGTCCCCCACAGGACCCTTGGCTGTAGAAAGTTTTTTGAGAAAAGAAAGGTTGACCTGAACCGTTTTTGAGAAGAACCCCAAATCCCACCCTTCCCTTTCGATTTTGAGCAGACGCCGAAACCTAGGCGTATCTGGCCCACATGATGACAATCATCTCTTTTTTTTTTTCCCTTAACCCTGTGTCGTCTGAATCAGGGAAAACCTTTTCACCCACCGATTCCTTCAAACTGAAACCGATACCGCGGGGGTTTTGCCTGATGTTTTCGGTTTTTTGGCCCTTGGTTTCCTCCCCTAGGGATCAGCCCCCCCAGCATATTACAGGAATTTTCCAAAGCGGATTCGTTTGCCGCTACTGCTGACTAAACGATCTCAACACACGCCCCCATGGTCGCGCTTGGGCAATCGCCAACTTCTATCGCCCCCCCTGTCAGGTTTCTTCGACACCCTTAATGTTCCGTTATCATCTGGTTAGCCCAAGTTTCCCCTGACTTCCCTACCTTGTTTTCTTCGGGTTTTCTCTTCGCCTCACGGGATTGATGGCAGGGTATTTCTATCGCTGAAGAGATGGGCACCTTCAATGTTGAATCCCGGGCCCCCCCCCACATTGGCCCCTTTCTCAAAAGGTGGGTTCCCTTTTTAGGATTGCCGCCGCTTGGCCTGTGTCCCGGATTCTTTTTTCCCGTCAATAACCCTGAAAGTGCTCCTCCTGTGTTTTACCTCGCCCTGATACCCCCTTTCAAACTATGGCCTTCTCTTACCTTTGATTCCTCCCCCAATGCTCATCTCCATTTCCCCAAAAGACTCCTCTCTTTTCCTCCTCTCTTTTTTTTTTGCGTCCCCTTTCCCGGTGGTGAGATGAAATTTTTCCCCCCCCCGGTTGCGTAAGACCGTTCCTGACATACCCCCTCTCGATATTGTGCCTTTCATGGGGGTCACTAGCTCTAGTTTTTCTGCTTCACGGTACAACCGGCAAATACCCACTGCCGCCCCCCATTTTCTTTTAATTCCTCCCAACCACTGATTCGTCCCTTTTCTTGTGGCAGCCCATTTTTTATGAGGAGTGAAAATCCTTATTAGCATGAAATAGACCCCCCCCCCATCCGTCTCATTGAACCTCCATGTCCTCCCTCCGCAGCCACTCTTACTCAGATCTGTTTTCATACCCCTCTTGATTCCAGTGAGACTTGCCCCTGAGAGGCCGAGTCGATTGAAGGAAGTGTCGTCTTTAACAACCCAGGAAGGAGCTCTCCCCGGATCGTTGGTGATGTTGCCTGTTTTTGCGGCAACCCTTCTAATTCTTCCCTTTTCCCTTCCTGTAATATCTTGTCGTTATATGTGCTCCATGTTCCCCTTCAAACAGACCCTTCATCTCTTTGCTTCACCCGTCTATCGGTTCTTATGGAAGCGATTTTTGAACAATTTCATGATAATCTCCTAACCCCCAAGTACCCGTTCGATCCTTTTCACAACTTGTATTTCCATTTTTTCTTCTAGTCAACGCATTATTTTCGTTATGTCCAACCTATCTCACACCTTGGCTTTTTGTAATGCTCTAAAAAAGTTCATTCCCCACATTTTATTGTCATCCCCCCGGCTTGGACGATTTTTTTTGCGTTATTATAATAAGTTTAACCTTGGCAAAGCTCCCTTTTTTTGTCTAACATCCGGATATAAAGGAGTTTTTAGACCTCGTTAGTCCCGCACGCCCCTTTCTTTCTGTCCTGATGAACAAGAGATGTTGGATGTTCCCCCCCAAATGGTCTGTCAACCTTTTTTGAGTTCCCCTTTTTCTGTATTGACACCCCCACTCCTGGTTTTGTGGGGGAAGAAACTTGGCGAACTTTCATTTCCTTTGTGGCTAATAGTCCGGGTATACTACCGAAGCCTTATTCCAGTCAATACCCTCGTGGCCTCTGCACCTTTCTCTTTCCCGTAAGGTCCCGTAATTTGTACACCAAGAAGCTGTTTTCCCTTTTCCGGTACAGTATTGCCAAAGGAAATTGAAGTTCTATTTTATGCAAAATTCTGTAAAAATGCCTATGCTGTTTCCCAAGTGTACGCCTCTGACCCACGGCATCCTTTGTTCAGGATACTGTATCCTTTCAAATTAAGCTCGTTTACTTCAGCAAGTGCTGGGTGTCGACGCACTTTCGGTGATTTACACAGTCCTAACGGGTTCTCCCCCCCACGTTCCATTTTCTTTTTTCCTTCCAGAAGTCTCCGGAGGCTGACTGTTTACAGCTGGATCCCCCTTTTCCACCTTTTTTTCCCCGCTGCTCTTTTCAATGCCATTTTTTCTTGTTTAGAAGCACTTTTCTCTTCCTTCATTCTCTTTTATACCGTCCCCCTGACCTTCGAAATATAGCAACCCAAACCCCTCTCTCACTAACAAGAAGGTCGGTGACCGCAGATCGCTCCTGAACCAAGACCAAACCCCACGTACGAACACCCAGTAAATTGCCTCCTATTCCATATCGGCCGTAACCATTTCTGTCCCCCCCCCCGCCCCATCACCTACTGGTGCATGTCTCTTTTCTCTTTTTCCGTCCGGCCCCATCCTTCACCCACAGTTCATGACCCCCCTCAGGTCATGGTTTGGTACCAAAAGCCCTGTTACCAACCAATGGCTTTTTTTGTTAACCGACATCATGCACTGTGTTTGTTTTGTGCGTGGCTTTTTCCCTTACTTCACCCGTTAGCAGATTACTTCCTGTTATGGGTTGAAATTATTCCCAGGGCATGATGTCCCAGTCCCCTGGGGGTTCTTCGTTCCAGTCCGCAAGACCAAGAGTCCTTGTAAAAGCAATCATTTCCCCTCCGTTCGTTTATTTGAATAACCTCAATAATCATGCCCTCCTTCTCTTTACTGAAGTAGGAAATCATAGATAAAACAAAACAGGCCCCCGACCTTCTTTTTTTATTTGATTTTATCCTGGACCACTAATTCGCAAGGGGCTCTCTGCCCAAGGTTCGGTGTTTTGACTGCGATTCCTTCATTTTTTCAATGAACAGGAAGGTGCTTGGTCGAGTGAAAAAAAAATCGCTCCCCTCGCACCCTGTCCCAACCCCCCCGACATTTTTATTCTCCCTTCTTTCGTTAATTTCCCGTCCTTATCCGTGAACCCCAATTAACCTTACGAAACTATGATAACTTTTACTGACCCGGTTACCGTTTGTTGGTGGCCAGTTTCAAACTCAAGACGCTATTCTTCAGAATCACGGAATTTTTTTGGAGAAATGATGACTTGTCTCCTGTTCCCCTATGTTACCCCAATTAACATCAAAAACTGTTCATAGGTTGAGCAGCGGAAAGGGTTTTTTTCCACAGGACTTCCAGGGTCCCCCGACGTCACAAGGTTAGATCTATTTTTCCATCCTCCTCGATGGTGACCACAAAAGGCCTTTTTTAGTCGACCTAATTCCAGTTCCGTAAATTTCATCGCGTTTCCAACCAATAAGGTCCTAGTCCTCCTTACTTCCGGCTTTCCTCAATTTTTTCGAACCCAAATAGTACAAGCCTCTCCTCCGTGTTTTTTGAGAGAGGGGGGTCCTGGGGTTTCTGTTGTCACGCTTTTTGCGGCTTATCCCCTCTTCTCCCCGATGTACCCCCCTCTTTTCTTTCAAGATAACGAGTTCTGTTATTGCGGATCATTTCTTTTTATCCTCTTGTTTTTTCCCCTCTGATCCGTGCTTCAATCTCTATACCCCCTTTGTTCTTTTTATTTCTTTTCCTGTGACTCAAATCTCCGTCCTTGCTTTCCCTTTTTGAGGGTTACAGATGGGGCCTTTTTTGTCTCTAAACGAGGTTGTCACCCCCCCCAAACACCCCCCCCACCACACCCCCCCTGACACAAAACACTCACAAAACAATTCTCGCCTTTCTCCGGGCACATTTGTCGTGATCTGTCGTCTTGAGTTCAGGGACAACCAATTAAAAGGTAAGCCAGTTAATTTTCATATGTAGTTGTTGCTTTTTCTACTTCCGAATAATCTCATCACAGCCCCCCTTTTCGAATTTCGATTGTTTGGCAATTCCCTGGAAAATGTTTCCGTTTTTTTTTTCCCTTACCCTTCATTTTTTTCAACTCCCATGATGACATGCTAGCCGTCATTAAACCGAAACTTTTTCCGCTCTCTTCTTCCTCCAGGCTCAACTAAAATACATCTTTCTTGGTTTGGATTTTGAGCTATTGATTTGACCCCCTCCGCTTGATCCCCATCGCAATTTTGCTTTTTTGTTTTCGTTTTGAGTCTTCCGACCCCAGCGGCCCTCCTGCTTTTAGGTTTTTCTTGCCTTATCCTCTTTTGCCGACTCTCCCCGTTAGGAGGGCCTGCATTTTTTTTATGAGTTATCGCCGAAATAAGATACTTTCGCTAATTCCCCTGTAGAGGGAAACGCCACCCCCTTCCCCCCAGCGTTAGCGTGTTTTTTTTACAGTGCGAAAAGTTAGCCCGGTGGGGCATGGCTCGTTTGAGGACGGCCTCCCCCCTACTTCCTTTCTTGTTCTTTGTCTGTTTCCTAGTGTATTTTTTGGACCCCCCAATAGAACATTACATCCCTTCCCTTCCCCTCTGTTCTTTTGTCGAAATGTTTCTGTCTTCCTAGCGTGAGTTGTGTTTCCAGTAAGTTTTTTTCGGTATTAGCCTCTGCTGTGTTCCTCCTTCTTTTAGTGCTTATCCTTCAATATATTTTTTTTATCGATATTTTCCATTACCGAACTTCAGTCTCCCATCCACTACCCTCTGATTCTCAATTTCCCACACCACTGGCATCGTTCCTTCGCTGCACTCTTTCTGTTTTAGACTTCCTTTGCCCTTGTATTATCCGGGTTAGACCAGTATGAAAGACAGATGGAACTTTTGGTCGCCCTGTAAATCACTAACGGTCGTAAAGACCCGCTCCTTCGTGTTTTATGTACTTCTTATATATGTTCCAAATCCTTTTGCCCTGGATTTTAGATGGCGATACCTTTTCTTTGCTTACCTTCCACGCATAGGCATTTTCTCCCTACTTTTGACTGTAAATGACTTATTTTCCTTTGCCCAAATTATGCCCCCCCCCCTTTTCATGATTTCCCAAATTCTTTACCGGTTACCCTTTACCGACGTGTTGCTCCCATTTCAACACCCTATTGGTGTGGCCCTTTTGAATTTTTTCCTTCGCTACTGCCGCCCTCCTAATCATCTACAGTTTTCTCCTCGTCTCCCCTTAAAAACCCATGAGTTTTGTTTTGCCACTTCCCCCTGCCAAAGAACTTTCCCCATCCTTTGGTGATCCTCCCCCACATCTCACCCCTTCATTTTTTAGATGACCCACGACGATTTTTCTGCACACTTTGAATTTGGTTGCACAAACAGTGAGTTTCTCACAGGAAGCATTCCTAGTTGTCACGCCTCAACAAAAAATTCCCACAGACGTGTTTTTTTAGCTGTGCTACAATAAAGGTTTCCCTCCCCTTCGTTTTTGAGTGACCCACCCCCAATTCACCCCTTTTTTTCTCTCTTACGCCGCAATTATCCTTCTTTTAATGGAGCACACCATAGATGTGACCGGAGTAATCTTTTGAACTTTTGGTGTCTGAGTATCCCCCTTCCCCCCCGACTTCTTCAAGAACTATGGGTTGGATCCCGCTTGTTGCCTGTTGACTTTCCTCCAGTGGCCTTTTGACCTCCCCCCGGACACCTTTTTGCTGACTTGATATCATTTTTCCCATTTCCCTCCCGTTGCCGCCCATACAGGCTGAGCACACTCGAGAAGAAGGTTTTTTTGCCTTCTTTGGAGCAATACCCCTGCTCTACTTTTTCCTTGACCTCCTTAATGCAGTCTCATCTTCTCTCCTACTTTTTCAGTTCGTCTCTTTCTCGCAGAGTGTACCGGCCTTGGGGGTATATCGCCTCCCCCGGAGGGGTTTCTATGGTCTCCCCCCGAAGCGATGGTTTTTAGTGATGCATGAAGAACTGGTGCCCCCCTGCCCCACCTTTTAGATCAAAGTTTGAATTCTCGTTGCCCCGTTCGTCACGGATTCCTTTGGTTCCCCCTGAAGGTCACTTGGATTACTCTGGGTTTGCCCCCCTATTCCCCATCCTGGATTTGATTATTCCCCCACTTTTTCTTACTCACAAGGGCCCCCCCAGGAGTTTTCAATGATCTATCCCCCGTTGTTGGAGAGTCGATGTTCAAGTTCTCCCTGGGATGATCCCTTGTTGAGTAAGAAATGTAATCGGTCACGGATTTCAAATTGGATGTTTTTTCACCCCAGGAGGTATCGGCGTTTCCTTCTGATTCAGTTTTCCCCTGACCCGAACCTTGCTACCAATAGGCATTCAACCCTTTGATCGTTAATGGCCTTTTTTACGCCATCCCCTTATGATCTTGCCCCTTAGCTCGGTTATTGACCATAACCCAATTTTCGACTATACCCACACTCCTTTTCGCATGACCTCTATTTGGAGAGTTCCCCCTTCTCCTCTTTCTTTTAAACGCATCGAGGTCGAAGTACTCAGGTAGCAGCGCGATTAGGCCTTTCGATTTGTCACATAAGGTTCTCTTTCTAATTCTTTCCGTTTTTTTTTTGTTTGATTAAGGTTTTCGGCCCAAAAGAGATCTTCTTCCTAACTCTGTAATTTGGGATTAGAATTTTTTTTTCTACCATTTTGGACCCCCCAAGCGATATCGCTTTAATATCAGTCCCGATGCTATACTGTCTGAGAAAAATCGTTGTGGTAAACCTGACCCTCAGCCTGAAACCCCTTTCCAGGCTAGATTCCACCACTAACTCTTGTGTAGTTTTGTTTCCTCCCGATACCGCTGTTGTTCTCCCGCGCTCCCCCCCCCGGTGGGCATTGTTTTTTCTCTTATCTCACCCCAACTTCCCCGTTCTTTCCCCCCCCTAATGCTCTACTAGCACCACCTTGACGCTTTTTTTTTGCGTCGTTTCCCTTATCCCTCAGGTGCCCTCTTCCTTGTGAGACCTCTCTTGTTTTTGTTCACACTGCCTGCTTCAGCAGTTCGTTTTGCCGACCCTCGTTTTTTCGCTTTTCCCACTTGAGTATGACCGTCCAGCTGTTATGGCTTTCCCGGGCCCACGGTGGTCCTTTTTTGGTTTCTCCCTTGACCCCCACACCCTCATGGTTGTTTAAAGGGCGTAACCTGGGAGAGTTTTTGATTGTATTTTACCCCGCGCGGGCTTTCTATTCACTCCTCAACGCTTCATTCACCACAAGGCTTGCTGGTTTTGAGGCAAAACTCTATAAAGTTGGTTTGGACAGGCATCTTGTTAATCCTAAAACTCCCTCCCCAAGTCATCGCCAGGGACCCCCCTAGTAATTGAGGTTTCTCTGAAGCAGTTAACCTTTATTGCAAAAGGTGAGCCCCCAAATGCCTATGCTGGTTCCTCAATTCTGATTCTCTGCCCCCCACCTTTGACGGTCCAGCCGGATACGGATTTGAACCGAGGCCCTCTTATATAAAACACGTCAGCCGTTTTTGGTTTTTTTTTTTTGATTTGCGTCTTCTTATTCCCTCCCCTGTGCACTTTCCCCTCCTTTTTCGACCCCCAAAATTCCCATCGGGTCATCAAACCACTGTTCTACCTGAGTTCTCCTTGATCATGTTTAAGCTGATTTACTCTTAACTCTTACAATCGATTGCCCTGTGTTGTCGAAGAGCCCTTTGCCTGGTACTCTCTGTCTTTCCAGGAAATCTTCGATAAGATTCCTGCAACCAAACAAAATTGGCTACATGACCCCCACAGGCAACAGAGAAGAGCCCTCAGCAAAAGACTCACACCCCTTTTAACTCACGCATAGGTTTAGATCCCCAAATTCGGCCGGCCCCTCCCTGGTGCCTGTTTTCCTTCTTTTCAGAGTCCTTCCCACTTATACCCAGACCCAAAATTGCAGGCCGTACTGTCGGTCCTAACCTGATCTCCCTGTTTGGAACTGGGGATTGTTCTTTTTGTTAACCCGGGCCCAGGGAGCTGGTGGAATGGGTTTTTTTTTCTTCGTTGAGGTCACCCCTTGTTCACAATTCGCCTTTTTACTATTTAGATGTTATGTTTTTTGACCTCTCCTTTAAACCTATGCATTGATGCATCTTTCCCGTGGAGATTCTTCCTGTAAGCAACGCAACCTCCCCGGTACCATTTCCAAGGTCCGTATGATTTTAACCCACCCCCCGATAAGGTCCATCGTTTCTGATGAAAGCGTTTTTTCTCAATAGAAGATCCACCCCCCCCAAAACGGAATTTCTTTTGATCAGATGTATTTCTTTATCCCTGTCGAACTTGATTCACTCCCCTTTAGTAAGAGTCCTCTGACGGCCAAAAGTTTTGTTTGTTTATGACTGCTTGAGCATTCTCCCAATGCTTTCACAAAATTCGTTGTGCTGACCCCCAACCCTGACGTAACCGTTTCCTACCAAAACTGTCCCAACCCACCTATCAATTGTTCGGGTTCCTATTGATGTCGCGATTTCCTCGCCTTATTAAGGATCTCCTACTGACCTCTGATCATTTGGATGAATTTTATTTGTGGGTGGCCAGGCCACCACTCTCCTCTGCTTATCTCGACCCTTCACGGTCTAGCCCAGAGACCATTGGTCTTTTTCCAAACCAACCTGTCCACATTTTCCAGTAACCCTCAAAAGTAGTGACGCAGAGGATTTAGCAAGCTCACAGGACTTTTTCTCCCAGAGTTTAGATCGCGACCCCTGGTGAAAACAGTGCCCCACCCCACTGAATGATCCTCCTATCCTCCCGTGACAGATCCAAACAGGCATAGTTCATCCCTTCCTTCTTTACTACCCAGAAGCGAACCCTCGATACCCTT
>Ga0179593_1379783_pt1 | contig 15038 bp, 7 predicted proteins | sample CZODoug2_1_08_16_FD_185931 | JGI IMG/M metagenome (GOLD analysis project Ga0179593, IMG submission 185931) | Vadose zone soil fungal communities from Angelo Coast Range Reserve, California, USA - CZODoug2_1_08_16fungal (PacBio error correction) | ecosystem: Environmental > Terrestrial > Soil >... | reverse complement strand
TTTTTTTCCTGTCCTGCCGATATGCGTTAGGTCTCCCGACCCTACAGCCCCTGCGCGTCGACTTCTCCCCGATTTAGTCGATCGTGTTGGGTTTTACCTCGGCCGACCTGCGGGACACGACCTCCCTCCCTCCAAATTTCGACCTTCCCCGCGAGTCTGGTTTCGTCCGTCGACGGGTTACTAAACTGGAGGAGTGAGTCTCCTCTCAAAGGGGGAGGACCTAGTGGAGACCTCATCTTTGTGGAATGCCCCTTTTCTAGTTCACACGAGCACTCGATGGCTTCTACTCTGGTGCCGCTCCCCCCTTCTTTCGAGGCTACGCGCTAGATTTTCCGAGCTTATCGCTTCGTCGAACATCGTGACTCCGACGGACGCTCTCGCCGGAAGTGGCCCTGCGAGATCTTGCCCTCCTGAACACCCGTCTGTTTTCTCCTTTTCCGAGACTCCCCCTCCTCGACTTTTATTCGATGCAAGCATTCATTTCAGAGTGTGTGGGTTACAACGAGAAGTAGGTTGACCCTTTTCATGCTACCCCTACATGGAGGACGGGTTCGCCCTGCACTGTCCCGTCGCCCCAGGGCCAAGAACGTTCACGTGCCCCGAGCGGGTGCTGGTCCTATAGCCGCCACGACCGCTTTATCGTTCGCAAAGCTACAGAGACCACAAAACACCAACCCAACAACCCAAACACAAAAACACGTCCCTCACCCCGAACCACACCACAACAAAAAACACCAACCCCCTATCCTATACCATAACACCACCAACCCCCCCAAACCCCAAAAAAAGCACGAAAACCAAAAACAACCAACCACACCCACCCCACCCCAAAGCCCACCACAAACACCCACAAGACCAACCAAATAAATCTAACAACCAAAAAAAAAACCACCCAAAACCCGCCCAACGAAACCCCCCCCACCCACCCACCCCCAACCCCCACCCCCCCCCACCCCAAAAAACCCCCAACAACCCCCCCCACCCCCAAAACCCTACCCCCCCAAACCCCCCCACCCCCTCCAACCCCCCACAAAACACCCCCCCACACCCCCCAAACACAACCCCCCCAAAAACCCCCACCCCACCCCCACCCAAAACCCCGCGCCCCTAAAGTGCTGTCCTCTACACGTCCCTGACCGGCATGCGCCCTCTCGGCCTCTTGTCCGCCCTCTGATGTCGAGAAGGTGCTAGATCCACCCCAAGAGGTTTAACTAGCTTGTGCGTTTTCTAGTTACCCGCATTACTGCCCGTCGAAACCTCCCTGCAGATTTCTGGCAGATTCGCTCGGCCGCTCACCTTCCCAGACTCCTACCCTCCTCGATGGGAGGCGACTCTAGCCGAGCGCCTCCGCGTGCGTTTTAAGTTGCTTGGGTACTTCCAGGCAGTCGACGACTCGGAGTGCTTTCTTTGTAGATAAGATGCCCTACTCAGGCTGGCTCTCTGGGACGTCTGTCTCGCTGGCCCCGCAGGTCTTCGTATTTTGAGCGTAGTTTCTCTATGGTCGCTGCATCGTGATGGGGCTAATGGGTCTTCTTGAGAACTTAGAGGTTAGCGACTGCACGTTTTTCGTTTTTTTTGTGCGTACTTCCCTCCCCGTTTCACCCCCCTCTCTTTGTAGAGAAGCTAACGTGGCGTTCTTGATTACCTTCGTAGAGTTCGCAAGTTTCGCTATAATCGCGCGCGGTGTGGCGCGAGCACCTGACTCAACCGCATGCTCTTTGTCTCTGGTCGTGCATCGCCTTCGCTTATTACCCGCTGCTCTTCATTCCTCCCCGGTGCTCTATTTCTCAGCACGAAGATCCCTTTGTACGTCTTTATTCCTTCTTCTTGTTTCCTCGTTTATTTCACCTTCTAGATCTCCTTCCGCTTCTGTCTAGAGAGGCTCCCCTTACGACTACCAAGCTTCTTTGCCGGCCCACGTCCTTCTCCCCCGGGAGGATACTTGGATGACGAATAATCTTGCAGTGGTTTGTTTTGTCGCCCCCCTTTCTCAGGCTTTGGATGCCTTGGGGTGATTCGGTTCTGCTGTAGGCGGAGCGGAGCAGCTTTTCCTTGCAACCCCTTCCCGCGCGTAAATTCTCCTGTCGCTGGACCTCTTTCTACTTTTGTATTGTGTTACAATTTTCTTCTTTGGCAACGCCATCTTGCGTAGTTTTAGAACCGAGAATTGTGTGTTTGAGTCTTAGTCTCCGCTCATTATCTGCTGGTTCGCTGCTCCGGTGTGTCGAGTTTATAATCCCCCCCTTCTTTCCCCCATCTTTCGGCACATCGCGGGCTCTCGACTTCGTGATCTTTAAGGGCGGACATTTTTTGTCTCCACATTTAGCTTATTTTGCGCGAGACCTTTTCTCACCGAGAGCCCATTTCCTCTGGCCTCGGGCGATACTGCTGGGGCGCTCGCTGGGTTCTCGCCGATTTTGCCTCTGTGAGATATATTCGGTTCTACTTTGTGTCTGATGGACCTGCGTTCTACGTCGTTTTTTCGCCGCGACCACACGATCTTTTTCAACGCCCCCCCAGCCCTCTCAGCGCTGTAAGTTATTTGTTCCGCCTTGGTTCTTTGCCTCTTTACCTTTTCGTACTCTCGCGCTCCTCAACTAACAAGAGGCCCAGCCCTACCTCGGTACGATTCCGGAATGCTTGTCCTCACTGAAGTCCGAAACGTAACTTTTTACGCGTACCTCCCCCAGTATCCTCGCGAATCTTATTTCCTCCCCCTCCACGTTGTGTGGAGTCTCGCGCTCTTACTTTGGCGATCCCTGCGCTTCCATCCGGGATTTGAGGCTCTCGTAGCAGTTTTCTGCCCTGTCGCTCTTGGCTGCAGCGTGGGCCCGTCTGGTTCCGAGGTTTAGGTTGGTCCTTGTCTTTTTTCATTCCCGAGCGCCGCTCGGTAACTCCTTTTAGTGTCTTGAACGAACCGCTTTTTTGGACTCCTACACTGACATAGCTCGGACGATGGCATTTTTGAACAATGTTGTCTATGTCGATCGGAGTATAGAACGCCCATGTGTTATCCCACAATTCTCATTACTGTTTCCTCGAGCCTTTCAAACATCGTAAGATGCGAGAGCCTTCTCCCCCCCTCCCTTTTCCCCTTCATCTGCAGATCCAACCACCCCAGGCCACCCAACCACGAGGTCTGCACTTTTTTTACTCGATAGAGTTTCACTGACCGAACTTGAATCAATGTTTCGCCGGCTTGACGTTTTCACCGACTCTTTTTTTTTTCCTTCTACTTTGCTAGACCACGTTGACGAGGCTCTTATTCTTGGCCCCCTTGCACCCACCCGAAGCAGCCTGACACCCGTCCCCTCTGACGATGATCGCACTCGCCTGCTACCCCCTCCCCCTGTGATCGCTCCCCGACGACGGCACGTGGTTTTCACTCCCCCTCGACGAACCCTGAAAAGCCTTCTCCCCCGGGTATTTCCGAGCCAGTTTGATGCTTTGCCGATTTGTGCTTGAGTCATACTCATAGAGCGCACTCCCGCTCAACCGCATCAACCCGGCCTCCATTGCCTTCGCCTCTTGAAGGCGACTCCGAACCTCCCCCCACCTTGAGCCTTCCTGAGAGCTCTTTGCGCATCCTTTTTCGCTGTTCCCATTCTCCCATCGCGAGATGTTCTCGGAAGTGCCCTCGGGATTACCCGATCCCTTCGTGGGGCAAAAGATTTCTCGTTGAACTGTCCCTTTTCCACCGTTTTTTAAAAAGTAACCCCCAGGAGTTTTCTTGCTGCTATCGTTTCCGACCGCCTTTCCGATGTCCCCCGCAGTTGTTTCGTGTGATCCCTTCCTGGCGATGGACGCCGGACACTCTCCTCTGGTCGTGTTCCGATCGGTTGCTCGCCTCCTGCAAGCTTCGATGAGCGCGACTTTTAAGGAGAGTAGAACGCGCCTGGATCGAACTCCTTCTCGTTTTTCTCTGACCCAAGTTGGGTGAACGGGCGTCTCGCTAATATCGTTCCCCAGGCGCGTCACATAGATTTAATGCCCCCGAATCCCCAGTTATCAAGTGAGTGCTAGGAACGCCGACCGAACACTAAGCGCCGTAAATCAAGGCTCTCAGATAACTGTACCTGGCTCTTATTGCGACCGAAGACTTCGCTACTATTGACCTCGGGGATTACGTCGTCGCTTCACCTCCGAGATATCAGGACTTCCTCTTTCGGCTAGACCCACCAGCCCAACTCCCCCCTTCCACGCTTTAGGGCTATGCATGAAAGGATGGGCTCCTTCTCTTATCGTTGTTCCCCGGCGTGGGCGCTGGCTTTTGGCTGTCCCGCGGGCTAAATCTGCTAGCTCTGCCAATATTTGGTGGGTTTTACTGAGCTTACAGTCTCTTACCTTTCAACTCGTCGTTCCCCCTCCGATTTACCTCGTCCTTTCGATCCGTCTCGACCCCCGTCTGGCCGGCACGACTTGACTCTCTTTACGGTCAGCGTCTGGCTCCCCGCGAGCGCGGTCTCTTTGCTTCGTCTTGTCTGCCCGTTGCGAACCTCCCCCGTTTTTTCCCTGATGCGATGCCAGAACGGAATAGCCATTTTTTCCCGAGAGCCCTTTGTGGACGCGAGGGGACTCGCTGCGTCCTGTAGTTTCTTTTCCTGAGCTTGGCACAGTTTTAGCTTCCCTTCAAGAAGTCGCGAGGTGGCGCAGCGAGATGTTGCTATTTCGTTCGTCGAGAAAAATTGGTCCCCTGGTTGAATTTTGACCTGCTTCGCATTTCATCCCGCGAGCGATTTCTCGCCGGCTTTTTTAAGGTTAGCCTAGCTTAAGAAGATGGAGAGCCTCGCCTCAGCGTCGCCCTCGACTATTGTCGCGGCACGTTCGTAAGACGGCCGATTGAGCCCGTCTTGCGGCAGGTTCCAAATTCTGCTTTGTATACGAGATTCTCCTCTTTGCGAAAGGCCCCTCCAAGAACCGCTTTTCTTACCTTAGAATTATTTGACTCCCCTTTAGGTGGAGAGGTATCTCCCTTTGAGGTTTAGTCTTGTCCGCTTTCGAGGTCCCCCCACACCACACCACTCCTCCACCTTCGAAGATGTAGAGGGACTGCCCCCGTTCCCGGCGGCGTCCGGTGCTGTCTTGCCGGCGGCAACCAATACCGCATCGCGGCTGCAACTCCTCTTTCCTCACGTGTGTTGTTAAGAGCGTTCGAACGACTATGGTGTTTTCTTCGCTGCGCCCCTGCACAGTCGCCTCCCTCCTTCCATCCCCTTGACCTCTACTCGGAAGTGCGATCGGTGGTTTTTCCTAACACTTTCGTTTCCCTCCACCCCCGACCCTCCAACCTTTCTCTCACATCCCCCAAACAGCCTTCCTTGGTTTCGTCCATCCCGTGTGTAGACCTGCGGCTTTTGAGTTGACGCAAAGCCTGCTAAGAATAGTGCTCGGCCCGCCTCAGCAGTGTTTGGCAATTCCGTCCGAGACTACCTTGAAGAGTCGGGCCGTCTACTCCCGTTTCCTCTTCCCGAAGAGGCTACGCTGCCCGCCGTCTGCTCTTTCGCTTCTCGGTAAACTCGTGAATCCTCCTGTCGCGAATTCTCTCTCGGATGCGTTCACAAGCTTGCCTCGTTATCATCCCCACCGCCCAAGTTTCCTTTCCTCTATTATCTTTGCGACGTCGATTCACAGCCAAGTCTTTTTTTAAGCGCTGAAACTATAGAGTACGGGGCAGCTCATTCCCCCAGCCACACTTGTTGCGATCCTCGGTCCATGTCACAGTCACCCCAAATTTCAAGCTGTCTTATTTCCGGAGCGTTTGTGCTTTTTCTGCGCGTCAATCAGGTCCCCGTCCAAAGCGGTATTTCTGTATCAATTCCGATCCGAGCGTCCCTCCTTGACTTTTCCGGGTCTCCAACGTCGGACCGGAATTCAGCCTTCCGGCAGCGTCTCCCTTCCATCGTTTGTGGCGGTGTTGACGTCACAACCGTCCACATTCGTTGGGACCCTCCCGCTCTGGCTTTGCCCGGTCAGCTTCACGTCGCCCCCCCGCCATCTCAGAGGTTACCGCGACGCGAAAGCGGAAGCTACCACCTACAGAGCGCCCGACTGACGTCGCAGAGGAGGAAGTTATCCCTTCCTCCCCGCGCCGCTCCTTGAGCGAGTTTCTTCGGGTGGGCTTGACAGCCAGGATAGAGTTCGTAGGCCTCGTCTGATTTCTGTGTTCGACGATCACCTGTCATTGGTCCCTTCTGAAGTATGGTCGCCCCTCGGGCGCTAATTAGGGTCTGCTACGGAGAGTCCGGTGACATTAGTCTTCTTTCTGTTCGTAATCGTCTTCCTCCTAAAAGGGCACTGGTATTCTGGCCGTGACCCATTCGCTTGATCGGGAAATCGGATGTATTCTCCTTTCAAGTTCACCCGCTCTTAAGTAAGTACGTGTTAAGGCTTGTCAGATCGTCGCAGTATATTTGAACGTAGAGTCGCGATCCCCTGGGCCGGTGCGCTCAATGCACTCACTACACCAGTTCTCTTGGGTATTAGCGCGTCACCCCGTCCGGGTGTTTGTTCCTAAAGATTCTCAACGTCATCGCCGGATTTCCCCCCCCTCTTCCTCCTATTGAGCATCACTTTACTCTGGTCTGCTTTAGTTTTCCGTGTTCAGGTGTCCCCAGACCGCTTTACACTCCGCGTCATGGCCCTCTCATCGCTCCGGTTCTGCAGGTAGACCTTACGGCGACCCGGGCTTTGCTACTACGGTAATGATCCTCTCTTCGCCTGTTTTTTATTGCTCCTCCCAGGAGCCTTCCTTTCTTTTTATGTGGTTGGATATCGGACTAGGCCTTGACTTCCTCAGATACCTTCACATCTTCGGTACCTGTTTTTTCCAATGCTACTGCAATACCGGTCCCTCTTTTCGAGACGGGTTTACCTCGCATGTATGTCACCCCATCGTGCGACTCTCGTCTCTAGCTCCGACTCCCCAGGTGTTGGGCTCTTCGGCGAGGCTTATACGGCATCACCCTCTTCTCTATTTGTTATTGAGGGGTTGCCTAACTCCGAGCCTCTCAGCGTTTTTTTCCCCGAGAACATTCTCAAAGGACTCTCGCCCTTCTGCTTAATTCGAGCTTATTTCTCGTTCCCATGGCTCTTTAAGCCTTTTGCGTGTTTGGTACACGCCCCCTGTCTCACGAGTCCTTTTTCTGGGGGTTTCTTTAGTGCGCAGCGACTGGCGGGGTCCTGTCACGAGATCGCAGGTCCTGATGGTTCTCGCTGCTCGTAGTTCTAGTATTGGACCTGACCTTGTCCTCGACTTCTTCTCTCACACCACTCAGGCTTTTTACACGCAATTAGAGCCCTCGGCTTCGGTCGGTGCTTCCAGTCGCCAATCTTCCTCCCCCCTTTCTTCCCCGCGTAATGAAGATCGGCCGTCCTTTCATATTGAGATTCAGGGCCCGTTTCCGCTGTTCTTTTGCCTTAACCCTCGGCCCCGCCACCCGTACGTATTTTTTTTTCTGATACAAGGATCCCCTCAGATGTGCCCTTCTCCCTCATAAGTTTTTTTTTTGATTAGAGATGTCTTGTCTCCTTGGCTTTCATTTAGCCTGATTCCCCAGAGGTTACGGGCTGCTTTCGAAGCCGCGCCACCTGTTGAGTTTGCGCGACATGCCTCGGTCCGGATCCCGTTCAGTCGGTCGGGTCCTGGGTTCCTATTTTAGTCAATTTTGACGCTTTTGGTACGTTCCTTCGTACAGTTTTGGATGCCTAATCACTTTGAAGCCCGCTTCGGCCCATGTGTCGCTCTTTTTCGTAGAAGATGGATGTTTGAATTTTTTTCTTTCTATTTGGTTTTGCCTTCCCATGCTTATCACTCCCAATTCCCATCAGGTTTCCACAACTTCCTCCTAGACCGCGCTCGATCCACTCTTCCCCCCCCCCGAGAGCCCTATCTTCCCCCTCCTTCGGCGCCTCCTCCCCCCGAGGCCCAACGAAACCGGCCCCCCCCTGTCATTCGCGAGAACCCCCCGCTCTACTGTCTTTTTGTAGCGCTGTAGATCTAAACTTTGCTTCATCCGGCTTGACGCGGCACTCCTTCGAGCGTACCGAATGTTTCTTACCCCCAGCTAATGATGATTGATCCCCCATCTCTCAAGTCGTTCTGACAGCGGACCCAGCCTTTTGTTTTGAGGAGCCTTAGCCGAATCCACTCCCTGCTGATTCTGTTAGAATACGCCCGTCGCGCTTCACGATCTTTGCCATTCACAGTTCCTGACATCGAGACCGTCCCTATCCGAATTTTGTACGTATTCAATACCCAGCGACCGTGTTTGGTAGAGCTTTGCCTAAGGTGAAGGCAGCCTTTCATCGCGTCGCATCGAATCCCGTCGTAACTAACCCCCGGTACATCCCTGCTTTCTCAGCGAAGGGCCGTTTTTTTGTTACCCGGAACCAATTCCAGCGTAGAGAGCTAGCCCCGTCGCTACATCCGTGTGCCCCGAAGTTAAGGTACTATTTCCGATGAGATTCCTGGAATCACCTGAGGAACAGCCAGGGACTTCCACGCTCGCTCTTAATCAGGTAACCCCTGCTTCCCCACACACCTCGACGAGGGCTTCCATCTTATTTGTTTCTCCTCTTTGCTCTGAAGAGCTGACTGATACGAAGTTTACTCTCCCAGAGTGTTGGACTCCACTTCCTCTTCCGCTCCCCGAAGACACTTTGAGTCATGTCTCGCCGCCGGCCACCTCTGTGATTCTCTTGCAGAGAGGTGCGCGTGGTCATCGTTATCGGACGGTTTTGCTTCGCAGCTTTTGAATGGTCGGAGATTTTTCGTTACAGCGTTCCCTTCGCTCACCCGAATCCCTGAAGCCCCTTTCGTGCGATGCTCACGATGAACTGTTCGCCAGTTTCAACATCAGGTGACGAAATGCTCCTCCGTGCTCGCCTGGTTTTTGTGAGAGAGACCTATTCCAAGCGACATCCCAGGATTGAGGGTCATCTGTCGCTACCAGAACCAAGCTCATCTCCCCGTCTCCATGACTTAGGTTTTCGATCTTCCGAGCACCCACAGTTAATTCAATTAGTCAAAGACAGTCTGGCCTGCGCAGGCTCACTTGTCTCTTTTTTTTGGTGCTCTTTTCTTCTTTTTGTGAGCGGCGCGGGCTCCGCTGATCAGTATCATGTTTCCTTTTCTTTTCTTTTTTCTCAGTCAGGTCGTGACCCCGGGCCCCTGTAGCTCCTATGGTACCGATTTCCCCTCAGTCTGTGGACGCGAACGCCCTCCAGCCTTGGGCGGACTTCCGTACTGTCTCGATTTGTTAGGCTCGTGGGCGGGCGGACTGAGATTCACGGGCTCAGAGTTCTGCTCGACTATTCTTGCCGTGACCTAAGATGACAAGTTCTGGAAGGCCTTTGCGTTAGCCCGCACGTATTGAGTTTGCTTTCTAGGATCTTGCCAATTGTCCCTTGGAGTAGTTTTTAGAGGGTCCCTCTTCCTCCCGGTCCAAGGTATGGATGTTTTCGCCCCGAGATTTTTTTTATAGTTCCCTTTCCCTCATAGACCGTGGTGCCTTCCCTCCTTCTAGTTCCGATGGTCGGCTCTGAGGAACTAGGACCCTTTAGGTGATGAGCTTTTCAGATCTCATTTCCTCCGCTACTTTATTTCGTCGTCTCTTTCGACTCGGTTCTTCAGCGTTTAAGAGCTCGATAATCTTCTTATCCTTCGCGATGAAGTTCTCCCGACATTTCGGTCACGTTTGACTTTTCCAGCTAGTGCCTCGTAAGGACTTTAGGAGTATTCCCCCCCTCTGCTGCTTCGATAAAGCGCGTTAACTTTCCTGAGAACGGCGCCTACTCGACGCGGTTACCGTCTCCCTGGTTCGACATCTAGTCTGGTCTTAGGCCGGTATAGAATTTTATGGTATCTATTTCCCAACCTCTCTGCTTGCATCAAAACACTTGCTCTTTGAGATTATTTTCCCTCGTTCAGTCCTCAGGTCCTGCTTCTCCTTGCGGACGTAAGCTCGCGGTCTTTCAAATCCCTATACTATATCTTTTTATTACTATGTTGTGTGGGGGAGATGGATCGGCCCACTTTGTTCCGCCTCCTGTCTGAGTTAGGTTTCTCCGCGCCCAACAGTCTACCCGGCCGGTACCACGGAATACTAGACATGGCTCAGGCTCCCGAGGTTTTGTTTTCTCGCATCAAGTTCGTGCACGTGAAGAAGCCGCAACTTTCTCCGGGCTAATCCCCACCGACGAGGCCGTTGTAACTTCTACTTTTCAACCGAGTGGGGTTTTCTCCCCCTTCCCTCAGGATTCACAGAGCGTCGGGCATGGTGCCCCAGCAGCGCTTGGTTGACCTTGCCTCAGACCCTCGAAAAGATTCAATAGTTCCCTCCATTTCACGTGTCTTCACGAGTTCGATCAGCAACTCCTCTGCCCCGATCTCCCCCGAGCTCGGAGTTCTTTTCCCTTTTGCCCCCTGACGTTCTCTACCCTCTTGATGGGCGAGTCGCTGATTCCCCATTCTTTGCTGCGCCGATTCATTCACTGCCCTTCATAGTTTACCGACGCTCCTGAAACTCCTTCAAAGTCCGATGCAGCCCCGCCGATTCGTTGTCCTTGTGATCAAAACGCGCAGTAAGGGTTCCCCTCTTCATTTGATCCCCCCCAATTTAGGCTTGCTCCTCCCTTCCCCTCTTAGTCTACTGACCAAGGTTTCCCCCCAAGCTCGTCTCGACTCCTTCAGAGCTTTTCTCGTCGTTATCCGGCGTTTGAACGTTTTCTTTTCCCCGGTTTCCCAGCTTTGTCTTTTTTTCTCCACGGGTCGATTTTTTGACCTCCATCCCCCCTGGGACCGGAAGCTCCGCCGGTCCCCCGTTCGTCTTCCGCACGTTTTCGGGAGAGACGTTTAAATCCCGATGTTCACCTCGCGGTGTGCCCCTGTGAAGATACCAACTGACAATTTCAAAGCAACAATAAGAGTCCTTGTATCTCTTCCCGAGGCCGCTCCACAACTGGAAGGATTTCCACTCCGATCCGAGATCTTCGCCCGACGTTGAGAATTTTAAGTAGTGTTTATTTCCCTTTCTACGTTTTTTTTTGTCGAAGAAGACGAATATCCTGGTATGAGTGGGTATGGAATATTTCCCCCGTTCCTGTGCTTTCTGTCCCTCTTTAGACTGCCGGAGACTTGTCTGTTCGCTCGTAGAGCCGTAGTCTTCTATTTCTTCCTCCGTTCACCTTGAGTCAGTAAATTGGCTATTGTCGTTCTTTTTTTCCGAACTCGCGTGTCTCCGACCGGCACTGCTCCTGCGTCTTCATGACCCGTTACAACCGATATTGGAGCTGACTAGACTTTGCCGTCCCACGATGAGCGTATACATTTATAGATTACTGTTCATCCCCCGCTAATATGAGCATTTGTTCCTTTTTCTCACTGCCTATCGACCCTCATTGGGTTGTAAGGTTCTTAGTAAACAGGATCGTTTGATACTTCCCGTCTTTTCTTAAAATTCGTAAGGCCCTCTCGTCAATTTCTTTATCTCAAGTCTAAATGGACGTGGCTCTTTATATTTTTTTTTCAGACGGACTAAAATATTCTTTTTTCCCCTTCCCTTGGTTCCCCTCTGAGTGGAAGTGTACCTACGGTCCCCCCTCTTTGCTCCTTTGTCGAAATGACGTCCCATTTCTGCGCCGCGCTAGCGTTTTTTCCATTTTTAGCCGTTTCTGTTTTTCTCACCTGACGCTTTAGACAGCCGGGATGTTTGAGTGTTGCGGCTTAGCCGGCTAACTTTCTCTGATCTGGCTGCACTTCTTAGGTGAATTGTGTCGTTAGTCACTTATAATTGGCGATGCCAATATGTCCACTTTTTTTCTTTTACGACGGCTGTCGTGGTCTTCTTGCTTTCAAGCCTCTCTGCCGCTCTTCTTTCTGATCCGCACATAGGTGGCGTTGGGTTGAGCGATCTCTCCCTATTTCCTCGCGGCGGTTAAAGTTCTTTCATGTGCTCTGAGTTTCGCCATCCCAATGAGGCATCTTTCAGTTGGTCGCAATTCCTTCAACTTACCCTTTTCGTACCTACCTTAAAGCTTTGATTCCTCCCCGTCTCTGTCAAAGAGTTCTTTAGTCGTCGCGATGCCCACGTTAACCCCGCGAGGCCATCTTTGATTTTTGGTCGGTTCGGTTGTAGCGATTCCGGGGGAGAAGTCAGTGCCAGCCGTGGGTTTCGCCCAGCCGTTCTTTGGCACTTTGGAGAGAATCGTGTCTCTCCTCTATTCCTTGTCTTGCCATACCTCGAGTACTGCTCTACCGTCGTGCTCATCGACCAATATTACGAGCTTTTTCCTCAATCTCTATAGTTTTTAGCGGGAGCTGACGTCCCCTGTTCCCTATCGGTTTTCCTTACATCCCTCCTTCTCCTTCTACAGCTCTCCTTAATGCGACCATCCGGCCCAGGACCGGGACCGCTTCTTTCCCTCCCGTTTGTAGACCTTCCCCTGCCGTTGGTCAGCAATAGCATTCCGATCCCGTACAGTTTTGGATTGCGGCCGTTTCGCCCAGCCGATTCCCTCTTCTCTTTCCTCCTCCTCCGGGTCTTTCTCCTATCTCCGTCTTCACGTTCGATTAGCCTCCTTCCACGACAGTGTACCTTCTGTCGGCTCACGCGCCTGAGGTTTCCCGGCGACTAGGTTGCCCACCAGTTTCGACCCTGTAATAGACACGCGTGCCGGCGTTAGGTCTTCATGTCTTGCTTATTCCCTTCTTCCGGTTACAAGATGAGCACTGACCCCGCTTGGCCCCGACCGCTACAGGTACCCTTTCTCTGGCCTTCTAGATGTTTGCACACTGTCTGTGAGCGTTTCGCTTTCACGAGTGGAACTATTGATCCCCGTCCTCTTTTCCCCCCCCCTTGAATTAACCTCACCTGACTTCTAGAGACTCCATCTTCACCGAGTTTTTAGCTGATTCGCCAACAAGTCTGTTTCTCTACCGAAACCGACCCCCCCAGTTCAAACGGCCAATAGACACCATTTGTCGCCTTTCTCGCTTCCAAGGCTGCCCCACCGCGCGCTTTGTTTATGTTTAGACGTAACCTCTGCAGACTTCCTCTCTACCCTGTCCTTGAGCCCTTTCATGGTGTTTTCTACCATCCTGTTCCCTCTGTCGGTATTGCTTTGCACCACTGTCACCCCGATCGCAGACCCTCCCCCGATTAATATTAGCTCCTCGCCCTCCACCGTCTCCCCTCACCTTACTTTTCGCGCGATCTAATGAAGGAGATGGTACGATGTCTTTGTGCTGTTCCTCCTCTTTTTTTACCGAAATTCCGATCAAGAAGCTGATTGTTGCCTCTCATAGAATACGCGCGAGTGATTTGCCGAAGATTTGCGGTTTATGCCTCTTCTTTAATAGAACTCCCCCCTCCCTAGACAATCCCCTTCAACACGGCTGAACACACGGCTTAGTCCTCCTTTCCGGCTACCCAACTCCTTTTGAAGCGAGTGCCGCGACAGTGCTCCGTTGCGCTGGCCATTTTTTCTCGCAGCAGAGCTTTCTTTACTTCAGCATCCCCCCCTTAGAAGAAAGAGGCCAGCTTGTCCCAAAGTCTCTCGGAATAATTTAACCACCTTGAACCCCTTCCCCAATACTCCTCGCATGCTCCCCATTTTCTCGTGACTCTTTATTAATGACCTGCAGCTTGGCTTTTGGCGAGTTGTGACTGAGCAGCACGTGACCGAAAAGCGCCGGCCAGCTGTCCGCCGCCCTAGACCCCGTGCAGTCGGATGTTCACTTCTCCTCCTCTGTCTATTAGTATGCTATGAGTTCATGTTACATCCACTATAGCAGTTTTAGACCGCGAATGTCTCCTCGCCTTTCTAGCTTGTACGCCCCCCCCGTTTTTTTTTTCCAGGGTCTTAGTCCTCCCTCCAAGAGTTTCCTCTTCCCCTGTACGGTCCCCTCTGTCGACAATTCGACTGAGCTTTCCCCGCTTCCCTTTGACCACCCGCCCCGAAGAACTAAGTACTTCGAGCCGACCGGCGATGCTCCCGTGAGTGCCCATCGTCTCAGTCTCTTGGTGGTCATAGTCGTCTCCCCACACGACCAGTAGTAATACGGGCTGAGTAGACTTTTCTTCGAGAACCCGACAGCCCCCTCGGCTCTAGCTTCTCCGTCTTCAGGCTCCCCCTGTATTATGATCGATAGTAGGGTTTTTTTTCTCTTCCTTGCGATTTTGTTTGGTATCGTCTCTCCGAGCGATCATGGACCCCGAGGGGGGTCCTCCGCCGATTACTTTCCTTCTGCGCGATCAGAGATTGAACTCATTGTGGAGTAGAGACCGTTCTTGATGCCTTTTGTCTTCTCTCTTCTGAGTCGGTGACGCATTTTTTTGGCGGACCCCTTCTATTAATTCTTTCAGCGATTCTTTCCCTCCGTTTCCTTGCTTAAACCGCAAGAACGTTGTTGGCTATTCGCCGACCACCCTCTGACTATAAGACGCCGTTCCATAGACCGGCTCTTTCCGATGACTCTCTGGGGTTCTGCGTTTAAATTTCCTCCATTTATTTTCTGGTTCTCCTGTTTCCACTCCTCTTTTAGCTTTTTTCACGACCCGTCGGGAGCTTTTGGCTTGACATAGCCTGATCTATGTCTCTTTTCTTTTTCTTCTATCCGGGACCTTTCTCTGACATTCGTATCCTTCTCCTCAGCTTGAACCATTCTCGATGATGCATCGTCTGTTTATTGTACTCTGAGTAGCCGAGATCGTCAGCAAGATCGTTGGTATCTCTCCTCATGTCACTGAACTAGGGATATTCCACGTCGTAGCAGGTCCCTATATGTAAGTATCGTTGGGCCATTTCCCTCTATGATTGGACCGAGACTATGCTTGTTGATAATTTGCTCCAACTTACTCTCCGATTTTTTTCCCCGTTACTTACTACCTCTAGTCGGTTTCTTCTCCCGGCAAGTCTACTTGAGGGAGTGTAGTGCTCCCTCCCCTTTTTCCGATTAACCCCCCCCCTCTTACGTTACCCCTTTCTCTGTCAGACCTTTGAGGCGACGGTGCGTTCGAATTGGTCACTACCCGACCTGC